>Ga0335072_10005995_pt1 | contig 17828 bp, 12 predicted proteins | sample Lox_Sample_21_FD_206725 | JGI IMG/M metagenome (GOLD analysis project Ga0335072, IMG submission 206725) | Soil microbial communities from Loxahatchee National Wildlife Refuge, Florida, United States - Lox_Sample_2.1 | ecosystem: Environmental > Terrestrial > Soil > Wetlands | place: USA... | reverse complement strand
TCCCCGACGTTTGACCCGGACCGCTGCGGTTACATGGTGGCCAGGGGCGAGGGTAACCGCCAGTAGTGCTGGTTGACGCTCTCAGCTGACTCCCGGGGGGATCATGAGCATTTCTGAGCAGGTCGACGCCGTGCAAGCGCGGGCAGCGGAATTGAAGAGTTCCGCTGACCAGGCCCGGCGCGAAACGAATGAGCAGGTTCAGACGCGGATCAGCCAGGCCAAGGCCGGCATTGCTGCCCGTCAGAGTGCGGTCAAGGAGAAAGCCGGTCAGGCTGCCGGGCAAGCCCAAAGTCAGTGGAAGTCGATGCAAGCCGATGCGGCGGTGAAGATGCAGGCTCTGCAGGACCGCATCGGCCGCCAGCGCGACCAAGGTGACGTGAAACGAGCGGAACGGGAGGCCGAAGGCAGAGCCTGACTTGCGGAACTTGCACATGCCGCTTACGCCCGATATTCCTCCGCCAGGAGGAGACCCGCCATGAGCGTGACCGCCGAGACTCGCGCAATGCTGCGCGACCGGGCAGCCGCTGTGCTGCACGGCAACGACGCAGGCAGCTGGACCAAGGCGTCACCCGTTCTGTATCCGCACCAGTGGAGCTGGGACAGCGCCTTCATCGCAATCGGATGGGCGCACCTGGACGTCCGACGGGCCATGACCGAGCTCGAGCAGTTGTTCGCGGCGCAGTGGGCGACGGGCATGGTGCCGCACCTCGTGTTCCGGGCGGGCCCAGACCATCCTTACTTCCCCGGACCGGAGTGGTGGGAGACCTCCGTCTCGCCGGCGGCGCCTGCGCCCCCCTTGAAGACGACCGGGATCTGCCAGCCACCGGTGCATGCCCTGGCGCTGCAGCGGATCTGGCAGCTGACACCGCAGGCACGGCAGCCGGAGATCCGCGCGCGCATTCAGGCGCTGTACCCGCGGATGGTCAACTGGCATCGCTATCTCGCCACCCGCCGCGACCCCGAGGCATCCGGACTGGTCACCACCTTTCACCCATGGGAGGGCACGGACAACTCCCCGCGCTGGGACCGCGCGCTTGAGCGCATCACGGTAGCCAAGCCCGGCCCGTACACTCGCCTGGACAGCAGTGAGGTTCCAGACCCGTCGCAGCGGCCCACCAACTGGGACTACGACCGGTTCCTGTGGCTGGTCGAACAGCTGCGGAAATACCGGTACGACGACGCGCAGATCTACAGCGAGTACCCGTTCCTGATCAAGGACGTGTTCTTCAGTGCCATCCTCGTGGCGGCGAACGCCGCGCTGCTTGACCTAGCCGACGTGGCCAGAGCCAGCGACGACGACCGCGAGCAGCTGACCCGCTGGCTCGACCGCGGCCGCGCGGGGCTGGCCAGCCGCTTCGACACTCAGACCGGCCTGTGCATCGACTACGATGTCCGCGCCGGGGAGGACATCCGGCTGCGAACGTTCGCGAGTTTCGCGCCGCTGTTCGCCCGCACCGCGGACACCGGTCAACGCGCTGTCCAGCTGCGGCTTCTCGACTCCGAAGACTTCTGCGGCCACCCGCGCCTGCGCTGGCGCCTGCTGCCGAGCACGTCCCCCGCCGAGTCGGCGTTCCAGCCGCAAGATTACTGGCGCGGCCCGGTCTGGCCGGTCATCAACTGGCTGTTGGGGGAGGCGCTGAGCATGCTCGGCTACTCCGCCCGCGCGGACGAGGTCCGCAGCGACTCACTCAGCCAGATCGCCGCCGGGGGGATCGGCGAGTATTTCGAGCCGTTCACCGGCCAACAGCTCGGCTCGCCGCAGCAGTCCTGGACGGCCGCCGTCACGCTGGACTGGTCGGCCGCCGATGACGGCGGCGAAGCGAGCTAGTCCCGGTGCTGAGCGGCATGACCAGCCGCTTTACCTGAGCGAGTACCTGCAGTGGCGGCGGCGGTTCGCAGCTACGCGGCGGGCTCGTCGGCTTCGGCCGGTTACGGGAGGAACCGTCGCACCGGCGCTTCCGACCTGGCGCACCTTAACCGCATAGCGGCGTCATTCCAGGGCCACGCGAACGTCGGTAGCGGGCAGCTCTTCGTGGAGGCCCGTGAACCAAGCGCAGTCAGCGACACTGTTCCCGGGTGAAACTGGCCGGACCGACGGCGAGCCTGACAGATACGCCTTGCCAGACTCCGCAAGCCTGCCGTCTTGGATGGCAGCTTGACGCCGCTGACGTCGGCCACCTGGACCAGCGCCGCGAGGAATCCTCGAATGCCCAGCCCGTGGGCGCTCTAAGCGGTCGTCACAGATCTAGGCGCCGCAGGCAGCCTAGCTGCATTCTCGGGTAGCGCCATGACCTGAGGCTAACGACCTCTGACCTTTTGCGCCTGGCAAAGCGGCGACGGTGCACTGGCCAACGTCGCCCTCGACCGTGCTCTCATCGATAACCCTCGCTACTCGATGGCCCTGCTCCTTCGCGAGGCCCTCGACTCCGGCGCGCCCCCCTCCATGGCCCGTGCCGATGACCCCCGAAGAAGTCGCCGCCGCCGACTTCCGCGGCCGAAGCGGCGGAAGTCGCGGCGGGTGAAATGCGCCGTTGACGAGCCCCGCGGTTCGCCGAGGCGTTGCGTGCCTTCTGTAAGGCGTCGTCGCCGCAGAGTGAAACGCGGCGGCACTCACGATCTAACCGCAGGTAGTACCGGTCCGCGGTGCCTTGCCTCGCCGCACCGGATCGGCCGCCGGGCTCGTTGTCCCGTATCACGACCCGCTAGTCGTGGCTGGGCGGTAGCAGCAATTCGGTCTTGTAGCGCGGGGCGATCGTCTTCGACTTCGCGATGAAGGCCGCCTGCGCCTCGGCGTCTAGCGGCGGCGGCGGTTCGGTCCGGGTGGCGACAGGCTGGCCGACCAGGGTGAAGAACTCTTCCTGTCCAGCCGGCGCGCAAAGGCACAGGAGCCGCGCGGGTGTCTCTCCGGCGTTGGTGAATGCATGTGGCGCGTTGGCCGGCACGTTGATGGTCTGGCCGGCCCGGGCAACGATGGTCTCGCCGCGGAACGTCACCCGTATCTCTCCGTCGAGGACGGTGAACATTTCCTCGAAGTCGTGCCGGTGCGGTGGCGGCCCTCCGCCCGGGGGGACGTGCATGTCGATGAGGGTGTACCGGCCGGCGGTGTCCTGGCCGGTTACGAGGATGGTGTAGGTGTCTCCCACGAGCCCGAGGTGCGGCAGGCTCTGGTCTTCATCTGGCCGTGCGACAGTGAGTCCGCGCGACGTGTCGTCGGGCGGGATCAGAGCGGGCTGATCCTGCATGCTGCCTCCTTACGGCTTCGATGGGGACGGCTAGCGGACGAGCTCGACTGTGGCTGGCACTACAGCCAGTCAGTGACTGGCCCTGCAGTGCCTAGGCTAACGGACGATCATGCCGATGCCGGCGCCCCGCCGGCGGGCGTGCCCTGCGCCTCGTGGGCCGCACCTGTGAACAGAGCAGGTGTGATGACGGAGAACGTTACTAAAGCCACGGACCGCATCCGCGGGCGGAGTTCGCGAAGCCCTCTTCGAACCTTAGCGCGGGTGGATTCTCCGCTACGCTGGGTGATGACACGTATGATCAGGGTAAGCTCGGCGGGCTGGGGCCAACCGGGTACAAACCGTCGTTGGAAAGCCGCCATCCTCGGGGGCTGAGTGATGCGTGAGGCGTGTTCGGCGTGACGATCTTTTACGCCCTGCTTGCTGCGCTCTGTAATGCCCTCAACGTCATCGCCCAGCACCTCGGCAGTATCAGCAGTGCGAAGGAGTCGAAGGGCTGGCGCTTTGTCGTCACGCTGCTCCGGAACCCGATGTGGCTGGCGGGATGGGCTGCGCTGGCGGGCGGGTTCGTGTTCCAGGCGCTCGCGCTGCACGCCGGACAGCTCTCAGTGGTCCAGTCGCTGCTCGTCACCGAACTCGTCTTCGCCTTGGCACTGCGCCGAGTATGGCTGCGTCAGCCCATCAGCGGCATCACCTGGTGGGCTGGGGCGCTGACTTGTGCATCCCTCAGCGTCTTCCTCGCCATGTCCGAGCCGCAAGGCGGCACGAATTACCCGGACAGCCACGCCTGGGCGACGGGCGGGTGGGGTTCCGTCGGTGCCGCCGCGGTGCTGGCTCTCCTGGGCATGCGGGGCACCGTTGTCCGCCGGACGGCGCTGCTGGCGTCGGCCGCCGCCGTGATGTGGGCGCTAGTCGCGGTGCTGGTCAAGACGTTCACTGACACCCTGACCGAGTTCGGGGTGGGCGGCATGTTCGCGCACTGGCCGGTCTACGCGCTCGCCGCTGCCGGGCTGGGCGCGGAGGTCCTCCACCAGGCCACGCTGCGCGTGGGGCCGCTCAGCGTGTCCCAGCCGTTGCTGGTCATCGTTAACCCGGTAGTGAGCATCGCGCTCAGCGTGTGGATCTTCCAGGAGTATTTCACCCCGGACACGGTGCGGCTCGTGCTCGGATCTGCCGCCTTCGCCGCCATGTGCGGTTCCGTGGTCGTGCTCACCCGGACCGCTCCGGCGACCATGTCCCCGCACAGCGCTCCCGAGACGTCGCCCACGGGCGCCAGCACCAAGCCTGAATCCTGACCAGCAGGGCAGCCAGCCGATAAAGCGCCGGGCGCGAAGCTTGTCCGGGCACAAAGAAAACGGGCGTCATGCCGTGGAAGCGGGGTGGTTACGCGGTCACGTCCCGGCGGGCGAAAGTGATTGACGCCGCCGCGATCGCAACCACGATGTAGATCACGGCGACGATCAGCCCGTGGCGCACCAGGAGCTGGCGCAGCGTGCCGAGACTGTACTCGCTGGCCGTCTGCGGGGCGGCGGTGCCGAATGCGACCACGCCCAGGAGGAACGTCGCGCGGGTGAGGCCGAAGACCAGGCCGTTCGGCCGGGCAAGCTGCTGCAGCGAGGGCAGGCCGCCGTCCGCATCCGGAGGAGGTCGCCGCCGCCCGCCAGGCAGCCGAAGCCGCGAAGCACGGAGCAGTCGCGGGCACCGGGCTGTCCTCGCAGGTGAGGCGGGAAAGGGCGACTCCTTGTGACCCGATACACTGCCTGAGCCGTGTGTCCGGCTGGGCCCGGAGCTTGCCCCGTTTATGCTCCTGTGCGCATTCTTGTCAGGGTGGTCGACAGGGACCTGGCGGGGCGGTGCCCATGCGGAAGTGAGGAGGAGCACGTGACCGGCATCTCAAGCCTGCCGCCGGCTAAACGGGCGGCCCACGAGGCCGCCGTGGCCCGGCTGCGCGACGCATATTCCGCCGTCCCGCAGGGCGTCTCCGTGCGTCTCGCCAAGCCGACGTCCAACCTGTTCCGGTACACCCGCGACGCGGTCAAACCCGGTCAGCCGGGCAGCCAGCGGGCCGTCCTCGACGTATCCGCGTTCTCGCGGGTCATCCACGTTGATCCCGGCGCACGGACCGCCGTCGTCGGCGGCATGACCACCTACGAGGACCTGTGCGACGCGACGCTGCCAAACCAGCTGATGCCCCTCGTCGTCCCTCAGCTCAAGACCATCACCCTGGGCGGTGCGGTCACCGGCCTCGGCATCGAGTCAACCTCGCTGTGGAACGGCCTGCCGCACGAGTCCGTGATCGAGATGCAGATCCTCGCCGGCGACGGGCGGGTTGTCGTCGCCACCAAGGACAACGAGCACAGCGACCTCTACTACGGTTTCCCGAACTCGTACGGGACCCTCGGCTACTCGGTGGCGCTCACCATCGAGCTGATGCCGGTCAAGCCGTACGTGCACCTGCGTCACTTCGCCTTCAACGACCCCGGGAGCTGCATGGCCGCGATCGCGGAGATCGCGGCGAGCGGCAGCTACCACGGTCACAAGGCGGACTTCCTCGACGGAGTGGCGTTCAGCACCAGGGAGCTGTACCTGACCGTCGGCGCGTTCAGCGACAAGGCGCCGTGGCTCAGTGACTACACCGGGCAGCAGATCTTCTACAAGTCGCTGCGTACCAGCCGTGAGGACTTCCTCACGATCAAGGATTACATCTGGCGCTGGGACACCGACTGGTTCTGGTGCTCCCGGGCGTTCGGCGTGCAGAGCAGCAAGCTGCGGCGCTTCTGGCCGCGCCGGTACCGTCGCTCCGACGTCTACCGCAGGCTGGTCGCGTTCGACCAGAAGTACGGCCTGATGGCAGCGCTGTACCAGAACCGGCACCAGCCGCCGCGCGAGATGGTCGTCCAGGACGTCGAGATCCCGGTCGGCCGGGGACAGCAGTTCCTCGACTTCTTCGAGAAGAACGTGCGGATGACCCCGGTCTGGATGTGCCCGCTGCGGCTGCGCGGTGACCAGTCCTGGACGCTGTACCCGATGCGTCCGGGCAATGTCTACGTCAACTTCGGGTTCTGGGGGACGGTGCCGCTGCCGCCTGGCCAGCGTGACGGTTACTACAACCGGATGGTCGAAGAGGAAGTCAGCGCGCTCGACGGGCACAAGTCGCTGTACTCCTCTGCCTTCTACTCCGAGGAAGAGTTCCGCAGCAGGTACAACGGGGCGTCCTACGACAAGCTCAAGGCCGAGTACGACGGCGCTGGCCGGCTGCTCACCCTCTACGACAAGTGCGTGCGCGGCCGCTGAGACGGCTCATGTCAAGAAAGGAACGGCACATGGCACTGGCTCAGGTGTTCGAGGCGATCGCTGGCCCGGACGCTCCGGTGGAATTCCAGGCATACGACGGGTCGAGCTCGGGCACCCCCGGCTCGCCGGTCAAGATCACCGTCCGGTCACCGATCGCCGTCTCGTACCTGGCCCAGGCGCCGGGTGCGCTCGGCCTGGCCCGTGCCTATGTCTCCGGTCACCTCGACGTGGACGGCAACATGTTCACCGCGCTGTCCCGGTTGTCCAAGGCCCAGGACACAAACATCAGCTGGGCGGACCGGATCAAGCTCCTGCAAGACCTCGGCGGTCCGAAGGTGCTGTTCCCCCGGGTCGCCCCGCCGCCGCAGGAGGTCGTCCCCGACCGGCGCCGGTTCACCATCGGCGCGATGCACTCGAAGAAGCGCGACGCGAACTCGATCTCGCACCACTACGACGTGTCCAATACGTTCTACGAGTGGGTGCTCGGCCCGAGCATGGCGTACACCTGCGCCTGCTACCCCGCCGAGGACGCCACGCTTGAAGAGGCGCAGGAGTACAAGCACGACTTGGTCGCCCGCAAGATCGCCCTCAAGCCGGGCATGCGCCTGCTCGACGTCGGCTGCGGCTGGGGCGGCATGGTCAGGCACGCCGCCAAGAACTACGGTGTCAAGGCGCTCGGCGTAACCCTGTCGGCGGAGCAGGCGTCCTGGGCGCAGGAGGCCATCAAGCGCGAGGGCCTCGAGGATCTGGCCGAGGTCCGCCACATGGACTACCGCGACGTCAGCGAGACCGACTTCGACGCGATCAGCTCGATCGGCATCACGGAGCACATCGGCAAGGCCAACGTCCCCGGCTACTTCAAATTCCTCAACGGCAAGCTGAAGGAGGGCGGCCGGATGCTGAACCACTGCATCACCCGCCCGGACAACACCGGCCCGTCCATCTACAAGGACGGCTTCATCAACCGCTACGTCTTCCCGGACGGCGAGCTTGAGGGCCCGGGCTGGCTGGCGAGCGTGATGAACGACAACGGTTTCGAGATCCGCCATGAGGAGAACCTCCGCGAGCACTACTCGAAGACCCTGATGGCCTGGTGCGACAACCTGGACGCGCACTGGGACGAGGCCGTAGCCGAGGTCGGCATGGGCACGGCGCGCGTCTGGAAGCTCTACATGGCGGGCTGCATCCTGGGCTTCGACCGGAACGTGGTGCAGCTGCACCAGATCCTCGGCGTCAAGCTCCACAAGGACGGAACGTCTGGCATGCCGCTGCGGCCCAACTGGGAACCCGCCGTCGAGCGGGCCAAGTCTTCCGCCTGATTTCCGCCTGATTTAGCAGAACGGTTCGTGTTCCACCCGTCCGGCTCCCATGACCCCGGGAGCCAGGGCGGAGGGGCCGGCGCGACGTTAGTTGCTGCGGCTGCCGGCGAGGGGGCGGTGGGCTGAGGCTGGCTTGCCCAGTAGGGGAGAGGAGATGAGGTAGTCGGCGCTCGTGCGGTTGCAGGCGATCGGGATGTTCCAGACGACCGCGATCCGGACGAGGGCCTTGACGTCGGAGTCGTGCGGCTGCGGGCTCATCGGGTCCCAGAAGAAGATCAGCATGTCGAGCCGGCCGGAGGCGATGAGCGCGCCGATCTGCTGGTCGCCGCCCAGGGGACCGCTCTGGAAGCAGGTGACCGGCAGGCGGAGCAGGTCGCCGAGAAGCCTGCCCGTGGTCCCGGTCGCGTACAGGATGTGGTCGGCGAGGATGTCCCGGTTGTACTCGGCCCACTCGAGCAGGTCGCCTTTCCTGTCGTCGTGGGCGACGAGGGCGATGCGCTTCGGTTCGGGTGAGGTATCGGTCATGCTTCCAGGGTTCCGCATGAATATTGCCGCACTGCCACGTAGGCGTTATCGGATCGTGTACACGGCGTGGTGCTTCGGCTTGCGGACCTGCCTGGGCGGATGCGGTATCCTGGAGCCATGCGTCCTGTCCGGCTGCTCCTTAGCTAGCCGCGCCGATCTGATCTGTCGTCGGCGCGGCCGCTCCTCGTGCTCCGGGGAGCCTTTTTTGTTGGGGCAGGCAGCAGGCCCGCTTTGCGGCGGGACTCCCAAGCCGGACCGAATCTTAGGGTGAGGACACGATGACTGCGGCTGAGAGAGCCGACGAGGCGAAGGCGTACGATCCGCGCGAGATCCAGGACAAGTGGCAGGCGCGCTGGGCCGAACTGGAGCCGTTCCGGGCCAGCGACTACCCCGATGACCCGCGCGAGCGGTTCTACCTGGTCGACATGTTCCCGTACCCGTCGGGCGACCTGCACATGGGGCATGCCGAGGCCTATGCGATCGGCGACGCCATGGCCAGGTACTGGTTCCTGCGCGGGAAGAACGTGCTGCACCCGATCGGGTGGGACGCGTTCGGGCTGCCCGCCGAGAATGCCGCCATCAGGAACAACACGCACCCGGCGGACTGGACCTACAAGAACATCGACACGCAGGCGGCCTCCTTCCGCCGGTACGCGACGTCGTTCGACTGGTCGCGGCGGCTGGCGACCTGCGACCCCGGGTACTACCGCTGGAACCAGTGGCTGTTCCTGCGGTTCTACGAGCGCGGGCTGGCCTACCGCAAGGGCGGTTACGTCAACTGGTGCCCCAAGGACCAGACCGTGCTGGCCAACGAGCAGGTCATCAACGGCCGCTGCGAGCGATGCGGCACCGAGGTCGTCCGCCGGGTGCTGACCCAGTGGTACTTCAAGATCACCGAGTACGCCGACCGGCTGCTGGCGGACGCCGCCGCGCTGGAGGGCGACTGGCCCGACCGGGTGCTGACCATGCAGCGCAACTGGATCGGCCGGTCGACGGGCGCCGACGTTGACTTCGTCGTGGAGGGCCGCGCCGAGCCGGTCACCGTCTACACCACACGCCCCGACACCCTGTACGGTGCGACGTTCATGGTGGTGGCGGCCGACTCGACGCTGGCCGGTGAGCTGTGCGCCGACGAGCACCGGGCCGAGTTCGAGGCGTACCTGGCGCAGGTCCGCAAGCTGACCGACATCGAGCGGCAGTCGACCGACCGGGAGAAGACCGGCGTCTTCCTGGGCGTGTATGCGGTCAACCCCGTGAACGGCGAGCGGATCCCGATGTGGGCTGCGGACTACGTGCTGCCGGACTACGGCACCGGGGCGATCATGGCGGTCCCCGCACACGACCAGCGCGACCTGGACTTCGCGCTGAGGTTCGGGCTGCCGGTCATGACCGTCGTCGCCACGGACCGGCCGGAGCCTGCGGCGACGGGGGTCGCGACGCCCGGCGACGGCGTGCTGGTGAACTCGGGACCGTTGGACGGGCTGGGCAAGCAGGCGGCCATCGCCAGGATTATCGAGATCCTGGCGGACAGGGGCCTGGGCCGGGCGGCGGTCAACTACCGGCTGCGCGACTGGCTGGTGTCCAGGCAGCGGTTCTGGGGGACGCCGATCCCGATCATTCACTGCCCCTCCTGCGGCGAGGTGCCGGTCCCCGAGGAGCAGCTGCCGGTCGAGCTGCCTGACCTGCGCGGCGCCGACCTGGCGCCCAAGGGCGTTTCGCCGCTGGCGGCGGCCGCCGACTGGGTGAACGTCGAGTGCCCGAAGTGCGGTGGCGCGGCCCGCAGGGACACTGACACGATGGACACGTTCGTTGACTCGTCGTGGTACCAGTTCCGGTACTGCTCGCCGCAGTACGACGGCGGGCCGTTCCGCAGCGAGGACGTGAACCGCTGGGCGCCCGTCGACCTGTACGTGGGCGGCGTCGAGCACGCGATCCTGCATCTGCTGTACGCGCGGTTCTTCACCAAGGTGCTGCAGGATCTGGGGCTGATCGAATTCGGCGAGCCGTTCACCCGGCTGATCAACCAGGGTCAGGTAATCAACGGCGGCAAGGCGATGTCCAAGTCCCTGGGCAACGGCGTCAACCTGGGTGAGCAGATCGGCCTGTTCGGGGTGGACGCCATCCGGCTGACGATGATCTTCGCGTCGCCGCCGCAGGACGATATCGACTGGGCGGACGTCAACGCCGACGCGATGGTCAAGTTCCTGGGTCGCGTCTGGCGTATCGCGGCCGAAGTGGCGGCGGCGGGGCCAGCCGCCCGTGACTTCGCGGCCGGTGACGCAGGCCTGCGGCGTGTCACCCACCGGGCCATCGATGAGGCCACCAGGCAGGTGGAGAACTATCACCTGAACGTGGCGGTGGCCAGGCTGATGGAACTGGTCAGCGCCACCCGCAAGGCGATCGACTCGGGACCCGGTGCCGCTGACCCGGCGGTACGGGAGGCCGCGGAGACGCTGGCTGTCATGCTGTCGCTGTTCGCTCCGTACACCGCGGAAGAGTGCTGGGAGGTGCTGGGCGGCCCGATCGGTCCCGCGGGAATCCCGTCCGTGGCCAGGGCTGCCTGGCCGGCCGCGGACCCGGCGCTCCTGGTTCAGGAGACCGTTACCTGCGTGGTTCAGGTAAACGGGAAGGTCCGCGACCGGCTGGAAGTATCGCCGGACATCACGGAAGACGAACTGCGTGCCCTGGCGACCGCCGCTCCGGGCGTCACCCGGGCGCTGAACGGGCTGGAGGTCAAGCGGGTAGTAGTCCGCCCGCCGAAGCTGGTGAACATCGTCGCCGCTTGACCCCGGCGCCTCCTCACACCCTCCTCAGGACCGCAACGACCTTGCCCAGGATGGCGGCGTCGTCGCCGAGGATCGGCGTGAAGGCCGGGTTGTGCGGCATTAGCCACACGTGGCCGTCGCTCTGCTTGAGCGTCTTCACGGTGGCCTCGCCGTCGATCATGGCCGCGACGATCTCGCCGTTCTCCGCGTCTTCCTGCTGACGGATGACCACCCAGTCGCCGTCCGCGATGGCGGCGTTGATCATGGAATCGCCGGCCACCTTCAGCATGAAGAGGCTGCCCTCTCCGACGAGTTGCCTGGGCAGCGGGAAGATGTCCTCGACCTGCTGTTCGGCGGTAATCGGGACACCGGCGGCGATACGGCCCACGAGTGGCACGTAGGTGGCCTCCTGCGAGGCGATGTCCAGTCCGTCGGCGGTCAACTCGGCCTCGGTGGCGGCGCCGTTGGGGCTCTGCTCGGGGCGGATCGCCGGGTGGCCGGGCAACCGGACCTCCACTGTGCGCGGACGACCCACATCCCGGTGCAGGTAGCCCTTGCGCTGCAGCGTGGACAGCTGGTAGGAGACGCTCGACGTGCTGGTCAGGCCGACCGCCTCGCCGATCTCCCGCATCGACGGCGGGTAGCCGCGCTTCTGCACGGAATCCCTGATGACCTGGAGCACCTTGCGCTGCCGCCAGGTGAGGACGTGGTCTGGGTCTGGCTTGTCGGGCGTCTCAGGGATCACCACGGGGACGCTGCCCTTGGGCTTACGGCCCGGCCTTCCTTTCGGGCGGACCGGTGCGTCCGCGATTTCGGGAGTGCCGTGGTCTGCCATGTCATCCATCGGATGAACCTCCGATTCTTGGGTTTGTCGCTTACGGATACGAGCCTAGCGTCAAATTCCGATATCACCAAACATCTGTTCGACGTGTCGCTTGATTCTCCGGCCTGCCCGGTACAAAGATGACAACAGGCCGTTCGATCGAACTGTGTCTCGATCGAACTGAGATACAATCGAATGAAGGTTTGAGTAGATAGGGTGCACATGGTGACGATGGTTACGAACAGACCTGCGGCGGCCATGGTTCGCGACCGTGGCACAGCATATGGCGGGCGCGTTCGAACGGACGATGACCTTCCGCCTGCCCGGCTGACCAGGCGGGGGCGGATGCTGGTGACGGGCGCGTCGGCGCTCGCGATCGGAGCGCTGTCCGTGATGCTCGCGACCGCGGCCCAGGCCACGCACGACGGCCCGGCATCCCCTGGCCGGTACGTCACCAGGGTGGAGGTCCTCCCTGGGCAGAGCCTCTGGTCCCTGGCGGAGGCCTATGACCCGGACGCCGACCCCCGGTTGACCATCCAGCGGATACAGCAGCTCAACTCGATGACCGGCGATCAGCTGCAGGCCGGCGAGGTGCTGTGGGTGCCGCGCTGAGCGGGCGGCGTGCCCGCCCGTGCCCCTTTCCGCGACACGCCGGCGTGCTTGCCGCGTACGCGGCTCCTGCCAGGATTTTCGGCTTCGATGGTCGTCTCCGCTTGCCTAGGGGTGCCGTCAGGACTAGGGTTGACCACAACATCTAGTAGTTACACCGATGTGGTTCTTCTAGAAGTTGTGGATCTTCCTCATCGGTAACCGGGTACGACGCGCCGCCGGAGGAGGTAAATCGCGTGTACTGTCCGTTCTGCCGCCATCCAGACAGCCGGGTTATCGACAGCCGGGTAGCCGACGACGGCACCGCGATACGAAGGCGTCGCTCTTGCCCGGAGTGCGGACGGCGGTTCACCACGCAGGAGTCGGTCATCCTCATGGTGGCCAAGCGCAGCGGGGTGACCGAGCCGTTCACCAGAGACAAGATCATCCGGGGCGTGAAGCGTGCCTGCCAGGGCAGGCCGGTCGACGAGGATCAGCTCGCGATGCTCGCCCAGCGGGTCGAGGAAACCATCAGGGCACGCGGCCTGGCGGAAGTGCCGTCCCACGAGGTGGGGCTGGCCATCCTCGGACCGCTCCGTGATCTTGACGAGGTCGCCTACCTCAGGTTCGCGTCGGTGTACCGGGGCTTCGAGTCGCTCGATGACTTCGAAAAGGCGATCTCCGAGTTGCGCAGCCGGCGTCTGGCGGATGCCGGCGAGACGGACAACGGGGTCCATCGCGCGCACGACGGCTGACGGGGTCGGATCAGGCCAGGCACGAGCCTGGGAGCAGGGTCGGGATCTTACGGCGGGACAGCGGACAGGCGAGGCCGGCGGCTGCAGCGCGGCACGGCTTATGTGGTGCTGCCTGGCGCCTCCGCGCGAGGCGGCAGAGCGCCGGGACGCTAAACGCCATGAGAAAGCCAAAAAGACGATGTTGGTGAACGGATCCGGCGTGGATCCACGGAGCAAGGGGGAAAGGCAGTCATGACGGAAACGGTGAGCGGTCCGGCGGCGCGCAAGGGTCGGCGCGGCAAGGGGCTGAAGATCCGGCGCATTAACACGACGGCGGGCGTGCATCCCTATGACCAGGTCACCTGGGAGCGCCGCGATGTCGTGATGACCAACTGGCGCGACGGTTCGGTCAACTTCGAACAGCGCGGGGTGGAGTTCCCTGAATTCTGGTCGGTCAACGCCGGCAACATCGTCACCACGAAGTACTTCCGGGGTGCGGTGGGCACGCCGCAGCGCGAGTGGTCGCTCAGGCAGCTTGTCGACCGGGTTACCGACGTCTATACCAAGACCGGCCGGGAGAACGGTTACTTCGCCACGGACGAGGACGCGGAGATCTTCGACCACGAGCTCAAGTACGCGCTGATCCACCAGATATTCAGCTTCAACTCCCCGGTCTGGTTCAACGTCGGCACGGGGGCATCCCAGCAAGTCAGCGCCTGCCAGCCGTACGACGCTCTGGTCAGTACGCCAGCCGGCCTTGTCCCGATCGGCGAACTTGTGGCAGCCGATGCGGTCGGTGCCAAGGTATATGACGCGGACGGCATCACCCAGATCATCGCCACCAAGGCAAACGGCCTGAAGCCGGTACTCAGGGTGCACACCAGGGCCGGGTATGCGCTCGACGTCACCGCTGACCACCTAGTTTGGCGGGCCACTGGCGAGGGAGCCGGGAGCTTTGCCCAGGCGGGGCACCTGAAGCCCGGTGACCAGCTGCTCTGGCATCGCCGCGACAGTCACGGGGAAAGCGAGATCCACCGTCACGACGTAGCAGAGGCCGCGCTCGCGGGCTGGCTGCAGTCTGATGGGTTCGTCGGGCAGTACCAAGGAACGAACCGCTCGCTGACGATTGAGGCGATGACCGTCACCGACGCGGAACTTGACTGGGTGACCGGTGTCCTAGACGAGGTCTTCCCTGGCGTGCATCGTCATGAACGCAGTGTCGAGACCCAGGACACACGGCTTGAATGCAGGCGAACGAGGCTTGACGGAGAATTCCTCCGAGACTTCGTGGAGCGCTGGGACCTGCGACGCCGAGGCACAGAGATGAGGGTTCCCGCAGCGCTGTTCACCGCGCCGATTCCCGTAGTCGCCGCATACCTGCGCAGCGTTTTCCAGGCCGAGGGCTTCGTGTCAGCACGCGAAGCATCCACGGTGGTCGAGGTCGACATGATATCCGAGCACCTCATCAAGGGCATGCAGCAGCTTCTCCTTCGCTTCGGCATCTACGCCCGCGTGGGGCTCAAGCGGGATGCGCGGCCCGACCGACATGACTGCTGGTCACTGCGGATCCAGTCGGACGGAGACAGGCGTCTCTTTGCCGACGCCATCGGGTTCATTGACCCGGCGAAGGCGGAGAAGCTGGAGCGGGGCTTCGACAAGCCAGGGCTCGCCGCACGTGCGACCAAGCGCCTTGAAATCGACCGCATTGAGCCGCTCGGGGACATGGAGGTTTACGACATCCAGACCGAGAGCGGCGAGTACCTCTCCGGAAACCTGCGCGTCCACAACTGTTTCATCCTTGCCGTCGACGACACGATCGAGTCCATTCTCGACTGGTACAAGGAAGAGGGCCTGATCTTCCGCGGCGGCTCCGGGGCCGGCGTCAACCTGTCGAGAATCCGCTCGAGCAGGGAGCTGCTCAGTTCCGGCGGCACCGCGAGCGGCCCGGTGAGCTTCATGCGCGGTGCCGACGCGTCCGCCGGCACCATCAAGTCCGGCGGCGCCACCCGCCGTGCCGCCAAGATGGTCGTCCTCGACGTTGACCACCCCGACATCGAGGACTTCATCGAGACCAAGGCCAAGGAAGAGAACAAGATCCGCGCCCTGCGCGACGCCGGCTTCGACATGGACCTCGGCGGCGCGGACATCATCTCCGTCCAGTACCAGAACGCCAACAACTCGGTCCGGGTTTCCGACGAGTACATGCGCGCCGTGGAGAGCGGAAAGGCGTTCAATCTCAACGCGCGGCTGACCGGCGAAGTCATCGAGACGGTGGACGCCAGGGCCCTGTTCCGCAAGATGGCCCAGGCCGCCTGGGAGTGCGCCGACCCCGGGGTTCAGTACGACGACACGATCAACAACTGGCACACCAACCCGGAAACGGGCCGCATCACCGCGAGCAACCCGTGCTTCCCCGCTGACCAGCGGGTGGTGACCGACAAGGGCCTTATCCGAATCGGGGACCTTGTCCGCCGCGCCGCGAACGAGGAAGGGTTCGCGGTGTACACCAACGACGTGACCGCAGCGGACAACCCGCAGGACAGGATCACGGCGACGGTGCCCACCCGCTACATGGTGACTGGGCGGAACGAGATCCTCGAGCTGCGGTTCTCTGACGGCTCAAGGCTCAAGTGCACGCCGGGGCACCGGGTGTGGACCGCCAACAGGGGCTGGGTGCACGCCGAGGAACTGAGCAGCGATGACAGGGTCGTCCGTTCGTTCAACCACGCACCGCGCGACATGGCTGACCAGCGCTTCCCGATGCACGCGCTCCTCGCGCTCGAATTCGAGAAGACGCTTAAGCCCTTGCAGGTGCCGAGCAAGTGGGACGCGGAGTTCGCGCACTACCTGGGCTGGCTTGTCGGTGACGGCTGCATCCCGGTCGCGGGCACCCCAGCGGTCACCGTTTACGGTTCCGGGGAGGACCAGACTGCGGTTCTGCCGCGTCACCGCGCGCTGCTGACCCGGATCACCGGTTTCGAGAGCGAGCCAAGCGTGCAGGCCAACGGAACGCTTCAGCTCCGCGTCACGAGGCCGGCGTTCGCTCAGTTCCTACGCGCCTTGGGTGTCGCCGAGGGCAAGGCCGAGCACAAGGTTGTCCCTGCGTCGGTCTACGAGGCCCCCGAGGCAGCGGCGACCGCATTCCTGCAGGGTCTGTTCGACGCCGACGGCTGCGTCGTGGACCAGGAGATCAACGGGACCAGGTACGTGGGCCTGGGCAGCAGGTCGGAGGAGCTCCTCATCGGGGTACAGGAGCTGCTGACATCGCTTGGAATTCCGTCCCGCATCTACAGGACAAGCGCGAAGAAGGAAGCGTCTTTCCGCTACACGCGCAAGGACGGTACCGAGGCGCACGACGGCTCCGACGGCCCTTCCTATGACCTGCGGATCACGGCCGGAGGCATCAGGGAGTTTCACCGCTACATCGGGTTCAGCCTCCCGGCCAAGCAGGCAAAGCTCACACGGATTGTCAAGGAGAAAGAGTTCTGCCAGCTGGACCAGAGCGTCCATCTGGTCAGCCGTGAGTGCAAGGGCTGGGAGACTACGTACAACCTCACCGAGCCTCGCAACCACTCGTACATTGTCGGTGGCACGGTCGTCGCGAACTGTTCCGAGTACCTGAGCTTGGACAACTCGAGCTGCAACCTCGCCAGCCTTAACCTGCTCAAGTTCCTCAAGAAAGACGACACATTCGACGCGGCCGCATTCGCGAAAATGGTCGAGCTGATCATCATCGCGATGGATATCTCGATCACCTTCGGCGAGTTCCCGACCGAGAAGATCCGCGACACCACCAAGGCGTACCGCCAGCTCGGCATCGGCTACGCCAACCTCGGCGCCCTGCTGATGGCCACCGGCCACGCCTACGACTCCGACGGCGGCCGCGCCATCGCCGCCGCGATCACCAGCCTGATGACCGCCAGCGCCTACAAGACAAGCGCCGGGCTCGCCCAGGTCGTCGGCCCGTACGACGGCTACGAGAAGAACGCCGCGGCGCACAAGCGCGTCATGCGCATGCACGCCGACGCCAGCGCCGCGGTCAGCCCGGTCGCGACCTTCGACCAGTCCATCCTCGACCTCGCGAACAAGACCTGGCAGGAGTGCCTCGGTCTCGGCGAGGCCAACGGCTACCGCAACGCGCAGGCAAGCCTCCTGGCGCCTACCGGTTGCCTGGTGCCTGACACCCTCATCACGACAGATCGTGGCCTCGTTCGTCTCGGCGAACTCGGCGACATGTACGGCGACCGCTGGCAGGACTTCGACAGCCTCACGGTCTCCACCGACGAGGGGCCGCGCCAGGCGACGAAGTTCTTCGTCAACGGCGAGGAGCCGACCCGCAGGATCGTCACCGAGGGCGGTTACAAGATCCAGGGCACTCTCGCCCACCGGGTCAAGGTCGTCAACCCGGCCACGGAGACGTGGGAGTGGAAGCGTCTGGCCGACATCGCCCCCGGCGACCTGCTTCCGCTGCAGATGCGCACCTTGGTCGGCGAGCCGCGCAAGGTCCCGCTCCCGGTCCTCGACCAGGCCTGCTACACAGG
>Ga0335072_10005994_pt1 | contig 17830 bp, 15 predicted proteins | sample Lox_Sample_21_FD_206725 | JGI IMG/M metagenome (GOLD analysis project Ga0335072, IMG submission 206725) | Soil microbial communities from Loxahatchee National Wildlife Refuge, Florida, United States - Lox_Sample_2.1 | ecosystem: Environmental > Terrestrial > Soil > Wetlands | place: USA... | reverse complement strand
GCTCGGACTTGGTGACGTGCTGAGCAACCTCGGCCTCGCACCGGCCAAGTCGACGTCGTCGACGACCGCTCCGTCCACCACCACCACCACGACCCTGCCGCTGCTCGGCGACCTCAAGCAGTTGCTCGGCGGCAACTGAGGTCTCGGTCGCTGCCGCGACGGAGCACCGCCCCAGCGCCTAGGTTTGTCACATGAGCGCTGACCCCCGGCTCGACACGGCCCAGCTCGACACGGCCCAGCTCCAGTCCTGGATCGCGCCCGGCGAGCCCATCATCTCGCTCCGGGGTGTCACCAAGTCCTTCGGGTCGCACACGGTGCTCGAGGACATCACCTTCGACGTGCCCAAGGGGCGCATCACGGCCATTCTGGGACCGTCGGGCACCGGCAAGTCCGTGCTCCTCAAGAACATTCTGGGGCTCCTCAGGCCCGAGCGGGGCGAGATCTGGGTCGATGGGGACCAGATTGTGGGGCTGCGCGAGAAGCGGCTCTACGAGGTGCGCAAGAAGTTCGGCGTCCTCTTCCAGGACGGCGCCCTCTTCGGCTCCATGAACCTCTACGACAACATCGCCTTTCCCCTGCGCGAGCACACACGCAAGAACGAGGCCGAAATCCGGGAGCTCGTGCACCGCAACGCCGAGCTGGTCGGGCTCATGGACCACCTGAAGAAGCTGCCCGGCGAGGTGTCGGGAGGGATGAAGAAGCGGGCCGGACTGGCCCGGGCCATGGTGACCGAGCCCGAGATCGTGCTCTTCGACGAACCCGACTCGGGTCTGGATCCGGTGCGGGTGGCGTACCTCGACGAGCTGGTCGTCACGGCACAGAAGGAGACCGGGGCGACCTTCTTCATCATCACCCACAACATCCAGTCGGTGATGCGCACGGCCGACTTCATGGGCGTCCTCTTCCGCTCCAACCTGGTCAAGTTCGCCAGCAAGGCCGAAATGCTCGACACCGAGAACCCGATCATCCGCCAGTTCCTGGCGGGCCGTCCCGAGGGGCCCATCGGCATGGACGAGATGGCCGACACCGAGGAGACGCGCGCCTACATGGAGGGCGACACGGCGCTGCGCTACGGGCCGCTGGCCCGCCCCGGTGAGCCCGCGCTGGCGGCCCGGCCCCCGTCGGACCAGCCCGGGACTTCGGTTCCGACCGACCCGACGCTCTAGGCCCGGCGACCAGGGCAGGTCCAGCAAAAAGCCGCCGGCGCGGCCGGCGGCTTTCGCTTTCGCTGTGCCCCTCAAGAGGCGCCAGTGCTGGTGGGACTACTTGGCGGCCGCTCCGCACACCGTCTCGACCAGGAGCCGGCTGACCACGTAGGGATCCATGTTGGCGTTGGGCCGCCGGTCCTCCAGATAGCCCTTCTTGGCCTTGGCGGTCGCCCACGGGATCCGGATGGACGCCCCGCGGTCCGACGTGCCGTAGCTGAACGTCGAGAAGTGCGCCGTCTCGTGCGCTCCGGTGAGCCGGGACTCGATCCCGACCCCGTAGTTGGAGACGTGCTCGTCCACGTTCTTCCCGAGCGCCTCGCAGCCGGCGATGATGGCGTCCCAGCCACCCTCCTCGCGCATGGCCTTGGTCGAGAAGTTGGTGTGGGCGCCGGCACCGTTCCAGTCACCGAGCACGGGCTTGGGCTCGAGCGTGGCGAAGACGTCGAAGTCCTCGGCAATGCGGAAGAGCAGCCAGCGGGCGGTCCACAGCTGGTCGCCGATGAGCGGCGGCGGGAGGACCCCGATCTGGAACTCCCATTGCCCCATCATCACCTCGGCGTTGGTGCCTTCGATCCCGAGCCCGGCCTTCATGCAGGCGGCCGTGTGCTTCTCCACGATCTCGCGGCCCGGCATTTTGTCGCCGCCGACGCCGCAGTAGTACGGACCCTGGGGAGCGGGAAACCCGGCCTCGGGCCATCCCATGGGACGCCCGTACTGGAAGAAGGTGTACTCCTGCTCGATCCCGAACCACGGCTCGTCCGCCGCGTACTTCTCGGCCACCTCGGCACAGGCACGTCGGGTGTTGGTCGGGTGCGGCGTGAAGTCGGGCAGCAGGACCTCGCACATGACGAGCTTGTCGCCCGGAGCGCGCAGGGGGTCGGGGCAGATGAAGACCGGCTGGAGCACGCAGTCCGAATCGCTCCCCGTGGCCTGGTTGGTGCTCGACCCGTCGAAGCCCCAGATCGGGGGCTCCTTGCCGTCACCGACGATCTTGGTCTTGCTCCGGAGCAACGGCGACGGCTCGGTGCCGTCGATCCAGATGTATTCGGCCTGGTAGCTCATGACTCTCCTGTGCTCCCCTTCGTAAGTGGGTCTGTGGCGGCGCCGAGGCACGGGCCAGCGACCCCGCACCGTAGGACACGGGCTGCGCCCATGCCGAACTCAGTCTGCCCCCAGCCTGTTTCGCAGCCGTATCGGAAATGTGAACCCCAGATGAACAGGCAGCTCACTCCGGGGCAGATCGGACGAGGCCGGCCATGACGTCGAGCATCACCGACCGGAACCGCCCCCGCTCGACCCGGGGCTGCTCGGAGCGGGCCATCGCCAGGACCCCGGCCACCACGGCGCCGAAAAGGACGCGGGCCAGCATGTCGACGTCCGACACGGCGAGCAGTCCCGCCGCCGCCGCCCGCTCCAGCAGGGTCCGGATGACCCCGATCTGATAGCGCTCCCCGCAGTCCCACCACTCCTCGAAACCGAGGGCCGAGGGACCCTCGACCCAGCACAGCCGCTGGTAGTGCGGCTCCGACACCAGTTCCAAAAAGGAGTCGAAGGCGTGCACGATGGCGTCCCAGGCGTCGTCCACCTCATCGGCTGCGGCGAGGACGGTGGCGACGCTCACCTCTTCCTGGCGGTCGAGCAGCGCGTGGAACAGCTCCTTTTTGGAGGAGAAGTGGTGGTAGATGGCGCCCTTGGTGACCCGGGCCCCGCGGGCCACCTCGTCGAGGGACGTCGAGGCGAAGCCCTTTTCCATGAAACAGTCCGACGCGCTGTCGAGCAGAGCGTCGTGCGTGGCCTCCGCGTACTCCTCGCGCCGTGTCCGCGTGCCGTCCGCTCGTTCCACGTCGATCCCCCCGGTCACCTCGCTGGGCACTGTCCCTCTCCTCATTGTGGCTTGACAGACTGAAAGACCATCAGAATACTACATACCGTGAGTATGTACCGGCGGCATGCGGCACCCCCGACCGCCACGGCGGGGAGGGCCGACCGGCTGCTGCGCCGCCTGGCCCGAGCCGTGACGACCCATCGCAAGAAGGTGGTCGTGATCACCGGCCTGCTCGTGGTGGTGGCGGCCGTCTTCGGGATCGGCGTGCAGTCACGCCTGTCGCAGGGCGGGTTCGACGCCCCGAGCGAGCAGTCGGTGCATGCCGCCACCGTGTTGGCGTCCGAGTTCCATACCGGATCCGACAACATTGTGCTGGCGGTGCGCGCCACCGGCGGGCGCAACGTCGACAGCGCGGCCGTGAGCGCGGCCGGCCTCGCCCTCACCCGACGCCTCGCCGCCCAGCCGTACATGGCCAACGTCATGTCCTACTGGAGCCTCGACCGGGTGCCTCTGCTGCGGACGGCGGACCGGGGCGAGGCGCTGGTGGTGGGGCGCATCACGGGCGACCAGGACCAGGTCGTCCGTCGCGAGCCGGCCATTGCGGCGGCGGTCAGCCACGGACGCGGACCGATCACCGTGCAGATCGGAGGGTTCGGGCCCGCCTTCCACGAGGTCAATTCCGTGGTCGAGCACGACCTCGTGCGGGCCGAGATGGTCGCGGTCCCGGTCACCATGGTGCTCCTGGTCCTGGTGTTCGGGTCCGTGGTGGCAGCGGCCATGCCGCTCACCATCGGAGCCGTGTCGGTGCTCGGGACGCTGCTGGCGTTGCGGGTCATGAGCGGCCTCACGCCGATTTCGGTCTTCGCGGTCAACCTCACGACGGTGCTGGGGCTCGGGCTCGCCATCGACTACAGCCTGTTTGTGGTGAGCCGCTTCCGCGAGGAGCTCGACGCGGGCCGAACGGTCCCCGACGCGCTCGAAGAGACGATGGCGCACGCCGGCCGCACGGTGGCCGGCGGTGCCCTGACCGTGGCGGCCGCGGTGAGCGCGCTGTTGGTGTTCCCCCTCATGTTCCTGCGATCGTTCGCCTACGCCGGCATCACCGTGAGCCTGCTGGCTGCGCTGGGCGCCCTCGTCGTGCTGCCCGCGGTCCTGGCGCTCCTCGGGCCCCGCATCAACGCCCTGACCGTGTGGCGGCGCTCGGTGCGCCCGCCGGCTGAAGGCTTCTGGTCCGCCACGGCGCACGCGGTCATGCGGCGCCCCGTGGTCGTGCTGGGGGCCGTGGCCGCGGTGCTGCTGGTGGTGGCCGCCCCCTTCGTGCACATCAAGCTGGGATACCTCGACGACCGCGTCCTGTCGCCTTCGGACCAGGTGCGCCAGGTGGACGACGCCCTCCGGGCTGACTTCGGCCAGGGCCAGACGGACGCGCTCCAAGTGGTCGCCCCGTCGACGGCGGGCGTCTCTCCCGCGCGCCAGGCGTCCTACGCCGCCGCCCTGTCGAAGCTTCCCGACGTCCAGCTCGTGGGCTCGGCCTTCGGCGTCTACTACCGCGGCGTCGACCTCGGTGGACCCCCCTCGTACCTGTCGCAGTTCGCGGGAGCGTCTGGGACCTGGTACTCGGTGGTCCCGCTCGGCAACGGGCTGTCGGCGTCGGGCATCACCCTGGTGCACACCATCCGCAGCAGCCCCGGACCGTTCCGAATCCTGGTCGGCGGGCTCCCCGCCGGTTTCGCCGACTCCACCGCGGTCATCGACCACTACATGCCCATCGCCCTGCTCCTGGTGGGCGGGATCACCATGCTCGTGCTCCTCGTGCTCTTCCGCAGCCTGTTCATCCCGATCAAGGCGCTCGTGCTCAACATCTTGAGCCTGGGCGCCACCTTCGGCGCCATGGTGTGGGTCTTCCAGGACGGGCACTTCGCCCGCACGCTCGACTTCACCCCGACCGGCACGTTGGTGGACACCATGCCGATCCTCATGTTCTGCGTGGCGTTCGGCCTGTCGACCGACTACGAGGTCTTCGTCGTCTCGCGCATGACCGAGCTGCACGCTCGTGGGCTCGAGCCCACCGCGGCCATCGCCGGTGGCCTGCAACGGACCGGGCGGATCATTTCGGCCGCAGCCGTGCTGATGAGCATTGTGTTCGTGTCGCTCGTCACCAGCGGCATCGCCTTCATCAAGCTGTTCGCCGTCGGTCTCACGCTCGCCGTCGTGCTGGACGCGTTCGTGATCCGCGGCATGCTGGTCCCGGCGGCCATGAAGGCGGCCGGCCCGCTCGCCTGGTGGGCCCCGGCGTTCATGCGGCGCCGGAGCGCTGAACCCTCACCCGAGACCCGCTACCCGGTCGATCCCGGATGGAGCGAGGAGGAAGACGGGTCGCTGGTCGGCGCCCCGTCCGCGTGAGCGAACGGCTCGCTCCGGGGACCATCCACCGTGACGGTTCCAACATGACGTGACAGAGGGCTGGATCGGAGTCCCGCTCCGACCCAGCCCCCCTGTCGCTCCACAGGGGAAGGGGGAACTTTCCCTCCGGGAGACCTCGGCCCCCGTTGAGGCCACCGGCGTCGTCGCCGGTCTCGAGAGGGCCATCCCACACGCGTCGATCCCCTCACTCACAAGTGTCGGACCAATCGGCCCCCGCTTCCATAGGCTTTTCGGCTCATTTGGCCGGGTACCGCGGCGAGCCCGGCCCGAGAACGACCGCCTCCGGCCACGTACACGCGACGAAGGGCCGGGTCTGTGACCCGGCCCTTCGTCTACCCACTTTGGGTGGCAGAACCCTCGCGAGTGGCGAGCCCGCCCCCCTGGCGAACCTGATCCCGAAAACTACGGGCAGGTCGTGTTGGTGGGGTTCGACACACAGTTCGACGCCTTGTCGAACAGGCTCGCAATGGCCGGGCCAAGGGCGATCAGGGCGACCACGGCCACGATCGCGATGAGACCGACGAGCAGCGCGTACTCAACCATGGAGGCGCCACGCTCGGAGCGGGCCCGGTGCCAGAGCTGGCTGTTGACGCCGCGGACGGCAAAGTACGTCTGCATGAACAGCTGAGTCATTTCTTTGGTATCCCCTCACTCGTACGGCTCTGCTGTGCTGCTCGGCCGTATTCCCATTGACACTCTTGCAGCGGCGGAAGGGCCGTTCCATAGGCTTTTCGGACCATTTCACCGCTGTCCGCGGTGATGGAAAGGCCCGCTGCGCCGGCTACTCGATGTTGACCAGACCCATGACCACGGCTCGCACCAGTGCCTGCGTGCGGTTGGACACGTCGAGCTTCTGGAAGATCGCTGCCAGGTGGTTCTTGGTCGTTTTGGGGCTGATGTACAGCCGATCGGAGATCTCGCTGTTCGTTGCGCCCTCCGCCAGGAGCTGGATGACCTCGAGCTCGCGCTGGGTCAGCGACCACGGCCCCCACTGCTTGTCGTCCCCCCGGCGACTGCCGAGCGCCGACGGAAGCCCCGGCTGCTCGAAGGCGGCCGGCAGGGAACCCACGGACGGATGCAGCGAGATCCGCCGGGCCGAGCCTCGGGCGGCCAACGCCCGCTCGTCAACGGTGACGCGTGCGCCGGCCACAGAAACCTGCGAGTAGTAGCTCCACGTCGGCTGCTCCCGGAAGTCGACCGTCCCGCAGTCGGCGGCCGAATTCCAGCGCATCGGTGATCCAGTGTTCCCCATCTGCCCCCCTCGGCCAGAACCGCCTGACCGGCGTTCTGGGCCTCCGTGCCCACCCCCGTCGGTGAGCGTTCCCGTGGGGCATTGTGACGCCTGACCAGGAACGGGACAAGAGCGAACTAGGCAATTCGGCCCACTGCACCCTGGTCGCAATCGAAGTGCGACGGCGGTGCAATCGGCCGGGGCCGAGCCTCCTACACGAAGTTCAGGGCATGCCTGATCGGTCCGACCAGCGGGCCCAGGACGAGCACCATGATGGCCGGCATGAAGCACAGGGCGAGCGGGAAGAGCATCTTGACCGGCACCTTGGCCGCCTTCTCACGCGCCCGCTGACGGCGCTTGTCGCGCATTTCGTCGGCCTGCGCTTGCAGCACCCGCCCGATCGGAAGCCCGAGGGCGTCCGCCTGCGAGAGCACGACGGTGAACGTCACGAGGTCGTCGATGTCGGTGCGCAGCTTCATGTTCTCCAACGCATCGTGACGGGACAGGCCGAGCTCCATCTCGCGCAACGTCAGGCTCAGCTCGTCGCACACGGGCGAGTCGAAGTGCGCGCAGGACACCTGCATGGCCTGTTCGAGTCCCAGGCCGGCCGCAACCGAGATCGTCATGAGATCGAGCACGTCGGGAAGGTCGTTGATGACCGCGTCACGCCGAGTCGAGATCCGGCTCCGGAGCCACATGGAGGGACCCAGGCCGCCCAGGATCGGCAGGAGCAGGAGCAGCGGGAGCGCGACCTTGACACTGAGGAACCCTGATGCCCACGCCGCGACGCCGAGCGCGAAGCCGAGCAGCACTGCTCCCACCTGGACCGCGGCGAACTCCTCGGCCCGCACCGAGCCGGTGAGGCCCGCCTTGAGCAGGTCGGCATGGACCCGGTCGATGTCGCGCGACGGGTAGAGGCGTGACAGCCCGTGGCGCATCCGCAGGGCTGCGGGACCGAACATCCGGCTCACGAGTGGCGTCGCCAGGCGCTCCGGCACCACCGCCTCGGCCGCCGTCGCGAACTCACCCTCGCGTCCCAGCGCCCGGATCAGCTCGATCCGCTGCGCCGAGGCGTGGGTCCGCTTGGCGGCCACCATCACGCCCGCCACCCCGGCCGCCATCAGCCCGATCCCCAACCAGACTCCGATCACAGTCGTTCCCCCTCAGACTTCGACGTTCACCATGCGGCGGATGAGCCAGAAGCCGAAGCCCATGAGCCCTGCCGTCGCGATCAACACAACGAGCCCGATCCCGTGGTACATCGGCTGCAGGTACGAGGGGTCCTCGACCTCGAGCGCGACTCCCACGAAGATGGGCAGCCCGAACAGCACCCACCCCGAGATCCGGCCTTCCGCGGTCAGCGTGCGCACCTCGCGCCGGACCTCCTGGCGGACCCGCATGAAGCCCGACAGCGTGTGGAGGATCGGCCCCAGCCGGCCTCCGGTCGACTGCTGGATCCGCACCGCCTCGACCGCCCACTTGAGATCCTCCAGGCCGACGCGGTCGGCCATGTTCTCGAGTGCGACCACCAGGTCGGAGCCGAGCGCCACTTCGGCCATCACGTGGTCCAATTCGGTGGAGAGGGGCGGCCGGGCGTCGCGGCGGTACATGTCGATGGCCCGCTGGAACGTCTGCCCACCCTCGACCGATGCCGCCATGAGCGACAGCGCATCGGGCAGCTGGCCCTGCAGCTCCTTCATCCGCTTCGAGATCCTGAATTCGGGCAGCTGCCAGGCCACCGCGGCCACCGCGACGAGGGTGGCGATGCCGAGCACCGCCTGCGACGTCAGGACTCCCACCACCATCCCGCCGGCGATGCCGGCCGCCATGGCCATGATGAGGTACTCGCCGGCCCGGAACGGGATGGCCGCCCGCTCCAGCCGCCGCTCGAGCTTGCCCCGGTTGTCGAGCTTGCCCAGGGCGCGTCCGAGGCGGACGGTGATGGCGGAGACCTCGGTGTGCCCCGGCGATTCGCTGACGACCTCGACCGGTATCGGAGCCTGCCCCATGGTGTCGTCGAGGATCGACGCCAGCGTGCGTTGCTTGCTCCTCGCCCGCACCAGCGCGCCGACGACCGTCATCGAGAGCCCACCGCCGATCAGCGCGGCGGCCAGGAGCGCACGCATCACGTAGGACGCCACCGCCAGAGACCCGATCATGACCGACCTCCCTCGCGCCGCCGGGCCAGGAGCTCGTAGAGCTCGTCCGAGGGTGCCTCCACGCGCCCGGGCCGGGCCGGACGACCCGGACGGTGCGCCCGGCCGGCGGACACCACAAACCCCGGATCGGCGTCGGCACGGAAGAGGGTGGGCGGGACGTCCACTCCGTTGCGCCCCAACTCGTCGAGGATCTTGGGCCGTAGGCCTGTGGGGACCAGCTTCGCCGCGCCGTCACCCTGGTGCACCCGGTGGAAGACGTCCTGGAGCAGCACGGTGTCGCCCTCCATGCCCTGCACCTCGGTGATCGACGACACCACGCGGGAGCCGTCGATCCGACGGGCCAGCTGCACCAGCAGGCCCACGGCCAGGACGATCTGTTCGCGGATCGCCTTCTGGGGCAACTCGACCCCCCCCATGAGCACCATGGTCTCGAGGCGGGACAGCGCTTCGCGCGGGTTGTTGGCGTGCACGGTCGTCATCGAGCCCGGGTGGCCGGTGTTCATGGCCTGGAGCATGTCGAGCGTCTCGGCGCCGCGGCACTCCCCCACCAAGATCCGGTCCGGGCGCATCCGCAACGAGTTGCGGACGAGGTCGCGGATCCGGACCTCGCCGGCTCCTTCCGCATTGGGCGGACGCGACTCGAGCGTCACGACATGCGGGAGCTTCAGCTGGAGCTCGGCCGACTCCTCGATGGTGATGAGACGCTCGTCGCTGGGAATGAAGTCCGACAAGACGTTGAGCATGGTGGTCTTCCCCGTGGCCGTCCCGCCCACCACCACGACGTTGATCTTGCCCCGCACGCACGCCTCCAAAAAGACGGCCGCGTCCATCGTCATCGAGCCCAGGCCGATGAGGTCCTGCATGGTGAGCGGCGACTCGGGGAACTTGCGGATCGTCAACACCGGGGCCTTGATGGCCAGGGGCGGGACGATGGCATTGATCCGAGATCCGTCGGCCAGGCGGGCGTCGACCATCGGCGAGGACTCGTCGACGCGGCGTCCGACCGCGGCCACCATCCGCTCGATGATCCGCCGGTACTGCTCGGGCGAGTTGAAGTTGATGTCGCTCTTGGCGATCTTGCCCCGGCGCTCGATCCAGATCTCGTCGTAGGCGTTGCACATGATTTCGCTGATGGTGTCGTCACCGAGGAGCACCTCGAGCGGCCCGAACCCGAGCGAGTCCTCGAGCATCTCCTCGACGAAGCGCTGCCGCTCGATGGGCGAGATGCCGATGTCCTCACGCTCGAGGATCTCGTTGACGGCGTCGCGGACTTTTGACCGGAGCTGGTCCGGCGGGAGGTCCGCCGAGCCCGGCGCCACCTCGGAGAGCACCATCTGCTGGACCTTGCGCTTGGAGTGCGACCATGCCTCGTCGTTGGCGGCGCGGTCGGCGGCCCGCCGACCACGGTTCTGACGCTTCGTCGACACACCCTCGCTCTCGACGGTGGCCTGCTCGACGTCGGCTGCGGCGAGTTTCTCGGTGAGGTTCATGACGTGCCTGCCTTCTGGAGCTCGGCGACCTTGGGCGTGCGGTGCCAGGGCATCAGCCGCCGGAGCCCGCTCGGCTGGGTCGGTTCGGGAGTGGTGAGTATCGGCGCGCTGTTCGCGTTGATCAGCTGCTGCATCCCGTGGGCCAGCTTCTGGCCGATGTCGGAGTTGGCCGCCGACACCAGCGCCGGGCGACCCTTGTTGATGGACCGGCTCACCTCGCGTGAATACGGGAGCACCGACACGATTTTGTTGTCGAGCACCTCTTGGACCTCGTCGATGTCGATGCCCACGTCGTCCTCGACCTTGTTGAGGACGACGCCGATCGAATCGCTGTTGATCCTGAGCTTCTCGAGCGTGCTGAGGAACACCCGCATGTTGCGGATGCTGGGCAGGTCGAGGGTGACCATGCACAGGACCTTGGTCGAGTGGTCGAACGCGGCCAGGACGACCTCGGACAGCTGCGCCGGCGTGTCGACGACGATGAAGTCGAAGCGCTTGCGGAGCGCTCCCATGACCTTGTAGACGTCCTTCGGTGCGATCATGTCGGCCTCGGCCGGGCTGAACGGGGCCGGGAGGACCGAAAAGCCCAGGTCGTGCTCCTGGAGGTACTCCTCCACGTGCTCCTCGAGGTCCTCCTCCTCGATGTCCTCCCGCGACAGCAGGTCGCTGATGGTGAAGCGGGGCCGCAGGTGCAGCGCGGTGGACACTTCGCCGAACTGGAGGTCCAGGTCGACCAGGCAGACCCGCTGCCCCGTGTTGGCGGCCAGGTAGCACGCCAGGTTCGTGGCATAGAAGGTCTTGCCGCAGCCACCGCTCGACGAGGCCACCGTGAACACCTCGGCGAAATGCGGGCGTTCGACGACCATGCTCTGGGAGACGACGGGCATCGTCGTCCCCAGAGGGACCGGCGAGACGTCGGCCAGGTCGAAGGCGCGCTGGAGGGCCATCGACAGCTGGCGCTTGCTCGTGGGGTACTCCACCAGCTCGATGGCCCCCGTGCGGACGATGTCGCTGAGGGTGGCCTTGGGCTTGGGCCCGAGGGCGAGCACGACCACGGGCGTCGGGCCCTCGCTGCGCAGCTGGGCCAGCCGCGCCATGCCGGCGTGGCTGTCGAAGACGGGTCCGGCCACCAGGACGTCGAACGGGCCCTGCTCGCGGACCTCCTCGACGACGTCGACGACGTTGGCGCTCGTCACGACCTGGAACCCCGGGCCGAGCGAGGCCTGGATGGACCGGCTGAGGGCCGGCGAGCGGGAGATGACGAGGATCCGGCGCGAGATCATGGCGCCACCGCGGTCTGGGCGGTGCCGATGCACTGCCCGACTTGGGGGTCGACCACACCCTTCTGGGTCTGGGTGACCGACAGGGTCTCGTTGAGCGACATGAAGGTCAGCACCCGGGCCTGCATCGGTGTCACCGCCAGCAGCAGCGTCATGGACGACGGAGCGCTCCTCCCTCCTGTGAGGCTGTTCTGGTGGTTGCCCAGCGGTGCCACGATGCTCGAGACGTCGAGCACCTCCACGCTGCTCATCACGAGCTCGGTGCAGGGGATGGCGAGCGTCGAGGCCGACGACACCCTGGTGACGTTGGCGTAGATGTCGATGTCGCTCCCCGGCTGGAGGTATCCGGCCAGGCCGGCCACGCCGGTGGTCTGGATCGTGATGCCCTGCAAGCCCTTGGGCAGTGACAGCGACGTGGTGCTGGCCGACAGGTCCGTCGCCGTCACGGCGGCTCCCTTGGTCAGGGTACGGGTCAGCACCTCGTCGTTGAGCGACTGGACCGACGTGATGTCGACGTCGGAGTACTGCTTCTGTGAGATGTCGCGGATGCTCACCAACCCCTGGGCGACCATGGTCTGGCCCGTCGTGCCGGCCGGGATCGTCCTGGTGGCGACGACCACCGGCGTGTTGGTGGCGGCCACGGTCGGTCCCGTTGCGTCGTGGGTCTTGTTGCCGGCTTCCACCGTGGCGAAGGCGATGCCGCCTCCCGCGACGAACAAGACGACCCCTATCAGGACCAAAATGAGTGTCTGGCGTTTCACTGAGCTTCCCCTCTGCACACAGCGTTCCCGCCTGGTGCTCGTGCACCTTTCGGGGTTCCGTTGCGCCTCCGTGGCCTGCTGCAGGTGGTTCGGCGTGCCCGCCGGACCCCTGCACACAGGACCGTTCCCAATGAGTCGAGAGTAGGGCGCCGACCCGCCAACGTACATAGGCCCTTCGGACCATTCTGGGTTGGAGCGCTCCTGGTCGGGCCCCCAAATAGTCCTTTCTGCCCATGCGCGGCACGTGCCGGGGGGCGCAGACTCGATCCGGGGACAGGACTGCTGCTGACGAAGGGCCGACATCACGGCCACGCAGTCCGAGGAGGGGACCACGTTGCCAGGAAAACAACTTCTTCGTCATCGGGCTCGTCGGCGTGACGAGAACGGTGCCGAGCTCATCGAATTCGCGTTCATCGCGGTGATACTCGTCGCGCTGCTCTACAGCCTCGTGTTCTTCGGTGTCGCTTTCGCCACCAAAATCACGATCTCCCAGGCGGTGTCCGACGGATCGCGTGCGGGCATCACCTCGCAGACTCCGTCGACGGCCGAGAGCAACGCCGTCAACCAGGCGTCCGACGACCTCGGCTGGCTGCCGATCTCGACGCCGGTCTGCGGTACGAGCAACGGCGTCTACGCCTGCATGAGCCCGTGCTCGGGGAGCATCACCTCGTGCACGACACCGTGCACGGCGTCGTCGAACAACGTGTGCACGGCGCCCTGCTCCATCAGCAACAGCTACGTGTGCCCGGCCACCGCCGACGCCTCCACGGTGGCGCTGATGATCGTGGCCTCGGAAAGCTCGTGCCAGTCGAGCAGCTCGAACACGTGCCTGACGACGAATGCCACCTACTACTACAAGAACGCCCCCATCGTCCCGGGGGCCCTGGGGCTGTCACTGCTGGCCCCGACCACCGTGGTCGCCAATTCGACCCAAGAAGTCTCGACCCCGACCCCGTAGGTGGACACCATGGAGACAACGACTCGACGTCGATGGAGGCGCCCGGACTCCGAGCGGGGCGCCACCCTCATCATCACCGCCATCGCCATGGCGCTGCTCATCCCCGCGGCCGGGGCGATGACCTTCACCCTGGGCATCATCACCAGCACCAACCGGGCGCTGCAGAACATTGCCGACGCCGCCGCTCTCAACGCGGCCACCTACCTCAGCGTGGCGTCGTCCTCACTGTCCTCGTGCCCCTCGGGCTCGACCAGCTACACGTCCTGCATCGACCAGGCCGCCGAGAACGCCGCCACCGACAACGGATGGAGCGCGGCCGTGCCGTCGTCCAACGTCGCCCTGGGCACCTACAGCGGTTCGACCTTCACCGGTGGCTGCGTGTCGTCCTGCAATGCGGTCAAGGTGACGGCCTCGAGCAACGAGACGAACCTGCTCGTCCCGGGCAGCCACACGCTGAGCCGGTACGCGATCGGCACGGTCACCCCGTCCGAGGACGGAATGTCGGTCGGTTCGTACCTGGCCTCGGTGAACTGCAACCAGGCCACCGCGCTCGACTCCGTCTTCTCCATCACCGGCACGACCTGCTCGGCCGACGTCGTCGGCTACGAGGGCGTGATCGCCGACCAGGTGACCGTCAACGGACTCATCAGTGCCTCGGGCGGGGTGCTCACGACGAGCAACGTCCTCACCCAGAGCGTGTCCTACGCCAACTGGGCCTCCTACCTGTACAAGGCCGTCACGGGCTCCACGCTCACGTGCCCGGGGACCGGCTCCTACCTGCAGCGGATGGCGTGCGCCTTCTCGACCAACACGACGCTGACGACCGTCTGCGGCATCATCGGGCTCCCGGACTGCGGCGGCACGGTCTCGGTCGACTCGCTCGACGCCTCCGTGAACGCCTTCAACTTCCTCGACACCCAAGCCGAGCTGGCCAACAAGACGAGCGCCCTGAGCCTGACCAGCCTGCTCGCCCTCGCGGGCGACACGGCGTCGCTCGACGTCTCGGTCATCCACCCCCCGCAGTACGCCTACGGACCGGTGGGCACGACGGCCGAGTCGAGCCAGTTGAACGTGTCGCTGAGCATCAACCTCGGTGTCGATGTTCTGGGCACCTACGTCTCGATCGGTTCGCTGAACATCCCGCTCAACGGCGTCATCGGCACGGGCACGCTCACGTCGATCACGTGCTCGAACTTCTCCCAGACGGGCGCCACCGTCAACGTGGCCAACAGCGTGGCGTCGAGCAACAACGTGACGCTCACCCTGCTCGGCCAGAGCGCCGTGACGGTCTCGTCGCTCGCCATCGGGTTGGGTAGCCCGCAGAACGCGTCGTTCACCCCCCCGTGGCCCGACAGCCAATCCGTCAACAGCAACGGCACGCTCTCCTTCAGCTCGGACAGCGTGCTCGACGCCGCCATCGTCAACCCGGTTCTCAGCGTGGTGGCGAACTCCACCGGTCTGGTCGACCTGCTCCAAGCGCTCGGCGTCAACCTCGAGGGGTCGACGGTCACCGACTACGTCACGCCGTCGTCGTGCGGTTCCGTGACCCTGGCCAAATGACCGCCGGCGCTGATCTCGTCGTGGGCGCCGTGGCCGGCATGGCTGTCGGCGCGGCCATGGTCCCCGTGACGCGGCGGCAGCTCGCGGCCGCGCTGGCCCGGAGCGAAGACGTGGTGACGGCCGACGCGGACATCCCGAGCGCGAATTGGCATCCGGCGGCGCTGGTGCTGGCGTCGGGCCTGCTGCCGGGTCTCGTCCTTCTCCGCGCCGGATGGTCGGTCATCGCGCTGCCGCCACTCCTGCTCCTCATCGGCTTGGTCCAGCTGGCCTACTGCGATCTCACGCGGTTCCTGCTGCCCAAAATGATGGTCCACGCCCTCACGGCAGGGGTGGCCGGCAGCGCCATCCTCGCCGCCGCGCTCACCGATCACTGGCACCGCCTCGCCGGTGCCGCGCTGTGCGGCGCCGGCCTGTTCCTCGTGCTCTTCGCCATCAATCTCGCCAACCCGGCCTGGATCGCCTTCGGCGACGTCCGCCTCTCACCGGCCGTCGGGCTCGGGCTGGCCTGGATCAGCCCCGTGGCGCTCTTCCAGGGTTTCATGCTGGCGAACGTCCTCGCCGCCGTGGCCGGATTGGTCGTGATCGCGACCCAGCGCGGCACTCGCAAGACGGCTCTTCCGTTCGGCCTCTTTCTCGCCGCAGCATCCGCCCTCATCGTCCTGTACTGGAGCTGACCGCCCGGCGCCCTCTGCGGACCGGGTCCGCTCCGTCACGCCCCGCCCTGGCGGGCCGGGGCGAAAATGCCGGAACGGTATGGTGACGGCAGTGGCGGGCGACGACAGCGTGTTGACACCGGCTCTCAAGGCGCAGTGGGACGAGCACGGCTTCTGCGTGATCGAGCGCGCCATCCCGGCCGACGTCATCGCCGGTGCGCAGGACGCCATGAGCCGCGTCTTCCCGACGGCCGAGGAGATGGAGTCCGGAGCAGACGACGAATTCAACATCAGGTGGAAGACCTGGGATGCCCAGTGGCCCGAATTCCCCTTCCACAGCTCGCGCCTGAACAACCTGGTGCTCCACCCGACCGTGATCGACGTGGCCGAGCGCCTGCTGGAGCACCGCGACCTTGCGCTCTACATGGGCACCATGACGGCCAAGTACTCCTTTCAGTCCTCGGGATTCAACCAGCTCCTCCACACCGACTACCCCAACCACATGATTGTGGTCCCCCGACGCGACGTCGGGTACCAGCAGGTGGAGCTCTTCGTCTACCTCACCGACGTCACCCTCGAAGACGGTGCCACCCGCATGGTGTCGTGGCAGAAGACGCGGGGCATCCCGGTCGAGCGCCACACCCTGAACTACATCGACTACGCCGACCTCTACGACGACCCCGGACACACCGCCGCCCCGGCTGGTTCGATTGTGGCCTACCGGCCTGACGTGTACCACCGGTCGGTCGACGTGGACGAGCCCGGGCACCGCCGGGTGATGCTCCATGTGTCGTTCAAGCCTCGCCAGGCCGAGTGGGGTGGCTACTCGGCCTGGGCGTTCAAGGGCCTCAAACCCGAATGGAGCAAGTTCGTCCAGCAGGCCAACCTGCGCCAGTTGACCCTGCTCGGCGTGCCCGAGCCCGGTCATCCGTACTGGACCGAGGACACGCTGGCCGGCTTCGCGGCGCGCTATCCCGGCCTCGACGTGGCTCCGTGGCGCGAGGGCCTACACGGCGTGGGGTGAACCCGGGGCCACCTTCGGCCAGGGCATGTCGCGCTCGGCGACCAACGCGAGTTCGAGCAGCAGTTGCTCGCGGTGGTGGCCCGCCAGGACCTGCAGACCGACCGGCAGTCCGTCGACCAGGCCGGCGGGAATGCTCATGGCCGGGCTCCCGTTCATGTTCGACGGGGCCGTCAACGCCGCCTGGTTCATCACGGCTCGGGTGAAGCCGAGCTCCTCGACCAGGTCGGCTCCGGGAATCGTGACCGGCGGAGGGCCTTCGGCGACGAAGGCCACGTCGGGATTCGTCGAGCACATCACGAAGTCGACCCGGTCGAACATGTCGGCCATGGCCTCGTTCAAGTCCCGCCGGTAGAGCTCGATGGAAGCGGCGCGCTGGAGTGTGTAGCGCTCGACGGCCGATTCGAGGCCACGACGCATGATGGACGACAGCTCACCGAGACGTTCGGGATAGGCATTCCCGAGGTCGGCCAGGAAGGAGGGCTGGTTGGCCAGGGCCCACTGCCCTCGCAACGGCGGCAGGGTGGGAATGAACTCCACCACCTCGAGCTTGGCCCGCGTGGCCAGGGTCGCGGCGGCTCCGGCCACCAGGTCGGCCACCTCGGCCCGGACCCGCGCCACGCCGAGATCAGGAACGATGGCGACCTTCATCCCGGACAGGTCCAGCGTGCCCAGCGCCGCCTCCCACCCCTCGACTTTGGGCAGGCTGAGAGTGTCGCGCGGGTCGAAACCATTGCAGGCGTCGAAGTACCGCGCCGTGTCACGCACGGAGCGAGAGAGACAGCCGAACGAGGTGGTCCTGGGCGTGGTGCTGGCGCGCGGGCCCTTGGGGATGCGCCCATGCGTGGCCTTCAACCCGAAGAGGCCGGTGAATCCGGCGGGGATGCGGATCGAACCGCCGCCGTCGCTGCCGGTCGCAATGGGCAGGAGCCCCCCGGCCACCGCCGCCGCCGAACCGCCCGATGAGCCGCCGGGTGTGCGCTCGGGATTCCATGGATTGCGCGTGGTGCCGTGGATTTCGGTCGACGTGCAGTTGATCCCGCCGAACTCGCTCGCGGTCGTCTGCACGGCCAGGACGGCCCCGCTGGCCCGGAGGCGCTCGACCGACGTGGCGCTGTGGCCGGCAATGCGGTCCTTGAAGAGCATCGACGCTTCGGTGTCGGGCCAGCCCTCGACCGGTTCGAGCTCTTTGACACCGAAAGGAACGCCACCGAAGGGCAGGGCCACGTCCGCCGATCGGGCGACATGGCGGGCACGTTC
>Ga0335072_10005993_pt1 | contig 17831 bp, 15 predicted proteins | sample Lox_Sample_21_FD_206725 | JGI IMG/M metagenome (GOLD analysis project Ga0335072, IMG submission 206725) | Soil microbial communities from Loxahatchee National Wildlife Refuge, Florida, United States - Lox_Sample_2.1 | ecosystem: Environmental > Terrestrial > Soil > Wetlands | place: USA... | reverse complement strand
CGAATTGTATTCACCGGCCCGGCTCAAGGTATTAAAATTTCTTTTTAACCATTGACCCGTCCGCTGGGATTTTTATTCTCACACGATGGCAACTTTAGACCTAGATGACGCAAATATCGTTGAAGGGGATACCTTCAACTGGCGGCTGGTCGTCTACCCGCTCGTCGTGGCCGTTGTTCTCGTTTTGGGCGGAGTAGTCTACTACCTCTATTTGCAAAACCAACGCGGCGAGCTTGAGATCACCGCCCGCCAAGACCTGCTGCAAGCCAAAACACCGGAAGCTCTGGTCGCCGTGGCCGACAAATATCCCGCGACGGAGCAGGCGACGCTGGCTCTTTTGAGCGCCGCCGGGGATTCTTCCACCAAAAAGGACTACGCCGCGGCCATCCGTGATTACCAGCGGATTATTGACAATCCGGGGAGCGACCCGCAATTGCGCGATTCGGCGCAAATGGGTTTGGGCTCCGTCCTGGAAGAGAGTGGCAAGGCCGACGAGGCGATCTCGGCCTATCTGGCGGTAGCCAAGCGCGGCAACGACAGCGCCTATGCGCCCGCCGCCTATTATGCGGCCGCGTCGATTTACCGGCAGCGCGGCGACAAGAGCAAAGAGATCAGCGTTCTGCTGGAGGAAGTGACGCTCGATTCACAATCGACCTTTGTCAGAGCGGCGAAGGAGCGGCTCGGGCAGATTAGCCCGGCGGCCGTTCCTCCCAACCCCAACGCTCCATTGCCTACCCCGCAGTTCAACACGCCGAGTCCGTAGAGGCTATCCGGAATTTCCAGATAGCCTTAGTTAGTGGTGATGGATGCGCCGCTCAGATATCGAGATTACGGACGTTGAGGGCGTTATCTTCGATGAACTGGCGTCGCGGTTCGACTTCATCGCCCATTAGGCGCGAAAACATCTCTTCGGCCTCCACCGCGTCGGCGACATCGACCCGCAGCAAGCGGCGTTTGGCCGGGTCCATCGTTGTGGTGAAAAGTTCCTTGGCATCCATTTCGCCGAGACCCTTGAAACGGGTGATCGTCACTCCCCGCTTGCCGACTTCTTTCACCGCCTCAAGGATTTCGGGAATCGAGGAAATCGGGCGCTTTTTTTGATTATCGCCCTCGCCTTCGAGTAGCTCGAATAACGGCTCTCCCGAGGCGCGGTATTGGTCGATGGACAGGCCTTTACGTTCGAGCTTGTTGAGCAGTTCGGCCACAGCCTTGCTTTCGTGCAATTCAACATGGATGCAACGGCGGCGCGAGACATTGCCGTTGGCCTTGGCCGAGATTTTTTCCCCCTCCGCCTCCGCTTCTTCCGCCGGCTCGTCGCCAAAGATACGCAGGTCGGCGTTTTCCCGCGCGAATGCTTCCAACTCGTGGTCGGTCTCGAAATAATGAACCGTTTCATCATTGCCGTCTCGTACCTTGACCAGGTGGCGCGGCAATTCATGAGTACGGGCATTGCGCTTAGCGAGATAATCGCCGAAATCGCCTCCATGCCGGGCGATGGCGCGGGTGAATTTGTCGAGCGAATCGAGCATATCGAGGATTTCCACCAGCGCACTCCCCGCCATGATCTTATTGTCGGAAAGGGCCCTGAGTTGCACATCATCGCTGCCGAATTTGATCAACATTTTATTAAGCTGTGTTTCTCCTTCGACATATTCCTCCCGTTTCTTGCGCTTGACTTGAAAGAGAGGCGGCTGCGCAATATAGACGAAACCCTTGCGGATTAAGTCGGGCATTTGCCGGAAAAAAAATGTCAGCAACAGCGTCCGGATGTGCGAGCCGTCTACGTCGGCATCGGTCATGATGATGATTTTGTGGTAGCGGAGCCGGTCGATATTGAAAGCGCCTTCGCCGCCCTCGCCGATGCCGGTGCCCACGGCGGTGATCATGGTGCGGATTTCGGCGTTTTGCAGGACCTTATCAAGCCGCGCCTTCTCCACATTGATCAATTTGCCGCGGATGGGCAGGATGGCCTGGTTATGCCGGTTGCGGCCCTGTTTGGCCGAGCCGCCGGCCGAATCGCCCTCGACGATGAATAACTCGGAATCTTCGGGATTACGGCTCGAGCAATCGGCCAATTTGCCGGGCAGCCCGCCGCCAGTCAGCGCCGTCTTGCGCACTGCCTCGCGCGCCTTGCGGGCCGCTTCGCGGGCGCGGGCCGCGTTGAGAGCCTTGTCCACGATCCGCTTGGCCACGCCGGGATTGGCGTCGAAAAAGCTCATCAGGCTTTCATAGGTTGCCGACGAAACGAGACCCTCCACTTCAGGTGAGAGGAGCTTCACTTTGGTTTGAGACTCGAACTTGGGATCGGGATGCAGCAGGGCGATCACCGCCACAAGGCCTTCGCGGACGTCATCACCCGAGATCGCCGGGTCCTTGTCTTTAAGCAAGTTATTTGACTTCGCATATTGATTGATTGCGCGGGTCAGCGCCGAGCGAAATCCGGCGAGATGCGAACCACCGTCGGGATTATTGATCGTGTTGGTAAAGCAAAGAATCTGGTCGGTGTACGAATCGTTGTACTGGAGAACGACGTCGATCTTTACCGGCTGCGGCTTTTCGTTGACGATGACCGCGCCTTCCTTGACCCGCGAAATGCGAATCGGTTTGGGATGAATCACCTGCTTCGTTTTGCCAAGCTGTTTGACGAATTCTTCAATGCCATCCTTATAAAGGTAACGCTCCGGGTCGGTATTCTCCGTCCGTTCGTCGACAAAGGCGATCTCCAGGCCTGGATTGAGAAAGGCCAGTTCGCGCAGGCGGCCGACAATCAATTCCTTTTTAAATTCGACGGTATCTTTGAAAATTTCGGAGTCGGGCTTGAAGGTGATCAGCGTGCCGGTCGATTTGCTTTTGCCGATGACGTCGAGTTTCTTGACCGTCTTGCCTCGCTCAAATTCCATGTGGTAGACCTTGCCGTCGCGCGAGACTTCCACCTCGAACCATTCCGAAACCGCGTTGACGCACTTGGCGCCGACACCGTGCGTGCCGCCGGAAAAGACGTAGCCGCCCTGGCCATATTTACCGCCCGAGTGAAGCGTGGTCAGGACCATTTCCACACCCGGAATCTTGTACTGCGGATGAATGTCGACCGGGATGCCGCGGCCTTCATCACGGATGGAAATGGAGCCGTCGACATGAACGCGGACTTCGATCCGTTTGCCGTATCCGGCGAGATGTTCGTCGATCGAATTGTCGAGAACCTCGGAAATGCAATGGTGGAGCGCCCGTTCGTCGGTGCCCCCGATGTACATGCCGGGCTTTTTGCGAACGGCTTCGAGGCCTTCAAGTTTGCCTAATTTGGAAGCGTCATAATTACCTTCGCCAACGCTGGAATCGAAGTTCAGGGTGTCATCGCCGCCCTCAGAAGAGGGGCCTTTTTTTGAATCTGCCATAAGCAGAAAATTGTACCCGAAAAAGGCCCTCTTTCACAACAAGTAATCGGGCTTTTTTTTATGTTTTTGAAACAAATAAATCCAATCGTAAGTCATTTGCATTCAGTCGCTTCCAAGCGAGTTATTTGAGTGTTGAGATGGCCAAAATGATCATCGCATCCAATTCCATGCCTTGGTCGCGTAGCGTTCCTGTTCAAGGACGGCGGCGCGGGCTGTCTCGGGCGAGGTCAATTCGCTGGGTTCCAGCACCAGATTCAACCGGTCCGAAAAGGCCTGGGCGAAGATCTCGCGCAAGCCGGCATTGCGGGCCGGATCGGGCAAGAGAATGCTTCCCTGGTGCAGCAATCCCTCGCGGGACCGGCGCTGGGCGGCGCCGCTGATTTTGCGCCCGGTGGAGAGGAGATCGAAGCGGACCGGTTTTTGGAAGCAGGCGTCCGATTCGCCGACATGAGCGACGGGAGTCAGATCGCTGGCAATACCATGGGCGGCCAGCGTCGCCTGGACGCCTCGATGGATGAGACCGTAGCTTTCCGGCACGGGGAGTTCCAGCCACGGATGCGCGCGGGGCAGGACAATAGTGTAGGTGACGTCGTGCGCGTGATCGACCAGTCCACCGCCAGTGTAACGCCGCACAAAAGGCCTGCCTTCCGGCGCCAACGCCGTCGCCTGGAAATAGCCGAGGCTGGTGGCCGGCACGTTCCACTGATAGAGGCGCAAGACGGGAGTGGTGACTTCGCGCAAAAGCGCTTCATCAATTGCCATGTTTTGTGCCGGTGAGGCCGCGCCGTGAACAAGCAACCGCCAGGGTGTCATGGAATTGCTACTGGAAAAGATCCTGAATCTTGTTTTTCGCTTGGTCTATCAGGGAGGGGTTCTTGGCCCGCGCCGGCTCGGCGGCGATCCGGGTCAAAAATGGCTGCGCGACTTTCCATGCTTCACCGTCTTCGACCGGATTGTAGTTCTTGCTTTTGGGCTCGGACCAGCCGCTGCCCGCGGCGATGTACCAGGCTTCGAAATCATTGCCTGCCTCTTTCATCCGATGCTGAAAAGTCTGCACGGTGTCGTGAGTCGCCACCGGATCGCTATCGGGATAGAGCGCGCAAACCGGCGCGGCAAATTTCTGGATTTCCGTCTGTTGCTGCGGCGCCGGACCGTAGAACATAATGGCGCCGTCGAGAGTTTTGTTGTCGCGCGCTTCCTCAAAGACATAGGTTGCTCCGGTACCCCAACCCATGACGACCACATGCCCGGTATGGAAAGTCGGACTTTCGTTCAACAGGCGGACACCGGCGTTGATAGTCTTGAGCACCGTCGCCGCGTCGAGATTGGCGACCATGTTGGCGAGATAACCAGGATCGGTCAGTTGCTGCCCATTGTAAATGTCGACTGCCAGGACAAGATAACCCATGTTGGCGAGCCGGTTTGCTTCCGCCTTGGTGAAATTATCGAGTCCAAAGGCGTCGGGCACCATAACGATGCCGACCGATGGGGGGGTGGCGGGAATCGAAATATAGGCCATTTCATCCGCGCCGAAATCGCCCAGGGGAATCATCTGGCCCGCCGGTTTGGAATCGTCCGCGCCCCGGGCCAGGCCGCTTGGCAGCAAGGCGAGCACTAGCGCGGCCAGCGTGCTGAACCGTAAAAAGAGGTGGGACATTCCGATATGTATTACAGATGCGGCGCCTGATTTCACGGGAAAAGTCCGCGAATGGTCTTGCCGTTGACCACTTTTTGGATGCCGAGCGAAAGCGCCGCCGTCCGGTGGTCGATGTTGTGTTTCTTGGCCTCTTTCAACACGGTGTCGAGTGCGCGTTCGAGGATGCGATAGAGCTTGTCGAAAATTTCGGTTTCAGCCCAGAAAAAGCTTTGGAGATCTTGCACCCATTCGAAATAACTCACGATAACGCCGCCCGAATTGCAAAGGATATCGGGAATGACGAAGATTTCAGGCCGCTGGCGCAGGACGGCATCGGCTTTGACCGTGGTGGGGCCGTTCGCGGCTTCGGCCAGGACGCGGCACTGAATTTTGCCTGCGTTTTTTTCCGTGATGACCTGGTCCAGCGCGGCGGGAATGAGCACATCGCAGGGTTGGATGAGGAGTTCTTCGTTGGAAACCGGGTCGCCGCCGCGGAAGTTGAGCACCGCGCCGGTGCGCGCGATATGCTCCTGCAGGGCGTTAAGGTCAAGCCCCTTTGGATTGTAGACGCCGCCGCTTACATCGCTGACGCCAACGATGCGCGCACCGTACTTCGCCAAGCCGAGGGCGGCGTAGCTGCCCACGTTGCCAAAACCCTGGACGACGATGCGGCAGTCATTGGGAAGCTTAAGCATGTCGGCGACACGGTTGACGAGAAACGCGACGCCGCGCCCCGTCGCTTCGCGGCGCCCGAGCGAGCCGCCGATGCTGATCGGCTTGCCCGTGACGATGCTCGGCGCGGCGTGACCGATCTGGTGCGAATAGGTATCCATGATCCAGGCCATAGTCTGCTCATTGGTACCCATGTCGGGAGCCATCACATCGGTTTGTGGGCCGATGAACGGAATCAATTCGCTCGTCAACCGGCGGGTGATCCGCTCCAACTCACCGATGGAACATTTGCGCGGATCGACCGCCACGCCCCCCTTCGCGCCGCCGTAGGGGAGGTCGGCCAGGGCGCATTTCCAACTCATCCACATCGCCAGGGCGGCGACTTCGCCCAGTTCGACCGAGGGGTGGTACCGGAGCCCGCCTTTGGTCGGCCCAAGGGTGAGGTGGTGCTGAACGCGATGGCCCAGAAAAACTTTTGTTTCACCCGAATCGAGCCGCACCGGCAACGAGACGGTGACCAGCCGCTTCGGCATTTTCACCCGCTCGCGCATGGTTTCCGGGATGTTGAGAAAATCGGCGACGCCATCAAATTGGTCGCAGGCCATTTTGAAGGCGGGGTGATTCAGAATATCGCGCATGGAATCAGAGGTAGCTCAGTTCAGGCAGCCTTGCTTTTGGCATGAAACTCCGCCGCCAGGCGAAGGAAATTTTTGAGCAGATCCTTGCCATGGCGGGTCAGGATCGATTCGGGATGAAACTGCACGCCGTGCACCGGATAGGCGCGGTGACGCACACCCATGATTTCGCCCTCGGCGGTTTGGGCGTTGACGATCAGCATTTCGGGTACCGTGGGTGGATCGATGATCAGCGAGTGGTAGCGGGTCGCTTCGAAGGGACTCGGCAGCCCGGTGAAGACGCCCGTGCCGTCATGCAGGATTGGGGAGGTCTTTCCGTGCATGAGCCGTTGCGCCCGCACCACCGCGCCACCGTAAACGTGGCCGATACACTGATGTCCAAGACAAACGCCGAGAATAGGCAAATAGGGCCCGATGCGGGCGATGATTTCGTTGGAGACGCCCGCTTCCTTCGGCGTGCATGGTCCGGGAGAAATCACCACCGCCTGCGGACGCAGCGATTCGATTTCCGCGACGCTGGTTGCGTCGTTGCGCTTGACGACCGGTTCCGCGCCGAGTTCGCCGAGATACTGGACGAGGTTATAAGTGAAGGAGTCGTAATTATCGATGACGAGGATCATGGGAATAAGAATTGGTTCAACTTCTGGAATTAGGCGGCCTAGGCGGGTAATCCAAGACCACGACGCCCTGCCGCCGGCTTGACTGTCATCCGCAGACCCAGACCGCACAGAACATTCTGAAAGGTGCGCAGCCTGGGATTGCCTTTGGACGAAAGCGCCTCGTGCAGCGCCTGACGGCTGACCGAGGTCTTGCGGGCCAATTCAGCGATACCGCCCTGAGCCTGCGCGACAAGTCTCAGCGTGTCCAGCAAGGCGTCCACATCGTTGTCCTTTTCAAATTCCCGCAAGGCCAGCTCCATTGCATAATTGGCCCGTCTCGGCTCCTTGAGTCGTTCCGCCCGGATTTCATCTAGAGGAATGCCCCTGCTTTTGAGCCGCCTTTTCATGGGTTATCCTCCAAATAAATTTTCCAAAATTCTTTCGCCTTTTTAATATCGCTGTTTTGCGATGACTTGTCTCCGCCCGTTAAAAGAAGAACTGCCGTCATGCGACATTCCCCGAAATAAACGCGGTATCCCGGTCCGAAAAACAATCGCAATTCAAGCGGTCGAGCCATTCTAAATAAGGACTTTTCCCCGAACGATGGTGAAACACCAAAACTTGATATGGACCCGGCTTGAGCAAGCATTTCTCCAGAAGCGTAAACTATACTTGACATTTTGTCCATGCCCTTATCGGGCGAAGCTGCGGTGATTATCAACGATTAGGATTATGGGGATTAGGGTGACCTGACCGTTTTAGTAAATTCTTTATCCATTACTTCCAATAGTTTGTCTGCAAGGATATTGCAAATCTGCTTAACGGCGCCCGGCTTTGTGTTGTTAGTGCGCGCTGTTAGAATGCCGTGGACAAATATGTGACGAACTGCCTTAGCCAACGATGTAAGGCAAATTCCGTGACCAAAGAAATTTGCCGGTCCCGGTTTTCTTCCTCTTCCCTTTGTGATTTTACGGAAGAGGTTGTTGTCACTTGGATATTTAGAATTCATATTTAGGATTCATGGTGGGTTAAGGGGGCGATAGTTAGAACTGCTTCGCCATCGCGAGCGCCTTCAACCCCGCCTTGGCCTTGTTGACCGATTCCTGGTACTCGCCCAGCGGCGTCGAATCGGCCACGAGTCCGCCGCCCGCCTGGAGATAGGCTTTCCCATCCTTCAGCAAAATGGTGCGGATGGCGATGCACGAGTCGAGGTTGCCGGAAAAACCGAAGTAGCCGACCGCGCCCGCGTAGGGGCCGCGACAGGTCGGTTCGAGATTGGCGATGATTTGCATGGCGCGAATTTTGGGCGAGCCGCTGACCGTTCCCGCCGGGAAAGTTGCGCGCATGACGTCGTAAGCCGTGTGGCCCGGATTCAGCTCGCCGGCCACGTTGGAAACAATATGCATCACGTGCGAGTAACGCTCGGTGATCATAAAATCGGTCAGCCGCACCGTATTGAATTTGCAGACGCGCCCCACGTCGTTGCGGGCGAGATCGACGAGCATGACGTGCTCGGCGCGCTCCTTCGGATCGGCCAGCAGTTCCTGCGTCAGCCGGTCGTCTTCTTCCGGTGTCTGTCCGCGCGGGCGCGTTCCGGCGATGGGACGAACCTGCACCTTTCCTTCCTCGCAACGGACGTGCAATTCCGGCGACGACCCGACCAGCGCCAGGCCGCCAAGTTTGAGGCAAAACATGTAGGGGGAAGGGTTGATCAACCGCAGCGCCCGGTAAAGATCAAGCGGCGAATGGTCGAACGGCGTCTCGAATCTCTGGGACGGCACGACTTGAAAGATGTCCCCGGCGCGGATGTATTCCTGCATCGCCTCGGTCATTTTCACGTACTCATCGCGGGTCATGTTGACCGACGGTTCGATGGCTTCGGCGTCACTGGCGCTAGGGAGGAGCCGCGCGCGCGCGGGACGTTCCAGCCGGGCCTCGAGTTCCTCGATTTTGGCCACCGCCTCGTCATAAGCGCGATCGGCATGGGTTGGATCGGCGACATGGGCATTGGCCACGATTTTGATTTTCCTTTCGAGGTGATCGAAAATCAGCAGCGTGTCGGTGATAAAAAAGTAGGCGTCGGGAACGCCGAGATCATCCTTTTTCGCCCGCGGCACCACCGGCTCGAATTGGGTTGCCGCTTCGAATCCGAGGAAACCGACCGCGCCGCCGTAAAAGAGGGGCAAACCTTCGCCCGCCACGGGCCGGAAGCCGGCCATCAACCGTTCGAGTTCGTGGAGCGGATCGTCCGCAATGGCATAACCGCGCTGCTGCGTGCCTTCCCGCAGGTTCACTTCTTTGCCCCGGGCCTGAAAAATCACCTGCGGGCTTGCGCCCAAAAACGAGTAGCGGGCGAATTTGCCCCCTTTTTCGACCGACTCAAAAAGAAAGGAATGATCGCCCGTGTCGATTTTCTGGAAGGCCGACACCGGCGTCTCCATATCGGCGATGATTTCACGGTAAACCGGAATGAGGTTGCCCCGGTGCGCCAGTTCCCGGAAACTCTCACGGGAGGGGAAAAGACGGGCGTGCATAAAATAAATCTCGTTTGGGTGAGGGTTAAAGCTACGCCCAGTGCCTCCTAGCGACAATCAAAATGGAGTTGATTCAGCAGACCCGCCTTGTTTTGAAACCGCATCTCCTATAGTTATAGCGCTTCGAGTTATAGCGGCGATTTTTTCGCTAAACTTTAAAAGAAAGGCCACTTACTTATGTCCAAAGTTCTCGTCATCACCGCCAGCCCACGCGGCGAACGTTCCGTTTCGCGTACTCTGACCGTCAACTTCGCGCAGGATTGGGCGAAACATCATCCCGACGCGACGGTTTTGTTGCGCGATCTCGGCCATCATCCGGTGCCTCATGTCACCGAACCATGGGTGGTTGGCGCGTTCGCTCCACCCGAGGCGCAGACGCCCGAGTCGAAGGCCGCCATCACGGTGTCGGATCAGCTGGTTGACGAATTTCTCGGCGCGTCGCGCTACATTTTCGGCGTGCCGATGCACAACTTCAACATTCCATCGACGTTTAAGGCTTACATCGATCAGATCGTGCGCGCGGGCAAAACCTTCGGAGTCGGGCCGAACGGATATGAAGGACTGGTCAAAGGAAAGAAAGCACTCTTTATCACGAGCAGTGGAGGCTCCTATCTGCCGGGAACACCTACGGCTGCCTTGAATTTCCAGGAACCCTACTTGCGCACAATTTTTGGGTTCATCGGCCTGACCGAAGTGCAGTTTGTCGCCGCCGACAACATGAACCAAGGTGAGAACGCCGCCAAGCTTTCGCGCGAGAAGGCGGAAAGCGCTTTGAAGGAACTTGCGGTAAATTGGTGATGGGCGAAATTGCGATCTTATGTATACGATCACTGTTACCCATACTGTCAACGCCAGGTTAAACAACTAGCGCCGGATCTGACAAAGGGTTTTCCCCGCAGTCCACGCGCGGTGCTGGGAGGTTACGTGCTGGCCGCCCGTGCGGTGGACAAAGGGAGGGCGGAACTGGCCGGGACTATCGGGGAATATCACTTCGATTGTGCGATGGACAATCTCTTCTTAGGGTTTGCCGGCTTGAAGGGCGCGGACCTGCGCGATTTTCTCGCCACAGGGGCCGATGATGAAGCGGTGACAAAATGGATTGGAGAGCACGCAAAGAAACGTCCGCAGATTGAGATCATCAAGTGGAACAATGACTTGCGTTACAAGCGGCTCAGCGAAATGCCCGACAAAATGCAGGAGTACATGGAAGAGTACATACCTCAAAACGTTCCGGAGACACTCATTCCCCGTTTGGTCTATTTGTTCGATATTTATGATGCCGAAGAAAAGAGGATGAAGGTCTGAGTCGATCGAGTCGGAGCCACTGCGTCCGCGTGAGAGCAAAAATAGAAATTATTCCTTTGAACGGATTTAATTGCCAATGCGTCTTTTAGACAAGGACAATGCTCTTGGGCGAAATATTTTCACCCTGCACGGCGATTCATCCGGATGCGAGTAAATCTCCATAGCTATCTGCGGTGGGAAAAGGCCGGACTGTATCTCGGCCTTGCGGTGGTGTTTTTTCTCTCGCCAGATGCGCGGGGGCAACAGGCCCCTTTGGCGACGGCTAGCACAAACGATGCCTTGCCGCAGTTCGATTGGTTAAAGCCGGCGGAAGAGCAGGAGCTTCAGACGGCATCCGGGATGGCATTCAGTGTGACAGGGGGGCAGGACATTCAAGATCCTGCCTCTGTTCTGTCGAGCGGCTCGCTCTGGCAGGAAAAATACAAATTCACCTGCACTCAGAAAGTGGACGATTTGCTTTCGTTCTCCTACGAGACGAGTTCCCTCAATTTGGACAGCAGCGCGAGCCCGTGTCTGCCGCCGGCAGACGAGCCTTCGCCGGAAACATCCGCAATTGACGGCCCAGGAGATGAGCTTTGGCAGGAGCAAACGGCCGGGCTCCAATTTCAACCATTCGGTGGCTTGAAACTCAGCGGCAATGTCCATGATTCCTATAATATTCTGCCCGACCCGGACGCTTCGTCCGAAACGACGGGCACCGGATTCTCGGCAGAGAGCCAATTACCGCTGAAATCGACCCTGAAGCTGGACATGAGTTCGGACCGTACCGGCACAGATCAGACTTCCATCGCCACGGCTTATGACACAAGTTACGACGCCCAGCTCCAGCAACCGCTGGGGAGCATGCCGCTGACTGCGGTTCTTAAGGGGCGTTATGAAGAGATCACCGACGTGGGAGCGCCGCCGTCGCGGCTTCCATCCCTGGAACAGTCGCTGATTTGGAAACCGACCCAGGATACGACACTGCAGATGGGGCTGCGTCAGCAACAATACGAGGAGACTCCCGGTATTACCGACGAGTTCAACGAAGTCATTTTTGGAGATTGGTTCCAAACGATTCTGCCCAACGTGTCATGGCATAGTTATGCGGAAATGGTGAATTCCCATGGGTTGGAAACGATCACTTCTTCTCCCACTGTTACGGGAAGCACGCCAACCGGCAGTCCAAGCCTAAGCAGCGCGCTGCCGGTCTCTTTCGATGACGAGACGCTGACCTTTACCACGGGGCCGGCATTCAAGTTGCAGAAGGATCTTTCCGCCAGTATCCAATACAGTAGCCGCTGGGATAAGAATCCGCAGCCGGGCAGCCTGGGTGAAGAGCAACAGGTCTCCGTGTCGCTAAAGGGGACGTTTTAGGGGCTGGCCTAAGATCGGTCTGCTGGATTTGCTGATTTGCTTTGCTCTTCCCATTCCCAAATTGCATTTGAGAACGGGAAAAACGCCATCGATTCCGTCAAAAATTCAGCGACGGGAAATAAAGGAGATTATTTGACGTAACGCCAACTCTTGACATTGAGTTCAAGCTTGCCGATGCCAAGGAAAGCTTGGTCGATGTCGCCACGCACGACAATGGTCTTGCCGATGGGAAGTTCGATTTCGCTGTCGAGCTGGATTGTTCCCGTCCCATCTTCGAAGAAATAAGTTTCGTCCTTGTACTTTTGGGTGACTTTTCCAATCAAGACCGCGTAACGGCCATCCACACCGATATCATCGGCTTTGTCTCTCTCCACGATCCAGGCGATGCTGGAGACATGGTCTTTGGTGTTGTTGGGATTTTCATCGGCTGCTTTGAGGGCAGTCAGTCCGAACAGGGAGAGGGTGGCGAGGCTGGCGAATAGTGCATTTTTCATATTTAATTACATCGAATTAGGCAGAATGCATGAAAATGGAAAGCTATTTTTAGTAAAATATTTCTTTATAAGAAACATAAATAAAAATGGTTTTTTCTCTTTGGTATTCAAGGACATCTGTATAAATTAGCTTCGTAAACTTTTATCCACCAGAGCCTCATGTTTCGCCGGTAAGCCATTAAAGGGACTTTTAGGACGAACCAGAGCAACGCCCAAAGTTGCGATTGCAAAGCTATGTTTGGGAAATGCGACAAGCCTTTAATCGTACCGTCATTCATCAATCGCAAAATCACTATGTCAGCCTTATGACGATTTGTAAGAGTAATAAACCAAGACGCCTCCTTTTCGTTGTTGTCAACTTGCCATGAGCCACCTTGGGAAGGAGCGTAGTCTTTGACCTTCCCCCCGTGATTTAGGCCAGAGCGAGGTCAGATTATGGCTGTTCGTTCTGGCCTACAATCTGGGGAACTATTTGCGGCAGGCTGTATTGCCACGCTCCGTGAGTTACTGGACGCTGACGACCTTGAGGGAGAAACTCATCAAGATCGGCGCAAAGGTTGTGACTCATGCCCGCAGGGTCATCTTCCAGATGGCAGAGGCGGCGGTTCCACGGGAGTTGTTCCAATCCATCCTCCAAGCCATTGAGCGCTTGCGATTGCCCGTCTCGGCCAGTGGATGAATGAAAACCGCATGAAGACATCAGTCAACACGAGTGAAGTGTCTCTGCCTCCGGTCAAGGAGTCAACTCGGGGAGCGAAAATCGTCCAACCTACAGATGACTGCAAAACTGACTGACAGCATTGAATCTGCTTTTCAGAGAGCACGGTACAAGTTATCGCCGTCATCCTGTTTTGCAGGAATCAATAGAGCAAATGACACCAAATTGTTACCTTGTGGGAGGTGGAAAGGGCTTGCCAACGGCCAGCCTTGGCAGGAGTGTTGCAAAAACGCTGGGAAACCACTTGGAGACCATGAACATCGGGTCAAATGGGAAATCTCAGTTAATATGCTCACGACACGATTTTTCCTGGGCCTCGCCCTGCTGTCCATTTGGCTCCCATGCACGACGGTGCGCGCGCAGCTCTTTGTTACCCACACCGCAGGTGTCAGTCAGACAACCTACGAAATCGGTGAATACGACGCCGCCACAGGCGACTACATCAATGATCCCCTCGTCTCGTCCACCAACATTTCCTACGGCCCCATCGTCGTCGCGGGCAACAATCTCATTGTCGGAAGCGGCAACGGTAACTTCTCGCTAACCGAATACAACGCTACGACGGGAGCCTCGGTCTCCACGCCGCTGTCCAACGACCCATCCAATGGTCCGGATGGCCTTGCGCTCTCGGGAAACACCCTTTACGTCGCGAGCTTCGGCGGCGGATACGTCAGCGAACTCAATATCACAACGGGCGCCGTCATTAACAGCTCATTGATCGCTGGATTGTCGGCAGATAGTGTCGGCCCCATTGCCCTTTCAGGAAACACCCTCTATGTAGCAAACTTTGCTCAGCAGACGATCGGGGCCTACAACGCGACCACGGGTGCGGCGATCAATGCTTCCCTGATTACAGGCGTGGCCCCGGCGGGCTTGGTCGTTTCCGGCAACAATCTCTACGAAACCAACTATAGCGGCGGAACGATTGGGGAATACAACTCCATCACCGGAGTGGCGATCAACGCCAATCTCGTCACAAACCTCAACTACCCGGAAGGTCTCGCGATCCTGGGCAACGACCTTTACGTCGCAAACAACGATTTTGGATCACTCAGAGGCTCGGTTGGCGAATATGATGCGACCACAGGCGATCCGATCAACTCCTCGCTGATCACGAATATCGGGGGCCCGGCAGGGCTTGCCATCGAAGCAGTCCCAGAACCAGGAGTGACGACTGAACTGCTGCCCCCGCTGGTTTTGCTGGCTTGTTTTTGCCGTCGCACGCGACCCAGAAAGACGGCTTGATTTTACCTCAAAGTGATTGTTGAAAGTTACTGTGGTTCGCCGGTATGCCTTTGGTGACATCGGCGAAGCGCAGTGCGCCTGCATCCTGCCACGCCTCCTGACTGGGCTCTGTGGGACGGCATTCTGCGTTAATTCGGCTTCAGCAAGTTTGGCGGAGATCAAGAGGTTTTTAAGGCTCAGACAATCATTTTTAATGCCATATCTATGTAATACTTTAAATACGATAACGGGCATTTTATCGTTTAAACCTTATCATCGAACCTAACGCGAATTTCCCATTTTGAGGTAACTGTTTTTGGCATGGATAGGTTCCTTTCTGTGATTTTGACTTAAGGTTTGTCGCTGACGAGACTTTTTCGGTTTTCATCGACTATTTTTCAGCCGACAGGGCAAGGTAGGTTCTGTTTTTTGGTGTGCCGTTGCCGTTTTCAGCTACCCCGAAAACATCGATGAGGGAACGAGACTTTTGGGGGCGACAAATGAAATCCCCTGCTCCAACGCCCACTGCGCGGCCAATCAAGCCTGCCGTACCGCAATGACGAGCTTGGCGAGAGAATCCTTGGCGTCGCCATAGAGCATCCCGGTGTTTTCCTTGAAAAAGAGTGGATTTTCGAGTCCCGAGAACCCTTTGCCTTTGCCCCGCTTGAGCACGATCACGGAACGGGAGCGGTCGACTTCGAGAATGGGCATGCCGGCAATGGGACTGGCCGGGTTGTCGCGCGCGTCGGGATTGACCACATCGTTGGCGCCGATGACAATGGAGACGTCGGTATTGGGGAAATCGGGATTGATCTGCTCCAGTTCATAGAGCTGTTCGTAGGGGACATTGGCTTCGGCCAGCAGGACATTCATGTGGCCCGGCATGCGCCCGGCCACGGGATGAACGGCGAATTTCACCGTCACACCCTTTTGTTCCAGCACATCGGAGAGTTCGGAGACAACGTGCTGAGCCTGGGCCGTGGCCATGCCGTAGCCGGGGACGAAAACGACCTGCCGCGCATAGGCCATCTGCGTGGCCGCGTCTTCCAGGCCGACTTCGCGCATCTCGCCGCCATTGACGATGGCGCCTTCGCTGCCGCCGCTGCCGAAAGCGCCGAAAATTACATTGGTGATGGAGCGGTTCATCGCCTTGCACATGAGCACCGAAAGCATGAAACCCGAAAAGCCGTTCAGGGTGCCGGCGATAATCAGAACATTGTTGTCGATGGCGAATCCGGTCGCCGCCGCGGCCAGGCCGGCATACGAATTGAGAAGAGACATCACCACCGGCATATCGGCGGCCGCAATCGGCATCACCAACATGAAACCGAAGACAAACGCGACGGCCAGCATGAGATAAAATGCCACCGCCGCGCCCGGGAAAGCGCATAAGTAGCCGAAGGCGCCGAGGGCAATGGCCAGAATCGAGAGATTGAAGACGTTCTGACCCCGGAAAGTCATCGGGCCGCCGGGCAGGATTTCCTGTAGCTTCGCGCTGGCCACCAGGCTGCCCGTGGTGGTGAGCGCGCCGAGCAGTACTTCGATGTTGATGGCAACCAGCTTGAATTCGCCGAGATCAGCGCCATGACGGTGATATTCCGCAATGCCGACAAGGCACGCGGCGAAAGCGCCGAAGGCATGCGAGAGAGCGGTCTGCTGCGGCAACGCCGTCATGGGCACAAGCTGGGCAATGGCGCCGCCGATCAGGCTGCCAATGATCAAACCGGCGACAATCCACTGGTAGCTCACGATTTCCCGGTTGAGCAGGGTGCCGATGATGGCCAGCAACATGCCCACCTCGGCCATCTGCATGCCGCGCCGGGCGGTGTCGGGATGACTCAGGCTTTTCATCCCGAGGATGAAAAGGATTGAGGCGACCAGGTAGCTAAACTCGGTGAAGTAGTGCGTCACGTCCGTCACTCCTTCTTTGCGCCGGGCGGCGGAGTTTCCTTGCGCCGGAAAAATTTCAACATCCGTTCCGTGATCCAAAAGCCGCCGACCACATTGATCGTGGCGCATGTCACGGCGACAAAGCCAAGGATATTGCTAACGAAACTGTCCTGGCCGGCGGTCACCAGCGACCCGACCAACGTGATGCCCGAAATGGCATTGGTTGCCGACATTAATGGCGTGTGGAGCAACGGCGGCACCCGCGAGATCACCACATAACCGAGGAAGGCCGCGAGGGAGAAAATGTAGAGAGCGGCGATAAACATGTCAGAATTCATAAGCAGTTCCAGTTAAGCCGCCGCATTGGACGATTCGATCAGTTGGCGGAGCCTTTCGGGGCCAATGGCTCCTTGGTGGGTGACGAGGCAGTCTTTAAGGATTTCGTTGGCCGGATCAAGCTTGAACGATTTTGTTTCCCGGTCCCAGAAATGCTCGAGCAGATTGCCCAGGTTGTTCGAGTACATGTTGCTGGCGGTGCGGGGGACGCGCCCGGCCAGGTTGCCGTAGCCGAGCACGGTGACTTCTCCGACCGTCACTTCCTCATTAAGCCGCGCGCACTCGACATTGCCGCCCGAATCGATGGCTAGGTCGACGATAATACTGCCCGGCTTCATCCGTTCGACTATCGCAGTGGTCACAATCTGGGGCGCGCGCCGCCCGAAGACCTGCGCAGTGGTGATGACCAAATCGGCCTGCGCGCAAGCTGCCGCCATGGCCTCGCGCTGCTTGGTCAATTGCTCCGGGGTCAGTTCCCGGGCGTAGCCTTGCGCGGTCTGGCCGGTTTCGCCCAGATCGACCTTGACGAATTTCGCGCCGAGCGACTTGACCTGTTCCTCGACCACGGGCCGCGTGTCGAAAGCCTCGACCGAAGCGCCGAGCCGTTTCGCCGTCGCGATGGCTTGCAGACCCGCGACGCCAACACCGATGATGAAGACTTTGGCGGGGCGGATCGTGCCCGAGGGTGTCGTCATCATGGGGAAAATCCACTGCATTCGTTCCGCGCCCAAAATCACCGCCACGTAACCGGCCAAATTTGCCTGCGAACTCAACGCATCCATTTTCTGCGCAATGGTCGAGCGCGGAATCATCTCCATGGCAATGGCGCTTATATTCGCCTTGGCCAGTTGCTGCAGCAGCTCGGGTTCGTTGAATGGATCGAGATGGCTGACGAGGATCGTGTCCGGTTTCAGGTTCCCGATTTCATCGAGGGACGGCTTCCCAAGCCGCAGGACGATGTCCGCATCCGCCAATCCGGCGGCGCGTTCGGCAGTGACAGTTGCTCCCGCCGCAGTGTAGGCGGCGTCGGGGAAATGAAT
>Ga0335072_10005992_pt1 | contig 17831 bp, 20 predicted proteins | sample Lox_Sample_21_FD_206725 | JGI IMG/M metagenome (GOLD analysis project Ga0335072, IMG submission 206725) | Soil microbial communities from Loxahatchee National Wildlife Refuge, Florida, United States - Lox_Sample_2.1 | ecosystem: Environmental > Terrestrial > Soil > Wetlands | place: USA... | reverse complement strand
GAAGGAAGTCGAGGAGCTTTGGCGACGGACGCCATGGCTTTGTCGATCCGGGGATCAAGCCGGAGCGTTTCCAGAAGGCGTCGAGCACCTCCCGTTTCATTCGGAGATTGCTGGTGATGTAACGGCTTGTCGTAGCAACCGAAGCATGTCCGAGATAGTCCCTGATTACGGACACATCGATGCCTGCCTGAAGAAGAGCGACGGCACAGCTGTGCCGCATCACGTGTGGCGTTACACGGATCGCACGCAGGTGTGGCAACGTTTCGGAGGCTTGACGCACGTACTTCTGAAGGATGTAAGCAACGCCGTCTCGACTCATTGGCGCGCCTCGGGAGTTCCGGAAGACCGTTTCATTTTCGGATTCTGAGTTGACGATCTGGCGCAGCGCCGTGGCCGTTTCCGGCCACAGCGGACAGAGACGCTGTGCAGGCTTCAAGCCGGTTTTCTGGAAGAGCCTTTGTATGGTGTGCCCGGCACTGCTGACGGACAGCACCTTGCGGTTCGCTCCGACGAAGAACCGTTCGTTGGGTCCTGCGAGCGAGCCTGTGAACGATTGCCGTGCCAGAAGATATTTGTTCATTTCTCGTGCCAGGGAACGGTGGAATGGCACCCACCTCGCTCGGCCTTTGAATGCCCGTACAAACAGCACGCCGGCCGGAACATCAACGTCACCGTATCGAAGCTGTAAAGCCTCGCCGAAGCGGATGCCGGTGCAATAGAGGACTAACAGGAGCATTCGGAATAAAGGAGCCCGAAACGCCGGTCTGGTTAGTGTGGCACATAGGCTGAGCAGTCGCTTCACATCCCTGTCCGACAAGACGTACGGCATAAACGAGGATTGTGTCGGCAACTGAGGCAACAAGGGCTCATGCTCGACAGGCACGCTGGCTGCCTCCGAAGGTACGAGCAGAACTGGCGGAGAACGGCTGCATCCATCGAAACGCTTGCAGGTTTGCGCTGAGGTTTACTTGCAAGCCAGGCGATCATGGCCTCGTCGAGGCGCCATCTCCGATATTGCGATTCGCTCGTTCGCAGGAACCGATCGAACGCCAAAAGGGTGAACTTCGATCTGGTATAGCGGTATCCCAGATTCCTCTTGAAGAGAAGAAAACCCCGGAGTTCGGTGGAGAGGCTACTTTCAAAATGCGCCTTCATCGTGGAACCGGCAGTGTCACTTGCCTCAGCCGCCTCAACGCTACCCGAACGTAAACCGACGTCGATGAAGTACGATGGTGGCCCAGGATGTCGCTGATGACCTTCAGGTTTGCTCCCGCATCAACCTGCCGGCTGGCATGTGTGTGCCGGAACGCATGCGCACCAATCACCTTCGCCGCGACTCCTGCCCTTTCTGCATATTGTCGGATCCGATGCCGGATACCGCCGCTGGTCAGCGGATTGTACGGTATCACTGCGCTCAGGAAGATCCGGCGCGTCACAACAAAGCGAGGGCGTTCATCCTTCAGATAGGCGGACAGAACTTGTGCAACAGGAGGCAGCAGTGGCAGTTCAAAACGCACACCGGTTTTTGGCCGCCGCAGTGCTATGATCCCTGACTTCCACTTAAACGTCCTCGAGTTCGAGAGCTAAGAGTTCCGCCGCGCCGAGACCATACAACGCCATTATCAGAAGCATCGCAAAATCACGCTTTCCCGGTGATTTCGATTGCTGGACTGAAGCGAGGATTCGCTTTACATCCTGCCAGGGGAGCACTCGAGCAGGCTGCTCAATGATCCGTACCCTCGGCGCGATAACACAGCTCGCCAGGTCACGCCGTTGTCGGCCCGTGCTGCGGAGAAAACGGAGAAATGACCTCAGTGCCGTACACGCTGTCGCCACAGTGCGTCTGGATCGGTGCGCTGCCCGCTCCTTTACGAAGGCATCAAGATCTGCCGCTGTAATCGCGGAAACTAGTTTTCTCCAACCCTTCAACAGCGATATGAAAGCACTGACAACCTCAACATCGCGCTTGAGAGTCCCCGCCGCTACTCCGCAGTGATGATGCCGGAACTCACAGTATTCCTCCAAAATCGGCGACATCTCGACGCGCCCCCGCGCGGGATTCCACTCCGGGACGGGGACTCCCATAGTTCCCAGGGCAAACGCCCACGCATGAAGTGCATTCTTTGCAACCAAACAACTGCTGGGATGAACTGGCCCTTCTCTTCGTGGTCCGTAATACGACCGACCAAAGTGCTTCGCTCCCGCCAGCGTCAGTTGCGCTGTCGCTTCGAGGCGGTGCTGCCTGCAGTAACCGTAGAAGCGCCGAACCCAACTAAGGTAGACGCACACAGTTCCCGCAGAGATATCGGCAGTTCGCCAAATTCGGGCGGCATCCCCCGTGTACAGTTCGAATGCGTCCGACCGTGGATTCACAGCTCACACGACGTGACATTAGTCGTTGTCGCTTGCCTGTATTATCCAGAGCACGTTACCAATTCGATTCATCGTTGCGCACCTGAAAATCACGCACTCCGGATAAATCCCCACTCCAGATAATGAGCCTTATCCAGAGCTCTGGATAAGGCGCACGCCCGGCGCAAGTTCCACCACATCCACGCTGCCCATCCTTCGCCGACCACCGCTGGCGCCCTTGATCGTATCGGGGCGCTTTATGGTATCGAGGCAGAGGTTCGAGGCAAGCCGGCTGATGAACGCAGAGCGATCCGGGAGGCTCGTGCGGCGCCGCCGCTGGCTGAACTCCGAACATGGATGGAAAAGACGCTGCGATCGCTGTCTCCGAAGTCGGAGACCGCTCAGGCCATTCGCTACGCGCTCTCGCGCTGGCGTGCCCCGCTGCGTTACATCGACGACGGCCGCGTCGAAATCGACAACAACGGCGCCGAACGCGCCCTGCGTGCTGTCGTGCTGGGCAGGAACAACTATCTGTTCGCGGGGTCCGACTCAGGCGGCGAACGCGCGGCTGCCATCTACACTCTTCCCGGAACGGCACGCCTCAACGGTGTCGATCCCGAACGCTGGCTGCACGATGTGCTGAACCGCATCGCCGATCACCCGCTCACCCGAATCGAGGAGCTGCTGCCCTGGAACACGGCTGCTGAACATCAGCCGGCCACGGAACTTTCTTAATCCCCTCTCTGAAGTGTCCACTTAAAAAAGTAGCTGTTGAAAAACTCGGCTACCATCCTACCGTCGACCCCGATTATGTTCTTGCGTTTTTCCGACGCGTCATTCATCCTGGCGGTGTTGGTTCCGGAGGCTCACTCGATGATGGGTCAGCAGCGCCATACGGAGTCCCTCTTCTACTACTTTCGAATCGAAGACCACGTCCCTGAGAATCATCTTTTGCGGGCAATCGACCGACTGGTGAGTTTCGATTTTGTCCGTGAGAAGCTGAAGCCGTTCTACAGTGAAACGGGTAGACCGTCGATTGATCCCGAACTGCTCCTTCGCCTCCTGCTGGTCGGATATTTATACGGGGTAACAAGCGAGCGCAGGTTGATCGAAGAGCTCCGCATGCACCTTGCCTGGCGCTGGTTTACGGGGCTGAACTTCGATCAGGAGGTGCCACATCACTCTACGTTTTCGAAGAACAGGCACGGTCGGTTCCTTGCATCAGGCATCTTTGAGGAACTGTTCGATCATATTGTCCGGCAGTGCATCAAAGCCGGGCTAGTCCAGGGTGATCACCTCTCGGTTGATGGCACGTTCGTTCAAGCCGACGCGAGCAACGGAAGCAGGATCCCGCGCGAACAGCTCAGCGAAGTCGCGCACGTAAACAGAAATGTGCGGCAGTACCTGGATGACCTGCAACGCGAGAATCCGATCGAAGAGGAGCCGCGCCCGCAGGACAAGGTATCGACTACTGATCCGGATGCAAGGTACTTCAGCAAAGGAGACAAAGCTCCGACGCTCGGCTATCTGGATAACTATCTGATTGACAACGCGAGCTGTGTAGTGCTCGCCGTGGAAGCCACGGACGCACATCCAAGCCGGGAAATCCAGGCCGCAGAAACAATGCTCGCCAAATGTGTGCACAGGTTCAGACTGGAGCCACGGACGCTGGCGGCAGACGGAGGCTATGGCGGGGCAGAATTCCTCAACGGGCTGGAACGTCGCGGGATCGACTCCTATATCCCTCTCAGGAAGCATTACCCGTCCAACGCTCACCTATACGGAATCGACCGTTTTACCCATTATCCGGAGACCAACAGCTATGAGTGCCCCGAAGGGAAGGCGTTGAAGTTCATCGGCATCAAACCTGCCGTCAATCGGAGTTATATTTACAGATCGACCGCCACGAAATGCGGAGGTTGCCCAAGGAAAGCTGAGTGTACGACGGGCCGCTACAGGCAGTTGGTTATACATGTCGAAGAGGCCGTAAGGCAACGAGCACAGGAGCGCACGCAAGCGCCTGCCTTCTTCCGCCACCAGCGAGCACGAAGAAAGATCGAGGCCGTCTTCGGTGAACTGAAGAATCAAATCGGCCTCCGGCGCGTTCGCCTCAGACGGTTACGACATGTTCGCGAGCAGTTCTTCATGGCTGCCACCGCACAGAACTTGAAGCGGTTGGTCCGGCACATTACACAATCGGAACCTGTTTCTCAATGGGAATCCGCAGTTTTTGTTCTCGGGGCTACAGGCTGCCTACTTGCAAAGTGATTCGGGGTTTCTGAACTCTGCGGGATGCGCTGCGAGTTTTTCAACAGCTACTTTATAGGTGGACACTTTCGCGTCACGAGCCCCGCTCCATAATGAACCTGCCGTTTTTCGCTCTCAACAAACGCCAACCTTCCCAGAACGCAACACAGAATCGACCCCATGCCATAACCGACGATTTCCGCAAGCACAGCATCCAGTTCAACTTCTCGTCCATCGAAGCGCCGGTCTTCGGAAATTGCCCAGCAAGTCTTTCCCGCTTCCTTCGAGTGGAGCAGTCTTGCAATCCCATCCGCATCGCTGTGTGACTGCGGAATCGGCATCATAAAGCGCGATTGGAACCATGCAGGATTTGGATGGGCCAGCGATTCGGTAATCTTGTGTCGCTGTTTCGGGTTAGGGAGGAGTTCAAGAAATCTTTCACGCCGCTCTCGAACAATAAAAGCCCGGATCGTTGCTTCCTCGTGTGGCGCAAGCGTATAGCTCATCAGTAAAGAATCCTACAACTAACGAGTCGATTTCTAACCGGCATCCGAACGGATGAATTCACTGGCGTCGTCAGCCTGCTGCGAAGGTCTCGCAGAGTGGCCTGCAAGAGCTGGGCCATACCGGAGGTTTACAATTTGTCAAGCTTTTCGCTGACATTACTTCGGTGTCCCCCTTGATTCCAGACCATTTCCACTCCAGGATTTTTGGCAGTCTTTCCTTGCCCACCTGCTATTCTGAACTTAGGTAGGAAAAGCAGAAAAAGCTCCGCTAACCCGCGGGGCTTTTCCATTTGGGAGGCAGGGTGACACCACTCCACCGGCTACCGGCTACCAGCTTCCCGCTGACCGCTGACCGCTAACCCCTAATCACTAACAAGCTAACCCACTAATCCAAGGACCCACTGCATGCCCGACCCAACCCCGACCGCCCCCAATGCCAGCGAACCCCCGCGCCAGTGCCGCTCCCTAACCATCGACGGCACCCAGTGTCAAAAGCCCGCTCGCCGCCGGGCCGAAAAGGAGGCTCGTGAGAACCCTGAGTTGTTGGCGTTCGGCAGGTGGACTCAGTCCGGTCCGCGGACGGGTGGCGCCCTGTGCGCCGAACAGAGTGTATACGGGTCTGGGACTTGTGACCACTCATCACAGCAACGTTGGCGGCTCGGTCAGACGTATTTGCTGCGTATCGCAGTCGATTTCTGCTTCGATCCCCAGAGGAAGGATAAATTTGGGATCGGTGTGTCCGAAATCCATTCGGCTAACCACCGGAACTGAGGCCAAGTCCCGCTCAGCCAGCACGCGCAGGATGGCATCGTCATAGGTCTCGAAAGTGTGTTGATCTCCGTATGGCCGACCGAACAGAACACCGCGAATTGCATTCAGTGCTCCGGTGGCGGCCATTGCGCGGAGGATGCAGGTCACCTGTGCCGGAGACGGTTGATCTTCGGACGTCTCGAAAAACAGGATAACGTCTCGCCACCTTGCCGGCTCCGGCCAAAGTATCGTTCCCCGAAGCCAGTCCATCACCTCGAGGCATCCGCCAAGCAGTCTGCCGCGATGCTGTCCACTCCCCTGAAGCCACCTCCATCCTGAGCACGGACGAAGGCTTCGCGTCCTTGCATTTCGGTGCTCATTTCCCCATTCCCAGGAGTCAATCGTCCAGCCACGTTGATTGGGAACAATGCCGAGGGACGGTGATGGCGCGAAGAGTACCCGGCCTACGAATTCCTCCGTGTATGGCAGAAGTCCGCCCGGTTCATCGAAGCCGGCCATGATCGAGGGTCCATAGTACGACACGACACCCGCCTTGAAAAAGGCGAAGTGCGTTACTGTCGAATCCGAATAGCCGAGAAAGACTTTGGGATTTTCACGAATTACATCAAAGTTGATATAGGGAATCATGCGAATGGAATCGTCGCCGCCGATCGTTGAGACAATCCCATGAATCTCCGGAGCGAGAAGAGTCTCCATCAGATCAGCACCCCGTGCCTCGGGATGCTCGGCCAGCCATTCTTTGTCTGCACGTGCGTAACGGCTTTCCACCACCTCCACGCCAAAGCTTTCCATCAGCTGCCGCTTTCCGTCTTCATAAGCGCGAGGAAACACGCTCGGCCATCCGTGGGAGAGCGAAATGGTCGCGATTCGGTCTCCGGGGCGGAGGGCGCGAGGTTTGATCATCTGCGATTCAGCCGATGATAGCGGTGGTTGTGAATATAGGCTCGGCCAGATCGGTGCTGCCATGGATCATGGCCGCGGATCGGGCTTCTTCGCGGTTGATTCCCCTGGTAAAGAGCCGCCATGCCTGGTCCTCCGAAAGGGCGACCGATGCCGCTGGTTCTGTGGGTGAATCGAGAACGAGAGTCCACGAATCCAAGCTCCGATAGACATACCACACGCCGCCAGCTTCTCCGGTGATTCGAAACTGCACTGACGTCCCCTCCGGCGCCGGGATGTCGTGGAAAGTCAAAGGTAGGGCGCGCACAAATGCCTCCAGCACTGGTTGAAGAAAATAGGGATCATACAGAGGTGGTCGTCCGGTGGCATCCCGAATTTGCTGCTGATGATGCCATCGCTCAGTGAATTCGCGGGCAAGATCCAACCATATTGGCGCCGGTTCCGGCCCCGCCCAGCTTACCGGGCCGCCTGTTGCCATTGGATCCAGCGACGCGAAGCACTTCTCCACCTCCGGGCCAGTGACCGAAAGAAACTCACGCAGCAACTGCGGGCTCATGCGGCGAGTCGCCACTATCCATTCGGCATTCAGTCGATTCACGAGATCGATAAGTTCCGCATTGCCGCAGATTATCGGACTCGTACGAAACCCATCGCGCCGGCCCGAAAGGATGGCAACATCTCCGCCGAGGAGGTGAGCTGTAATATCTTTTACCGACCAACCAGGGGCAACCGTCTGCCGCCGCCAGTCATAATAGGAAAGTCCCGCAAGCAACTCCAGCAGGCGGCTTCGCAATGGTGCAAAGCGCTCGACAATCAGGATCGCGCCAGGGTAACGCATATCAGGGATGTATTAAACCACGATTTTCACGCTCAGCGGTCACACCTTATGCGATGTGGATACCAGCAGATGGCGCGTAGATCAACAGCAGTTCCCACCGATCAGGCGGAGAACGGCCAACCCGCTCCGTGGCGCGTATCTGGCGTCATGCCGGGCGAAACTGCCTGAGCTGTACGACCTACTCATAGCGGAGCGCTACGAGCGGATCGATCGACGCAGCTTTGCGCGCCGGAAGATAACCAGCCAGCACTCCTGCCGCGATCAGGATAATGATGCCGGCCGCTTCGCTGAGAGGATCCGTCCGGCTGATGCCATAAAGCAGCTTTGCCACAACTCGACCTCCAGCCAGGGCTGCCGGCACGCCGATAGCAATTCCGGCGAAAATCAGATCAGGATTTCACGCATCGCAGAATTGGGATTACGGCCTGGATCTCATACAATTTGCGATGTAACATTTGACCGGGTTCGACTGACTGCCTTCATTTCTTTGCAATCTTTCCGAGGACGCCTGCCGAGAACGCGTCGCAACCGGAGCCTCCGCAAGCCCCGACGGGGCCATTGGTCGGTTGGAAGCTCGAACCAAAATATGAAGAGTCGAAAAACGCAGCATCCATTGGTTCGGCTGGACCGAAGGCGTTAGTGGGCGTCGTGTTTAGGTATTCGACGTCGCTGGTAAAGAAAATGCCTTCGCAGTAAGGATTGGCCGAATTGCTGCATACGGGAACAACCGATAGCCAGTACAAACCCGGCGTGAGCGTGAGGCTGAGTCCTTTCACCTGCACCGTGTATTCGATCAGTCCGAAGGCGGCACGACCCGTTGGAGTGCTGGTGGCCGGGGAAATGCCGGAATCGATAACAGTCCCGGCGTTACCGGCGAATGTGTCTTCGTTGATCGACCAGGCGGCCACAGCAGGTGGTTCGGTTCCCTGGTCTAGGACGCCATAACTCGAAAGATTGTTGGTGAAGAGACCGGTCACGTCCCAGGTCTGGCCGGCGGGCACGGTGAAGGGGATCCAAACTGCAGCGCCGTATGGGGTTCCAGGAACCGCCAGTGTATTCTCGTTGGACAAACCATTCGCAAGCGACGGCGGATAAGCGGGATTATTGAGAAAATCGCCCCCATAGAACAGGCAGGCGGCAGAGGGATTGCCGCATTTCCCGGCGGCGGCAGAAGGGGCTTTGACGGTCATAGTCGACCTGGTTGTAGCGGGAAACGGCCCATAATCCTGGACCGTGGGCTTCGGCGTTCCGTGGTAGTTCTGTGCTGTCGCTGGCTGGACCACAGCAATGATGGCAGCCACCAGAGAAATCGAGAAGAATCCATTTTTCACCATTGTGTCCCCTTTGCATTGCCCCGATAGGGCAGTTCTTTGATCCCGCCGACAGGTGGCCCATTCGGATCCACTCAGAGTTCTCACGGTTCAGTTGAGGACATCGAGCGTGACCTGAATGTTACGCGGTACTCCTCCGCCTGTGGCGTTAACCGTGATCGTGTGGTTTCCGAGTGCGACTCGCTTGCCTACAGTCACTTTCATGATCGACTTCCCCGAGCCCGGTGCTGGTATCGTTTCAGGTTTGAAGCTCACGGTTACCCCAATCGGGTAGCCGGTTGCCGAAAGCGAAATGAGCGAGTCAAAGCCCCCGGAAATAGCTGTTGTGATTGTGGACGTGCCGGAATCACCCCGGGCGATGCTGATTGATGCGGGGGATGCGCTGACGGTGTAGTTAGCAGCCGCCTTGGTCACCGTCAGAGTCACAATAACCGATTCCCTGGTGCTGCCGGAAGTTCCGGAGACAGTAATGTGATAACTACCGACCACCGCAGAGGAACTTACCGTCATGGTCATGATTGAACTTCCAGGACCTCTAATTGAGGTGGGGCTGAAAGATACTGTCACTCCGGAAGGCTGGCCCGTTGCAGCCAGGGAAATGCCAGAAGCAAAACCGTTCGTCACGGCTGCCGTAATCGTGGACGTCCCCGTGCTGCCTTGCACGACCGACACCGTGGTGGGCGAAGCGGTTAGCCCGAAACCAGGAGTGTCAATCGTGCCGATCAGTCCACTGATCGTTGCGCTTCCGTTTGGACTGCCCCAACCAGTTGCCAAATCGTAGCCCATTGTGGCCGGATAGCCATTGTTGCCACTGGTGATGTCGTGGAGATCCGTGTCGTAACTCGAACTTACGCCAATATCATAAAGAGCAGGATTGATGAAACCGAGCGTAGGTTTGCCGTCAGCGACTGCCTGTTGGTTGACCAGGGCCAGATAACCCGCCCACATGGGCGCCGCGAAGCTGGTCCCGCCGTATACGTTAGCTGTGCAGCTGGTTTGATCGGCGCAGACATAAAAAGAGTAATTAGCATTAGCCGAAACATCCGGAGCGTTTCGGTAGTTGTTGGAGCAATCGGAGCATTGGCTGGCTGTCGTCGTCTGCCAGAAAGGGATTGCGAATTTATCCGGAGAAATTCCCCCTCCTCCGTCCACCCAGGCGGATTCCGAACTCCAGGTGCCGGCAGGACCGCTGGTCTCTAAGTCCGTCCCTCCGACCGACGTTAAATAGACATCATCAGCCGGGTAAAGAATCGAAGACGAGTTCCACGCTCCCCCATCGCCGGCCGCCTGAAACAGATTCTGCCCCTGCGCCGCGAACTCCTGAAAGTACGGATCATCTGTGGCGGGATCCGCAGGGAACCAGATCCATGAAGAACTAAGTTGCGCGTTGAGTGGACTGGCCGTAGCCATGGCGTTGAAAATCGCCGCATCAGTCGATCCTACGTACATCACCAGACTCGTAAGGCCAGGAGCCATTCCGAGCGCCTGGGTCATGTCGATAGTCTGTTCGGTATCGTCACAGTCAGGGTAGGTGCAACTGGTGCTGGTCCCGTCGGTGCTGAGCAGCGTTACGGGCACATGGTTGGTCTGACCAGCGTTTGTGTAGTAGGTGTCCAGGTCAGCCAAATCCGTACCGGCATACTCCAGCAGTCCGAGCGTCTGGCCGCTGCCGTTGAGAGATGTTCCCCCGTAGTACGCCGCTCTCATGTCACTTCCGCAGAAAGACTGTTCAGGACAGGAGCCGGTCGTTGCCTGGGAGGTCGCCGTCAAAGTTCTCTGCGTCAGCGCGGGATGCGGGACCGAATAGTTGTCAAGGCCTGCGACGTGCCACAGCGGAAAAGGCAGATCAACTGTGGGTTCCCGATCCGAACTATAAAAAATGCGGTTTTCGGTGGGATGGCGGTAGAACCCCATTCTGATGTGGAATGCGCTCTCAATGGCAGCCACTGACCCCATCACATCCAGATTCATGCGATTGCGGGAGGTAGCGACTATCGTGAGCCCGCTGCTTTCGGCCCAATGAACGACAGTGTCATAGTCTTGCTGGGTCGGGCCGAACAGCTCGGTGAACTCATCCACGGTGAGGTACTGGTGGTAAGACGGGCTTGCGGGTTTGTAGAGTTCTTTCAACAACTGAGTGAGTGCCGGGTGATTGCGGAGAGGCAGGACAATTACCAGGCGCATGGACTGTTTTGCGGGAAGCCGGCCGACGAACTCTGCCCGACCATCCACAATCTCTTCATGCTCATGATGCGTTAACAGGAGCTGTGACTGCGCATGGGAAGCACTGCACGCGATCGAAAGGGCCACGAAGGCTGGAAGCAGGTTTGTACGTAGTTTTCGAATCACAGTCCCCCCTTGCCCCAGATAGAGAACTCCATGCCAGTGGCGGCAGGCCGGCCGCTAGCCTCATAGGGATGTGCGAATCAGTCTCCAATCAATGCCGCAACCGATATGGACATGTTGCGGCGGATTGAAATACTGCTGTGACTTTCTTTGGGAAGAGGTTATACAAGTGCCAATACTAAGGCTGATGGCGACTTCCAAGGCCGTATAATGCGTCTTCTGTGCTGTGCGTACATTCGGCGTCCTCTACGGTGCAATTTGTTGCTTCCGATCGGGATCGTCCACAGACTTAGTGCATAACTGTAAACGAAGTGATCTGTCTTTCAATTACCCAAATGGGCTAATCCTTTAACTCAATCAATCGCGAGAGAAGCAGGAGACGGAGAAGCAGCACGGGATCGCGATGACTCGAGCCGCCTTCGACCGCGGTGTAACCTTTTTCGACACTGCGGATGCGTATGGCCCCCACGCCAATGAAGAGCTTGTTGGTGAAGGGGTCGAGCCCTGCTGGCCCAAAAGCGCTGGATCGTTCCCATTCCCGGCACCACGAAACTGCACCGGCTGGAAGGGAACCTTGGGGCTGCCGAAGTCCGGCTATCGAGCAGCGATCTGGGGAGCATTGCAGATGCTTTTGCTGTAATCGAAGTGCAGGGCGCCCGCTATCCAGCCCATCTGCAGACTCACATCAGCCGATAGGCAGTACCGGGGGCGCGGCTTTGCAGGAACAAAGTCGCGCCTCCGCCGTGGTCACCGATGCGGGAAGTTAGTTGACGCATGCAGGGGTTGGCCTCGCAAAGCAACGGGGCAAATGGTGTCAACTGGAACCATCGGTAGGCGGCTCCTGAACGTGAGGGAGGCCGCCCAATACCTCGACCTCGAAGTGGATACGGTCTACAAGAAGTCGCGGTTGCGGGAGGTCCCTTCTGTCAAGGTCGGTCGTGCGTTGAAGTTCGATGTCGCAGCGTTGGATCGCTACATCGAGCAACACACAATCGAAGTCATTGACTGAAAGGAGCAGCAGAGATGTCCATTCACAAGATTGCGGACGGTACATTCAAAGTTCGTTGGCGAGAAGGAGGACGAAACAGGAGTCTGCGCGTTCACGGAAGCTACGAATTGGCGCGCAAGGTTGAACGAAAAAAGATGTCGATTCGGGATGAGAATCGGCATCTTGATGTCAAGAAAGAAATCAATTTCCGGATGTCAGACTTGATCGACCGCTACTGGGATGAGTACGGCTCGAAGAAGCGGTCGGCCGAACGAGAAAAGAGCATCAGAGAGGGTATCCGGGATGAGCTTGGAAAGCTGTTCATGCGAGAGGTGGACGGAATTGCGGTTGACCGCTGGTATCAAAGGCTCACTTCGGTTCGGGGACTGTCTGCCGGAACGGCTGTGAGGCACTTCAATGTCATGCACCACATGATGGAGAAGGCTTCGACGATCTGGTCCAAGGAAACCGGGCTGGAGCGGAATCCGGCTGACGCAGTGGAAGTCCGTAGGCCGGATGACGCACGAGACCGGTACCTGTCGGAGACGGAGCTTCGCAGGCTGAAGTCCGCTCTGGATGGTAAGCGGCTGCGGAAGGGCACGAAAGATCTCAACCGGACTACCCAGAGGATGAGACTTGTTGTGCTCCTTGCTCTGACGACGGGAATGCGCGCGTCGGAGATCTTCGGATTGCGCTGGCCGGATGTGATGTATGACGAGGGCCTGTTGGCGGTGAGGGCGAAACTGAAAGGTGGCAAGATGCGTTACGTTCCGCTGCTGCCCGAAGTCGCCGGCGAGCTCAGGCACTATCCGGCGGTGATCTCGGATGATCGCATCTTTCCGCCGCGGAGGGGCGCAGAAGGCAAACGGCGCAGGCTTGAAGCGAGTTTCGAGGATCTCCTCAAACGGGCGAAGATTTCAGACTTCCGCTTCCATGATCTGCGCCACACGTTCGCGTCTCGGTACATGATGAACGGCGGCGATCTCTATGAACTTGCGAAGATTCTCGGCCACTTGAACATCAGGATGACCGAACGCTACGCCAAACTCGGACGAAAGCACATCGCTCGCACCGGAAACACAGCGCGCGAAATTTGGAAACTGATGGAGAACGAAAACGGGAAAGAGGAACACGAGGCTGGAGGATGTTCCCCTATTGTTCCCACGACCGAAAACCCTCGTTCTGGGCTTCCGCTAAGTTATTGATTTTGTGGTGGCCAGGGACGGGATCGAACCGCCGACGCCGGCCTTTTCAGCGCCAGCCCATGAGGCTTTTCAACGACTTACAACACCGCGAGGACGGCCAAACTACGCGGAAGTCGTGCAAGGTGGTGAGAATTGTGGGGTGGGTTGTGGATCGGGAAGCCGCTGGATAACCGCGCTTCTTGATTCAAACTGCGCCCTTTCCGTCGCCGTGCGCGAAATGCTTAGGTCCTCCTCGTCCGCGGTGCGGTCGCATGACCGCGAAGGTTATGACATTCAGAATCGGGCTCTTCATCCGAATTCGTTCCTTCCGCGACCCCGTTGAGCCATTCTCAAAAAAGAGCCTTATCACGTCTATCGGGAGGCAGTCCGGAGTCGGACAGCGGTCCGAATTCCAATAGACGTCCATTAGAAAACGGAAGGTCTTCGGTATACCCAAGGAAGTCTATGAGGAGTCGGTAGGCGTTCTGGAGTCCTACAGAAGGCCATTTGAATTCGGTAGGCTGTCCGATTTCTCTTGAGTACCAAACGGCAATCCGCTAGTGTTCCCCAGATTTAGTACGACTGGGGGAGACTATATGCCAACTATTGTGTTCGCAAGCCCAAAAGGCGGTGTTGGGAAATCCACCGCCGCCGTGCTGCTTGCGAGCGAATTGGCGAGCCACGGCGGAACGGTCACCATGATCGACGCCGATCCCAATAAGCCGCTGAGTCAGTGGGCAAGTCTTCCCGGCAAGCCAGAAAAGCTCATTGTCGTCGATGACGCCACCGAAGACACGATCATCGACGTAATCGAATCGGCCGCGCTGAAGACGACCTTCGTCATTGTCGATCTGGAGGGCACGGCATCGATGATGGCCGGCTTTGCGATGAGCCGCGCCGACCTGGTCATCATCCCGGCGCAGGGATCGCATCTCGACGCGACGGAAGCCGTTAAAGCCGTCAAGCTCGTAAAAAGCCAGGAGCGCGCGTTTCAGCGAAAAATTCCCTTTGCCATCCTCTTTACCCGTACGAGCGCCGCGATCCGGCCGCGGACGCTACAGAGCATCGAGCTGGAGTTCGCCCAGAACAAAACCCCCATGTTCGGCGCACAGATTCACGAACGCGAGGCCTACCGCGCCATCTTCGCGTTCGGAGGCACGCTCGCGGACCTCGATCCTGCCCAAGTATCCAACCTTCCGGCCGCCAAGCTGAATGCGAGGACATTCGCGGGAGAAGTCATCGAGATGCTCAAGGCAAACACCGGCGCCGAGAAAGTGGCGGCCCAACCTCAAGAAGCGGAGATCGCCTGATGTCGAAAACGCGCGCAAGTATTTTCGGAGGGGAGGACACCGCCGTTCTCGATGTCACCGGATTTGCGCCCAAGACGGTTCCGGACGCCAAAGCGCCGCCCGTCGAGCAGGTGAGGGCGGTGGCGCAGGCCGCCAATTTCAAGAGCCGTGAACCCGCTACCCCGAAGCCAGAGAGCAAACCAGCGAAACGCGCCCCGCGCCGCTACCGCACCGGACGCAACGTGCAACTCAGCGTCAAAGCGCTCCCCGAAACCGTCGAAGCGTTTTATGCCATCACGGACCAGCAGCGCTGGGTGCTCGGCTACACACTGCAGCGGGCCATCGAGGCATTACAACGCGAACTCAAGCAGTCCCAATGAGCCGCGCACGCTTTTATAACCCGCAGTTCGACCTGTTCCTGCCGACGATTGTGGATCTGAAATTCCGCGACCAGAAGGACACGATGGAGCGGCCGTTCTTCTCGCTTTCCAAGTCAAAGCGCATGAAACCGATCGAGTATGTGAACGAGAATGACGGCATCTTCGTCACGGTCCAGCCGCATCAGGATTACGGCATGGCGACCATCTGGGACGCCGACATACTCATCTGGGCTGCTTCCGTGCTTTGCGACATGAAGAATCGCGGCACGAACGATATTCCCCGCGAGCTGAAGTTCCAGCCGCACGATTTGCTCAAGGCCATCGCGCGCGGCACCGGCGGCAAGGATTACGTCCAGCTCAAGGATTCACTGGAGCGGCTCAAAGCGACTGTCGTTACGACTAATATCCGCGCCAAGCGCGGCCAGAAGACGACGATGTTCAGCTGGATCGACCAGTGGGACGATCTGGTCGATGCCCAGACCAAAGAAAGCAAGGGGATGACGCTGACCGTTTCGGACTGGTTCTATCGAGGCGTCACGGAAGATGGCGGGGTGCTTTCGATTGATCCGGCCTACTTCTCCATCTCGGGAGGGCGCGAGCGCTGGCTTTACCGCGTCGCGCGCAAGCATGCTGGCGGAAACGGACCCAACGGCTTCGCCATCTCCATGCCCGTGCTCTTCGATAAATCGGGAGCCGAAGGCACCTACCGGCGCTTCAAATTCGAGATCCTGCGAATCATCGCTCGCAACGACCTTCCCGGATTCTCGCTCGCGGTGCAAACAGGAGCGGAAGGCGAACCGCTCGTCCATATGGTGAAGCGCGAACATATAGGGGAGGGGGGACATCAGGAGTGGACGCCAACCGTCAGAGCGCCGGCGCGCCCGAAGCCGACGCAGCCCGTGAAGAGCGCGACGGAGACCCCTCTGCCCCTTCTGACGCCAATCATTCGGACCTTATCCGAACGCACGATCATCAGTATCCGTAATGAATGCCCAGGCTGGGATATTTACGCGCTGCAACACGCGTTCAACGAGTGGCTGGATGAGGATGTGAGCCGCACGCCGAACAATTACGAGGCGGCTTTCCAAGGCTGGGTGCGCCGCCATCACGCGCGCAACCGGACGCTCGCTTAAGCCCGGCGTTCCTGATACCCCGATAAAAACCGCTAGCGCAAAGCCGAGTTCACTATATATCAGTTACTTATCACAAATCCTTCGGGGTATCGGGAACGGGGCGGTCAAGCAGTTTAGAAACATCGCAAGCTGTGGATAACTCGTTGCTTTTCGGGAATCGAGAACAAAAGATCGGGGTTTCAGGAACGTCTTGATTGGGAATCAGGAACCATTCCTCGGGGTTTCGGGAACAGCACCCCGCCGCATTTCGCTGATATTCCGACCGATTTCGCCCCGCTTCATCCCTCTAACTTCTTTAACTAGATACTATTAACATTTCTAACAGCCCACGTTCCCGATACCCCGATGCTGATGGCTTTGGAAGCTCAAGCCCATCGAAGGCTTTCGCTTCCCAAGGAAGGGACACCCTTCCTTGACTAGCCCAGTGAAGCACGGCGGGGGGCAAGTGTTTGGGATTTCTGTTTCGTGCCGCCCGTCAGGTCGCATTTCAGATCTCAGGTCAACCGATTGCGATCACGTCCATTAGTCGATTCAAGCCATGCGTCGGTTGCATGTTTGATTGTGCCGAGCTATCGTCTGCGCGCATAAGTCAGTGCAGGAGAGGGTGGTGCAGGATCTGCAGGAAGCCATACGGATGATCGATACGTTCGCGAGCGTGGGCGCGACGCATTTTGACCTGACCCATACGAATGTCGATGGTGAGAAGCGCGGCTTCCGCCCGACGCAGTCCACCACCCAGATCAAGAATTCCCTACCTAAGCTATTCCCCGGTGCTACCGCCCGGCAAAACAACATCATCGTGCGCCCGCTGAGTGAGAAGGTGCACTTCGTACAGCTCGACGACCTCGATGCGGACGCACTGAAGCGGGTAGGGGGGGCGGCCTTCCTGACGCTGACAACGAGCTCCGGCAATCACCAGGCATGGTTAGCCGTATCGGATATCAAGGACGCTGAGGAAGCCAAAGACTTCTCCCGCCGCCTGCGCAAAGGCACGGGCGCCGACAAGTCTGCATCGGGAGCGACGCGCGTCGCCGGCACCGTCAATTACAAACGCAAATACGAACCGGCATTTCCGACAGTGCGGATAGAGGAAGCCCATCCCGGCCGCGTCGTCACCAAAGCGCAGCTGGAGGGCAGGGGGCTCGTGGCAGCACCTGACCCGGAGGTTATTGCCGCTGTGGAGTCATTGAAGACGCGCCAGACCGGCCCCAGCCAGTACCGCCACCGTACCAATAAGGCTTGGCCGAATTATGCCCTGTCGCTCGCCGGCGCACCTCCAGCCAGCGACGGCAACGGACCCGATCGGAGCATGGCGGACTTTACCTGGTGCATGACGGCAATCGACTGGGGGTGGAGCATCGAAGAGACGGCCAGGAAGCTACCCGAGGTCAGTGAGAAGGCGCGTCAGCGCGTCCAGCTGAAGGACGAAGGCTATCCACTCATCACCGCACAGAACGCCGCCGCCGCGGTGGAAAGGAATGATCAACAACAGCGGGGCAGGGCGTGACGCGGATAGCCGATTTCACCCATTTTGCCTGTTTCCTTTGCTGAATCAGTTGCTTGCAA
>Ga0335072_10005991_pt1 | contig 17836 bp, 18 predicted proteins | sample Lox_Sample_21_FD_206725 | JGI IMG/M metagenome (GOLD analysis project Ga0335072, IMG submission 206725) | Soil microbial communities from Loxahatchee National Wildlife Refuge, Florida, United States - Lox_Sample_2.1 | ecosystem: Environmental > Terrestrial > Soil > Wetlands | place: USA... | reverse complement strand
CTCAGGGATACGGGTTGATCATCCACGATGGCTACCGCCCGTGGTACGTCACGAAAATCTTTTGGGACGCCACGCCCGACGACAAAAAGATTTTTGTGGCTAATCCGGCGGAGGGCTCCAAGCATAACCGTGGATGCGCTGTGGACCTGTCGTTATATGATTTGAAAACGGGTAAGGAAGTGAAGATGCCCAGTGGCTACGATGAAATGACCGATCGCGCCTTTTCCGACTACGCTGGCGGCACGGCCGACGAGCGCGCCCGCCGTGCCCTTCTGCGCCAAGCTATGGAAAAGCAGGATTTCAAGGTTAATCCCAAAGAGTGGTGGCACTTCGACTATAAAGATTGGCAACAGTACCCAATCCTGAATGTGAAGTTCGAAGATCTCCGACAATAAAGATCTCGCATGGATAAAAATGCTGCCACGGCTTAACTCGGAGGAGTTTTAATCAATTCCGGTAACATCCAACGATTTAATAGACGCTCATATGTAGGCTCGGGCAGTTGCACCAGCAGTGGCTTGCGCGCCCGATCGAGCCAGGTAAGCAAGGTTTCCAGATCGTTTTGTGACATGGCTGTGCATCCAACCGTGCCCTGCTTATGGCTATGCCAAATGTGGAGAAAGACACACGACCCGCCTCCGGGCTCAGGCGGATTAATGTTTTCCTCCGTCACGATGCCATTGTGTTCTACGACGATCCCCCAAAGGTAACCACCGACGGTTCGCATATGTTCTGAGCTGTTCCAGTCGGCAGCGACGACGGAGCGGTCCACGATGCGGTTATAGTACTTCGAGCCAGTATCGTCGACGCACTCAATCAATGGGGTCAGGTTCAGATAGGGCATCTTTAATCCCGGCAGTGGCTGAGAAGCGTAGCCGAATGCGGTGCCTAGAGCAAAGACGCCAGCGGGAGACTTGCCGTCTCCCTCTTTCTTGACTGGATCGGATGCGGCACGGACATTGGAATCATCGGTCGGAATGACGCCGATACCCCACCCTAAGCCATTCTTGCCGACGACAATCGAGATCGGGTCGCCCGCGGGATGCCATTTTTCATGCGCAGTGGCGCGCTCATATCGCTGCAACCGTCCTTCAACCGCATTCCAGTCCGAAGTAGTGACCACGATCATTTGTGTGGAACGAGAGAGAGCCTCGGACTTAAAAGTGCCGGCCTGAGTCGACCCGGACGCGCACCAGCTTACGATCAACAGAAGACAAAGGAGAATGGATGCCGGTTTCATCAACAACAGTGTAAACGGTGAAGAAGCCACGCAATCGCAACCTGTATTTTTTCCCGCAGAATAATTCCTGTGCGTGCACCCGAGCCTTGTGCAGAACTCCTTTGCACGGTCGACATCGGAGACGGGGATGATCGCCTCGTGCAGGCCCCGCGATTCTCGGACGCAATCCTAACGAGCGTCCGACAAAAGCTCGGCTGATCGTGCCCTCGCGAATACTTTTGTCGGCCGACGCTCTTGTGATCTGGAAGCAAACCAAGTTCGTGGGTGGTCGGCCAACAGGAGTTTACGTGAGCCCCGACCGAGAACGGCACGGCATGCCGCCACCAAGACGCTCAGCAGACAAAGTGAAGCCGCTATGCTCCCAATCGTAAGCAGGCTCCTGCGGGGATTCCGAATTGTAGTTGCCAGCGTCAATGACCAGAGTCGCAACATTGGTTTTTCCCTCCTTTGGCGCCGCCAGGTTTGCCTGCGGCTATCCCGAAACAGAACCGCCGCCTCAGGCTATCTCTTTTCGGCCGCAGGAGTCTGCGGGCGGGTTCTTCAATGAATTCGTAGGAGGCCAGCGAGGCTCCGATCGCCGCGGCCACTGCGACTACCACTCGGATTCCGTGGGGCAGGTACGGCACCGCCTCGAATGCTTTCGTCATCACGAAGGAATGCAGCAGGTACCCCATTGAACCCAACACAATTGACTATGCGTGCATCCTGTAGAGGCTGGCCTGAGGCTATTTGCCGTGTGGTCGTGATGTCCGAGGCGCCAAACGGAATCCTTCGATTGATGAGGAAATTCAGGCCCCAACTTCTCGCCAGATCCAGCTAACCTAGCCTTATGGCTTTCCCGTAGTCTGCGGGCGAGTCGATATCTATAGCGGCCTCGGGGCAGTCAATCAGGAGCGCTTCCTGGGAGCCATCGAGCAGGATGCCCTTGCATCCTTGATGTGGCTCAAGGGCGAGCAACTTGGGAAACAGTTGGCGCGACACAAACGCTGGAACTCCAATTGTTCCCGAATATCGAGATGCGACAATAAGCTTCTTGGTTCGAGCGTGCTGCTCTGCGAGACCCTTAAGAAACTCTGCGGTGATGAAGGGTTGATCTGCGAGCGCAAATATAACGCCGCATACGGCTCGGCTTCCGAGCGCGTGGAGTCCCACCTTAATCGACGTCCCAATCCCCTCCGACCAAGAGTCGTTCACTGCTATTTCCAAAGGCAGGTCACGCAAGACTTCACGTACGGCGTGCTCACGAGCACCAAGAACCACAATGACCGGGGCACAGTTCGAATGGCACGCCACTTCAGCCGCATGCCGGAGAAGCGGTTTGTCCTTGAAGTTCATTAACTGTTTGGCGGATCCCATACGGGTGGAATTGCCCGCCGCCAGGAGGATGATTCCAACATTAAACATTGACTTGGCTGTCCGAATCACAGCTCGAAGGATGAACAAGCCTGCCGTCGGGAGCGCGCAGAGCGGCTACCATACCATGTTCTGAAACTGATGAGTGGATCGCGCCACGTTTGTGTTTCAGCATGCTCCCGGAGCAGCCTTCCAAGACGGCTTGAATCTCCGCTACGATAGACAATGCCACCGTCTTCGGCGTTTCACCACCGATATCCAGTCCAACAGGGGCGTGCACATAGTGCGGCATTACAATCCCCAAATCCCCAAACAGCCGCTCAGCCCTTGCGCGGGGACCGAGCAGCCCGAGGTAGCGCGGTCCAGCGGCTAGCACACCCGGGAGCAATCGAGCATCCAGTTGATAGCTATGAGTCATCAGAACAACTGCCGCATCTGGGCCGATTTGGATATCTCGCATCGCATTCTCAGCCGTAACCAGTGCAACGATGTCCGCGTCAAGAAAGCGGTCTCGCTTGAGATAAGCTGAGCGCGCATCCGCGACCGTCACGCGAAATCCAACCTCTTTGGCAATCGTGACCAGAGGTTGGGCGTCATATCCCGCTCCGAGGATGACCAGCGATTGAGAAGGCGGCACATATTCGATGAACAGATCCGCGCGTTCGAGGTTTATAGACTGGCTCCGTCGTTTCTGTAGCGCTTCCAATGCGTAACCGGTAAGGTTGCCAGCTTGCTCACAAACGGCTAGTTCTCCGCGGATGGGTCCGTTTCCGGCCAGAAGCCGCTGCCCCAACCGGAATTCCGAGTCCGAAGTAGAGCGAACGACGGTGACAATTACGACCGGTTTCCGCAACTGCTGAGCTTCTTCGAGAAACTGCAGAAGTTGAGTCGCACCCGGCGCGCTCACTCGCTCGATCAGGACTTCGACAACGCCGTTGCATCCCAGGCCGAAGCCCCAGACCGCATCATCCTCTGAAGTCGTGTCAAACACCTTGAGAGAAATTGGGCTCGATTCCGTCCACCACCAGGCTTTTCTGGCGATTTCTCCCTCCAGGCACCCACCGCTGACCGAGCCAATCCGTCGACTATCGGGCAATAGCAGCAAGCGAGCTCCCGGACGACGGTAAGTTGAACCGGCCACGTGAACCACGGTGGCGAGGACCGCATCGCGTTCCTCATTCTTGAGATTCCGCCAGGCTTTCAAAATTGTCTGAAGCTCAGTCATCCAGCTACGCTCTCCGTGTCACTCGGTGCCTTCCAGTTCCGGTTCGACTTCACGATACAGACCAGAAGCAGGCGCCTTCCCAAGATTCGTCGCCAGCTGCTCATTTTTCGTCGTAGGATGGACTGAATTCAGCAGACTACCGGTCAGCGGCCAATTTGCTGGAAGAAGGTCCCACGGAAACTGCGGCTCAAGGTGAGTTCCACGCCGTTGCTCAATTTCACCAAGTAGTCCCCGTGGAACAACGGGTGCAAGCCGCGGACGGCGGCTTTGCGAACCAGAATCGACCGATGGATTCGCACGAACTGTTTCGGATCGAGCGTATCTTCGAGGCTTTGGATGGTCTGTCGCAGGATATGTTGATGGTCGATCGTGTGGACCACGACGTACTTGTTGGCAGCTTCAATCCAAAGAATCCGGTCGACTGGAACGAATACAATACCTTCTTCTTCCTTGATCGATAAGCGGGAAAGATACTGAGTGTCTCGCCCACTTTCGAGGGCGGCTTGTCGCGCATGGAAACGCTGGGCCGCTCGTTCCAACGAAATAGAGAGACGTTCCTTATCGAACGGCTTGCAAAGATAATCGACAGCCTCAATCTCAAATGCTCTGACGGCATATTCACTGTATCCGGTCACAAAAATGAACATTGGCGAGGCTTCGGCCGCAACTCCTTCAACCATCTCAAATCCGTCGAGTCCGGGCATCTGGATATCCAGGAAGACAAGGTCCGGAGACAGTTCCCGGAGTAAGTCGAGACCCTCAGTGCCGCTCGCGGCTTCGCCGACGACAGTCACATCCGTCTCGTTGCCGAGCAGTTCCTGCAGATAGCGACGTGCATGCGGTTCGTCATCCACGATCAATGCCCGCATGGGCGCGACTCGCGTTGCCGGCATACACCTCCTCCGGGCGATTGGGCACGCTATTCTTTGCTTCCATTTTTTCGTAGGGGATCCATAGATCGATCTGGGCGCCACCCTGCGGACGGTCGCTGTATTGGAAGGTGAACCGATCCTGGTAATGAAGGCGCAGGCGTGCCATGGTGTTTGTAAGGCCCACTCCGAAAGCCGGTGGGGGCGATGGTTGAGACCGCAACGGGCCGTCGTTGGACAGCCTGAGATGTAATTGATCACCGTCTCGTTGCGCGAAAAAACGGACCTGGCATGCGTCTGGCATTCGGGAAACGCCATGTCGGATCGCATTCTCGAAAAGTGGCTGCAACAGTAGTTGAGGTACCTGCGCCGCGCTCGCCTCGGAGTCAATATCGTAATCAAGGATCAGGCGATCGCCCAGGCGGAGCTTCTCGATACCAAGATAAAGGTCGGCAAACTCCAGTTCTTCGGCCAGACTTCGAAAAGATCCGCTCGTGTCATTCAGCGTGAACCGGAGAAGGTCGCCGAGAGAAACTACCATGCGCCGCGCTGTGGCGGGTTGTTCCGCGATCAGACCGGTGATCGTGTGCAATGTGTTAAATAGAAAATGCGGGTGCAGTTGCATGCGGAGGGCATCGAGGCGCGAAACCGCGAGCTGGCGTTCGAGATCGCCGGCCCGTGTGCGTTCCGCCTGGAAATCCAGCCACACTCGCCAACTCTCGAGCGCCAGCACAATTACGATCCCGATCAGGATGTCGGCGGGCAAGAATCGTTGGAGTTCAGAGTGCAGAAGTAACGCGAAGGTGGGATATTGAGAACGGTATGGGAAGCAGGTTGCATACACGATGGCCCATTGAGCAAGCATCACGGCTGAACCGAATGTCGCAGCAATCACGAGCAATATCGCTCCATTGCGGATTCTCTTTCCGCGGCCCAATGGGAACGTGCGTGAGCACCAGGAGAGGAGAGGCAGAGCAAGCGCCCAGAGGGCAAAATGGATTGCGGTAGAGGAGAAGGCGAAAAACGGGGGTTTATGCGAACCTACGTCGCTTACCAGCAAGATGGCGGTAAAAAATAGCGACGCCGCGGCCCATCCCAGAACCACAAATTTGATCCGCGCAAGAATGTGCATACAATCTATCACTCGTTCTTTGCCGCTCGTGACCTGAAAATAAATTGTACGTCCAAACGCAGACAGCCTCTATGCTGGCGACTTGAGCGGCAACGAGCGCACCCGCTTTCCGGTAGCAGCGAAGATCGCATTCGATACGGCCGGGCCAATGGGCGGCACGACCGGTTCTCCGATCCCGGTTGGTGCCTCTATCGAGGGCACAATATGTACCTCCACCTTCGGCATTTCGTCGATACGCAGAAGCGGATAGTCGTTAAAGTTCGACTGCTCCACTGCACCATGTTTGACTGTGATCGCGCCATAAAACAGAGCGCTCAGCCCAAACCCTATGCCGCCCTCCACTTGCGACCGAATCACATCCGGGTTAATGGGCACACCGCAGTCGACCGCGCAAACCACACGATCTACCTTGGCCTCCCCGTCCGGGGTCATGCTTAGCTCGGCCACATGCGCCATGGAACTGCGAAATGAGTAGTGGACGGCCAAGCCACGTCCCTTGCCGGCCGGCAGCGGGGTTCCCCACCCAGCTTTTTCGGAGGCGAGTTCAAGCACCTGCAGATCGCGTGGAAATTTGGCGAACAGATGCGGACGCATCGGATCAGGGGCGACCAGATTCATCCGTGGATTGCCTCGCGGATCCCTGGCGAGAAGTGCGCGCCGAAGCTGGTATGGATCGTGTCCCGCGGCGTGGGCGATGTCATCCAGAAATGTTTCCACGGCGAACGCTGTATGACTATTGCCGACGGAACGCCACTTTTCGATCGGTACACCATTCACAGGCGAATGAAGATCGACGAGGATGTTGGGGATGTCGTAGGGAATCGTGCTTGCGCCGGCTACCGAAGTAATGTCTACGCCACTGATGATCCAGTCCGGATCGTTGCCAAGGACGGATTGACCGACAATCCGATGTTGCCAGGCAATCAGGTTGCCCGACTCATCTAAGCCGGCCGTCAGTTTGTGCAGATACATCGGCCGGTAGGAATCCCCTCGAATATCCTCCTCTCGTGTCCAGAATAGTTTCACCGGAAATCGGCCGTTGATCACCTTGGCAACTTCGACAGCTTCCAGTGCGCCGCTCTCCCGGTGACCGAAGCTTCCACCCGCGTACAGCGTATGAATCCTGATCTGATCCGCCTTAAGGCCGGTGAGTCGAGCAGCGTCTTCTTGTACGCCTCCCACTCCCCAATCTCCGGTCCAGATATCGCACTGGCCGTTTGCGAGCCGAACGACCGCACTGAGTGGTTCCATGGTGGCGTGAGCCAGATAGGGAAACTCGAACGTTGCCGTCAGCGTTCGCGCCGCCCGAGCCAACGCTTGGGCACAATCACCATCCCGGCGAGCGACGGAGCCAGGTTGATCGAGGAGCCGCCGATACTCTGCCAGCAAATCCTGGCTTCCCCGACTTTCAGCTTTGGATTCGTCCCAGTCGACATGGAGCGCTTTACGTCCGCGTTGTGCAGCAAGAAACGACTTGCCCAGCACGGCCACACCGGATGAGATTCGCACTACATCAAGCACACCGGGAACGGTTTTCGCGGCGGTTGCATCGAAACTCCTCACGGTCGCACCGAAGCGCGGTGGCCGCGCAATCAAGGCGGTCGCCATATCCGGAAGCGAAAAGTCGATGGCAAACATCGCAGACCCATTCGTCTTTGCTTTCGAGTCAAGGCGAGGCAAGTGTGGCGATCCGATCAGCTTGAAATCCTTGGGATTCTTGAGGGTGACGTTGTCGGGTACAGGAATCGCGGCGGCCGCCTGGGCCAGTTGACCAAGACTCGCATGCCGCCACGACGCCTTATGTTTCACTAGGCCCTCGGCGACGATAATCTCGCTTTCAGCAACTCTCCAGCGACGGGCGGCGGCGGCGACGAGCAGCGCCCGAGCCGTCGCGCCCGCCCTCCGATATTGTTCGTAGGAATTCGAAATGGAGTTGCTGCCCCCGGTGACCTGCGAACCGAATTGCAAGTTTTTATACAGATCGGGTATGGCGGGAGCAGACTCGATGCGAATCTGGGACCAGTCCGCGTCCAGTTCTTCCGCAACGAGCGTCGCCAGACCTGTGTAGATTCCTTGCCCTCCTTCCACATGCTTGGAAATCACCGTAACCGTATTATCAGGAGCAATCCGTACAAAGGCGTTGGGGGCGAACACGTCCTGAGTGCTTTCTTTTGCGAATGCCCTAAAGAGAGGACCGCGGTTCGGCACATAGAAACCAAGCACCAGACCCGTGCCGGCACGGGCAGTCGCCGCCAGAAATTGGCGACGGTTCGTCACGCCACATAGCTTCCCACTTGTCTTGAGGGACACTCCCATCGATCAACCTTTTCTCATCCTGGCCGCATCGTGGATCGCCGCGCGAATTCGAAAGTAGGTAGCACAGCGGCAGATGTTGCCGCTCATCGCCTCGTCTATGTCGTCGTCTGACGGAGCAGGTTTGTCTTCGAGCAAAGCAATCGCCGACATAATCTGACCCGACTGGCAATAGCCGCATTGAACAACGTCAATTTTTTGCCAGGCGCCTTGTATCGCCCGCGCTGCGGGTCCTTTCACACCCTCAATCGTGGTGATGGATTTCGCTTGAACCGATTTCACCGGAGTTATACACGATCGAATTGGCTTTCCGTCCAGGTGGACAGTGCATGCCCCGCACAGGCCCATGCCACAGCCGTATTTGGTTCCGGTAAGGCCTGCAGTTTCGCGAATCGCCCAAAGCAGCGGTGTGTCAGGATCCACGTCCAATATCACGCGTTTACCGTTCAGCAACAGGGGCACAGACATCGCTTTACCTAATCGTCTACAGTACCGGCGTCCGCCAACCATCGAATTCAAAATGTCGCGAAAAGCGGTTTGAACGGTGTGCAGTGGCAGCCGGGGCTCGACAAGGCCAGCCGCGATCAACTTAAGGTTTCCTCTCCAACCAGGCGTCCACGCTGTAAGCTCCGGGTCCAGCCACAAAAATGCCAATGAGGAAAATAAGGTAGAGAACGATCAGTTCCCCATGATCTCCGACCATTCGCCCCCAGAAAATAAAGTGATGGCATAGCGCCCATGCGACAAAAATATTGCAGAACATGTAGATACATGCCCATCTCGTTGCGATACCGAACAAAATAAGGAACGAGCAGAGGCCATCGCTGATTGTGGCAATGATCAAGGAAGGGACGTGCCCAATGTGCAGAGGGTCAAAAAAGAACTGCGCCATCTCCGAAAACGTAAAAATCTTCTCGTATCCGTGCTTCATAAAGAGGCAGAGGCAGGTTAGAACTCGCAGAGTAAGGAGACCTCTGTTTGTATCGGTGCCGAGGAAGCTAAACGTTATGAAACGGCGCAACGTGCTGTGCTGACTACGAGCCATTTTTTAGCATGAGTCCAATGAGAGATGTCTGCGCTACGCCACGCAGTCTCTGACCACGATATCTCCGCGCAGGGGTGCGAATCCCTTTTTTGTCGTGAGGCGCTGATTCTTCGGCGTGAATGGGAACGCCCGACTGATCAGAATGATCGCCCGCTGTCGACTCGTCTGACACCGACTTTCCTGTCAGCCTGGCGGGCCTAGAGTGGCTGGTCCTAAACCGACACGTAGCCGTACCGCAGGTTCGTGCGCCGTGCGCCTGAGCGTATGTAGTCTTCCTTTAGAGCTGCAAAGCGATCCATCCTGGACCAACTCGCCGGCGCTTTGTAGTTGTAGAGTCGGGCAGAATTTCCGCTCAGAATCGCCGTCTTGACTGGGCCGTCGGCGGTGCCAAGAGGCTTGAATCCGAACCTCTTCTGCATGTCTTCGGGAATTTCAAGGCGCCTGAGCCCTTCGATTTGCCACTGTGGCGAACCGGTCCATAGCGCGTCCGTGCCCCAGACAACATGATCTGCGCCGAGACCGTTGACGAGACACCCCACCAGATAGGCCGCCAACTTCGGCTGCGCCACCGTGCTCGCGGCGAAAAGTTGACCGAGATCGCCATAGACATTGCTCACTCCATATTTTGCCGGAATCTCGGCCAGGTCTGTCACCCAGTCGTTTCTGCCCTTTTTCTCCACCATGGTCCAGGCCTCGGCGGCGTTGGCGCCTTCGCCACCCACATTGCGGTAGCCGGAGTGGTAGATGATGAAGTTGAGTTGCGGCCAATCCTTGGCAGCCTTGCCTACGTCGCTGACGTCGGCATAGGGCCGCAGCTTGGGAAAAACATTGTCTAAAGAAGGAGGAAAGAGGCCCTTATGAACGCAGACGTTCTTGATCCCCGCCCGCTGCATTTTCTCGTAGCCGAGATAGGCCACCTTCTCGTCGTCCATGCGCCAGGGATATCTTGAAGTCTCTTTGTGTGTGTTATCTCCGACCGTATAGCCCTTTACAGAGTCGGGTTTGAGCGCGAGGGCGCGGTCGAGGTTGTCGAGCCAACCGAGTTGTCCGGGAGTGAATATTGCGTGGCACAGCAGGCGCTTTGACCCGGCGGCACGATTTACTTTTTCGCGCGATGCGGCCATCATCTCGTTCGTCAGGAACCAATCGCGAGGGATATCGGACGGTGCGCTCGAGATCAGTGCCACCTTCGTGTCGCTGTCGAGAAAAATCTCCTTGTAATAGTTGTTGTACTTCAGGTCTTCGATGGTTTGCTTCTTGCCTTTCAGTTGCGGGTTCCATCCGGAGTCACTGACCGCCTGACGCATCGAGACGAATCCCATAAGGCGTGTGTCATCACGCAGAAAATGCGTGTGGCCATCGAAGACAAACTGCTGTTCGAGAGCGGCGGCGCGTTCTGCGGCCATCTCTGGAGTGGCCGCCTCCGCTGGCTTCACATCAAAGATGTGGCCGTAGACTTTATTCATCGCAAGAAATGCCGCCGCCATACCCGCCGCCGTCGTGAAGAATGACCTTCTGCTCATCCCTTGCTTCCGGGCCAATTCCGTTCCCATTTCCTTCAGGCGCGACTCTACCTCGCGCTGCTGCTTGTTCTGGCGCTGCGGAAAAAACTCGTCGCTCGAAACAATCTGAGTAGGAATCGGTCCGGCAAAAGACGTTGTCTCCGCCGGTTTCAGGGCTTGCAATTCCTCACGACTCAAAAAATTGCTCATCTTAAGTTCTGCCCTTTCGGAGCCGCCTGACGAAGGCCGGTTGCTGGTCGACGTAAATCATAATGCTCCGCGAGAAATCCAGCTATTGGCCAAATACCAACAATGTGAACGTTCCTGGAGTCATCGTAGGAAGCGGGTGCGCGTCTTCTGCGGTAGGCGCCGGTTGTGGGCCGAGTTTCGCCGTTACCGAGAACAGGCGATGCGTTCGCGGATCGAGTTCCATCGTCCGGGCGCCGCGCTGCGTCATGATGTTGTCAACGACCGTGTATTTGTTCGGAGAATCTTCGTGGATGATCGTGAGTGTGCCATCTCCGTTCGAACTAAATATCAATTGGGTCTTTGGATCGAACCGGCTGGCATCGACGCCATCGCCAATCGGCAGATGTGCCACGACTTTTCCAGAATCTGCATCCATCACGATCATCAATTTATTGCGGCAGCCGACGAAGAGCCGTCTATGCGGCCCGTCCATTGCCATCGCGGACGGACTCGATCCGGGGGCGAGCGGCCAGCGATTCCGGACCTTGAGCGTCCTTGAGTCAATCTGCACAACTTCGCTCTTATCTTCGAGATTATTGTAGACGTGTCCTTGCCCGTCAGCCGCAGCGAATTCGGGGTCGCCGCCAAGCTCAACGCTGCCCGCGACACTGCCGGTGGCAGCATCGATCGCTGTGGCTGTACCGGAGTCACCATTAAACGCGAAAACTCGCTTCGAGGCGGGGTCGTAAATGATGCCGTCAGGGCCTTGCCCAGTTTTGACAGCTCCAATCTTCTTCAGCGTTTTGAGGTCGAAGATCGTAACCTGGTTGGCCTCGCCTTCGCTTATGAAACCACGGCCAAACTCGCGCGCGATCGCTATGCCGTGCACTCCTCCGATCTCGGGAATGTCGCCAACAACTTTGTAGCTGTCGGCGTCGACTACCATGACGTGGGTCCAGCGGGATATGTAGAGCCGTCGAGCATCGGAATCCAGTGTCAGGTAGTCCCAGAATCCTTCACCGCCGAGCGTAAGCCGGGTCAAGATGCGATAGCCGGAGACTCCGGTAGCCATTACGGTGAGAGACTCCATCCATAGGAAGACAAGCAGAATGACACCAACACCAGGAATCACGCCGCTCCATCGTCCCCAAACGTTCTTCGTGATCGTCACAAGCCCTCCCTGAGTCGGACTGGAAGCGAGCGGATCCACGCTGCGGGATCTTCCTGGGCTTCCGCCAGAAGCACAGCGCACCATAATTGGCGAAAGCAGGCAGATTCCATCGGTTCGTCGTGAATCGCCGATTTTTCGGTGCAGGAAGAGATGGCCCGATCCCATGAGGCAAAGTTATCGTCTGGAAGAGAGGGGCAACCGGACCGCCGATCCCTACAATTGTTTCTTCTTCGCGGTCCAGAACATCGTTGCGTTTTGACGAACTTCAGATCACCTTTCGAGTCAATTGCCAAAGATCCTTTTAGCCGGGGAAGGTTGCCGTTGGAGTTCTGCTTCGAGTTGCACATGATGACGGATTCGAGAGTGCCCTACAGATGATGCTGTGTGCCAGCGGATGAGCCCGTGACAAGTATCATCGCTTTATTCCCATTCCAAAGTTGACCTCAGCTGTGCCTTTCTCCCCAACTTAGAGCGGCTCACCTACGTTTCGGCCTCTCTCCTCGCAATGCGGAGGGATTGATTGGTTTCAGTTTCAACGTGCCTGGGATGTTGTCGCAGTTGCCCTGACGGAAGATGGTGTAGCGATCGGAGGGTTCGCCCTTTCGGCCAAATACCGCGAGCGTCTTGTGTTTGGGCGTTGCCGTAAAGGCGAAGAAACTCAAGTTCGCCTGATGGCCGCGTTTCGCCATGCCCCGGAACAACTCCTCCAGGTCGGTCGCACCTTCCTCCGTGGCGCGGCGCGAGGCTTCCTCATGGAGTTGTTCGCCGCCCAGAACTTCTTTAAGATCCGTCGCCGTCTCCCCGCCTGGGAGCTATGGGCTTCATCGATGATCACAGCGCAACGTCGCGTTGGCAGGATGCCGGAACTGCCAGCCCCTCGTTCTTCCGCCATTTTGATCAGCTGCCGCGACACGAAGGGGAACTTCTGCAAGGTCGTAATGATGACAGGTACGGCGCTTTCCAGCGCCTCAGCGAGCTGACGCGAGCTTTCGTCGATTTTCTGAACCACGCCGCGTTTGTGCTCGAATTGATAAATCGTGTCCTGCAATTGTTGGTCGAGCACGACCCTGTCTGTTACGACAATGACGCTGTCGAAGACCCGCTCGTTTGCCTGGGTATGGAGAGAAGCCAGCCGATGCGTAAGCCAGCCGATGGTATTGCTCTTGCCGCTGCCGGCCGAGTGCTCGACGAGATAGTTGTTGCCCGCACCCTCGCTCCGGGCTGCTTCCACGAGTTTGCGCACCGCGCGGAGCTGGTGATAACGCGGGAAAATCATTGATTCTTTCTTAACTTTGTGCCCCTGGTCATCGCGCTTTTCATCGATCTGCAAGTGAATAAAGCGGGCAAGGAGATCGAGCAGGCTATCGCGTTGCAGAGCCTCTTCCCATAAATAGGCCGTCCGATAACTGCGGCCTGCGGGGTCCGGCGGATTGCCAGCGCCGCTGTCGACACCTTTATTAAAGGGCAGGAAATGGGTTGCGTTTCCGGCCAGCCGCGTGGTCATCAAGACAGATTCGGTATCCACTGCAAAATGAACCAAGGTGCGCCGTTTAAACTCGAAGACCGGCTCCCGCGGATCGCGGTCACGCTGGTACTGCTGGCGCGCATCCTCGACGGTCTGGCCGGTCAAGGGATTCTTCAGTTCGACCGTGGCGATGGGAATGCCGTTGAGGCTGATCGTGACATCGAGCGACTGCTCCGTGCGGCTGCAGAAATGCAGCTGCCGCGTTATGCCAACCCGGTTCGCGGCGTAGCGGGTCTCGAGTTCCGGATTGAGTCCGTGCGCCGCTTTGAAATATGCCGCCTGGAGGGTGCGACCGTAGCACTTGAAGCCGTGGCGCAGCGTCGCGAGCGAACCGTTACTGTCCATCCATTTGCAGAGATCCGTGAGGACTTGCTCGCCGGTCTTGTCGCCGTGGAGCGCTTCAAGCTTCGCCCACTCCTTCGGCTGGGTCTCCCGAATGAAACCCAATACCACGTCCGGGAAGATCGCGCGCGCACAGTCGATCCCCTTGCGATCGACTGGAACATAACCGTTCGCGAGGAGATGCGCTTCTATCGCGGTCTCGAAGGCAAATTCGGAATGCCGACCGCCGCTCACAATTGACCTCCGGTACGAGCCACAAGATCTTCATTCACATCAAAACTCCCGATGTGGTTCCAATGAAGGCTTCGCGCAGCCTTCTCCTCATGTCGATGTCGCCCGCGAAAGCAGTCCACCAAATGGAGAATTCACCTCCTGTCGTCGCCAAAGTGACGATGACTTGGCGAAAGCCCGGCGTGTCATGTTGTGCGAGTTCGGCCCGGCACATCTCTGCTTTCTGCCACGCCTGCACGCATCGCAACCATCGCTTGTCTGACGACGACGGCTCGCGCCCCGGATTTCCTGGGAACTTATCGAGTCCGACGAGGTTGATGGTCGCCGACGCTTTCGCCGCAAGGTTCGCCGGTAAAGCCGGATGAGCACCAACGAGTCCTCCACGCACATACTCAAAAGCACGCAACGTGTTGTCGGAGTCGGGCCAGAAAAAGTCCGGTAGATTGATGGGGGCGTCACCCTTACTTGAGTTGCAGTTGACGCATCCTAGCAGAAAATTTGTCCACTCCGTCTGCAGCGCCGCGTTCAAGGACTTTGGTCGAATATGCTCAACGGCAAGACTGGTTTCGATTTGCCGCTCACAATAACTGCAATAGTCTCCGAGACGATTTTGCAAGTCAGGACCGGCATCCTGGTACCTGGCGTACACCTGAGGCGCCAAGCCTCTATCGACCGGCCGCATCAGTTTCCTCCACCCTGCGCTTCACGTTGCAACTTGAGCAGCGCGACTGAGCGCCATTGCCAAGTCGCCATCTGGAACGCGCCATCCGCTTTGCAGATCAAGACTTGTCTTCGCCCGAGAGATTGAATGCTGGTCAGCAAGCGACTCCGCTCGCACCCAGGTCGCCGCCCCCTTCGCGCGTGAGGCAAGCCGCGGCGCCTGGGGCGCCGAGTCCCGCGTTCAGGCGGGTGCAGGTCGGGCCACACGAAGTCGACTATGTTGCTGAAGATGTGACCGTACGCCATTTCACGCCCACACCTGAGTGGCCGCGAGTGCGCCCCCCGTATAAGGAAGTTCATATCGGGGCGGATGTAACGATACGGTATTTCTCGTCCAAGCCAGCAGTTGCTCCGCCAACGCGTCTTGTGTCAGTAGATCGCTCGTTGCCACTCTCAAGATAATCCAAGCCAGACCTAAGGCCGTAAGTGCGAGACCGATTACTGCGTCCGCGTTTTGGCTGTAGGTCGCTTGGTAGAATACCTGCGGGTATCGCGGAATGCTGCCAAGCAAAAACACCGGGAAAACCGATGGCATGTACTTTGACATACAGCGGCAAGCCGGCTCTGCGTAACTTGCTGAGGGCGCGTAGCTCAAACGGATAGAGCATCGGATTTCTAATCCGAGGGTTGCAGGTTCGATTCCTGCCGCGCCTACCATGCTTTCCGCCGGCTCTTCACTGACCAAGCTGGGCAAAAACCTGCTTGGCGCAGCCTGGCGAATTTTTTGTCGTCGTGCGCGATTCGATTCCTTTTGGATTTCACACTTTCTAAGTGTATTAAAAGCAGCCGAACAACGGCCCGCGAATTTGCCGCAACTTTCAGCGCGTTGCTCACGATTTCGTGTATGTGTCGTAGTGATAGTTTTCCGGCCGAACTTCAAAGTGAAATAGCTTCTTGAAGCGCCCCCCAGAAAAGCTTGATTCCGTGTTACCAAGGTCCAGGAGGAGTTGACCAGATCGTATCTACCCGATTCCGCTCGCCCCTGACATAATGCAAAAATGGCTCGTACTTTTCTAAGCGACGATTGGCTTCCGAAGTCTGTCCTCTGTCTGCGCGATTATAACCGTCACAAATTTGTTCTTGACATCATTGCAGGGGTCACGGTCGGACTTGTCGCTCTCCCGCTGGCGATGGCCTTCTCGATTGCTTCAGGCCTGACGCCGCAGGCGGGAATTTATTGCGCGATCGTGACCGGCTTTCTGATTTCTGCCCTGGGCGGATCGAAAACGCAAATCGGTGGACCTACCGGCGCGTTCGTGGTTGTGGTAGCCGGCATCGTCGCGGCGCATGGCGTCAGCGGATTGTTCATGTGCACAATGATGGCCGGCCTGCTTCTGATCATCATGGGAGTGACCGGTCTTGGAACCGCGGTGAAGTTTATTCCGCGCCCGGTAGTGATCGGTTTCACGAACGGAATTGCCGTGCTCATCGCAAGCACGCAGGTGAAAGATTTTTTCGGACTTCATCTTGACAAAGTTCCGGGCGTGTTCTGGCTGCGCGTGCAGGCACTGGCTGGCAGCTTTCATACACTTTCGTTCGAGGCCACGGCGCTGGCTGTCTCGACGCTGCTGGTGCTCGTAATCTGTCGTGGAATTTCCGCGCGCATTCCCGGCCCGATCGTGGCCCTCATTCTCGCGACCGCGGCGGTTTATTTTTTCCACCCGCCGGTAGAAACGATCGGGACTAAATTCGGCGGGATCCCGAGCGGGCTACCTCATCTGCAGTTTCCCAGCTTCCGAGCCGATCTGATTCACGGCTTGCTTGGCCCGGCATTCACGGTTGCGATGCTCGGGGCGATCGAGTCGCTGATGTCGGCTGTCGTTTCCGATCGCATGAGCAACGACCGGCACAATCCCAATGTCGAGTTGATCGGCCAGGGCGTCGCCAATGTGGTCTCTCCCATGTTCGGCGGCTTACCGGCCACGGGAGCCATCGCACGCACCGCAACGAGCATCCGCTCCGGGGCGCAGTCGCCGGTAGCGGGAATGATTCATGCTCTGACGCTTCTGTGCATTTTACTGTTCGCAGCGCCGCTGGTGAGTTATGTGCCGATGGCAGCCTTGGCCGGAATCCTGATGATCGTCTCCTACAACATGGGCGAGTGGCGCGAGATTCCGCAATTGCTCAAGCTCACGAAAACCGACATCAGCGTCTGGCTGGTGACATTTGCGCTGACGGTATTTGCCGATCTGACCGTAGCCGTGGAGGCCGGAATGATCCTGGCCGCGCTGCTGTTCATCAGCCGCGTCGCTTCGACCACGACAGTTTCGCAGGTAACGGAAGATTACGTGGAAGACGGGCGCGTGCACATCCTGCAGGATAAAGACATTCCTTACTACGCGACCATCTTCCGCATTCACGGGCCGTTTCTTTTTGGCGCGACCGACAAGATTTCAGTTGTCACCGAACATCTGCACACGCTGCCGCCGGTCGTGATCCTGCGGCTGCGGAATATGACTGCCCTGGACGCGACCGGCCTATTCGCAATCGAAGAAGTCGCCAAGCAACTGCAATTCAGCAAGCGGACGCTGATCCTCTGTGGTGCGCGCGAGCAGCCGGCGAAGCTCATGCAGCAGGCGGAGTTCGAAGAAGTCGTGGGCAAAGAAAACATCTGCGAAAACGTTCAGCACGCGCTGCGCCGGGCGGAAAAAGTTTACGAAGGATTGAATGTGAGAGCGGCCGCAGGGAAGGCATAGTCGCATGCACGGAAAACTCTTGTAGGGGTGTCATTTCGAGCAGCAGGCAGGCGTTGTTTCGACGGAGAAGGGATCTCCGGCGTTGTTGGTCTGTAGGTACGGGGATCCTTCGCCCCCGCTGGTGAAAGTCCGAGGCTTCCGGATGACTTCTCTTCTCAGCGGACTACCCGAAGTTTGTCCGCGTTGCTTCCTCCTCTCGCTCACGCTAAGATAATCGGTACACATCTTCTCCGCTCAGATCCCAGTTACTTTTGCAGCAGAACTCCCGCGCGGCTGAGACGTG
>Ga0335072_10005990_pt1 | contig 17845 bp, 19 predicted proteins | sample Lox_Sample_21_FD_206725 | JGI IMG/M metagenome (GOLD analysis project Ga0335072, IMG submission 206725) | Soil microbial communities from Loxahatchee National Wildlife Refuge, Florida, United States - Lox_Sample_2.1 | ecosystem: Environmental > Terrestrial > Soil > Wetlands | place: USA... | reverse complement strand
CATCGAGAGCCTCATTTGCTGTCAGGGTCTGGAAAGCAGCGATGAAACGGACCGCAGGTACCTTTCAATGCCCCACGGAGGTATCCCTGAGGGGCGGCTGCCGGGTCCGGCCGGGGTGAGGGTGCCGCCGGCACCTAGACGACGTCCGATGACCTCCCGGTGATCGAAGCTTCAGTTCGGCGGCGCCGTCGCAGAGTTTGCGCGGCCGCTGTTGTCGCGGCAGCCAGCACCACTATCGCCGACACGGAGATGGCTACCGGCCGCAAGCCCAGGGCGTTGTCGAACAGCATCCACAGGCCGAATATCAGGAACAGCAGGCTGGCCATGACGTGCAGCAGCTGCCGGGGCAATCGCCGATTCAGGACCACCCCCACCCCAATCGCGAGACCGTCGGCCAAAACCATGCCCACCGTCGAACCGATCCACACGCCGCGCCAGTCATGGTCGCTGGCCAGCGCCAGGGTGGCCAGCGATGTCTTGTCGCTCATTTCGGCGAGCAGGAACGACGAGATCACCGCGAGCAGCGCGAAGCGGGGCTCGTCAGCGGTCGAGACGGTCTCGTCTTTAACCGTGCCCTCACGCCAGGCCCACACCGCAAAAAGCAGGAACGCAATCGCGGACGCGAACGCCAGCGGGCGCGCCGGTAGCGTCGCGCCCAGCAAGTGGCCGATGGTCACCGAGACCCCGTGCGCGGCGAACGCGGCGATCCCAACTCCGGTCAGCACCACCCACCATCGGCAGCGCAACGCATAGGTCATCGCAATGAGCTGAGACCTGTCGCCGAGTTCGGCAAGGAAAACCACCCCGAGGCTTAACAAAGTGGCGGCGAGCATGGAGGACGACCTTTCGACGCGTGGTCGGTGACTCTCAAGTCATCGAACATCGGTCGAAGGTCTCGCCCACCGGTCTGATCGGACCGGTTCGCCGGCCGGGCTGTGCGCCAGTATGTCGACTCGACGATTGGGGGCTACTCCCCTTCGCTAACGGTCCCAGGCTAGCGGGCAAATCTGGTGCACGCCAGCCAGAAAGCGAAGTTCGGGAACCCGTATTCATGGATTCGAGGGCCGAACTCAATGGTTCGAATTTCCTTATGCTGCAAGCAGCATTGCCAGGATCGCGGTGTCGGGATGGCTGATGGGATCGACGCCGACGCGACTCACCATTGACGTGATGGTGCCGTCGGCTTCGGCTTCCACCCAGGCCGCGCGGTGCTCTAATCCCAGATACGGCAATCCCGGAAGTAGGACGCATCCCGACGCGGCCCCTGTGCATTCCGGCAGCGATGGCATGGTTTCTGAGGGTGGATGCAGCATCAGCAATGCGGGGGGCTGATGGTCAGCGAAATACCCTGGCTGGATTGCTGATTCACCGAAGACGGTGCCCTCGGCCAATACCAGGCCGACGGTGCCCGGTTCGGGTTCGTCGGGCAATTCCTCGCGGGCGCCGAATACCGTTGTGGTGGAAAGCAATCCGGGTAATGAGGCGACGCGAACCGCGACCATCAACAGCTGGGCCCACTCTTTGGTGGAATCAGGCCAACGCCCGGAGATTACAAACCCTTTCAGGGCACCACGAGAATGGAAGGGGGCAACCCGTATCGGCCCACTTGGTCCAGTGCCCATCTCGACCTCCGCGCGACGCCTTCGTTCGAAATAACCACGCTGGTAGCCCGAATAATTAAGAATGCCTGCGGTTTAGGTGCGGTGCAACTCGACACGGCCAGTGGCGTCGGCCTTTCCCTGCAGCCCCGAACGCAGGTCATGGTAAAAGCAAGGGCGCCACGCGATCCGGCGTGGCGCCCCAGCGCTGACGAGGTCTTAGCCGAAAATCAGTCCCTTGGTCTTAGACGTTGCGGCCGCGTACCGATCCTGCACGTCCGCCCAGTTGACGACATTCCAGAACGCCTTGACGTAGTCGGCCTTGACGTTCTTGTACTGCAGGTAAAAGGCGTGTTCCCACATGTCGACCTGCAGCAGGGGAATGATGCCGAGCGGAACGTTGGCCTGCTGGTCGTACAGCTGGAAGGTCAGCAGCCTGTCGCCGAGTGAGTCGTAGCCGAGGACCGCCCAGCCCGATCCCTGCAAACCGTTGGCGGCCGCGCTGAACTGAGCGCGGAATTTGTCGAATGACCCGAACGCGTCATCGATCGCCGCAGCGAGGTCGCCAGTGGGCTTGTCCCCACCGTTGGGCGACAGATTCTTCCACCAGATCGAATGGTTGACGTGGCCGCCCAGATGAAAGGCCAGGTTCTTCTCATTCAAAAAGATCGAGGCGTGGTCGTCCTTGGAGCGCGCCTCTTCGAGTTTGGCAACGGCGTCGTTCAAGCCCTTGACGTAGGTGGCGTGGTGTTTGGTGTGGTGGATCTCGTTGATCTGGCCAGAGATGTGCGGTTCCAGCGCTGCGTAGTCCCAGTCCAAATCGGGCAGGGTGTATTCAGCCACGACATTCCTTTCTTCGATGATCGTTCGTGATCGTCTTGACGCGCATTTGCGCGGGGTTCGCCACGCGACGGCCTGGCCCCGAGCCTCACAAAGTTCAACCCTGCTCCATGACCGCGCGCGTCGCAAGAACGACCGCTATGGGCCGGTGACCGGGATACCCGTTCAGCGAAACTTCAAGACAAGACGATGACGGCAAGAACCGCGAGCAACGCCAGTGCGATCAGACCGGCGCGCAGGGCGGCGATGCTGTAGCTATTGCTCCAGGCAGGCGAGCCGGAGGACGAGTTCGATGGAGCCGGCGAACCCGGACCGAACGAATGCGTGGCCATCAACCGCCTTTCACCAGCACGTTCACCTCGCTCAAGTGAGGTGAGTCACAACGACTTTTCGTGATGGCGATCATAACGCGTTGTGATGGGCATGGAAAACTTGCCACGTAGTAGGCATCTGACCTGCGGATTCGCGGCGCCGGGACCGCGCGCACGGCTTGCGGCCGCGTCGATGCGTCACGTGCTTAGTGGGGCAATCCATTTCGCTCGGGCACAGTTCCAGGGCGTTCGATGGCGCGAATCCACTGCCCGGCGTTATCCACAAATCGTGACCCGGGCCGACCGTAGAGGCTGTACTGATGCCGTTGACACCCGGGCGGCCGCTGGGGATAAACCTGTGGAAACTGTGGATACCCCTGGGTAACTGTTCGTATTGCGGACGGATCGCTGGCGCACCCGACCCGCGACGCCGAAGGCCGGTGCAGCGCCCCGGGCTAGGCTGGTCCGGTGATCCAGGTGTGCTCCCAGTGCGGCACTCGGTGGAACGTGCGGGAACGGCGGCGCGAATGGTGTCCCCGCTGTCGCGGCGCGCTGATGGCGCCCCTGACCGATGCGCCCGCCGTCGATCCACGCTGGAGTCCGCGCTCTGCCCCGTCGGCACCACCGCAGGCTCCCGGGTGGCAGCGCACCCCACCTCGGCTGCCAGCGGGCTTCCGGTGGATAGCGGTGCGCCCCGGCGCCGCGCCGCCCGCGCGGCACCCGCGACGGTCCCTCGGCCCCACCCCGCGATACGCCGTCATCCCGCGTTGGGGTCTGGCTGACCGCGTCGATCAAGCTCCCGTGGAGGCCGAAACACCAGCGCAGACAGGGCCATCGGTTGCGGCGGTACGCAGCAGCATCTTCGTCAGCGTGCTGGTGCTCTGCATCGCGGCGCTGGTGTACGTCGTGCGGTACGTGCTGTTGGTCATCAACCGAAACACGTTGCTGAATTCGGTGGTGGCCATCACTGCGGACTGGCTGTCGATCCTGGCAAGTGTGGCGGCGCTGGCGGCGGTGATCACCTCTGGGGTGATGCTGATCCGCTGGCTGATCGCGCGGCGGGACGCCGTGTTCTGGCATCAGGGGATGCCGGACCCCCGGTCCGTGCGCGCACTGTGGGCCGGCTGCGTGGCACCGCTGGCCAATCTGCTGTGGGCTCCTGTGTACGTCATCGAGCTGGCCACGATGGAAGAGCACTACGCCCGGCTCAGAAGACCGATCGTCCAGTGGTGGATCGCTTGGGGTTTCAGCTACGTGGTCTCGATCTTCGCCATTATTTCCAGCTTCGCCTCCGACGCACAGGGCATCGCGAACAACACAGTCTTGATGGTGTTCGCGTATCTGCTCGCCGCCACCACCCTGTCCGCCGCCGCCCGGGTCTTCGAAGCCTTCGTGAGCAAGCCGGTCGAACGGCCCGCGCATCGCTGGGTCGTGGTGGGGCCAGATCTCCCCGATCGACCCGCCGAGCCCGCATCGGCTGGTCAGGTTGAGTTGCAGGGGCAGGAACCGGCAGCATAGTCATATGACGTGGGCCGACGAGGTGCTCGACGGGCATCCGTATGTTGTAGCCCACCGAGGCGCATCGGCGGCTCGCCCCGAACACACGCTGGCCGCATACGATCTCGCGCTCAAAGAAGGTGCCGACGGCGTCGAATGCGATGTGCGGTTGACCCGCGACGGTCATCTGGTTTGCGTGCATGACCGTCGGCTGGACCGGACCTCGACGGGAGCGGGTCTGGTCAGCACGATGACGCTGGCCCAGCTCCGCGAGCTGGAATACGGTGCGTGGCATGACAGCTGGCGTCCGGACGGTACACACGGCGATACCAGCCTGCTGACCTTGGACACCCTTGTCGCGCTCGTGCTGGACTGGCACCGGCCGGTGAAACTCTTCGTAGAGACCAAGCACCCGGTTCGGTATGGCTCGCTGGTGGAAAGCAAGTTGTTGGCGCTGCTGCACCGCTTCGGCATCGCCTCACCCGCCTCGGCCGACCGGTCCCGCGCCGTGGTGATGTCGTTTTCGGCGGCCGCGGTCTGGCGGATCCGACGAGCCGCACCGATGCTGCCGACGGTGCTACTCGGAAAGACCGCCCGTTATCTGGCCAGCAGCGCGGCCACGGCGGTCGGTGCCACCGCCGTCGGGCCGGCGCTGGCGGCATTGAAGGAATATCCACAACTCGTCGACCGCGCCATCGCCCAGGGCCGGGCGGTGTACTGCTGGAACGTCGACGACTACGAAGACATCGACTTCTGCCGCGATGTCGGGGTGGCCTGGCTTGCCACTCACCACCCAGGCCGGACGAAGGCCTGGTTGCAGAGCGCCCGCACCGACCGTGTCGGCGACTAGTTCGGCGGGCCCTACCGCTGTCCCCGCAGCGCGTCGGCGGGCACGGGAGCATCCGAGGCGAGTGCGTCGAACAATTTGCTCGCCACGTCGTGATTCCACACCACCACCGCCCCGGCGTCGCCGCTGCTGAACTCGCCGATCGGGACGGTCAACGAGGTGGTGGGTCCGTGCAATGCCCAGCCGAGCCGGGCGAGATCCCATACGTGGCCACCCTGATCCACGGTCAGGGCGTCGGCAGCCGCACGCGGGACGGAATACCAGCGAAACGGGTTCAGCCACACCGCCGGACTGGAGGCGCGGTGCAGCAGCGCCGACATGAACTGCCGTTGGTTGATCATCCGGTCCAGATCGGCCCGCGGTGTGTCGCGAGACCGGACATACCCGAGCGCATTGCGGCCTGCCAGCTCCTGGCAGCCGGCCGGCAGGTCGATGCCGGCCAACGGGTCGTTGATCGGCGCGGTGGGGCACACGGTAACTCCGCCGAGCGCGTCGACCAGCGCGGCGAACCCGCCGAATCCGATCTCGACGTAGTGGTCGAGGCGCAGCCCGGTGGCTTGCTCCACTGTTTGAATCAGCAAGGTTGCGCCGCCCATCGCGAATGCGGAGTTGATTTTGTCCTTGCCGTGACCGGGGATGGGCACATACGAATCGCGCGGTATCGAGACCATCGTCGTCGGGGTGCTCGACCCGAACGAAGGCACATGTACCAGCAGGATGGTGTCGGTGCGACCGGTGCCGATGTCACCGCCGGTGGCCAGATCTTGCTGCTGCTCGACGGTGAGACCCTGGCGGCTGTCCGAGCCGACGATGAGCCAGTTCGTGCCGTGGCCGGCAGCGGGCCGATCGGGGTAGTCCGTCAGCACCGGGGCACGCCGCAGTGTCGTGTCGAACCAATAGGCCCCGCCCAGGATGCCGGCACCGGCCAGCAGCGCGAAGGTCAGCAGGCTCAGTACCACGATCCGGACCCAGCGGCGCTTGCTGCGCTTGCGGCGTGTCTTCGGCGCGACGGGTCGTGGCGGCGGCGCAGGTTGTCGTGGCGGGTGCGCAGACTGCTGCGGCGGACGGGGTTGCGAACCAGGCGCCGACGCCCGGCGCAGCGGCACCGTTTCGGCCGTCGGTGATGGCGCGCCGGTTGCGCGCCGAATCACCTGCGGTGGCTCCGGACGCACTTGGCGCGGCGGGACCCGTTTGGCAGGCCGCCGACGTTGCCGGGATCGGTCGCCGTTCACCCAGACAACTTACGTGCCGAACCCGCCGCCAGCACGGAGCTAGGTCTCGGCGCGCAGTGTCGGTTACCGACGGGCGCGCAGCCCGTTGATGAACGGGCAGCCCATCAGCACTCGGATCGCCTGCCCCAGCCCGATCATGTCGTCCACCGGCTTGTGGAAGGGCAGCCGGATGTCGTGGTCACCGTCGTTGCCTTCGATACGAAACCGCACGCCGTACCGGTCGAGCCCCAGTGGACGAGCGTGCCCGCAGCGCAGCGGTGCCGGCAGCTTGGACACCAGCCGTGCGACCACGTCGCCGTGGGCGTTGTCCAAGTGCCACAGCAAGCTCGACTCGACCTCGCAGAACGGGTCGGGCCGAGCGGCGAGCAGGTCCTGCACGGCGACGGCCTCGGCGCCGGTGGCGTCGGTCACCACCACCGATGCGATCTCGAGACGCAGCAGCGTGTATCGAGGCTCTGCCTCATCTGAAGGGACGGACCGGGGGGTATCGACTTGCAGCAATGCCGGATCCGGACATTCGGTGGCGATCAGATCGAGCATCTTTGTCACCGCGCCCGGGGGTACCTGCTGCAGGCGGCCGCGGACCCATACCAGTGAACGGACGGGTTCGCGCAGCGGCAGCGGTGCAAAGTCCGTCAGCTCGAGCAGCGCTTGCGAACCGTCGACCCGGGCGACCCCGCCGTCGCGGCCGGCTGGAAGCGCTACGGCGAACGACCCGTCGTGCAACAAGTGATGTACCGGCGTGGCGACCGGCTCCTCGCGGGCGTCCTCGTTCTCGATGGCCAGGAGCGCGCCGTCGGCCCGGGTACAGGCGCTGCGGATGCGTTCGGCAGTCGTCGGCGCGGCGCTGGTCAGCGGTAACATCGTTCTCCCATCTGATTTAGGTAAGCCTAAGTTAACTTAGATCGATGGGCGCCGCAAGACTTGTTCCGGGGCGGCCGCCGCTAGGGTTGGAGCGTGGTCCGCATTGCCTATCTCGGTCCCGAAGGGACCTTCACCGAGGCGGCGCTGCTGCAGATGACGGCGGCCGGGTTGGTTCCCGATCCGGCGCCGGATGCGTTGCGGCGGTTGCCGATCGAGAGCACAACCGCGGCACTGGACGCTGTCCGTAACGGCGATGCCGACTACGCGTGCGTGCCGATCGAGAACTCGATCGACGGGTCCGTGATGGCCACCTTGGACAGCTTGGCCATCGGCTCGCCCCTGCAAGTTTTCGCCGAGACAACGCTGGACGTGGCGTTCAGCATCGTCGTCAAACCCGGTCGCGCCGCCACCGACGTGCACACGGTGGCGGCGTTCTCGGTGGCCGCGGCGCAGGTGCGGCAGTGGCTCACCGCTCACCTGCCCGGAACCGAACTGCGCCCGGCGTACTCCAATGCCGACGCGGCCCGACAGGTGGCCGAGGGCAACGCCGACGCCGGGGTGACCTCGCCGCTGGCCGCCGCTCATTGGGGACTTGCCGCCCTGGCCGACGATGTCGTCGACGAACCCAACGCCTGCACCCGCTTCGTCCTCGTCGGCCTGCCCGGGCCGCCACCGGCCCGCACCGGCGCCGATCGCACGTCGGTGGTGTTGCGCATCGACAACACGCCCGGGGCGCTGTTGGCCGCGCTCGCCGAATTCGGCATCCGCGGCATCGACCTGACCCGGATCGAATCCCGGCCGACCCGCACCGAACTGGGCACCTACCTGTTCTTCGCCGACTGCGTGGGTCACATCGACGACGACGCCGTCGCCGAGGCACTCAAGGCGCTGCACCGTCGTTGTGCGGATGTGCGATACCTGGGTTCCTGGCCGACGGGTGCACCCGCCGGGGTGCTGCCGCCGCCGGCGGATGAGGCGTCACGGTGGCTGGCGCGACTGCTGTCAGGCAAATCGGAGCAAGCCAGAGATGCAGCGCCCGGAGGGTTTGGGCGATGAGCGGTCGTCTGGTGCTGGTGCGACACGGCCAGTCCTTCGGCAACGTCGAGCGCAGGCTGGACACCAGGCCGCCCGGCGCCGAGCTGACGCCGAAGGGCCGCGACCAGGCCCGGGCGTTCGCCCGTGGTTCCGGCCGGCCGGCAATGCTCACGCACTCGATTGCCACCCGGGCGTCGCAGACGGCCGCGGTGATCGGCGCCGAACTCGACGTGGCCGCCCACCAGGTGGTCGGCATTCACGAGGTGCAGGTCGGGGAACTGGAAAACCGCAGCGACGACGGCGCGGTCGCGGAATTCAACGCGATCTACGACCGCTGGCATCACGGCGAGCTCGACGTGCCACTGCCCGGCGGCGAGACCGGCAACGAGGTGTTGGACCGCTACGTGCCGGTGCTCACCGACCTGCGGATGCGCTACCTCGACGACGACGAGTGGGACGGCGACATCGTCGTCGTCAGCCACGGCGCGGCGATCCGCCTGGCCTCCGCGGTGCTGGCCGGTGTGGACGGGAACTTCGCGCTGGACAACCATCTGGACAACGCCGAGTCGGTGGTCTTGGCCCCGATCACCGACGGGCGGTGGAGCTGTGTGCGGTGGGGAACGCTGACGCCGCCGTTCTACCCACGAGCCGACGCCAGCCCGGTCGCGGACGCGGTGCGGTCAAGCACCGACCCGATGGGCTGACGAGGCGATCAAACGGCCAGGGAGATCGATTCGTCGGCGCAGCCGCAGCCGACGGCATCGCAGTCGATGACGAACGTGTGCGGCAGCAGCTCGGGACTGACGCAGCCCGGCTCGGTGCATTCCGACCGGTGCAGCCAATGGCGAATGATGGTGCCGTGGCAGTGATCTAGTCCTGCCCGGCAGTCGCGGCACTGAGCACTCATAAAGGCGTTCATAGCACCGGGCCCGAACAAATTCGGGATGCCGCGCCCAGGTGGACGCGAGCGGATTCTCGGCGACCGTCACGCCCAGCCCAGCTGCTCCAACCTGTCGTCGTCGATGCCGAAGTGGTGGGCGATTTCGTGAATCACCGTGATCGCCACCTCCTCGACGACCTCGTCATCGGATTCACAGACGTCCAGCAGCGCCTCGCGGTAGATCGTGATGGCGTCCGGCAGCGATCCGCCGTAGTCGGAGTCCCGCTCGGTCAACGCCACCCCTTCGTAGAGGCCGAGCAGTTCGGCGTCTTCAGGGTGGCGATCTTCGACCAGCACGACGACGTTGTCCATCGCGGCCGTCAATTCGGGCGGGATCAAGTCGAGCGCGTCGGAGACCAACTCGTCGAACCGCTGCGGATCCATCCGCACGGCCACGGGCTACCCACCAGGCGGGGGCGCGGCCGGCGCGGGTGGCTCCGGTGCGGGGTTGGCGGGCGGTGGCGGTGGTGGCGGAGGTGGTGCCTCCGGAGCCGGGTTGGGCGGCGGCGGCGCGCCGCCGTCTGCCGGGGGCGGGGGAGCTTGCTGCGGCGCTTGCGTGGCCGGAGCCTCCGAAGCCGGCGCCCGGGGAGGCGTCACAACCGGCTGTTGCGGAAGGTGCTGATTGTTCGGCGGGATGGCATCGGGCTGGGAGGTGGTGGGGGCCGCCGGCGCCTGAACCGGAATCGGCGGCATCGTGAGCCGCTCCTCGGGGATGTCGGGCGGGGCTACCGGTGACTGGCCGTTGATCAGCAGCTGCCCCTTGGCGCTGTGCACGAGCGTGGCCCAGCCCCCGTTACCCAGGCTGGCGCCGATGCTGCAGGCGACCTCGCGGCTACCCGCCTGCCAACTGGGCACCGACACGGTCGGGTAGATCAGCGTCAGCGTGGTGCTGCGCAACTTGACGGGCGCGAGGTAGGCGTCGGTCATCTTGGTGCAAGAGTCCTTGATGAAGCCGTCCTGTTCGGGCTCGGCGGGAAGAGCGGCGGGGAACTTCTCGGCCAGGTTGACCGTGCCGGTGACCTCCATTGCGTGCGGCGCCCCGCAGTCGACCGGAACGTCGATCGGTTGATTGGTCGCCGCGTCGATACCCAAGCAGGTGCCGGCCGGCCAGACCTTGGACTGGTCGACGTCGGCAACCTTTCCTTTGAACGCTGCCTGTTGGTTGTTCGGGCCGGGCAACTGCAGGCCGCAGAGCATGCGGCGCTCGCCGGACTGGCGCCATGCCCGGTCACCCGACCACAGCATGCTGACGCTGAACTTGCTGTTGGGATCGAACTTGGGTCCCAGGTAGCGGTGCACCGCAGCCTCGCACTGTTCCTGGCTGATCTGCTGAATGCGCGCCGGCGACGGGGGAGCCGCGTTGGGCCCGTACTCCGAGCCGGGGAACGTCCGCATGTCGATGGACTCGGCGACTTCGAACTTGTGGTCGTCCGTGCAGTTGACGATGCCCGCCGACTCCGGCGTGATATCGGGCCACATCAGGCAGTCACCGCTTTTGGCGCGGTTGAACGCGGCGTCGCTCTTGGCTCCGGTGCTGGGCACCGGATCGCTGTCGAGGTAGCCGGCCAGCCGCCCCGGGCCGTTGCCGCCGACCGGAATCGCGGTCACCAGCCCGGCGATCAGCAGACCGCCGAGCGCGAAGAGCAGCAATGCGCGCCTGGTCGCGGTCGCCTGCAAGGCGCGCGGCCACTGAAACCCGGCCGGCGACTGTTCCGCCTCCGCGGCGGGGCTGGCTGGGGAAACTTCCGTTACGGGCGGATCCGACATCGGCTCCATTCTGACAGGAGCCGCGCAGTCGCGTGACGAATGTTGCGTATGTAGTGTCGTGGGGTTGTCTGCGGCGGGTGCTCTGCGACGCCGGCGCCGGACCAAAAGTAGTCTTCAGGCCGTGATCGACCTGAAGCTGCTACGCGATGACCCCGATGCCGTACGCCGTTCCCAACTCAGCCGTGGCGAAGACCCGGAGCTGGTGGACGCCTTGTTGACGGCCGATACGAACCGCCGGGCCGCGATCTCGGCGGCCGACGCGCTGCGCGCCGAACAGAAGTCGGCCAGCAAGAGCGTGGGCGCCGCGTCGGCAGAGGAGCGCCCGGCCAAGCTGGCGCTCGCCAAGGAGCTCGCCGAGCAGGTGAAAGCCGCCGAAACCACCCAGACCGAGGCCGAGGCGGCGTTCACGGCGGCACACATGGCGATCTCGAACGTCATCATCGACGGAGTCCCCGCCGGCGGGGAGGACGACTTCGCGGTCCTCGACATCGTCGGCGAACCCAAGGCGATCGAAAACCCCAAGGACCACCTGGAACTCGGTGAGGCACTGGGACTCATCGACATGCAGCGCGGCGCCAAGGTATCCGGCTCGCGGTTCTACTTCCTGACCGGTCGCGGCGCGCTGTTGCAGCTGGGCCTGCTGCAGCTGGCGCTGCGACTGGCCGTTGAGAACCGCTTCATCCCGATGATCCCGCCGGTCCTGGTGCGCCCGGAAGTGATGGCAGGCACCGGATTTCTCGGTGCCCACGCCGACGAGGTGTACCGGGTGGACGCCGACGACCTCTACCTGGTCGGCACCTCCGAAGTACCGCTGGCCGGTTACCACGCCGACGAGATCCTCGACCTCTCCGGCGGACCGCTGCGGTACGCGGGCTGGTCCTCATGTTTTCGCCGCGAGGCCGGCAGCTACGGCAAGGACACCCGCGGGATCATCCGGGTGCATCAGTTCGACAAGGTGGAAGGGTTCGTCTACTGCGAGCCCGCCGACGCCGAAGCGGAGCATCAACGGCTGCTGGGCTGGCAGCGCGAGATGCTGGCGCTCATCGAAGTGCCGTATCGGGTAATCGACGTCGCCGCAGGCGATCTCGGTTCCTCGGCCGCGCGCAAATTCGACTGCGAGGCATGGGTTCCCACGCAGGGGACCTACCGCGAGCTGACGTCGACGTCGAACTGCACCACCTTTCAGGCGCGCCGGTTGGCCACCCGCTACCGGGATGCGGGAGGCAAGTCGCAGGTCGCGGCCACCCTCAACGGCACGCTGGGCACCACGCGGTGGCTGGTTGCGGTGCTGGAGAACCACCAACAGCCCGACGGCAGCGTACGGATCCCCGACGCACTGGTTCCATTCGTCGGCACCCAGTTGCTGGAGCCTTAGGCGACGCTGTCGAACGTGGGGCTGCCCGCCTCGAGCGGGACGCGAGCGGCACGCGCGGTGAAGCTGATCGCGTGATACCAGCCACACAGCATCGTGAGGTCGAGAATTTCACCGTCGTCGAACTCGTCGCGCAGCGCGGCCCAGAGGGCGTTGTCGATGTCTCGGCGGTCGCACAGCGCGTCGACGGCGCGGATCAACAGTCGATCTCGGTTGCTGGTCCAGCACGGATCGTCGGCGCCGCCGTGGGTCAGCGAACGGATCTGGTGTTGGTCCAGGCGCGCCCGTTCGGCGAAAAAGGCGATGTGCACGCCCCATTCGTACTCACAGCCGCAGCGAACGCAGGTTCGGTCGATGACGATTTCGCGGTCGCGAAGGGACAACGACAGCGCGCGGCTGAGCTCGTAGCTGCCCCATAGCGTCATGGCCTCGGCCATGGGCAGGTTTTTGACCACGGTGCGAAATAGTGCGATGGGTGGCACGTTCGGCGGCATCATCCTCTGCAGCTGCGCGGCCACGGCCGGCTCATGGGGTGGTTCGAGTGCGCCGATTCGAGGCGTTACGCTTTCCGTAATCATGGATAAAGAAGCTACGTTACGGAAATCGAAACGTCAACCTGTGGTACGTCCCGGACGGCCGGTGCGCGGATCAGCGACGGGGCGACCGATCATGGCCGCGCTCGATCTGCTCGGCCGGCGTTGGGCGCTACGGATCCTGTGGGAGCTACGCGACGGTCCGTTGGGCGCCAGGTCGTTGCGCGATCGCTGCGACGGCATGTCGCCCAGCGTTCTCTACGATCGCCTCGGTGAACTGACGGGTGCCGACCTGATCGTGCAGCGAGACGACCAGTGCTACGAACTGAGCGAGGCGGGCGCCTCGCTGGGAAAGGCCCTGGCGCCGTTGGAGCAGTGGGCCAGTCGATGGGCGGAGACGACTCGCCGAGCCTAGGCGGTCACCGTCTCGCGGGCGTGCTCATGGCGGCGCACCCGCTCCATGGTGGCGAAGTACCAGGCCAGCGGGTAGGAGAAGCTGGTGAAGAAGCTGGCGAGGAAGAACAACCAGGGGCGCCGGATGCCGCGACGATAGCCGTCGACGATGGTAAACACCGGCAGCAGAATGACATTCGCGATGAGGTAGTCCTGGCTGCCCGAACCGGCGGCAGGGTTGGCGAACTGCTGCGCCAGGAAGTGCGGGTAGCTGGCCGGCCCCTCGACGATGCTGCCCTGGCCGTGTGCGGCGAGCACGAAGTGGATGTTGAAGTACCAGCCCAGTGCGATCGAGGCGATACCGGCGGCGTAGTAGACGAGTTCCAGCGTCGAGAACCACGGCCCGTCGGCCGGTTTGGCGTAGATCTTCGGGTTCGACGCGATAATCCAGCCGATGACCGCGAGCCCCAGGATTGCGTGAACGTAAAGCCAGATCATGGGCGAAGTCTCGCTTGTGTTCCGAAGTTTTGTCAATAATGTCAAAACATTTCTTGGTACCTTACTGACATGGTCAGGCCCGCGCAGACGGTGCGCAGTGAGCGCACCCGGGAGGCGCTCGTCCAGGCCGCAATGGTGCGATTCCTGGCCCAGGGCGTGGACGATACCTCAGCCGAGCAGATCGCGGCGGATGCCGGCGTATCGCTCCGGACCTTCTATCGCCACTTCAGGTCCAAGCATGATCTGCTGTTTGCCGACTACACCGGTCTGCAGTGGTTTCGCGCGGCGCTGGACGCCAGGCCCGCCGACGAGCCCGTCATCGATTCTGTGCAATCGGCCATCTTCGCCTTTCCGTATGACGTTGAAGCCCTGACGAAAATCGCAGCTCTGCGGGGCGGCGAGCTAGACCCGGGCCGCATCGTGCGGCACATCCAGGAAGTGCAGGCCGACTTCGCCGACGCCATCGGGGCACAGCTGCAACGCCGTAGCTGTGCAACGGACCAGACGCCGGATGAGCGGTTGCGCACAGCGGTGACCGCACGCTGCATCGCCGCGGCCGTCTTCGGCGCGATGGAAGTCTGGATGCTCGGCGACGAGCGGTCGCTGGGAGAACTGGCGCGGGTATGCCACACGGCGCTGGAATCGTTGCGCTCCGGCATCACCGCGGCCTGGGCGCCGGACGCAGTTTCGTCATAATTGACAAAACTTTGCGTCCATGCCAGCCTGCAGTTCTGGAGGGCAGGACATGACTGGTTATGACGCGATAGTTATCGGTGCCGGGCATAACGGGTTGGCCGCGGCGGTGCTGCTGCAGAAGGCGGGACTGCGGACCGTGTGCCTGGATGCCAAGTTGTACGCCGGTGGGATGGCCTCCACGGTGGAGCTGTTCGACGGGTACCGATTCGAGATCGCCGGCTCGGTGCAATTCCCGACCGCGTCGGTGGTTGTTCAGGAGCTGGGCCTGGACACCCTGCCGACCATCGACGTGGAGGTGATGTCGGTAGCAGTGCGCGGTGTCGGTGACGATCCGCTGGTCCAGTACAGCGATCCGGTCAAACTGTTCACCCACCTCAACGAGGTGCACGGGGCGGACGCGGTCAATGGGATGGCGGGGCTGATGGCGTGGAGCCAGGCGCCGACACGGGCGCTGGGCCGGTTCGAAGCGGGCGCGCCGCCCAAGTCACTGGACGAGATGTATGCCTGCGCCACAAACGAATTCGAGCGCTCTGCCATCGATGACATGCTGTTCGGTTCGGTCACCGATGTGTTGGACCGCTATCTTCCGGACCGCGAAAAGCACGGTGCGCTGCGCGGTTCAATGACCGTGCTGGCGGTCAACACCCTCTACCGCGGGCCGGCCACGCCGGGCAGCGCTGCCGCGCTCGCCTTCGGACTCGGCGTTCCCGACGGGGACACCATGCAGATGAAGAAGCTGCGCGGCGGCATCGGCGCGCTCACCTCGCATCTGTGCGAATTGCTGGAAAGCCACGGCGGCGAAGTTCGGCTTCGTACCAAGGTGACCGAGATCGTCGTCGCCGACGGCCGGGTGAGCGGAGTGCGGACCGAGGCGGGCGAGATGTTGTCCGCTGGGATCGTGGTCTCGGGTATCGCGCCCGATGTCACGCTCAACGAGATGATCGATCCAGCGGTGCTGCCGGCCGACATCCGGGAGCGCTATGCGCGAATCGATCACCGCGGAAGTTATCTGCAGATGCACTTCGCGCTGGACGAAGCCCCCGCCTTCACCACGCCGTACCAGGCCCTCAACGATCCGGCCATGCAGGCATCCATCGGCCTTTTCTGCACGCCGGAGGAAGTCCAGCAGCAGTGGGAGGAAGCTCGGCGCGGGATCGTTCCGGCCGATCCGACGGTCGTTCTGCAGATCCCGTCGCAAAACGATCCAGACCTGGCCCCCGAAGGCAAGCATGCCGCATCGGCGTTCGCGTTGTGGTTCCCCATCGAAGGCGGCGCTGACTATGGCCGGGCCAAGGTCGAAATGGGTCAGCGGGTGATCGACAAGATCACCCGGCTCGCACCGAATTTCGAGCGCAGCATCATCCGGCACACCACCTTCACGCCCAAACACATGGGTGTTATGTTCGGCGCCCCGGGCGGCGACTACTGCCACGGGCTGCTGAACCCCGATCAGATCGGCCCCAACCGGCCCGGCCCGAAAGGATATCTGCGCCAGCCGATCCCGATCGAGGGGCTTTACCTGGGTAGTGCGGGTTGCCACGGCGGACCGGGAATCACGTTCATCCCCGGGTACAACGCCGGTCGCGCCGCGCTGGCCGACCGCTAATCGAGCCGGCTCAGCAACTCGTCCAGCAGGCTGGTGAACTCCGCCGGACGAGCAGGGGTAAACGCGGGGCTCGGCCAGGTTCCCGGTATGTCCAGGGTGATCAACGTCGACTTGAATGGCCGTCGCACGTCCAGCGGGAGCCATCGGCGGAGGTCTGAAGTGCCCCAGACGCGGAACCGCAGCGTGAACATGCCCAGCGATTCGGCCTTGTATCCGCGGATCGTGTCCAGAGCGATGACCTTGGATGTGCCGGAGGGAAAGTGAAAGCGGCGCAACGTGATCGCCGCGCGGTCCAGCTCAACGAGGCCATCGTCATATGTCTCGCTCATGCTCGGGAGCTCCGCAGCTGATGACCGCGGGAGGTCAGGCAACGGCCGTCGTCGAGTCGCCACTGCCACCCGTGCAGGTTGCAGGTTAGCGTGTTGCCTTCTACCACGCCGAATTTCGACAGGTCGGCTTTGAGATGGGGGCAGCGGCGCTGAATCTCCCAGCCGTCGAGAATGACCGACGCCGAGTCATCGTGGGTTTCGGCGAACCAGCCGTCCGCGTAGGCGATCCGCTCGTCAGTCAGGCACTTGAAGAAGGTGTAGAGGTATTCGTTGTAGCCGCCGACCCGCCATGCCTTGAAACGGGTGGACAAGAAGATGGTGTTGACCCAGTCCGGTTCGCGATCCCGTAATACGGTGCGCACCAGCTCAGGCGCTATCGCAAAACCATATCGGAATTTCTCGTCGGAAATCCGTTCGCGCACTGCTCGTTTCGGGAAGTCGAGGATCACCGTCTCGGGGCCGATGACCAATTCGACCGGGTAGCCGATGCCGTCGCAGATCTCGTCGCTTTGCAGCATGATCGGCTCGAACAGCGCGCGTAGTTGGTCTAGCAGAGGTTCACCGGCAGCGGGGGCCCAGCTGGCCCGCTCGGCTGCGATGAGGGGTGTCATCCGGTCGGCATAGTCGGCGATGTACGCCCGCTTTCCGGTGGTGAAGATGGCCTCGACCTGTTCGTTGGGTAGCGGGTGGCTCAGCGAATTCAGTTCCGTGCCAGTGAAATCTGCGACCGATCCGGGAATCATCAGCAGGCCGCGATCATGCCCGTGGGTGCGCATCTGGCCCAGGAACACCATCTGGTCGGGAAAGATGTTGGCCGGATCGCCGTGATCGTCGTTGAGGTGGCGCAGCTCCGGGTCCAAGAAGCACGGCGGGCCCGCCGACGGCACCACCCAGGTCGCCCCCACTTGGGCGATGTACTGGCGGGCGCGGTCCATTTGCCGTTGCCGTTTCTGGGTGCCGAACGACTCTTTGGCGCGGGCCGGCATCTCGTAGACCATCGGGTACCAGATCGCCCCGGAGTACTGCAGCAGATGCACATCGACGTGCCCGAACTCGGATGTCAGCACATCCAGATCCACCGGCCGGGCATCGTTCATGTTGAAAACCGTTGTCGCACCGTCAGAAACCACCAGCGCCGAATCGCCGATCGGGCCGTCGGCGGGCGCGCGCAGTGCGATGATCATGATGTCCAGCTCGCCCTTAGGACCGCTGAGCCGGTGCTTCACCGAATCGGTGGTCTCGAAGAAGCGGTGGAAGCCCAGCATCTGCAAGGCATTTTTCAGGTCTGGCACCGGATAGTCGGGCAGCAGGACGGTGGCGTCCTTGTTGACGTGCTCGGCCAGCAGCTTGGCGTCGAAGTGGTCCTTGTGTAGATGCGATACGTACAGATAGTCGCAGTCGCCCAGCGCGTCCCAATCCAGTCGGCTGTTGTCCGGGAACGGGAACCACGATGCGAAGTAGGCCGGGTTGACCCAGGGGTCGCACAG
>Ga0335072_10005989_pt1 | contig 17845 bp, 11 predicted proteins | sample Lox_Sample_21_FD_206725 | JGI IMG/M metagenome (GOLD analysis project Ga0335072, IMG submission 206725) | Soil microbial communities from Loxahatchee National Wildlife Refuge, Florida, United States - Lox_Sample_2.1 | ecosystem: Environmental > Terrestrial > Soil > Wetlands | place: USA... | reverse complement strand
GCCGGGCGCGGACCGCGAGGCCGATACCGAGCGCCAGCGCTGGTTCTACACCCCGACCGACCACGGTGGCCTGACGCTGGGCGCCCAGCGCCCGGCCCAGCAGAGCCTCGCCCACCAGCTGGTCGCGACCGGGTTGTCCAGGGCCGGGTATGTCACCGTGGCCACCGTCATCGGCCTTGAGAACGTGCTCGACCATGGCGAAGGGTGGGGCGTGGCCTGGGGCCGCGAGCGTGGCCGCGACCCCGGACGCTACTACCTGCGGGTCTTCGGCGAGCCCGGCGGCACGGCCCCGTGGGCCTGGCGGTTCGGCGGGCACCACGTCTCGCTCAACAACCTGATCGCCGGCGGCGCCGTGCGGTCGACGACCCCGTGCTTCCTGGGCGCCGACCCGGCCGCCTCGCCGCTGCTCGGACCGGCACCGCTGCGTCCGCTGGGCGGGGCGGAGGACCTGGCCAGGGAACTGATGCGGTCGCTCGACGCCGGCCAGGTCGCGCGGGCGACCCTGATCGACCGGGCACCGCCGGACATCGTCAGCGGTAACCGGCCGCGGCTGGCCGAGGGCGACGCGCCGCTGCCGTTCCGCGACCTGTGGAGGCGGCCCTTCGCCCAGGCGGAGGACGTCGCGCGGCTGGCCAGGATGGAGGCGAGCACCATAGCCAGCACGGGCTACGACGCCACCGCCGATCGCGAGCACATCGCGCTGACGGACGTCCCGAAGGGGCTTGCGGGACGCGAGCTCGACACCGGGCAACGGCAGCTGATGCGCGCCCTGCTGGCCAGCTACCTGGGGCGGGTTCCCGACGGCCTTTCGCCGCTGGCCAGCTACGACGACGACACCGCGGTTGACCCAGTTCACCTGGCGTGGGCCGGGTCCACCACCGAAGGCCAGCCGCACTACTACCGCCTGCAGGGACCCCGGCTGCTCATCGAGTACGACAACACCCAGAGCCGGGCAAACCACGCGCACTCGGTGTGGCGCGACCCGATGTCCGACTTTGGCTACGACGTCCTGGGGGCACACCGGGCGGCATATCACCCTGGCCTTTAACTCAACGGGGACGAGCCCATAATCAGCATCCTATTTCGAAAAGATTGCATACACATTTGCCATGCCGTACCTCCCGCCTTCGCCTCATCTCAACCGCCCGCTGCTGACGGGGTCGTTCGGGATGGTGGCCACGACTCACTGGATCCCGACCGCCGTCGCACAGGCGGTGCTGGAAAGGGGCGGCAACGCCTACGACGCGGCCGTGGCGGCCGGCTTCGTCCTGCACATCGTCGAGCCGCACCTCAACGGCCCTGGCGGCGACATGGTCGCGCTAATCTCGCCCGCTGACGGCCATACCCAGGTCGTGGTGGGCCAGGGCCCGGCCCCAAGCGGGGCCACCCGCGAGCACTACAGGTCGCTAGGCCTCGGCTCCGTGCCCGGCTCCGGCGCCCTGTCCAGCACGGTGCCCGGCGCCGTCCCAGCCTGGCTGTGGATGCTGCGGGGCTACGGGACCTGGGACATCGCCGACGTGCTGGATTACGCCATCCACTACGCCGAGGCCGGGCAGCCACTGGGGGCGCTGGCCTCGTCGGCCATCGCGGCCGTGGCTGACCTGTTCACCGAGCACTGGCCCACCTCGGCCGCGACCTGGCTGGTCGATGGCAACGCCCCGCCACCCGGGCACGTCATGGGCAACCCGGCCTACGCCCGTACGCTACGCCGGCTGCTGGCGGCCGCGGGCACCGCCGGCCCGGACCGCGCCGCCCGCATTGACGCCGTGCGCCGGGAATGGTCGGAAGGGTTCGTCGCGCGGGCCGCGGCGGATTTTGCCGCGCACCCCCACCGGCATTCCGACGGCGGCGACTACGCCGGCGTGATCAGCGCGGCAGACTTCGCCCGGTTCGAGGTCACCGGCGAGGAGCCACTGCGGCTGGACTTTCGCGGCACGACCGTGGTGAAGGCATCGTTCTGGGCACAGGGCCCGGTCCTGCTGCAGGCGCTCGCGATCCTGGGCAACTTCGCCGACGCGGACCTCGACCCGTCCACCGACCGCGGGATCCACACCATCGCCGAGGCACTGAAGCTCGCGATGGCAGACCGCGACGCCTACTACGGCGACGCTCACCGCAACCATGACCTCCTGCGTCACCTGATCACCCCGGACTACGGACAGGCGCGCGCCGCCCTCATCACCGCCGAGGCCTCCGGGCAGTGGCGGCCGGGCCAGGTCCCGGGGATGACACCGTATAGCCCGCCGTTGCGCACGATCGCCGAGCTCGAAGCCCGCACGACCGCCGCCGCGGGCACCGGCGAGCCGACGGTGAAGGCAACCGGCCAGACCAATGGTGACACCGTCCACCTGGACGTCGTGGACCGCTGGGGCAACTTCGTCTCGGCCACGCCATCGGGAGGCTGGCTGCAGTCGAATCCGGTGATTCCCGGCCTGGGCTTCTGCCTGGGAACCCGGCTGCAGATGACGTGGCTGGACGCCGCGAGCCCATCGGCGATGGCCCCGGGCAAGCGGCCCCGCACCACGCTGTCCCCCACGATCCTGGAACGGGACGGCAAGCCGGTATCCGCGCTCGGGTCGCCCGGCGGCGACCAGCAAGACCAATGGCAGCTGCTGTACCTACTGCGGCGGCTTGCCGGGGGCTACGACCCGCAGCAGGCGATCGAGGCGCCTATGTTCCATACCACGGCGGTGGCGCAGTCGTTCTGGCCGCGGGAGTGGACACCGCGCGGCCTGGTCGTGGAGGACCGCGTCGGCGCTGACGTCATCGAGGCCCTGCGCCGGCGCGGACATGACGTCATCGCCTCCGGCCCGTGGACCCTGGGCCGCCTGACGGCCGTCGAGCGCGACCCCGGCACCGGGATGGTCCGCGCCGCCGCCAATCCGCGGGGCGCGCAAGGGTACGCCGCCGGGCGGTGACGCCCAGCGGGCACAGAAAGACACCCCAGGAGCTTAGATGTCAAGCTGCAACGGAAGATTGAGAGGAGGTTTGCCTGTGTCCCCAGGCCGTTGCCTCGTCGTAGAGGGTGCGTGTCTTGAGGCACCCGTGCAGGATGCCGACAAGACGGTTGGCCAGCCGCCGCAGGGCGTCGTTGTGCTCGATCCCGCGGGCGCGGAGCTCGTCGTAGTAGGCGCGGGCGCCGGGCGAGGAGTTCAGGGATGCGAAGGCCTGGGCGTTCAGCGCGTCGACGAGCCGGTCGTTGTGGATGAACCGGGCGGCGACGACCTTCTTCTTCCCCGACGCGCGGGTGACCGGGCTGGTGCCGGCATAGTTCCGGCGGGCCTTGCCGTCACGGTAGCGGCGAGGGTCGTCGCCGAACTCTGCGAGCACCCGGGCACCGAGGACCGGTCCCAGTCCGGGCTGGGACAGGATGACCTCAGCGTCCGGGTGCTGGCCAAAATGCTCCTCCACCTGCCCCTGCAGGATCTTTACCTGCTCGTTCAAGGTGGCGATCACCGCGAGCAGCGCCCGGACAGTGGCAGCGTAAGCGGCTGTCAGGGCCTCGGGCTGGCCCAGGTGCTCACCGCGCAGCGCCGCGAGGATCGCGGTGGCCTTGTCCGGGATGCTCCGGCGGCGGGCGCGCTTGAGCGCCGCGCTGACCTGCGCGCGGGTCAGCCTCGCCGCGCGCGCCGGCTCGGGTGCCTTCCCCAGCAGCTCCAGCGTGTCGGGGGCATCCAGGTCCTCGAACGCCTCCAGCGCCGCCGGGAAGTACTCCCGCAGCTGGTGCCGCAGCCGCTGCACCGCCCGGGTCCGCTCCCAGATCAGCGTCTTGTGCGTGCGCGCCAGCACCTTGACGCCCTCCGCCTCCGGCGAGTCGCCGGCCGCCGGGCGCAGCTGGTGGGAATCGGTCCGCACCATGTCCGCCAGCATGTGCGCGTCCCCGGCGTCGCTCTTGGCCCCGGAGACCCCGTGCCGCTCCCGGTAGCGGGACGCGAGCAGCGGGTTCACCGGGAACACCAGGTAGCCGGCCGCGATCAGCGCCGCGACCCACGGGCCGCGGTCCGTCTCGATCCCGACGATCACCTCCGCATCCTCGTCGTCCTCGCCCAGGCACGCGCCGATCAGCCCGTGCAGCTGGGCCATCCCCGCCACGCCCTCGGGCAGCCGCCGCCTTGCCAGCACCTTCCCGGCCTGGTCCATCACCTCGATGTCGTGATGGTCCTCAGCCCAGTCATCCCCTACGAACAGCCGCACAAGTTCTCCCGTCAGCAATGTCGAAACATGTCAGCAGCCAGCGGGAGAACTACCGGCGACCTAATGAAACTGTGCTCACTCCACCCGGAGGGCACGACACCCCAGCAGCGATCAATCCTCCCGGTCACCGGCAGGGGCACGGTCTTTCTCCAGGGCTCGAAGCCCAGGAACCCAGAGTGCTCACCTGCCGGCGGCCACCACACCCGGAGTCTGCCAGACGGCCGGCTCCCTAAGACTCATTAGGAATCCTCATGGGATATGACCTGACCGAATACGCGACCACACCGCTGGGGCGGCTCGCCTTCCACCAGACCGGATCGGGCGAGCCGCTGATCCTCCACCACGGCGGTGAGTCCCACAAGGGCCAGTACGCGGTCTTCGCGCCGCACCTCGCCGCCGGGATCAGGGCGATCTCCTACGATCAGCGGGACATCGCCGACAGCTTCCAGGTCGCCGATCCCTACGACCCGAAGGCGCTCGCCGACGACTGCGCCGCCTTGATGGACGCCCTCGGCCTCGAGAAGGCGCACATCGCCGGCATCTCCTTCGGCGGAGTCATCTCGCTCCACATGGCCGTCAACCACCCCGACCGGGTCCAGACGCTCATCGTTGGCGCGGCCCCGCCAGCCATGAGGGACTCCGCTCCGTTCATGCGGAACATGCTCTCGCGGTCACCCGCCGAGCGCACGGACCTGATGGTCGAGGCGCTCTTGACCCCCAGGGCACAGACGGACGGGGAGCTGACGGCCACCCTCCGCGAGGTCCTGTCCGTCACGACATCCCGGCCCGATTCTCACCGCATGGAAGCGATCCGCAGCCACGACCTTGACGCGGAACTGCGCGCCATCGGCATCCCGACGCTGCTGATCTACGGGTCAGACGATCCCATCGCCACGCCCGAATCGGGGCGGTTCATCGCCGACCGGATCCCGGGCGCCGAGCTCGTGGTACTCGACGGGGCGCGCCACGGGCTGTCGTTCGAGTTCAGGGAGCAAACCGCCAGGCTGGTGAGCGACTTCGTGCTCAACCACCCGGTCCCGGCCTGACTGCCTCATGAAAGTACCTTCCTCCTGCGGCGGGCAGTTCCGCCGCACGGCCAACCCATGGCTGCCGGCGTGAAGGGCGGCAACGCGCGCGCAGCCGGACCGCTCCCCTGGTGACAGGCGTGCACGGTCCTGCTCGCGGTAAACAGCGGCGGCATCGACGCCGTCGGCTTCACCGCCCTGGGCGGCGCCTTCTCGAGCGTGATGACGGGCAACATGGTCTTGCTCGGCGTCTCGATCGCCACGGCGGACCAGGCCCTGGCCGCTCGCTCGGTCCTAGCCCTGGCCTGCTACATGGCCGGCGCCTTCCTCGGCGCCCGTATCGCGGGAGAACCGCAACCCGATGACCCACCGTGGCCGCAGCCGGTCACCGCGGCGCTGCTGGCCGAGCTCGCCCTGCTCGCGCTCTTCGCCATCGACTGGTGGGGGCCGGCAGGGCGCCCGGCCAGCACCCTGCAGCAGGTGCTGCTGGGTGTCGATGCCGTCGCGCTGGGAATCCAGGGCAGCGCCGTGCTGCGCCTCGGCACTTCGTCCACCACCTACATGACTGGCACGCTCACCACGCTGGTGTCGGAATTGAGCCACGGCAAGCACGCGCGCAACGTCGTGCCGAGCGCGCGGCTCCTCATGGCCCTGATCGCCGGCGCCACGGCCGCGGTGCTGCTAGCGCGCCACGCCGCACCCGTCCTGCCCGCACTCCAACTCGCCCCGCTCGTCGCCGTCCTGGCCATCTCGCCCCGGCAGAGCGCGCTCGCGGACCCGGGTGACCGAAGCCAGGACACGATGCGAGCTTTACCGGATGCCTGGCGGTCGATTCCGTCGCCCAGGTCAGGCGGGCCGCTGGTAGATGCCCTCCCACTGGAGCCACAGCCCCTGCTCCCGCCTCGCCCGCCAGGTCGCCTGAGGCCGCAACGGCAGCAGCGGGGAAAAGCCCTCCGCCGTCACCGCCGCGTCCAGTTCCCGCGCAGCCCAGAAGTGGACGGTCAGCCCGGCCTTTGGACCTTCCTGGTACCGGACGGAGTAGGAGCCGTCGGCGTCCCGCTCGGTCACCTCATGCGCGTGGTGGACGTCAGTCCCGGCAGCATTGACGCGGACTGCGAACAGGCCCCCGGGTGCCACCCGTTCCAGGGACTCGGCGAGCAGGCCGTGGGTCTCCCCCCGGGTGCCATGCTGGAGGACCTGGATCGCCACCGTCAGCGGGAACCGCTGGCCCGCCGGGAGCGCGGACAAGTCCCCCGTCACGAGCCGGCCGTGGAGGCCCGATAGCCGGGCGGCGAGCTGGCTGATCGCGGTCGCCGAGATGTCCAGGCCCGTCAGGTCCAGGCCCGCCTGGGACAGCGGGATGTAGTTCCGCCCGTTCCCGCACCCGATGTACAGGCCACGGCTGATCCCGGCCTCCCCGGCGGCCGTGATGATGTCGTCCACGAACCCCACCGGCGGGTCGCCCGCATAGCGTCCCGAAGCGTACTCAGCATCCCAGGACCGGGCCGCGATGTCATGCGCCATGCAGTACCACTCCCAACATCAGGTTACTGTCCGGGCATCGCGCGCGTGCCCGGACATGCGCGTCGGCCACTGCTCCCCTAGGTCCTGACCCGCTCGCCAGCCAGCGTTCCCACCCGGCGGCACGGCTGGCCGCCCCAGGGGAGCCGCGTGCCCATGAAGCCTGACCGCCTGTGGACCGCCGACGAGACAGCCGAGTTCCTCCAGGTCCCCAAGGCCACCCTCTACCAGTGGCACTACCTCGGCACCGGTCCCACGCCCGGCAAGGTCGGCCGGCACCTGCGCTATGACCCGGACGAGGTCAGGCGCTGGTTCCGCCAGCAGCAAGCCGCGGAGGGGAGCTAACCCATGGCCCGGGTCAAGGACCTCTGGCTGTCCGCCGACGGCAGGAAGACACCCAAGCACCCCGACAAGGGCGGCAACAAGAACGCCAAGCGCTGGCTCGCCTGCTGGGACAAGCCCGACGGCACCGAGGGCACCAGGGCCTTCTACAAGAAGGCCACTGCCATCAGCTACGCCGAAGCCCAGGAGCGGGAGGCGATGGGGGCCACGCAGCAGGTCGATCCGGAGCGGAGCATGATGACCGTCCAGGAGTACGGCGAGACCGTGTTCATGCCGACGATGCTGCACCTGCGCCCCAACTCGGTCGACACCTACAACGCCCACCTGAGGAACCACGCCTACGCGAGGCTGGGCAAGAAGCGGATGTCAGCCGTCCGGCGCTCCGACATCCAGGCGTGGGTGGCCACCATCGCCAGGACGCTCGCGCCCGCCACGACCGAGACCGTCTACGCGGTCCTGCGTGCGATGATGCATCACGCCGCGGACGAGGACCCGCCCGTCATCGCGGTCAACCCGGGCCGCAACATCAAGCTGCCCAAGGTCCGCAGGCGCGTTGCCGAGCCACTGCCGCCGCAGGCCATCGTCGCCTTGCTCGTGGCGATAACTCCCCGCTACCGGGTCACCGTGGCGCTGGGAGCGGGCCTGGGGGTCCGGGAGGGCGAGGCCTTCGGCCTAGTCGACTCCCGGGTCGACCGGGGCCGCAAGCGGGTCCGGATCATCGCCCAGGCCCAGCGCGGCCAGCTCGACGCCGAGCTCAAGACCGAGGCCTCCACCCGGACCATCCCCGCCGACGACTGGGTCCTGAAAGAAATCGACAAGCACGTCGAGCGGTACGCGCCCGGTGGACCGGGCTGGGGCGGGCAGGATCGCCTCAAGGCAAGCGCGACACGCCCGGGCAAAAATATTTCGCTAAAAGTCCAGCGGAACACCAGCGGAAAAAACGCAAAAATGGCCATCGAAACCGCAGGTCAGAGGCCTAGAAGGCGGTGAGTCGGCCTGTAGGCCGGGTTCTGTGCCCCCGCTTGCGCGGGGCGACGATCATCCATCTAGGGCTGCCGTTGCCGACAGCCTCGTGCGGTCTACCCTCCGGCATCGGGCGGGCCGCCCTCAAACGCCTTCGCAGGCCAGCGCCTCGCGGCGCGAGCCCTTCTTGACCTTGCTCCGGGTGGGGTTTACCGAGCCACCGCAGTCACCTGCGGCGCTGGTGGTCTCTTACACCACCGTTTCACCCTTACCCCGATAATCTCGGGGCGGTTTGCTTTCTGTGGCACTGTCCCGCGGGTCACCCCGGGTCGGCGTTACCGACCACCCTGCCCTGTGGAGCCCGGACCTTCCTCACCAGGCCGTAGCCTGGCGCGACCGCCCGGCCGACTCACCGCCCAACAGGGTATTCCCATTCACCAGCAGAACGGACCAGGGCGCGGCTCCCCCAGCATGCTCGCGGGGCCGCGCCCTGGTCAAGGTTCTACTGCTCGACGTAGAACAGTCGCTTGTTGACGAACTCGTCGATGCCAAGCGGCCCCAGCTCGCGGCCGAAGCCGGATCGCTTGGTCCCGCCGAACGGCAGGTCGGCGCCCTCGCCCGCCGGGGTGTTGACGTTGGCCATGCCCACCTCGAGCTGGCGGGCGACCGCCGTGGCGCGCTCAGTGTCGGTGCTCCACACGGCGCCGCCCAGGCCGAAGTCCACGGCGTTGGCGATCTGCACGGCGTCGGCGTCGTTGCTGACCTTGTAGACGACCGCGACCGGGCCGAACAGCTCCTCGGTGTAGGCCCGCATCTGCGGGGTCACCCCGGTGAGCACGGCCGGGGCGAAGTAGGCGCCGTTCCCGTCGGCCAGCTGCCCGCCGACGTGCAGCGTCGCGCCCTTGTCGACGGCGTCCTTGACCTGCGCGAGCAGGTTCTCGGCCGCCTTGCGCGACACCATCGGGCTGTAGGCCTCGTCGGAGTCGTCGCCGGCCTGGCGGGGGGTCAGCGCGGCGGCCCGCTTGACCAGCGCGGCCACGAAGTCGTCGTAGACGTCGTCCATGACAATCATCCGCTTGTTGGAGTTGCAGGCCTGGCCGACGTTCTCCATGCGCGTGTTCCAGGCCGTCTCGGCCGCGCCCTCGACGTCGTCGGTGTCCAGGATGATGTACGGGTCGGACCCGCCCAGCTCGAGGACGACCTTCTTGAGGTTGCGGCCCGCGGTCTCGGCGACGACGGTGCCGGCCCGCTCGGAGCCGGTCAGCGACACGCCCCGCACCCGCGGGTCGGCGATCATCGTGGCGACCTGCTCGTGGGTCGCGAAGAGGTTGACGTAGACCCCGTCGGGGACGCCTGCCTCCTTCATGATGTCGGCGATCGCCAGGGCCGAGGTCGGGCAGTTCTCGGCGTGCTTGAGTATTACCGTGTTGCCGGCCATCAGGTTGGGCGCCGCGAACCGGGCGACCTGGTAGTACGGGTAGTTCCACGGCATCACGCCGAGGACCGGGCCGATCGGCAGGTACTCGACGCGGGCGTTGTCGTAGCCGGGCAGCGGCCGGTCGGCCAGCAGCGCCGGGCCGTTGTCGGCGTAGTAGCCGAAGATGTCGTTGCAGAACTCGGCCTCGCCGGTGGCCTGCGAGGGCCGCTTGCCCATCTCCTTGCTGATGAGCGCGCCGAGTTGCTCGGCGCGCTCGCCGAACAGCTCGGCGACGCGCTTGACGATGGCGGCGCGCTCCTGGATCGGGCGGGCCCGCCACTGCGCGTACGCGGTCGTGGTCGCCGCCAGCGCCTCCTCCACCTCGGCGTCGGTGGCGAAGGGGAAGCTCTGGACGACCTCACCGGTCGCCGGGTCGGTCACCTGGTACGGCGGCGTCTGCGTCATTGCCTACTCCACTAAAGCGTGCTGGCCAGGCCAGCTGGGGTTGCTGCGAAAGTTGGTGGATATGAGGGTAACGAACCACTCTACGCTAGGCCTGGCCGAGGACCTCGCCAAGCAGCCCCACTAGTGCCCGCGCGCAGTCGCCATCGGAGTCCATGTCGGGGTTGTAGCACCCGACGGACAGGCCGGCCAGGCGAGGCGAGTGGGTCAGCGGCCGCAGCAGCTCGGCGGCCTCGTCCAGGGACAGGCCCGTGGCGTTCGGGTAGTCGGTGGCCGGGAACTCCTGGTGGTCGAGGACATCGACGTCCAGGTGCATCCAGAACTTCTCGCCGACCCGGTCCAGGGCGCTGTGCCCGGCGCACGACATCCCGACCGAGCGCAGCACCGGCGGGGAAAGCTCCACCGGGATGCCCAGGTCCTCGGGCATCGCCGAGTGCAGGGAGGCGGCTTCGGCCCGGTCCGCGCAGCCGAGCAGGGCGACCCGGTGCGGCTCGACCAGCGGGGCGCCGACGTGCTCGCACCAGGCCGCGGGGCCAAGGTCGGCCACGACGGCGATGGGCATGTCCGCCGCTTCCTGGGTGGGCGAGGTGGACGCGTCGTAGAGGTCCAGGTGCCCGTCCACGTAGGCCAGCCCGATCGGCCCGACGGCGTCGCGTGCCCCGGCCAGGGCGCCGGGCACCAGCGCGCAGCAGCCGCCGACGAGCACGGGCACCTTGCCGTCGCGCAGCAAGGTGGCGACCCGGGACCGGATGGCCGTGGTGACCTCGGCTACCGATGGCCAGCCGAACATGCCGGTCGCGGCATCGACGTCCTTGCCGACGATCCGGATGTCCATGTCGCCCGTGTCGGGCGCGCCGATGACCTTGACGAGGCCTGCGGCCCGCAGGGCGGCCGGCATGAGCTCGCAGCCGACCGGGGCGTCGCCGGCGCAGGCGGCGCCCACCGAGTCGATAGGGACGCCGACCATGACCAGGTCTCGGCGCGCCTCGCCAGCATCACTCACCCAAGTCATCTTATGGATGGGAGTGTCACACTGCGATAGCTCTCGCCGGACTTACGTCAATTTGGCATGAAAGTTTCCGTCGCCTTGACGCAACTGGTGAGCCCGGAGCCGGGCTCGGGGTCCGGATCCTCGCCGGGGCGCGGTGCCGAGCCGGCCAGGGCGGGCTCGGCCAGGGGCGGCAGGGACAGGTCGGTGATCCGCCGGGGGGCGAACGCCAGGCCCGCCGCCAGGCAGGCGAACGGCAGGACCGGCAGCAGGTAGCGGTAGTCGAAGTCGGCGATCGCGATGGGCGTGACCAGCATGACGACCGCGACGACCCACGGGAACATCGACGTGCCGCGCGACGCCCAGTACACCGGCAGCCGGCCGCGGCGCAGCCGCCAGTAGCTGGGGCGCCAGCGGACCCGCAGGACGCCGCCCAGGCCCACGACCAGGATGATCCCCAGCAGCGGTCCCCACGTCCAGAGCACCCGCTGGTAGGCGATCATGAAGGCGGCGAACGGCTCGTTGACCTCGCCGGCCTGGGCGTGCCCGTAGCTGACCCAGTCCTGGTTGGGGTAGCCGCCCTTGACCCAGGGGGCGTGCTGCTTGGGGCCGGGCAGCGGGAGCGGGTGCCGGTGGAAGTAGTAGTAGTAGACGGTGCCGGCCCCCGGGTAGTCCTTGCGGGTCGGCTCGACCGCCATCAGCAGCCCGTGCGCGACCGACTTGACGTAGCCCAGGGGCTGGGCCTCGACCGCCTTGATCGCGAACTGGGTCAGCAGCGCGTTGTTGGTGGGGCTGACCGGGCCGCCGGTGCTGTTGATGTCCTGGTGGACCTCGGGGGCGTGCCAGATGAAGTTGCCCGGGGCGGTCCTGGACTTGAGCGGCTCCTTCGGGCAGACCACCGCCAGCCGCCCGGTGGGCTTGATCGCCGCGCAGTCGGCGAACGACGAGACCCGGCCCCACAGGTAGAAGCCCTGGGACAGGGTCAGGCCGAAGGTGCCGTGGGTGTAGTCGTCAAACCAGGCGGCGTAGCCGAGGACCGGGGCCGCGCACCCGACGGCCATCGCGACCGCCGCGATCCAGGCCCGCAGCTTCTTCCAGCCGTACATCCGGATCCCGCGGGCCAGCAGGAACAGCGGGAAGACGGCCAGGAAGACCAGTCCCTCGGTTCGCACGATCGCCGCGTACCCCACCAGCAGGCCGGCGATCAGCGCCGTCCACCAGGGCAGCCGGCGGTAGCGCATGACCAGGAACAGGCCGAGCACCACGCAGAAGGTGAACAGCGCCTCGGTCATGATCAGGTGCTCGTCCTCGATCATGAACCCGTCGTAGAGGACCGGCAGCGTGACGAGGGTGGACCACTTCTTGGAGACGCCGCTGCGCCGCAGCAGCGCGTAGATCATGACGGCGTCCCCCAGCCCCATCAGGTGCTGGCAGGCGGTGACGAGCGTGAGGCTGTGGAACGGCAGCAGCAGCCGCAGGAACAGCGAGTACCCGGTGGTCTTGGACAGGTTCGGCTGCGGGCGCAGGGCCGCGCCCAGGTAGACGTAGGAGTCTCCGGCGAACCACAGCGCGCCCGGGAACCCGATCATCGTGATCAGCCGGACCAGGGCACCTCCGGCGAGCGCGATGGTGAACCACCGGTTACGCCCGGCAGTCGCCCGCAGGGCCGAGTAGGCCTGCCCTGGCCACCTGAGCGCGCGCTGCTGTATCCCTGACGTTGGAGTGGCTGTCACGCGCTCGATCCTATCGGGGTGAATTGCCCAACCAGGCCCTGTGGCCTCAGTTGGCCGGGCAAGTCGCTACCAAATGTTAGCGCCTGCCACACTCCGGGTGATCACCCGGTCATTGCCGGGAACCAGTTGCCCCCTGTGATCCGTTCTGCTGTCATTCAGCTATGCACGCTTTGGGCCAATAGGGGCCGACCGGGAGGGGATTGCGTTGCATCTGCTGCACGGCTGGGACCGCAGCGACATCCTGGCACTGCTCGGCGTGATCCTCGCCGCGCTGGCCATCTTCATCTCGCTCGTGCCGCCGCTGCGCCACCTGGTCCAGGGCTGGTGGCGGGGCATCATGCTGCGGGCCGGGCTGCCGCGCAGCAAGTACGCCAAGTGGTTCATCAGGAAGTGGGGCATGTACGAGAACCCCTACCTGGATGACGTGGAGAGCCTGGACCTGCGCAACACCTACGTGCCGCTGTCCTTCAGGACCGAGCGCCTGCCCGACAAGCTGACCATCGCCACCGACGTGCTCAACGACCCGGAGGTCGGCAACCTCATCATCGACGGCGGTCCCGGTTCAGGAAAGTCCACGCTGCTGAAGGCCTACGGGGTCGCCCTGCTGCAAAATCACCGGCTGCTCAGCCGGGGCCTGCGGCCGGTTCCCTTCCTTGTACAGCTCAGGAAGCTGGCCCTCTTCATCGCCGACGGCAAGGGGGGCGTCCGGGATTACCTCCTCAGCGAGGTCCTGGTCGCGGGCGCGGGCATGTCGGCCGAGCAGGCCCGGCACTTCCTGCAGTACGCGATCAGGCACCGCCAGGTCGCGGTGATGCTCGACGGCCTGGACGAGGTGACCACTGACCGATATCAGCCGGTTCTCGAGGCCATTTTCGCGTTCATGGACGATCATAATCCGGCGTGCCCGACGAACCGGGCGCGCCTGCTGCTGACCTGCCGGCGCCAGAACTTCCTGGCCGTTCGCGACGACTGGGTCCCGGCCTTCGGCGGCCGGGAGTGCTCGCTGGCCCCGTTGCGGAACTCCGAGGTCTTCAGCTACCTGGACAAGCTGCGCCGGAGCTTCCGGCCCCCGAACAGTCCCGAGAGCTTCATAGCGGCCGTCCGGTCCTCGGGCACGCTCGAGCTGCACAGGACGCCGCTGATCCTGGCCATGTCGGTCGGACTGTACGCCCGCAAGCAGTTCTTCGAGGTGCCCTCCTCGATCGCCCGGCTGTATGAGTCGATGGTCAGGGAGATGCTCGACCGGCACAGCTTCCGCCGCGATCACGGCGGCAACGCGCTGCGCTTCCAGGCCGATGACAAGTTCCGCTTCCTGCGGGAGTTCTCGCTGCACGCGGCGCAGCAGTCGGGCCAGTTCGATGACTTCACCAAGGAGGAGCTCACCGAGTTCGCCACCCAGCTGGCCCCGCGCCTCAACGCGGTGCGCGAGCCGGCTGACATGGTGGAGGAGATCATCGACCGGGCCGGCCTGCTCAGCGATGTCGGGGAGAAGGGCCTTTACGTCTTCGCGCACCGGTCCATCCAGGAGTACCTGGCCGCCGAGGAGCTGCGGATCCGGCCCGACGGCGCCGCCGTCCTGCTGGGCAAGGCGGCCGACCCGGAGTGGCGGCAGGTCGTCCAGTTCTACTGTGCGGGCCAGGAGGAACGGCAGATCGATGCGTTCCTTCGCCAGCTCTCCAAGCGCAACTCCCTTCTCGCCGCGTACTGCCTGGCGGGCGCCAAGCCGTCCGACCACGTCGCGGAGGCCATCCTCGATGCCATCGAGCCGGTCAGCGACACGAGCCTGCCCGCGCTGGCCGCCGCGACCATCTCGCCCCGCGTCCCGATTCAGGAGATGGCCATCGCCCGGCTGCGCGCCGCGCTCACGACGTCCGGCAGTACCCTGTCGGTGGCTCACGCCGACGTGGATGGCCTGCTGCCGCTGCTCAGCTCGCTGGCCGGCACCAACGCGGCCGAGATCGCGGCCCTGGTCCCGCAGGTCGTCGCGGCCGCACCCGATGACCCGCGCCTGGTGGACCCGCTCTGGCGCTGCCTGGCCACTCCCGCCATCGAGACCCGGCGGGCCTGCGCGACCATCGTCCAGCGGATGCTCAGCCTGGTCATGGACCCGGACGCACTGGAGGAACTGGCTCGCCAGGACCGTTATGACCGGGAGTTCCTCACCGCCGACATCCGCCGACGCGGCTACCCGTTCGCCGATGGCCTGGATCCCGGCCACAATCAGGTGACGCTGCTGGCCTGGGCCGAGCACCTGAACGTCATGCCCGCGCAGCCCAACCGCTTCTTCGAGGCCAAGGCGGCCGGCCAGCTGCACCGGGTCGAGGCCGCCCGCAAGCGGACAGTCTCCTTTTCCCTCTTCTGGCCGACCAGGCTGTTCATCTGGGGGCAGCTCCTCGGCGGGCTGGCCGGGACGGCCGTCATACTCGCCACCGACCCAGGCTCCCTGCTACGCCCGTTTCACTGGTGGACGCTCTTGCTGCTTGGCGGGCTGTCCGCCGCCTGGTTCGGCCTGTTCATTGCCCTGGCCTTCCTGAACTCCCGGCTCCCCGATGGCTCCCGGGTGGAGCACTTGTTCGACATGTGCGACGGGCCAGAGAGCGCGAACCTCGCCGTGGCCAGTGAGCACGACTGGATATCGGTTCCGCTGGCGATGGCGGTCATACCGGCCGGGGTCGTCATATCGGCCACGCCCCTGATCAGCAGCTCGCTGCCCGGCTACATCGCGGTGACCCTGGTCCTCGGGACGATCTTCTGGGCGAGCGCGCTCAACATATGCAGCCGGCCCGAGCATTTTTACCTGTACAAGCCCAACGAGTACGTCGACGTCTATGACGACCCGCGCAGCCGGCACTGGCTCGGGGTTAAGGCTGCCGCGCCCACTGCTCAAGCTGGGCAACGAACTCCTTAGCGGCCTTCGGCCAGCCCAGGTCGCGCTGGGCGGCCTGGTGGCCGCGCGCGCCCATCGCCAGCCGCAGGCCGGGATCGGCGTGAAGCTTCAAGATGGCCTCGCAGGCCGCCCGCGGGTCGTTGAACGGGACGACGAAGCCGCAGTCCGCCGAGGTGACCAGGTCGACGGCCAGCGGCAGCGGGGTGGTGATCACCGGCAGGCCGCGCGCCATGTACTCGATCACCTTGGTGGGCATCGACACCCGGAAGTTGGCCTCGTCCTGCAGCAGCGACAGCCCGGCCAGCGCGCCGTCGGCCAGCGCCAGGGCCTGCTCGTTGGGGACGAAGCCATGCCAGTGCACCGCCTCGCCCGCCGCCCTGATGTGCGCCTGGGCCTGCGCGTCGGCCTGGCCGACCAGCTCTACCGAGATGCCGTGCGGCGCCAGCAGCCGGCCAAGCTCGGTCATCTCGCCGCTCCCCCGGTCCGGGGACAGCCAGCCGACGTAGATCACCCGGCGCGGGCCGCCCGGCGGTGCGGCCTGGTCAGGGACGTAGGTGGTGTTGGGGACGACCAGGTGGGTCGCGGCGAACCGGTCGTTGTAGCCGTCCTCGGCCAGGATCAGGTGCAGGCGGCGCTCGGCCAGGTGCTCGGCCGCGATCACCCCGCCCGCCGCGACCGGCCGCAGGAACGGCGGCAGCCAGGCCTTGGTCGTCAGCGCGGCCGCCGTGTCCTCATGGACGTCCCAGACCGTCGGCGGCCGCTTGCCCCGCGGCGGGAGGGCGAGCAGCAGCTCCGGGTCGTGCACCAGCAGCAAGTCCGCCGACGGCGCGTGCGCGGCCAGGGCGGCGCGGGCGGCCCGCAGCGCCCCCAGGCGCCGCTTTCCCACCGCCCGCGGGATGGCGACCGTGGTCAGCCCGGGCTCGGGCTGCTCCGGCGCCCCTGGCTCCCCCATCGGCGCGATGTAGGTCACCTGGTGCCCGGCCTGCAGCAGCGCGCGGATCTGCCGGAAGTAGATCCGCGCGTCCGCCGGGTGGTGGACGACCGTGCCGACGAGGACGCGCACCGGGGGGCCTCCGGGTCTGAAGGGGGATGCTAGAGGGGGAAGACCGTCTCGCCTGGCAGCCGCTGGCCGCGGGTGTCGAACAGCAGGTGCGCCCGGGCGGCGATGTCCTCAAGATCGTAGCTGGAGTGGGCCTGCAGCAGGATCGTCAGGTCGGATTCCTGGACCGGGGAGTCGGCCCGCGCTATCTCCTTGCCGTCGACGGCCCAGCTGTCCACGTAGGGGTCGTGGTAGCTGAGGACCGCGCCGCGCTGCAGCAGCTTGCGGGCGATCGGCCGGGCGGGCGACTCCCGCTGGTCGGCGATGTCCTTCTTGTAGGTGACGCCGAGCAGCAGCACCCGCGCCCCGTTGAGCGGCTTGGCGTCGGAGTTGAGGATCTCCGCCGCCCGGTCGACCACGTAGCCGGGCATCCGGCTGTTGATCTCCTGGGCCAGCTCGACGAACCGGAACGGGTAGGACAGCTCGGTCCTGACCTTGTAGGACAGGTAGTTCGGGTCGATCGGGATGCAGTGGCCGCCGACGCCGGGCCCCGGGTAGAACGCCTGGAAGCCGAACGGCTTGGTGGCCGCGCAGCGGATCGCGTCCCACAGGTCCACGCCTAGCTCGTGGCAGAAGATCGCCATCTCGTTGACCAGCGCGATGTTCACGTGCCTGTAGGTGTTCTCGAGCAGCTTGGCCATCTCGGCCTCGCGGGCCGTCTTGGCCCGCACGACCGTGTCGCAGACGCGGTCGTAGAAGCCCGCCGCCGCCTCGGTGCAGGCCGGGGTGATGCCCCCGACGACCTTGGGGGTGTTGCGGACGCCGTAGACGCCGTTGCCCGGGTCGATGCGCTCGGGTGAGAACGCGAGGGCGAAGTCGATCCCGGCGGTCAGCCCGGTCGCCTTCTCAAGCAGCGGGCGGACGATCTCGTCGGTGGTGCCCGGGTAGGTGGTGGACTCCAGGATGACCGTGGTCCCGGCGCGCAGCAGCCGGGCCGCCGACTCGGTGGCCGCCCGCACGGCGGTCAGGTCGGGGCCGTCGGACTCAGAAAGCGGGGTGGGCACGCAGATGACGATGGTGTCGGGACCGCCGTCGCCCACGGCCGCTGCGGCCTCGGGGACGCTGGTGACCGCGCGGAAGCCGCCCGCCACCATCGCCGCGATGTCCGCGTCGGTCAGGTCATCGACGTGACTGCGCCCGGCGTTCAGGCCGTCGACCGTGGCCTGCTTGACGTCCAGGCCGGTCACGCTGAGCCCAACCCGGACCGCCTCTTG
>Ga0335072_10005988_pt1 | contig 17850 bp, 16 predicted proteins | sample Lox_Sample_21_FD_206725 | JGI IMG/M metagenome (GOLD analysis project Ga0335072, IMG submission 206725) | Soil microbial communities from Loxahatchee National Wildlife Refuge, Florida, United States - Lox_Sample_2.1 | ecosystem: Environmental > Terrestrial > Soil > Wetlands | place: USA... | reverse complement strand
CTTGGGCTGGTCGAGGTCGATCTGTGCGTACAGAGCCTGCTTGCCGATGCCCTTGCTCTCCGCCGACCCCCTGGTGACGCGCTCGAGCAGGCTCCTGACCGCGGAGTCGAGTTGCTCCGCCGGCACGACCCGGTTGACGAGCCCCCAGTCGAGTGCCGTGGCAGCGTCGATGACGTCACCCGACAGCGCCATCTCGGCGGCACGCTTCCGGCCGACGTTGCGGGCGATCGCCACCATCGGCGTATGACAGAACCATCCGCCGCTCCCGCCCGGTGCGGCGAATCCGGCGTTCTCGCTCGCTACTGCCAGGTCAGCCGACGCGACCAGCTGGCAGCCCGCAGCCGTTGCCAGGCCGTGCACGCGCGCGACCACCGGCTGGGGCACGCTCTGCATCAGCGTCATGAGCTCGGTACAGGTCCGCAGCAGCGACCGGACGCCCGTCAGATCAGCCTCGGCGACATCGGCGAAATCATGCCCGGCGCTGAACACCGGGCCATTCCCGGCGAGCACGATGCCGACCGCGTCACTCTCCCCTACCTGCGTGAAGGCGGCGATGAGCTCGTGCATGTGGGCCAGGGACAGGGCGTTGCGCCGCTGCGGCCGGTTCATGGTGATCGTGGCGAACTCGCCTGCCCGCTCCACCAGAACGTGCTCAAAACTCACGGCCCGACCTCCTTGCTCCTGCACTTCAGCGTACGACGCGCCGGCGATCAGTGGTCCCTCCGCGGGACGTGCATCAGATTGGGTCCCACGGGATGCTCTCGTAGACGCCGGTGAGCGCCTCGAGCACCGACGGGCTGATGTGCAGGCGGCGTTCGTCGACCTGACCCACGGCTGCGATGCCGAGCGAGTTGGTGAGGAACACCGCATCGAACGACCGGAGTTCGTCCAGAGTGATCCTCTGGCGGCGGGTCGTCACTCCTGCCGCCGGGAGCGCGTGCTCGAGCAGCTGCATGGTGATCCCGTGCAGCTGCGGCGCGTCCGGCCAGCTCACCGCGCCGCCTCCGTAGCCGGCGAGATTCGCGGTGGCAGACTCGGACACCACGCTGCCGTCCTCGGTGAAAAGGGCGTCGTCGAACCCGTTCTGCTCAGCAACCCGGCCGTAGTGAATCTGCCCGAACGTGCCCGCATGCTTGATGTGCGGCAGCGCGCGGCGGAACGTGACGGACTGCAGGCGCTGCGGCACCCCCGCAGCCGCCGCGGCCGGGCGAACGGTCACCATGACCGACGGTTCGAGGCCGGGATCGGCCTGGAAGACGCTGACTCGCACGGTGGCGTCAGCGTGATCTCCGAGCGCGTGCCGGATATGCCGGAGTACCCGGCTTGCCGGGAGTCCGGTGTCGTAGAGCTCACGGGTAGCTGTGTCGAGCCTCTGCAGGTGGCGATCGAGACCGCGGACCGCCCGCTTGCGCACTTGCAGCGCGGTGAAATGACCGTAGTTGACCAGGGCGGGGAATTGCAGTTCGTCGGCTCGGGCTGGATGACCATCAACCTCGTTCGCCAGCACTGTCACAGACACCCACGCTAACGGAGTCACGCGCAGACTCAATGCCCGGCCGGAAACGAGGCAGCCCTCGTCCGCCGCCCCCGCCGACTCGCGGTCGGCGGGGCCGGCCCCGGGCGCCGCTTGGTTCAGGAGCTCCGGGTCAGGAGCTCCGGGTCAGAGCAGCTCGAGGATGGTGGCGTTGGCCTGGCCGCCGCCCTCGCACATGGTCTGCAGCCCGTAGCGGGTGCTGGTGGCGCGCATGTGGTGGACCAGGGTGGTCATGATCCGGGCGCCGCTGCCGCCCAGCGGGTGCCCGAGCGCGATCGCGCCGCCGTTCGGGTTCAGCCGGGCCTCATCGGCGCCGGTCTCGGCCAGCCAGGCAAGCGGCACCGGCGCGAACGCCTCGTTCACCTCGAACACCCCGATGTCGTCGACCGACAGTCCGCTCCGCTTGAGGACCTTCGCGGTGGCCGGGATCGGGCCGGTCAGCATGATCACCGGGTCGTCACCGACGACCACGGCGGTGTGGATACGCACGATCGGGGTCAGGCCCAGCTCAGCTGCCTTCTCGCTGGTGGTGATCAGCAGCGCCGCCGCGCCGTCCGAGATCTGCGAGCTGTTGGCAGCCGTGATCGTCCCGCCCTCGGGCTTGAATGCCGGCTTGAGCGCGGCCAGGCCCTCGACCGTGCCGCCGCGGCGGACGCCCTCATCAGCCTCGACCTTGTCCCCGGCCGGGTTGATCACCGCCGTGATCTGCCCGGCAAATCGTCCCTCGTCCTGCGCCGCTGCCGCCTTGGCGTGCGAGCCCAGGCTGAACTCATCCAGCTGGGTCCGGCTGAACCCCCACCGCTCCACGATCATCTCCGCGCCCAGGCCCTGGTTGGGCGCGATCCCGTTGTATCGCTCCCGGAACCCTTCCCCGAACGGCCACTGCCCCGCCACCGACATGCCCATCGGCACTCGGCTCATCGACTCCACCCCGCCCGCCACCACAACGTCGTAGTGGCCCGCGACCACACTCGCCGCGGCGAAACTCACCGCCTGCTGGCTCGACCCGCACTGCCGGTCCACCGTCACCCCCGGTACCGCCTCCGGCCACCCCGCGCCCAGCACCGCGTTACGGGCAATGTCGATCGCCTGCTCCCCCACCTGCCCGACACAACCCCAGATCACGTCCTCTACCACCGCCGGGTCGATCCCGGACCGCTCCGCCACCGCCCTCAGCACATGCGCGGACAGGTCAGCCGGCTGAACCTCCGACAGTCCGCCCTTGCGCTTACCCACCGGCGTCCTGACCGCCTCGACGATAACTGCGTCCCGCATGCGACCCTCCCGGGTGACCGAATGCCTGCCCGGTTCGTCCGGGTCAGTCTGAGCTTTTCGGCACGATTGTTAGCAACGGTAGCTAACCGGGGCCGCGAAGGCGAGTCCGGGGGCTGCCACGATCACCCCCCTGACCAGGGATGGTCTGCGCGCTTGCGGCGGGCAGTGCAGCTGAGGATGCGCGACTAGAGAGGGCTGATCGGCGGCAAGGTCATCGACCAGACCGAGGCCTTCCTGCTGCTTGCGCTGGTGTTCACCGGCTTCAATGGCGCCTGGCTGTTGCTGTTCGACGACGCTCGGCTGACCGTGCCCGCGGCACAGGCCGATGGTGCTCGGGCGGAGCCCGGCCCCGTGCCGCCGGGCTGACCGGAGCCAGAGGCTCAGCCGCTATGAATCCGGGTCCCGCCGAGACCGGGCCAGGACTGCGGGCTAGGACTGCGGGCTAGGACTGCGGGGCCGGGTTCGCCGCGGTCGGGAACTGCGCCTCCCGGGCGATGGCGGCCTGGTCGGCGAGGGCGATCGCCATCTGGCCGAGTGCGGTCGGGTGGAACGGCGCGCTCGCCGACAGATCCTGCACGTAGGGCTGTCGCGAACAGATCCCGTGCCCGGCGAAGCTGGGCTGCGGCGACAGGAAGCCGAACTGGGCCGCTCCCTTCGCCAGGACCTTGTTGAGCGCGCCGAGCCAGGTGCTGAGTGTCTGCACCTTTGCCGCGGTCAGCCCCTGACGGGTAATGCAGCTGACGTCGCTGCCGAACGGGTCGTAGTAGCGGTTGATGATGACCTGCGGATGGCCGGGCAGGCTGCCGAGCTTGATCAGCAGCTGCAGGTAGCTCGCGCTGAAGGCGTGCAGTTTCTGCTGGAAGTAGGCCGCCGAGGCGCGGTTGTCGCAGGTACTGGACACTGCGCAGACCTCCAGGATCGTCGACCACTGCAGGTCGTCAGCGCCGACGCTGACGATGACGACGGATGGGTCCTTCACGTCGCCTGCTGACGCGATCTGTGCCGGGACAGTCTGGCCGCCCTGGACCTGCGGGCCGAGGAGTCCGTCCGGGACAGTCGCGCTGTCGCAGGCGAGATTGAGGACCTTCCAGTTGTTGGCGCTGGCCAGGTCCGCGGCGTACGACTCTGAGCTCCGGCCGCAGGCCTTGTCGGCCGCTGACGGATCCGGCACCCAGGGCAGGCCCGCCCCGGCGGCAGTAGAGTCGCCGATGACCACGGCGTTGACGCCGGTCAGCAGTGGCCCTTGCCGGTGCTCCGGTTGCCTCGTCACGGGGGAACTGGCGACCAGCTGGTTCAGCGAGTGCACGCCGCTCAGTGCGTGGCGCGCGCCGTTCGCGGCTACGGCCACCGCCGAGAAGTTGATGAGTTCCGTGGCGGCAAGTGCAACGGCGAGCACGACGAGCGTCGACCTGCGGGACAGGCGCCGCCAGCCCGACACGGCACCCCCGAGGATCAGGGCGCAGAGCCCGGCTGCCACGGCCTCGAGCGCGAAGTAGCGCTCCCAGCCGGAGACCAGGCCGGCGCGCAGGGTCTCTTCGGCTCGGCTCGGGCTTGAACCCTCGACGAAGTTGGTGAGCTCGCTGTCCAGCGTGATCTGACTCAGCTCGAGCCGCGGCCGGACGGGGCCAGGCAGGGACACGACTGTCGGCAGCGTCTGGCCGAAGAGGCTGACCTGGCCGGGGCCGGAGAAGCTGAGTGCAGGCGCTGCGCCGACCTTGATGACCTGGCCGGCGAGTGTCACCGTCTGCATCGGCGTGACCGCCAGGGCCGCGGCCATGGAGGCGATCGCGATGGCGGCCGTGCCGAGGACTGCCGCGACAATTCCCGAGGGCCTTCGCAAGCTGAGCAGTCCGCGACGGCGTTGCGCGCGGTCCGAATAAGGCGCCGGTGAAGAGGCGCTCGCTGCGTGCAGTCTGTTCTCGGTCATAAGTCGCGTCGGGACGTACCCCGGTCTGCGAGCTTACATGCAGGGATTGTGTGGCCTGCCCGGCCGATTCGCAGTGAGATTGCGCTGCGTGGGTATGTTGTCACTCCACGTGCTCAGCCTGACTGCCGGGAGGCGGGACAATGACCGGACGAATCGGAAAGACCAGGAACATCTTCCTGGTATGGCTCGTGTGGCCGTTTATCACTCTCGGCGTCTACCACCTGGTCTGGTGGTACAAGATCAACCGGGAGACCAAGGACCTGGACGACCGCATCGAGGTCAACCCGGCGCTGTCAGTCCTGGCGATCACGCTCGGGGCGCTGATCATCGTTCCGCCCTTCGTCTCCATCTTCAAGACAGGTGACCGGATCGCCCGGATGCAAGCGGGAGCGGGTCTTCCGGTGACATGCAGCGGAATCCTTGGCTTGCTGCTTAGCTTCGTTTTCGGCCTGCACACGCTGTACTACCAGTACGAGCTCAACCGGACGTGGCAGGAACTCGGGGCCCCCGAGGGCGCACTGATCACGCTGCCCGCGCGCCCTGACAGCGGCACGGCGGGTCCGGACCAGCGCGCTGCCTGACGAGTCAGACCGGGATGGCGGCGCCGTTGACGAGGCCCGAGTCCGGGCTCGCCAGATAGACATAGCTGCGGGCCACGTCGAGGGGCTTGGGCCAGGACTCGTGCTTGGCGTCGGGCAGCGCGGCCCGGTTCGCCGGAGTGTCGACGATGCTGGGAACAACGCAGTTGACGGTGACGCCAGTTCCGCGGACCTCGTCGGCCGCCATGGAGACCAGGTGCAGCACGCCCAGCTTGGTCACGGAGTACGCGAATCCGTTGCCAGCCGTCACGGTCGCCGCCCGGCTCGCGGTATGCACGATGCGGCCTTTCCCGGCTCGCTGCATTGCCCGGAGCGCGTGCTTGGTGATCAGCGCCGCAGACAGCAGGTTGAGCTCGAACTGCCGGGTGAGCTCGTCTGCCTCGAGGTCCGCCAGTGACCGCTTCGGCGCGTAGCCGCCGATGGTGTTCACCACTGCCCACGGCACCGGGCCTGCCGCGAAGAGCGCACTGAGGGCGTCGTCGTCGAGTGCGTTCACCTTCACGTACTCCACCCCGGCCAGGCGGCGTTCGGGCGCAGGCTCCATCCGGTCGGCGCCCCGGACCTTCGCCCCGAAGTCTGCAAAGCATGCAGCGACACCAGCGCCAAGCGCGCCCGTCGCCCCGAACACGAGCACCTCACGGCCTGACAGTGCGGACTCGACCACGTTTCCTCCTGAAGTTCGCTAGTTCTCCATGCTCAGCGAGGCGACCAGGTAGCCGACGCCGAACGGATCGTCGCAGTACCGGACCTTGCTGGCCACCTGCCTGCCGTCGACAGCGCCGGCCAGGACCTGCCAGGCGGGCCGCCCGGTCGCCATGAGCTCGCGCGCGAGCGCCGGGTCCAGCCGGAGCAGCGCGCTCAGGTCGCCGGACCGCACCGCCTGCTCGACCATGGCGTCGAACGGCAGGCTGCGCTCGTCGAGGTAACCCGGCGCCTTCAGCCCGCGCCGTGCACTGCCGTCCGCCATGACGAGCAGCGCGACGCGGCCGGCTCGGTGCGCCAGCCGCGCCCCGAGCGCCACGCAGTCGCTCGTCCCGGAGTGTTCGCTGACCGAGTGCAGTTCCCGTTGGCCAGCGTAGCCAGCTGTGTCCAGCAGCAGGGTGCCGAGTCCGACCGACAGCGGCAGCGGGAGCGCGGCGGCGTCCGGCATCGTGCCGGGCGCCTTGCGCAGCGCCGGTGCGTAGTCGGCAAGGTCCAGCTGACCAGCCGGATCCCACGCCTGCATCTCCGCGGCCGGCCCGATAACCGCGACGACCTCCGGCGCGCTCGCAAGAAGCCCGGCCGCCGCGTCGAGACAGGCCCGCCTCAGTTCGGGAATGACCGGGTCAGCGCCGGTCAGCTCGCGGGCGAGGAGTGGCGGCGCCGGGCAGAGGGCGGCTGCGGAGATCATCGGTCAGGTTAGCCCGCGGACCGCTCGGGCGGGAGGACGGTCGCCGCGGATCGCGGCGACCATGTCGACGACCTGTCGTGACTCGGTGACCTGATGCACCCGGAAGATACGAGCGCCGTGCCACGCGCACACTGCCGTGGCCGCGAGCGTGCCGGGAAGGCGCAGCTCGGGCGGCAGGTTGAGGGTCTCGCCGACGAAGTCCTTGTTCGACAGCGAGACCAGTACGGGCCAGCCGGTGTCCGTCATCTCGCGCAGGCGCCGGGTGACCTCGAGCGAGTGCCAGGTGTTCTTGCCGAAGTCGTGCGCCGCGTCGATGATGATCTTCTCTGGTGCGACCCCGGCCGCGAGGGCGCGCTGCGCGAGCTCCTGCACCCGGGCGAGGACATCGGCCATGACGTCGCCGTAGGCAACGCGGAACGGCCGGGTCCGCGGGCGCTGCTTGCCGACGTGCGCGCACACCAGCGCAGCGCCGAACTCCGCGGCGACGTCAGCGAGCCGTTCGTCGTATCCGCCCCAGCTGTCGTTCAGCAGGTCCGCGCCTGCCTCGCAGGCGGCCCGGCCGGTCTCGTGCCGCCAGGTGTCGACGCTGATCACGACGTCTGGGTACGCGGCGCGGACTGCGCCGATGAACCCGGCGGTGCGGCGAATCTCCTCAGCCACGTCGACCTGTGCCCCCGGCGCCGCCGGGATGCCGCCGATGTCGACGATGTCCGCACCCTCGGCGATGACCTCGTGCACCCGGTCCATTGCGGCGGGCTCGTCCCAGGTCACCCCGGGCCGGAAGAACGAGTCCGGCGTGCGGTTGACGATGCCCATGATCAGCGGCACGTGCGGCGCAAACAAGGTCCGCCCCACTCGCAGCACACCCTGCGCGCGCGGTTGACGGGCCTGACCCCCGGCGTCAGTACTCGTCATTGCCCGTGCTCGTCACTGTCAGGGTCGGGCACCGGCCTGCCCGTGCTCGCGCAGCGTTGCGGCCGGCGGCCGCTCGGCCACCGGAACCAGTCGCGAGACAGGCTGCGCCTGGCCGGTCTCGTCCCGGACGAACTGCCACAGCGTACCCGCGGGGCTGAGGCGGGCCTCGTCGTCGTTGCCGGCACGGTGACCCGCCCGGCGGCGCTCGGCGACCACGAGCAGCTCGGCCGCCATGACGGCGAGGTCGTGGTTAGCCTGGTGCCGGTGCGCGCGACTGCCGAGATCGACCTGAGCGACGGCATCGAGGCCGTAACCGGAAGCCGTGTCCATGAGCGTGGCCAGCTCGACGCCGTAGCCGACCGGGATGCTGAGCGACTCCATCAGGGTGCGGCGGGCGGCCCATTCCCCCGCGAGTGGCTGCACGACTCCGGCGAGCTCCGGCCACCACAGGCTGATGAGGGGCCGGGCCACCAGCTCGGTGACGCGACCGCCCTCAGTCGACGTGGAGCCGTCGGCCTCGGTGCGCACGCGGGTGTAGAAGCCCTTGACCAGCTGCACCTGCTCGTCGGCGAGCAGCGGCCCGGCCAGGCCGGAGACGAAGTGCGGGCCCCAGCGCGTCAGGTCGGCGTCCACAAAGACCAGCAGGTCGCCCTTGGTGACCAGCAGCGATTTCCACAGCGCCTCGCCCTTGCCGGGGTAGCTGCCGGCTGACGGCGCGACCTCGGCAGCACGGTAGACGACCGCGCCTGCCTGCGCCGCCACGACCGCAGTCGCGTCGGTCGAGTCGGAGTCCATCACGATGAGCTCGTCCACGAGCGGGACCTGACGCACCAGCGACCGGGCGATCGCGCCGACGACGCTGGCGACGGTTCGCTCCTCGTTCTTCGCAGGGATCACGACGCTGATCGTCATGCCGAGACGCTGCTTGGCCGCCAGAAGCGTGTCAGCGGGCCAGTCCTGCCAGCGCGAGGTGCGGCGGTGCAGCCAGCTCTCGGTCCGCTCGTCCATGACGGTGCCAGCCTAATCACGCTGGTGCGGCCAGCCTGCGGCAGCCCGGGCTCGCAGGGCCGGCCCTACCGGACCGAGCGCACGCCCATGACCGCGAACGCCCCGGCGATACCGCAGCAGCCGCCCGCGATGAACAGCGTCCGGTAGCCGCCGGCGTGGCTGATGATGAGCGCGGCGAGCAGCGGCGCGATCACCTGCGGGCCGGCGTTGGCGATGTTGAGGACGCCAAGGTCACGGGCGGCATCCTCGCTGCGTGGCAGCACGAGCGTGACGAGCGCGGCATCCACCGACAGATAGCATCCGAACGCGACGCCGGCGAAACCAGCGAAGAGCTCGATGGTGCCGAAAGTCGGCGACAGCACCGGGAGCAGGCAGCCAGCGCCAGCCATCGCTGAGGAGACAAACACGAACGGCTTGCGGCGGTCGAGCCGGTCGGACAGGGGCCCGGCGAGCGCGGCCGCGGTCAGGGCACCGACGGCGCTGATGGCAGCAAGCACGGTCACGCCTTCGGCGGGCTTCATCTGGCCGGGTAGCCCGATGTAGTCGGTGAGGATGTAGAGCTCGTAGCTCACGACAAGGTAGTAGCCGAGGATGGCGGCAGCGCGGCTGGCGAACACGAGCGCGAAGTCCCGGTGCCGCAGCGCCGCGAAGAAGTCCGCGATCGTAGCGGGGAGCCTCCGGAACTCACGCGACCGGACCGCGGCTGCGTGCGACTCGGCCGGAGGTGGATCGGCCGGGGGCGGATCGGCCGGGGGCGGGTCGCTGGCCGGAGCGTCGGCGGTGGACAGCACGAACCACAGCGCGGTGAGCGCGAGCAGGACAGCGAGCGCGAGGTAACCCAGGCCGAGGTGTCCGGTGAACTGACTGGCCAGTCCGACGCCGGCGACGCCGCCGACGACGGAGCTGACGCCGGCGACCGCCGATGCCGCGCCGCGTCGCTGTCGGCTGACCCGGTCCGGGATGACGGCAGTCAGCGGTGCCTGGTAGAGGTTGGCCACGATCTGAGTGAGGCACCAGGCCACGAGCACCAGAAGCACTGTCGTCGCCCGGCCCAGCAGCGCGAGCGCGCCGATCATGGCAAGCGACATCGTCACGAGCCACGGCGCGCGGCGGCCGAAGCGCGACCGCGTCCGGTCGGACAACGCGCCGCCAACCGGGTTGAACACCAGCGCGAAAACGGCGCTGACGCCGGAGACGACACCGAGGGCCACGACTTTGTGCGGCCGGTCGATACGCTCGATCTGCAGCGGCAGCAGAACGGTAAGAATCCCGGCGTAGAGGGCGGACAGCGCCCCGTTCGCCAGGCCAAGGCTGATCATGAGCCGGCGGAAACCCGCACGCCGGGACGCAGCCAGGCCGGCGCCGTGCGGTGTGACGGCACTCGCGGTGCTGTCGGCGGGACCGGTCACGCTGGCCTCCGGCGGCCGGGCCGCGTGCTGGGGGGACTGGCTAGCTGATCGTGACCGTCGCCGTGCCGCGGGTATCGGCGAGGCTGCGGGCAATCTCGAGCCGGTACTCACCCGGCACGGTGACCCAGCCACTATCCCAGATCTGGAATGCTCGCTTCGGCAGCTCGATCGTGACCGTCGCCGCTTCGCCCGGCTTCGCGGCGACGCTTGCGAAGCCCGCCAGCCAGCGCCGCGGCCGGTCCGCGTCCGCAGTCGCGGGAGACACGTAAACCTGAACCACCTCGCGGCCAGGTCGGCTGCCGGCGTTGCGCACCGTGACAGTCACGTGCCCGGCGTCAGCGGCCACGCCCGAGTACTCCCAGACCGTGTAACCGAGGCCGTGGCCGAACGGGTAGCGGGGCGCGACCGCCGACCGGTCCCAGGCCCGGTAGCCGATGAAGACACCCTCGTCATACGGCAGCAGCCCGTCGTGCGGGGTGACGTTAAGCACTGGGCAGTCGGCCTCGGCCACCGGCCAGGTGGTGGGCAGCCGGCCGCCGGGCTCGGTCGCGCCGAGCAGCACGTCGGCGAGCGCATGCCCGGCTTCCTGACCGGGAAACCAGGCCAGCAGCACGGCCGCCACGTCGTCGGCCCACGGCAGCTCGACCGGCGAGCCGGCGTTCACGACCACGATCGTGCGCGGGTTAACGGCCGCGACGCGGCGCACAAGCTCGTCCTGCTGGCCCGGCAGCGCGAGCGAGGTCCGGTCGAAGCCCTCCGACTCGACCTCGTCGGTGGTTCCGACGACCACGACTGCCACGTCCGCCGCGGCAGCGAGCGCTTCTGCCTCATCGAGCAGCTCGCGCGCGCTTGCCATCGGCGCTCCGTAGCCGAGGACCAGAGACACCACGGCGAACCCGCGGACCAGGCTGACCTGCTGGGTCAGCGAGACGTCCACGGACGCGCCGGCGTTCAGGGTCACCGGCACGCGGCGCTCCGGCGGGGCCAGGAACACGACCGCCAGGTCGTCGCTGTCGGCCTGCACGGGTTCGTCGAACAGCACGCTGCCGCCGACGGTCAGGGTGAAGTCGCCGATGCCGCGGATGCCAAGCTGATGGACGCCGCTGACCTCGGCCGTGAGCGTGCCGGAGATCTCGACCGATGCCAGTTTCTCGGCCTCGACTCCGCCGGGCAGCTCCATCCACAGGCCGGCGCCGGTCGCGAGCGGCGTCTGGTACAGGACGGTGCCGTCCGTGCTGCGGAAGGTGGCCTGCATCGCGCTCCAGTCGGGCTCGCTGGCCGGGGACAGCCTCCCGGTGCGCGGATCCGATCCGATGCCGTAGGAGAGCTTGACCGAGTCCGGCAAGGCGGCCGTCAGGCCCTCGAGCGGCGAGACGATGTGCGCCGGGAACACGGTGGCACTGCCACCGCCGAGCACCCGCGCGTCCCGGGCCAGCGCGCCTAGCAGGGCGACGCTCGTGATCGCCGCGGTGTCGAGCGGCAGGACCGTATCCCGGTTGGCGGCCAGGACAACCGATCGCGCCGCTATCTCGCGGGCCAGGCCGCGGCCGTCGATCGGAGCTGGCCGGTGCTCCGGCGGTACGGACTCCGGTGCGCCCTCGAGCGCACCGACCCGCGCGGCGAGCCGGAGCACCCGGCGGACCTGCTCGTCCACGACATCCTGCGCGACCGAGCCAGCACGCACCGCGTCGACGAGGCGCGCGCCCCACGGGTTGCCCATCGCGGGCATCGCGATGTCGAGCCCGCCGTTGGCCGTTGCGGCGGTGTCGCGGGCGGCCAGCCAGTCGGACACGATGGCGCCGTCGAAGTCCCACTCGCCCTTGAGCAGGCCGAGCTGCAGCTCCGCGTTGTCGGTCATGGAGACGCCGTTCACGCGGTTGTAGGCCGACATCACGCCCCACGCGCCGGCCGCGACGATCGGCTCGAATGCGGCCAGGTACAGCTCGCGCAAGGCACGCTCGGTGACTTCGGTGCTGGCGGTGAAGCGCTCGGTCTCGAAGTCGTTCGCGACGAAGTGCTTGACCGTGGTGCCGACGCCCTGGTCTTGCACGCCGGTCACGTACTGCGCGCCGATCGCGCCGGTGAGCAGCGGGTCCTCCGAGTAGGCCTCGAAGTGACGGCCGCCGAGCGGGCTGCGGTGCAGGTTCACCGTGGGGGCCAGCAGTACGTGCACGCCTTTGCGGCGGGCTTCCTGGCCAAGCAGCCGTCCGGCCTCACGCGCAAGGGCCGGGTCCCACGTCGCGGCAAGCGCGGTCGGGCTCGGCAGTGCGATCGACGGGTCAGCCGCGCTCCAGGTCATGCCGCGCACGCCGACGGGGCCGTCGGACATGACGATCGAGTCGAGGCCGATCTGCGCCAGCGGCGGCAGGCTCCAGGCGTCCTGGCCGGCCAGGATCGCTACCTTCGACTCGAGGTCGAGCTGCGCGAGCGCGGCTTCGACAGCGGCTTCCTGCCGGGCGTTCAGGTCGGACATGCGGGACAACTCCTTACAGCGGGCTGCCAGGATCCTAGCCTGGCGCTTCTTCGCTGCCGCGGCCCGCAAGCCCGTTAGCTGTCAGGCGGGGCCGCCGGCGTCCATCCGGGGGTAGCCCATTCGTCGTCTCTATGCCACTGATATCCAGCCGGGGCAGCCGCACACCGCGCGGAGAGGAGAGCGGCGTGAACATGATCGCCTGCGGAAATCGTGTCGACGTCCTCGACGTCTACGTCGAGGACGTCGAGGGCACGAAGTCGTTCTATGAGAAGGTCTTCGGCCTTCCGGCGACTCGCCACCCCGACTGCGTAGATTTCACCTTCGGCGACACGATCCTCCACCTGAGGGACGTCTCGTCGGCCGCCGAGTTTATCGGCCCTGCGGAGGTCGCCAGCAGCGCTGACGGGTCCCGCGGCGTGTTCACGATCTTCGTGGCCGATGTCGATGCGGCCTGCGCGGAGCTGGCACGACGCGGGGTGGGTCTCGTCAATGGCCCGGCGGACCGTTCGTGGGGGCTCCGTACGGCATGTTTCGCCGATCCGGCAGGTCAGATCTGGGAGCTCGCGGCCCTGCGCGAGGACGGGGTGCCGGGCAGCGGCGCAGGCGCGCGCACGTGGGACGGCACCGAGAAGCGCATTGGGAGCATCGCGTTGTTCGTCGAGGATCTGCAGCGCGCACAGTCGTTCTACCGCGACGGGTTCGGTCTGCCGGCCGGACATGACAGCCACGACTTCGCGGACTTTCGCTTTGACAGAATGACCATCAGGCTGCTCGACATTCCTCGCGCACGGCAGCTGGTCGAGCCGGCCACCGTCGCCGGTCCTGCCGACGGTCTGCGCTTCACGTTCTGCGTCTTCGTCGAGAATGTTGATGCGGTCCTGGATGAGCTGGCGGACTGTGGCGTGCAGCTGTTCAAGGGCCCGGTGGACATGTCGTTCGGCCATCGCATTGCGAGTGTTCGCGATCCCGGTGGTCACATCTGGGAGGTCGTTGGCCAGATTTCCTGAGCTCGCTGCCAGCCATGGCTGGATGCCGCAGGCCAGCCCGCCGACCCAGCTAGCCGGCGTATCGGAGCGGCAGTCGGCCGGTGACGCCGGGCGTGCACGCGAAGATGTCGCCCGCATGCGGCTCAGCGGCCCGATCGGCAGGCGTGAAGCCCTCGCGCGCGGTCGTGATAAAAAGCGTACCGAGATCGGCACCGCCGAATGCCGCCGAGGTAACCTGCCGCGCCGGGACACTGACGACAGCGTCGAGGATGCCATCTGGGGTGTAGCGCCGCAGTTCGCCGCTCCCCCATACCGCCACCCAGAGGCAGCCGTCGGCGTCGAGCGTCATGCCGTCGGGCATTCCGTCGGCGGGCACGATGTCGAGGATCCGCCGCCGGCCGGACAATGTGCCGGTGCCGGGGTCAGTGTCGAACGCGTCGATTCCCCCCGCCGGGCTGTCGATGTAGTAGAAGGTGCGCCGGTCGTCGCTCCAGTCCAGCCCGTTGGAGACGCTGACGCCGGCGATAAGCTCGGCGACCGAGCCGTCTGGCGCGAGCCGGTACAGCCGGCCGGCCCCGCCCGTTTCCGCGTCGCCCTGCCAGCGCATCGTGCCGGCGCAGAAACCGCCCCACGGGTCGGGCTTGCCGTCGTTGAACCGCACGGCGGGCGCGCATGTGGTCAGGCCCGGCACCCGGCGAAGTCCGGAGCCGTCAGCCGCGCAGGTCGCGAAGTGATCCACAAGCGCGAGCGCGAGGCCCCCGCCCACGGTCAGGCCGGCAGCGCCGACCGGAACGCCGGTAGCGAAGTCACTGCGCGCGCCGGTCACCGGGTCGGCTGTGTGGACCCGCTCGCCGAGGATGTCCACCCAGAGCAGCACGCCGCGACGGTCGTCCCAGACAGGCCCCTCCGCAAGCTCGCACTGCGCTGCGATTGCGAGCTCGGCGCCGAGCATGCGGGCGCTCAGCTGCTGTCCCGGAGGAGCGCGCGGCCGAGGATCAGCTTCTGGATCTCGCTGGTGCCTTCGTATATACGGAACAGGCGTGCGTCCCGGTACAGCCGCTCGACGGGAACGCCGTGCATGTATCCGAGCCCGCCGTGGACCTGGACGGCGAGGTCAGCGGCCCGGCCGACCATCTCGGAGCAGTACAGCTTGGCGGCACTTGGGCCGATCTTACGATCCGTACCCGTATCGTAATTTCGGGCCGCTTCCAGAACCGTGGCGCGGCCGGTGTAGGTGCCCGTCTGCATCTCGGCGAGCATCGCCTGTACGAGCTGGAACTCTCCGATCGGCCGACCACCCTGCCGGCTGGACCGCGCATGGGCAACCGACTCCTCCAGCAGCCGCTCGGCCATCCCCACGCAGATCGCAGCGATATGGACCCGGCCGCGTACCAGCGACTTCATCGCGGCCGCGAAGCCCGCGCCCTCGTGACCGCCGACCAGTGCCGTGGCGGGAACCCGGACGTCGTCGAAGAACACCTCAGCCGTCCAGGCGCCCGCCTGACCCATCTTCCGGTCCTTGGGTCCGACTCGCAGGCCCTCGAGCCCGGCCGCGACGAGGAATACCGAGATGCCCTTCGTACCTGGCCCCCCCGTGCGCGCGAACACGACGAACAAGTCCGCCAGCGGTGCGTTGGTGATGAACCGCTTCGCGCCGGACAGGACGTAGTGCTCGCCGTCCCGCTCCGCTCGCGTGGTCAGTCCGGACGGGTCCGAGCCGGCCTCGGCCTCGGTGAGCGCGAAAGACGCGACGGCCCCGCCGGCCAGGCGGGGCAGCCACTGCTGCTTCTGCTCGTCGGTACCGGAGCTGACGAGTACCTGCCCGGCGATCCCGTTGTTAGTGCCGAACATCGACCGGAAGGCGGGCGTTGTGTACCCGAACTCGAACGCGAGCTGGACGTCTTCGGTGAGGGTGACGCCGAGGCCGCCGTACTCCTCGGGGAGCGTGTAGCCGAACAGCCCCATGTCCGCTGCCGCTCGCCGGATGTCGGGCGGGACTGCGTCGGTGTCCTCGATCTCGTCCTCGCGCGGCACGACCTCCGCGCGGACATAGCGGCGGACCGCCGCTAGCACGTCGGCGAACTCGGATTCCCTCATCCCCGCAGAGTAGGCCGTCACCGCCACAAGCGGACAGGTGCCTCGAAATGTGCCACGCGCTGCGCAGCGCCGTGCAGCCCGACCTGGCAGAACTGGTAGATGATCGCGGCAGTCGGCGCATGGACGTGGCGTTCGAACAGGGGCAGCCGGATCACCGGCCCGTCGGCCTCAGGGATCTTCAGGAACTCCGGGGGAACATCGAGATCAGCCAGCGGCACCCGGAAGATGCGGGCCACCTCGTCCGGCGCTCCGGCCGGCTCGCTGTCAGCAGGACCGGCCCAGATCACGACCGGAGTGATGACATAACCGGACCGTGTCACATAGTCGTCGAGCAGGCCGAGCACTGCCGAAGCGCGTACGTCGATGCCAGTCTCCTCGCGCAGCTCGCGGATGGCCGCCTGCTCGGCGGTCTCGCCGGCGTCGCGTCGGCCGCCTGGCAGTGCCCACTGCCCCGCGTGATTGCGGAGCCCCCGCGCACGCCGGGTGATGACCAGCGTCTCGCCCCCAGCCGAGGTCTCGACGCAGATGGCCACCGACGCCTGCTTCAGGTCCGGGCGGTCCGCCGCGATGCGCGGGAACTGGCCAAGATTGGCGGCGAGCCGCTCGGGGTCGAGCGCCGTGGCGCCGTTGTGACTGGGGGTGCCACCGGATGTCATCTCACCATCATGCGCTGCGAATGCTTCCGCCTGCTTGCACGGCCCCGGGCAGCGGGCAGACGATCTTTCTCTGCTGCTGGCAGATTGCCTTGGCTGCTGGCCACCGGCTGACCCATCGTGGGAGGAGCGAAACCGATGCGGAGGCAACATGCAGGCAGATCAGGCAGTGCTGGGCGGCCCGCTGGATGACCAGCTCGTCACCCGGCTGCTGTACCAGCGGATCATCGTCCTCGGAACGGAGGTCGATGACCATATCGCCAACCGGCTGTGCGCGCAGCTGCTGCTTCTGTCGGCCGACGATCCCCGCGCGGACATCAGCCTGTACATCAACTCGCCGGGCGGATCGGTCAGTGCCGGGCTGGCGATCTACGACACGATGCGGCTCATCCCGAACGACGTGAGCACGCTGGCGCTGGGCCTCGCGGGCAGCATGGCCCAGTTCCTGCTCTGTGCCGGCACGCGGGGGAAGCGCTTCTGCCTGCCGCACGCCCAGGTGCTCATGCACCAGGGGTCGGCTGGCTTCGGCGGTACCGCGTCCGATGTCGCCATCTACGCGGCGCAGCTCGAGCGCACCGGGGCGCTGATGACGAAGCTGACGGCCGAGCACACAGGCCAGCCCGAGGAGCGAGTCGAGGCAGACAGCCGCCGTGACCGCTGGTTCAGCGCCGAGGAGGCACTCGAATACGGGATGGTCGACCACATCCTGGAACGTGTGGACGACATCCGCCCGGCCGTAGTCGGCCGCATGGCGGGGCTGTGACCATGGGCCAGTACACGATTCCCACCGTGGTGGAGCGCACTCCGCTGGGCGAGCGCGCCTACGACGTCTACTCCCGGCTGCTGTCCGAGCGCATCATCTTCATCGGCACGGAGATCGACGACGGCGTGGCCAATGTCGTCATGGCTCAGCTGTTTCACCTGGAGGCCACGAGCCCGGATCTCGACATCAGCCTCTACATCAACTCCCCCGGTGGCTCGTTCAGCGCGCTGACCGCGGTCTACGACACCATGCAGTTCGTCCGGCCGGACATCGCCACCGTGTGCATGGGCCAGGCGGCCTCCTCGGCGGCGGTGCTGCTCGCGGCAGGAGCGCCCGGCAAGCGAGCCGTCCTCCGGCACTCCCGGGTGGCGCTGCACCAGCCGTCGGGCCAGTCGCGCGGGACGCTGCCCGACCTGGCGATCGAGGCTAAGGAACTGGCTAGCATCCGGGAGGAGGTCGACGAGATCCTCAGCGAATGTACCGGGCACCCGATCGCCACGATCCGGGCTGACACCGATCGGCGGAAGACATTCACCGCTGCCGAGGCAGTCAGTTACGGGCTGGCCGACGAGATCATCACCACACGCAAGGCCGCGGCAAGCACGGGCCGGCCCGCGCTTGCTAGTCGCATCGGGCTGTCCCCGCGGGAAGCGCAGGCTGAACTGGCGGGCTGAGCCAGCGGCTGGTCAGGCAGCGAGCAGCGAGAGGATCTCGCCGTGGCCGAGGGCGCGGGCTGGCGGCTGCTGGGCGGCCGCCCGGTCCTCGGCGAGATTCCGGAGACGGACGACAACGGGCTGGCGAGCCCCGTCCTCGGCAAGCAG
>Ga0335072_10005987_pt1 | contig 17852 bp, 16 predicted proteins | sample Lox_Sample_21_FD_206725 | JGI IMG/M metagenome (GOLD analysis project Ga0335072, IMG submission 206725) | Soil microbial communities from Loxahatchee National Wildlife Refuge, Florida, United States - Lox_Sample_2.1 | ecosystem: Environmental > Terrestrial > Soil > Wetlands | place: USA... | reverse complement strand
CCGAGGAGATCGTGCCGGGCGCGGGCGGCTACGGCAATTACCGCGGCGTGGCCGAGCTGCTGGCGAGCAGCGGATGACAAGCCCTGTCGGACGCCGAGGATGACGGGCCGCACATGACGAGTGCCGCCGGGCCGCCGGGCAGCCGGGCAGCAGCCGCGCGCCGGGTGCTCATCCTGCGCTGCCCGGACTGGCTCGACCACACGGTGCTGGCGCCCGAGGACACCGCTGGCGCCAGCAGCATCCGCAGCGAGAGGCGCGCCGGCGAAGCGGCACGCGAGTTCGAGTCCGTGGTCGCTATCGTCGGAAACTTCTGCCCGCACGTGGAGGTGCTGCGGCCAGGAGTCTGTGCAATCGCGACGCGTGGCCCGGCCCGGTACTTTGGCGGCGAGGCCGAGCTGGCCAGGAAGATCGCCGAGGCCGTCTGCGCAGGCGGCTTCACCTGCCAGGTCGGGATCGCGGACAGCCTGTTCGCCGCAGGGCTGGCGGCCCGCGCCGGGCCCACTGGCCTGCTGGTGCCGCCGGGGGAGACACGTGAGTTCCTGGCCGGGCTGCCGGTGGGAGTCCTGGGCATGCCCGAGCTGTGCGAGCTGCTCCCGCGACTGGGTATCGAGACGCTGGGACAGCTGGCTGCGTTGCCGTCAGCCGAGGCGGCCAGCCGGTTCGGACCCGAAGGCAAGCTGGCGAGCAGGCTGGCGCGTGGGCTCGAGCCGCGGCCGCTGATCCCGCGGCCGCCTGCCGCTGACCTGTCGGTGCGGCAGGAGTTCGACCCGCCGGCTGAGCAGTCCGAGCCGGTGATCTTCGCGGCCAAGGCACTCGCCGACCAGATGCACGACCGGCTGGCGGCCGCGGGTTTTGCCTGCATCCGGGTTCAGGTGCAGGTGTGCTGCGAGGACGGACGCGAGCTCAGCCGGCTGTGGCGGCACGACGGGCTGCTGTCCGCGCTGGCGGTGGCCGAGCGGGTGCGTTGGCAGCTCGACGGCTGGCGGGACGGCGCCGCCGGGATCACGCTGCTGCGGCTGATTCCGGACCAGCTGGTGCGGGCTACCGGACGGCAGCTGGCACTGTGGGGTGACTCCGCGCCGAGCGACCGTGTCGCCCGCGCGGCTATCCGGGTGCAGGCAATGCTCGGTCACGCCCGGGTGACCAGGCCGGTCCTTGCCGGCGGTCGCCGGCCGGCAGAGCAGATGCTGCTCGTCCCGTTCGGCGATGCGGGCGAGCCGCAGCTGCCCCCCGATCGCCCGTGGCCTGGCCGGATCCCGGCGCCCTCTCCGGCGACGGTGTTCGGCGAGCCGCTGACTGCTAGCGTCACCGACGACTTCGGGCAGCCCGTCTCGGTCAGCGGGCGCGCGCAGATCTCCGCACCGCCGGCCTGGCTGTCGGCGGACGGCGGGCCGCGCCGGGCGGTGACCGCCTGGGCGGGGCCGTGGCCCGTTACCGAGCGCTGGTGGGATCCGGCGCAGGCTCAGCGTCAGGCTCGGTTCCAGCTGGTCACCGAGGACGGGAACGCCTGGCTCGCCGCTCTCCGCGAAGGCAGCTGGCGGCTCGAGGCCCGCTACGACTGACCGCGCACCCGAGTGCGGTCCTGAGAACCTCTCCAGCTGTCCTCGATGAGTTCAGCCCGGGATCTGCCGCAGAGGTGGTCGGACTACGGCCGGGCAGGCTCGCTCCACAGTTTGATGGCGGCGACGACCATAACCGCGAAAGCCGGCACGAAGAACAGGCCGGTGTGCCTGACGGCACCGATGATGCCCACGAGCAGGACGATCGCCGCGGCGACAGCCGTCAGCCGAGCCAGCCGGGCGGGCAGGAACGCGGCGCCCGCGGCGAGCGGGGCCGGAGCGATGGCGAGCAGCAGCATGGACCATGTGGCCGGGTCCCGATCTGCTGAGACGAGCGCGGAGATCGTGATCAGCTGGGCGGCGCCCGACAGCAGCATGGCACCACGGCGCCAGGGCCAGCTGGGAATAGTGGCTCGCTGAGCTACTCGAGCCGAGGTCACCAGTGCGGATGTGCTCGCGGCGGTTTGGTCTGCCTGCACGGTCATCGAAGCCCTCCTGCGGCGCGCGCGGATGTTCCGCGCCGACCAGGCTTCCCGGCACACCTAGCGTCGACTGTAAACCCCGGTGCACGGCGTGCCAAGAGCCCGGACCTCGGGAAGCTCAGCGGCCCGCCCCCGGAACTCCGGGGGCGGGCCGCAGGCAAACCGCGCTGGGTTACTAGCTGCGCGGCTTCAGGTGCAGAATCACCACCTCGTCGGTACCGGCACCGCCTCCGGTGTTAGACCCGGTCGGCTGCCCGATCTCGTACGGGTCCTGCTGCGTCGGCCATCCCACGAAGTCCTTCGAGTTGTACTCGAACCACGCAGATGCGGTCGTGATGGGGATCACGGGCAGGTTCGTGGCCACGTACTTGATGATCGGCGTCAGGTCCGTGATCTGCTCGGCCGTCGTCTGGTCTCCGGCCAGATTGTGCAGGTCCGTCTCGATCGCGGGGTCCTTCAGACCCTCGTAGTCACCGGCGTTGGCCTTTCCGTTGTTCAGTGAGTCGTCCAGCCAGTTGTCGTACAGGTTGTACGGGGTCACGCCCTGGCTCGACCAGTGCTCGGCAAGCGTGAAGTCACCGGTAGCGAAGTCCTGCTCCCAGCTGTTCACGCTGATGCCCGAGAAGGTGGCGTTGATGCCGGCTGCCTTGAGTTCTCCGGCCACCAGCGATCCGACCTCCGCGTAGTCGGTGTAGGCCGACGGTGCGATGAGCTGGATGTCGACCTCCTTGCCGTTCAGTGCGTAGTAGCCGCTGGAGTTCTTCTTGTAGCCAGCTGCCGTGAGCACCTTGTCGGCCGCGGCAGCGTTGGACGCGGTCGAGATGCTGTAGCTGGCAGCCGGGGCGGCCCATGCCGAGTACGTCGGCAGAGTCAGCCCGCTGGCGTTGGTGATGGCGTTCTCCAGCCCGGCCTCGCCCTCGGAGGCGAGCAGGCTGCGGTCGACGGCCAGGCTGATGGCCTGTCGGACCGCCAGCTGGTTAGTCGGCCACTTGCTGAGGTTGGGGATCAGCGCGTTGCTGCTAGTCGGGGCCTCCCAGTAGTGGTGATACGCCGGCGACGTCGAGACGAACTGCTTCTGCAGGCCGGGGATGTAGTTACCGGTCCAGGTGATGGCGCCGGAGAACAGCGCGGACAGCGCACCAGTGTTCGAGGTGTACACCGGGAAGTAGACGTTGTCGACGTGGACCTGCGACGCCTGCCAGTAGTTCGGGTTCTTCGTCAGCGTGAAGCCCTGCGCCGTGAAGCTCTTCAGGACGTAGGGGCCGGTACCGACTGGCTTGGGGTCGGTGAACGTTGCCGGGTTCCCGGCCTTGCTCCAGATTGCCTCGGGCAGGATCGCCACTCCGGCAACCGCCTGGAGGTTGGTGTACTGCGACGAGCTGAAGTTCACCGTGACGTCGTTGCCCGACGAGCTCACCGACGTGATCGGAAGGCCACCGGTGTTGATGGCGGCGTTCTTCTGGACCAGCTGGTAGGAGAACACCACGTCAGCCGGGGTCATCGCGGAGCCATTGGAGAACTTCACGCCCTGCCGGATCGTGAAGGTGATGGCCTTTCCGCCGTTGGACCAGCTGTAACCGGTGGCCAGCCACGGGTAGTACTTCGGCGGGTCCGCCACGTCGAACTGCAGCAGCGGCTCGTAGATCAGCCCGGTGGCGCCCATGCCGTACGGCGCACCGGTGGAGATGAACGGGTTGAAGTCGTCGGTGATCGTCGTCTCCGGCGAGCTTTCCATAGTCAGCGTGCTCGAGGCGCTCGTAGTCGAGCTAGAGGAGCTCGGCGAGGAGGAGCCGCATGCCGCCACCCCGGTGGCTACCAGGCCGGCCACCGCGAGGCCGACAAGCCCTCGCGAGCTCAAACGATAAACGCTCATTTCTTCCTTTCCAGTACGGATCTTCAGCGGTGGGGATGAGCTAGTTCGTAAGGTCGTCACCCCCTTCGCGCCCGGCGAGGACTGCCGGCGCCGCGACATCGAGGCGCCAGCAGGCCGCAGCCCGCGATGCGGAGAGCTGGAGGAGCGGGGGATTCTCGGCCCGGCACTTGTCCGCGACAAACGGGCACCGGTCACTGAACGGGCAGCCGATGACGACGGGCGCGTTGCGACCGGCGATCTCGGTGGCGCTGCCGGTCCCGGCGCCGCTCTCGCCGGGAAGTTCGCGCAGCCCGCCGCCGAGATTGTCGGGGTCGGGCGCGGAGCTGACCAGCAGCTGGGTGTAGGGATGCGCAGGCTGCTGCGTCACGTCCTCGGCGGCACCGCGCTCGACGATCTGCCCGGCGTACATCACCAGCACCTCGTCGGCGAAATAGCGAGCCGAGGCGATGTCGTGAGTGATGTAGAGCATTGCCAGGCTGAAGCTCGTCCGCAAGTCGTCGAGCAGGGAGAGCATCTCGAGCCGGATCGATACGTCGAGCATGGAGACAGGCTCGTCGGCCAGCAGCACGCGCGGCTGGGCCGCAAGCGCGCGGGCGAAGGAGACTCGCTGCCGCTGTCCGCCGGAGAGCTCGTGCGGGTAACTGGCGAGGAACTTCTCCGGTGGCGTGAGCCGTACCTGCTGCATCAGGTCCACGGCGGCCTCGCGGACCTGCTCGCGGGAGAGCGAGTGGTGGTGCAGGCGCAGCGGACGCTCGATGTCGTAACGCACGGTGTGCGCCGGGTTCAGCGAACTGAACGGGTCCTGGAAGACGAGCTGGACCTCGCTCTTGTAACGGCGGAACTCGCCACCCCTACTCGGCTGGACAGCCTCGCCGTTCAGCCAGATCTTCCCGCTGCTGACCGATTCCTGGCCGGCCAGCATGCGGGCCACGGTGGACTTGCCCGAGCCGGACTCGCCGACGAGAGCCACGACTGCGCTCTTGTACAGGCCGAACGAGACGTCCCTGACGGCGTGCAGGATCTGGCCGCGGCCGAGCTTGAAGTCCTTGCTCAGCTCGTCCGCGCGCAGCACAAGCTCGCCGCGGCTGGCCGCCACGGACTGCAGATCATGGGCCGGCTGCAGCTGCCCGGCGCCGATTGCCTGGCTATTCACTGCGCGCGCTCCTCACTGCCGGGCTGGATCACGGCGACGGACTCAGCCGCGGGACCGTCGGGCGACCCCCCGTCGGGCGACCCCCCGTCGGGCGAGACGCTGGCGGAGGACAGGCCGGCGGAGGACAGGTCGACGGTCGGCACGGCTACCGCGGGGCGCGCGCCGTCACCTGGCGTGCCGCCCTCGTCGTCTGGCTGGTCGGGCAGGATGAACGGGCACGCGGTCTGATGACGCGGGTCGGCCGAGGTGCGGACGGGAAGCAGCCGGACCTCGATCTCCTTGCACTTCTCAGTTCCGTCGAGGCAGCGCTCGAGGAACGGGCAGCCAGGTGGCGGCGACAGCAGATCCGGTGGCGTGCCGGGGATGCCGGCGAGCCGCTTGCGTGGTCCGTGCAACGACGGGAACGCGCGCAGGAGCCGCTTGGTATAGGGATGCGACGGCTCGTGGTGAATCTGCTCCGCGCTGCCGACCTCCATCATCTGGCCGCCGTACATGACGGCGACCCGGTCGGCGATCTCGAGCAGCAGGGAGAGGTCGTGAGTAATGAACAGGATCGAGAACCCGAGGGTGTCCCTGAGCTCCATGATCTGGCCGAGGATCTCGCGCTGCACCACGACGTCGAGTGCGGTCGTCGGCTCGTCCATGATGACGACTTCAGGGTCGGTGGCGAGTGCCATGGCGATCATCACGCGCTGGCGCATGCCGCCCGACAGCTCGTGCGGGAAACTGCGCAGCCGGGCTCGCGGGATGCCGACGAGGTCCAGCAGCTTGCCGGCCCGCTGCACCGCCTCCGGCCGCGGCGTGCGCAGGTGCCGCCGGATGACGTCGGTGAGCTGGTCGCTCACGCTCAGCACCGGATTGAGCGCGTTCATCGCGCTCTGGAACACGATGGCGATCTCGCGCCAGCGCAGGCTGGCCAGCTGATCGGGGGTGAGCCCGAGGATGTCGACAGGCCCGGACATCCGCCGGCCCCGGTAGATCACGGACCCGCCGGTGATGAGAGCCGGCGCCCGCAGCAGGCGGGTGGCGCCGTAGGCGAGCGTCGACTTGCCCGAGCCGGACTCGCCGACCAGGCCGAGGACCTCGCCCGCGTGCAGGTCCAGTGTCACGTCGGCGACTGCCCGCACGTCGCCGTTCACGGTCCGGTAGACGACGGACAGGTCCCTGATCGACAGCGCGGGCTCGCGCGCCGCCGCACCTCCGTCGCCGGTCAATGTCGTGCCGGAAACGTAGCCGCCGGAGTCGGTCCTCATCGCTGCCCCCCGGAGAGCTGGCTGGCCTGGGTCTGCTGCGCCCGGTCGGCGAGGTAGGCACTGCGCGAGAACGACCGCAGGAACGCGCTGAGACGGCTGGTCCCGGAGAAAGCGGCCACGGTCGCGGGCCTCGGCGCCCGGCCGGGCGGCAGCAGTACCGGTGTCGGCGCAGTGGGCTGCAGGCGACGGCCATTGATCTTGGCTCGCTGCTGCGCGTCGCGCAGCCGGGGGTTGCCGAACTCGTCGATGCCGGTGTTCACCAGCACGAGTGCGGTGCCGATCAGGGCCACGGCGAGGCCAGGCGGGACGAACCACCACCACGCTCCGAGCTGGAGCGCCTGCTGGCTCTCCGCCCAGTAGAGCATCGTGCCGAGGCTCCAGCTGTTGAGGTTCGTCAGGCCGATAAAAGCCAGCGCGACCGAGGCGCCGATGGCGTAGAGCACGGTGTTGACGAAGTTCGCCGCGATCAGGCTGACCTCATTGGGCACGATCTCCAGCAGCACGATGCGCCAGCTGCTCTCGCCGGTTTCGCGGGACGACGCGATGAAATCGCGACTGCGGATACTCAAGGTCTGCGCGCGGATGACGCGAGCGCCCCAGGGCCAGCCGAGAGCGGCCAGTACCAGGATCGTCGCGGTCTGGCCGGTGCGCGGCAGGTAGCCGAGCAGGACGATCAGCAGCGGCAGCGCCGGGATGACCAGGAAGACGTTGGTCACCAGCTGAAGTACGTCATCCCAGAGCCCGCCGAGGTAGGCGGCAGTGACGCCGACGATCACCGACAGGGCCGTGGCGATCAGTCCGACGAGCAGGCCAAGGATCAGCGTGAGCCGGATGCCGGTGAGCAGCTGGGACAGCACGTCCTGGCCGCTTTGCGTGGTGCCGAGCAGGTGCTGGGCGCTGGGCCCGACCAGCGAGAGGTTCGGGTTCGGGTTCTGGAAGCCGGGATCATACGGCGCCACCATCGGGCCGACAACGGCGCAGATGAAGAAGATCGCGAGGATGACGACGCCGACCTTCGCCTTCAGCGGAAGCCGGCGCCACCAGGCGAACCGCTGCCCGCGGATGGCAAGGTCAGTCGGGGCGGCCGTTTCGGTCATCGTCGGGATGGTTGTCATCAGGCTGTCGCCTCCCTCGTCCGGACGCGCGGATCGAAGGCGACGATCACCAGGTCGATGATCAGGTTCGCCAGCAGGACGGCGAACGTGATCACCAGGAAGATCGCCTGCATCATCGGGTAGTCATCGGACGTCACGGCGCTCAGCAGCAGGTTGCCGATCCCGGGATAGGAGAACACGATCTCCATGACGAGCGCTCCGGAGACGACGAAGCCGAGCGCGATCCCGAAGCCCTGCAACTGCGGCAGGAAGGCGTTGCGCGCTGCGTAGTCGAAGATCACCCGGCGCGATGACAGGCCCTTGGCCTGCGCGGCCAGAACGTAGTCCTCGCCGATCGTGGTGATCATGACGTTGCGCATCTGGAGCATCCAGCCGGCCACCGTGGTGATGACGATCGTGAAGGCTGGCAGGATCGAGTGGAAAATCGCGCTGGAGATGAACGGCCAGTTCCAGCCGGGGATCAGCCCGCCGGCGTAACCCTGGCCCGTCGGGAACACGTGCAGGAACTTCACCGCTAGCACGTACAGCAGGATGAGCGCCAGGAAGAAGTACGGCACTGCCTGCAGGAACATCAGGCCGGGCAGTAGCCGGTCGAACCAGCCGCCGTTGCGCCAGCCGGCCACGATCCCCAGCAGCGTGCCGAGAACGAACGCGATGATCGTGGACATCCCGACCAGGACCAGTGTCCACGGGATCGTCTGCACGAGCAGCGAGGTGACGGTGGCCGGGTACTGCGCCAGGTCGGTACCGAAGTTCAGGCGGAGGACGTCGCTCAGGTACTGCACGTACTGGTGCCAGATGGAGCCGGGATGCCCGACACCGAGCAGCACCTCCAGTGCGTGGTACGCCGATGGCTGCAGGTTCGGGAACTTGGCCATGACCGATTCGACCGCGTTTCCTGGCATGAGACGCGGGAGGAAGAAATTAGCGGTGAGCGCGACCCAGGCTGTCACCACGTAAAAGCCCAGGCGGCGAAGGAGGTAGGGCATCGCCGTGTTCCTATCTCTCCGGGATCGGACGGTGGCCGCGCAGCGCAGGGCCTGTGCGGACGGGGGTGCCGGAGCGGGCTGCCGTGAGCCGCTCGGCGGGAGCAAGGCAGCCGCAGCTTTTACGAAGGACAAGGTCGGTGGGCAGGAGTTCGACTTGCGGGGGCATGTCGGGGCGGGCTATCCGGTCGAGCAGTCGCGCGCAGGCGCGCTCGCCGAGCAGCCGCATGGGCTGGTGCACGGTGGTGAGCGCGGGCTCGAACAGACTGCCGGGGAATATGTCGTCGAAGCCGGTGACCGACAGGTCCTCGGGGACGCGCACGCCGCCGCGGGACAGTGCCTGCAGAACGCCGATGGCCATCTGGTCGTTCGCGCAGACGATGGCGTCCGGCAGGCCGTCGCTGCTGGCGAGCAGCTTCTGGCCGGCTTCCTCGCCGCTCTGCACGCTGAAGCGCCCGCAGTGCGAGCCGATGAGAGTGACCTCGGGGTGAGCCTCGACGACCTCGTTGAGGGCGAGGCGCCGCTCCTTGGCGTCGGGCGCGCTGTGCGGCCCGTCGACGTGGAAGATGCGGCGGCGGCCGTGTACCTGCACCAGGTGCCGGACGAGAGCAGCGGATCCGGACCGGTTGTCGGCGGTGACGACGTCGGCGGAAGTCTCGGCCGGGTCGCCTGCGACGACGACCACGGGCAGGCGCTCGGCCATCCTGGCGAGCTCGTCGGACGGCACGATGCCCTCGCCGATGAGCAGTCCGTCGACTTTTCCGGACAGCGACTGAAGGCGCCTGAGGTCGTCTGGGGTCTCCTCGCGCAGATAGGTAATCAGGAGAGACCAGTTGTAGTGGCGGATGCGCTGCTCGACGCCGCGGAGGATCTCGTCGTAGAAGAGCAGGCTCATGGACTCGATGTCGTACTGGTGCGGCGCAAGGCGCTCGACGCCGACGAGGCCGATGACGTTCTTCTGCCGGCGAGAGAGGCTTTGCGCTGCGCCGTCGGGTACGTAGCCGAGCTGGTCGATGACCTCGAGCACGCGCGCTCTGGTGGAGTCACGCACCCGGTCCTGAGCGTGCACAACCCGGGAGACGGTGGCCGTGGAGACACCGGCGAGGCGCGCGACGTCATACAGCGTCACGGGGTTCGCTGATCCGCGGCCGGAGTCGGGCGGGGAATCGGCGGCAGGACCGGTCGGCGGGGCGGCGGCCGGAGCTGCGGCGGCTTCGGGAGCGGAGAATCCGGTCGGCGGGCTGGAGGTCATGGAGGCCTCCAGCCCGCCACCTGCGCCCGGTTCCCGCAAGCCGGACGCCGTGGGCTCAGGCACCGCCGGGCGGACGGGCTCGGCTACGCCGGACGCGTCGCTGCCGCGCACGTCAGACGCGCTCACGCCACGCCGCCGAAGTGCGGAATGCCTGGGTCTCGCGCCATCTGCTCATCCCCACGCTGCCGGGGCTCCTGCGGACACCAACCCCGCCAGGGGAGGTGCTGCGCTGGGCTGCTAAAAGTCCTACATCGCATGATCTAAGCGCTTACATTGCCTGATCTAAGCGCTTACACTAAGACTCGCCGCAGAGGCCGTCAAGGTTTCGAATTAATCGCAAAGCAACGTTCTGGTAACACAAGGCCGGTAACACGAGGAGTGTCAGATGACTGCAGCGTGGACGAGCTCCGACGCCGCCCTGTCCTTTCCCGAGGGGTTCAGCTGGGGAGCGGCGACGGCCGCCTATCAGATCGAGGGAGCGGCGACCGCTGACGGACGAGGGCTGTCGATCTGGGACACCTTCAGCCGCGTGCCAGGCAAGGTGCGCCACGGTGACACCGGCGCCATCGCGTGCGACTCCTACCACCGCTACCGCGAAGACGTTGCGCTGATGGCGTCGCTCGGACTGTCGGACTACCGGTTCTCAGTCTCCTGGCCGCGCGTCCAGCCCGGCGGCAGCGGCCCGGTGAACCAGAAGGGGATCGACTACTACAAGGCGCTGCTCGACGAGCTGGCGGAGCACGACATCGCCGCGGCGGTCACGCTCTATCACTGGGATCTTCCGCAGGAACTGCAAGACGGCGGCGGCTGGGCGGTGCGGAGCACGGCCGAGCGTTTTGCCGAGTACGCGCAGCTCGTGGCCGAGCACCTGGGCGACCGCGTATCCCGCTGGATCACGCTCAACGAGCCGCAGGTCGTCGCCAGCCACGGCTACCGTGACGGCGTACACGCGCCAGGCCTGACCGACGACGCCGCCGCGTCGGCCGCGACGCACCATCTGCTCCTGGCGCACGGCCTCGGCACGCAGGCGCTGCGCAGCGTGCGCGCCGGGACGCCAGTCGGCATCACTTTCGACATGCACCCGGTGAAGCTGCCCGAGGGGACGCAGCCAGAGCAGGTCGAGAAGGCGTGGCTGGCAACTGATGCGGAGCTCAACGGCATCTTCCTCGAGCCCGTGCTGCAGGGTACCTACCCGGCGGATGCCCGCGCGGTCCTGCTGCCCGGCGAGTCGGTCATCCGCGATGGTGACATGGAGACGATCCGCCAGCCAGTCGACTTCATCGGCGTGAACTACTACTCGCCCGTCTTCCTCCGCGCGGGCGACCCGGCCGACCTGCGCCGCGGCGAGGAGCCTGCCCGGTGCGAGCTGCCCGGCGTCGTGGAGTACCGGCCTGCCGGACTCGAGCGGACCGCGATGGACTGGCTGGTGGACGCAGACGGGCTCTACGACCTGCTGCTGCAGGTGTCCGGTCAGGCACCCGGCATCCCGCTCTACATCACCGAGAATGGCTGCGCGGCCGAGGACTACGTCGACCCGCTCGGTCAGGTGAACGACGAGGAGCGGATCGCGTACCTGCGCTCGCACCTGGAGGCGTCCGCGCGTGCCATCAAGGCGGGCGTGAACCTGGCGGGCTACTACGTCTGGTCACTGCTCGACAACTTCGAGTGGGGCTGGGGCTTCCAGAAGCGCTTCGGCATCGTGTTCGTCGACTTCGAGACGCAGCGGCGCATCCCGAAGAACAGCGCGAAGTTCTACTCCGAGGTCGTGCGTGCGAACGCGGTGCCGTCCCGGCCGGGTAGCTAGTACCGCGGCGCCGGGTAGGTGACGAGCTTAGGCTCGGTGAAAGTCTCCATCGGGAAACGTCCGCCCACCCGGCCGGTGCCGCTGACGCTGCCCGCCCGGCCGCCGAACGGCAGGTGGGACTCCCACAGGTTCGTCGACGCGTTGATGTTGACCCAGCCGGCCCGTGCGCGTTCGGCGAACGCGAGGCCGCGCTCGAGGTCCGCGGTGAAGACCGCCGCCGTCAGCCCGTACGGCGAGGCGTTCGTCAGCTCCAGCGCCTCGGCGGCTGATCGCACCTCCACGACCGGGACGACGGGGGCGAAGGTCTCCTCCTGCTCGATCGCCATGTCGGGAGTGACGCCATCGAGCACGGTGGGCTCGGCGTAGAGCTGGGTGGGAAAGCCGGGAGCGCGGCCGCCGCCGCAGCACACCCGGGCGCCCTTGGCCCGTGCGTCAGCAATGTGCCGGTCGAACTTTGCGGCCGTCGCCTCGTTGTTGAGCGGGCCCATCGTCGTTGCCGGATCGAACGGATCGCCGAGGCGGACGTGCTCCTTCGTGAGCGCCAGCACGCGCTCGACGAACTCGGCGCGGACGGCCGCGTGCACCAGGAATCGCTCGCCGGCCGTGCAGCTCTGGCCGGCGCACAGGTAGGCGGCCTCGAGTGCGGCGGCTGCGGCGAGTGCCAGGTCGGCATCCTCCAGGACGACCATCGGGCCGTTGCCGCCGAGCTCAAGCAGCTGTGCCTTGCCCGCGGCCCGGACGGCAACGCTGGCGCCGGTCGCCACGGAGCCGACGAAGCCAACCCCGGCCACCGAGGGATGGCCGACCAGGGCATCGCCAGTCACCGGGCCGGGGCCGGGAACGAAACTGAAGACTCCGGCGGGCAGGCCCGACTCCGCAATGACCTGGGCGAGGACAGTGCAGCATGCGGTGGTCGTCGGCGCGGGGACCCAGACGACCACGTTTCCGGCTGCCATGGCAGGTGCGATGAGCTCGGCGCCCATGGTGTAGGGCCAGTTCCACGGGCTCACCACGGCTATCACGCCACGCGGGACCCGCGCCGCCAGGATCCTGCGGCCAGCAGATGTCGAGGGCGGCAGCGCTCCGTCCAGGCGCTTGGCGTCCTCGCCGGCCATCAGGAAGTACGCGGCAAGCTCGTCGACCTCGTCGTAGGCCTCGGCCGCGAGTGGCTTGCCCTGGTCGAGAGTCAGCACCCGGGCCAGCTCGTCTCGTCGCTGCCGGATGGCTGCCGCGATCCGCTCGCACCACGCTGCCCGGTCGAAAGCCGACGTGCTCGCCCAGCCGGGCCAGGCGGAGAGCGCGGCGGTTACCGCGGCATCGACATCGGCGGCGTCGCCGACGGCTACCGACGCGAACGTCTCACCCGAGGACGGGCTGACCGCCGGCGCCGTCCCGGCACCGCCAGGCTGCCAGCGGCCGCCGAGGTAGATCTGGTACTCCTGCATGTCCGCGCCCTCTCGCTCGGCCAGGGTCGGCGCTCGCAGGTTATGCGAGCACTCGTATCAGGATGAGGCACGGGTTCTCCGGGCCCCAGGGATCGGCCGTTTCCTCCACCGGGAGGAAGCCGAGGGCGTGATAGAACCGCCGGGTGAGCGCGTACCCAGCATCGGGATGACTGGGGCCTTGTGTCTTCACCTGCAGGAGCCGGCAGCCGTCGGCGATCAGGTCGGCTGTGAGCGCTTCGACGAGCGCCCGGCCGGCGCCCTGGCGGTGCAGCGCAGGGTCGACAGCCATCAGGTAGATCTCGGCCGCCTCGGGGAAGTGGCGCTTGGCGAGCAGCACGCCGACGGGGTCGGTCCTGGCGCTCTGGGCGTTCCTCTGGGCGGTCCTCCCGGCAACCATCTCGGCAGCGCAATCGTCGCCGATGTCGGCGGGCCAGGCCAGATAGGTCGGGAGTGCACGGGCCGATTCGACGTACGCCGTGTTCGATGCCTTGATGCCGAACCAGCCGGGCAGCAGCGCGAGCAGGCGGGCAACTGTGTCCGGATCCTGGCGGCCGGTCGTCACCCGCCAGCGCGGGGCGGACGGAGTGCTCACGCCAGCGAGGCTAGCGGTCTGGACTGATAGTTCGTGGTGAGCCCATATGACACAGTGGAGAGAGGGTGCCGCCACGATGACGTTGGTGATGTGTATGGACGCGCGAACCATATGGGTGGCCAAGGACGATGGCAGCGACATCATCCGAGCTGATGCCATCGCGGGGGTCGGCCGTGATTACAACGGCAACATCACTGTCAGGCTGGCAGGTGGCGAAGGCTCAGCAGTGACGCTGGTCGCACGACCCGCCTCGGGTGACCCGTCCACGCCGGAAGATTTCCACCGCCAGCTGATCAGGCTCGCCGCAGAGCTGTCACACACTGCCGAGGCGAGTGTGGTGCGCCCGGTCTACGACGAGAACAACGGATGGCACTGGCTGAGCGAACCCCTATGAGGGCGAAGTGTTACGACGATGACCGTAGACAACATCGATGACTTCCTGGCACGGACCGTGACACGCGGCGCACCGCGCCGGTCTCACGGACTCCAGCGCGCGTCCGCGAACGCCGGCCAGTACCTGAAGCGTGGTTGCAGCTGACATGCTGGGCTTATGCCGACTGTCTACGAAGCCGCGGGTGGCGCCAGCGGGCTGCAGCGACTAGCCGACGCGTGGCACTCGAGGGTAATGGCGGACGAGATCGTAAGCCACGCGTTCAGTCATGGCTTCCGTGCCGACCACAATCAGCGGCTGGCTGCCTACTGGGCCGAGGCTCTGGGCGGGCCGGCCGACTACTCCCGTCGCTACGGCGACGAGGCATCGGTCGTGCGGATCCACAGCGGTAACGGCGAGCACGAGGAAATGGACCTCCGCGCGATCGACTGCTTTGACCAGGCACTCGACGACGCAGGCCTGACGGACGACCGGCTCCGCCAGGTGCTGCACGACTACTTCGCCTGGGCCACGACAACGACGATGGCGCGCTACCACGAATCCGAGGACGATGTCCCGGACGGGCTGAGCATCCCACGCTGGTCCTGGGATGGACTCCAGGGCTGACGCCGGTCGGTGACCGGGTCGCGTAACCCCACGTTTCGCCGGGAACGTCGGTTAAGGAAACGACCCGTGTCAGCGCCCGGTCGCTTACGGCCGCCCCCGGTAGATACCCTCGCGCAGTTCGCGGGCGTACGCGTCCGCCTGCGGGAGCCCGAGGGAGCGGGCTGCCGCGATCTCTGCCTCGATGTCGTAGCTGACCCGGGTGAAGTTGACCGAGAACGGTGCAGATGCGTCGCCGTCGAAGACTCCATCGAGGATCACGTACGGCGCGGTCGGAGCGTCGAGCGGATTGCCGACCGCGCCGACGTTGAAGAGCGTGCGGCCGCCGGAGATCTCCAGGTAGACGGCGTGGATGTCGCCGTAGCCGACGACGTCCGGGGTCGCGTTGTCGTTGTCGCTGCCGCCGCCAGCGCGGAAGGGGCCGGTGAACTCGGTGTTCGTGAACATGCCGTCGAACTCCTCCGGCGTGTGCCGCTGCCGGACGCGGACGAGTTCGCTGGTCTGCGAGGCATGGAACAGCCGGATCCGGCGGCCACTCAGCACTAGCTCGAATGTGCCGGGCCGGGATCCGAGCCAGTCCCGGTCCTCGGCCGTCAGCTCCGCACGAGTCCACCGGGCGAGCTCGCCGGCCGTAGCGGAGGCCTCGCTCGCGATGTAGGTGTCCCAGTTGCCGCGGACGCTGACCTCGCAGGTCTCCCGGGTGAGCTTGATCGCCTCGGAGCCGCGGGGACCCTTGCCGATGACGTCGCCGAGGTTGACGATCCTGGTGATGCCTCTTGCTTGGATGTCGTCGAGGGCTGCGCGGAGAGCGGTGACGTTGCCGTGGATATCAGAGAAGATCGCGAGACGATCAGGCATGCGTGGCGGCTCCGGTTCCTCGCCAGCGTTGCCGGGCTTCTGGCGTTATGCCCGAAGACTATCCGGTGCAGTGCCGCAGGATTGTCTCGGACACCAGCTGCGGTACCCGCACCGTCGGGAAGTGGTCGACGCCCGGCATCGGGATCAGCTCGCAGCCAGGGATCCGCGTCGCGGCCGCTTGGTTGCTGGCGATCAGTCCGGGATTATCCGCGTCGCCGACCATGAGCACAGTCGGCGCGGTCAGCTCGCCGAGCCGGTCGTAGACAGGCTCGCCCTGTCTCTCGAACTTCTCGCTGGTCTCCCAGGCCTTCAGTGCCGACCGCATGAGCTCAGTCACCTGCGGATCGGGGCCCGCTGCGCCCCATTGCTCAAGCGCGAGCTGGATCAGGGCGTCCTCGTCGCCGGCTGCCGACAGTTCCTCGAACCTCGCCTCAAGCTCGGGGTAGTCGGGGTAGGGGTAGCCGCCGATGCCGGGGCACAGCAGGACCAGGGTCCGGACGCGGTCGGGCTGTGCGAGCGCCAGCTCGAGCGCGGTGAGCCCGCCCATGCTGCAGCCAGCAAAGTGAGCGCTGATGATGCCGAAGTGCTGCAGTACCGTCTGCAGGTCGCCGAGCAGCGTGTACTCCTGCGTGGCCGCCGGCGACCGGCCGAAGCCGCGGACGTCATAGCGGATCGCGCGGAATCTGGCGGTCAGGTCCGCCCAGACCGGATCCCACATGCGGGAGTCACCTACGCCCTCGTGCAGCAGGACGAGCACCGGCCCGTCACCGCCGGAGTCCTCAGCCCAGATCGTGTCCGCGCCAGCGGCGAGCATGGTTTCCATGACTGTGACGGTAGTGCGGTCCGGCTGTCCGGGCACCCGGTTAACCGATCGGCAGCGGTACCTCGCCTGGCGCCGGGCATGCTGATCTAGGCTGGATGCGGCGGCCTGATCGAAGGGCCGCGCCGCACGTCCGGCGCGTGCATGACGCTGGAGCATGGCGCCCGCGCGCCGCCGGTGTTCTGCTCCACTGCTCCCGCTTCGGCTGCCTGCGAGAAAGGACGACCTGCATGAGCGTGAACGCGTCAGCAGCAGGAACGATCAGCATCGGCGGTGACCTCACGGTCAACCGGCTGGGGTTCGGCGCCATGCGGATCACCGGCCAGGGGATCTGGGGACCGCCGGCGGACCGGGAGAAGGCGAAGGCCGCGCTGCGCCAGGCAGTGGACCTCGGCGTGAACTTCATCGACACGGCCGACTCTTACGGGCCGGACGTGAGCGAGGAACTGATCGCGGAGACTCTCTACCCGTATGCCGACGACCTGGTGATCGCGACCAAGGGCGGCCTGGTGCGGCCGGGACCCGGTCGCTGGGAGGCGGACGGCCGGCCGGACCACCTGCGCAAGGCGTGCGAGGGCAGCCTGCGCCGGCTGAAGCTCGAGCAGATCCCGCTGTACCAGTTCCACCGGCCCGACCCGAAGGTGCCGGTCGCTGAGTCACTCGGCGCGATCGCGGAACTCCGGGACGAAGGCAAGATCCGGCACATCGGCGTGTCCAACGTGTCCGAGCAGCAGCTGCGCGAGATGCAGAAGCTGGTGCCGGTCGTCTCGGTACAGAACCGCTACAACCTCGCTGACCGGTCGTCCGAGCCGATGATCGACTTGTGCGATTCTGAATCGATCGTGTTCCTGCCGTGGGCGCCGGTGCAGGACAGCGACAAGCTTCCGCCGGTCCTGACGGCTGCTCGCCGGCTCGGCGTGAGCACGCGGGAGATCGCCCTGGCCTGGCTGCTTGGCCGGTCGGAGCTGATGCTGCCGATCCCCGGCTCGGGCTCAGCCGAGCATGTGGCGGAGAACGTCGCCGCCGCGTCGCTGGAGCTGACGAACGAGGAGGCGAACTCCATCCTGGAGCTCGGGTAGCAGCCAGCCCAGGAGGGTCGGCAGTCGGCACGTCTCTCTCGCGCTCGAATATAAATTCGAACACGAGAAGAGATTGTCATCGATGTTCGTTATGATAATCGAGTGAGGTGACAGGCTCAGACGGGCCGGGGCGGACGGTCTCGCGTCACCGCAGCCGGACGGGAGGCGGCATGGGATGGGACAACCCGCCAATGCCGTGGCGGGAGCTCGAACGCCGGCTGTCCTGGGGCAAGGCGACTAGCCAGGAAACGACGGGCCAGCAGCAGGCCGCGACGGACAGTCCGCGGCCCGAGCGGCTGGTCACGCGCCTGCCGGTGCCTCCTGTTCCGGTGCCTCCTGTGCCGGTGCCTCCTGTGCCGGTGCCTCCTGTGCCGGTGCCTCCTGTGCCGGTGCCTCCTGTGCCGGGGCCGCCCTGGGCCGAGCTGCACTGCCACTCGTCCTACAGCTTCCTGGACGGAGCCTCGAGCCCGGCGGACCTGGTTGCCGAGGCAGCCGCGCGCGGCCTGTCGGCACTGGCGATCACCGATCACGACGGCATGTACGGCGTGCCGCAGTTCGCCCAGGCGGCCGCGCGGCTGCGGGAGAGC
>Ga0335072_10005986_pt1 | contig 17853 bp, 13 predicted proteins | sample Lox_Sample_21_FD_206725 | JGI IMG/M metagenome (GOLD analysis project Ga0335072, IMG submission 206725) | Soil microbial communities from Loxahatchee National Wildlife Refuge, Florida, United States - Lox_Sample_2.1 | ecosystem: Environmental > Terrestrial > Soil > Wetlands | place: USA... | reverse complement strand
GGCGGCGGGGATTGAGAACGCCTGCCGGGTGCGCAAAATAGGGGCATGACGGCCACCCAGCTCGGCTCGGCCCTCGGCGGGCGGTATCGCCTCGACGCGGTGATCGGGCGCGGCGGGATGTCGACGGTCTACCGCGCCTTCGACACGGTGCTGGAGCGGCCGGTGGCGATCAAGCTGATGCACCGCGAGATCGCCTCGGACTCCGATCAGCTGGAGCGCTTCCGCCGCGAGGCGCGGGCGGTGGCGCGGCTGAGCCATCCCCACATCGTCACCGTCGTCGACGCCGGCGAGGAGCCCGAGGAGTCGGGTGAGGGGGGGACGCCGTACATCGTCTTGGAGTACGTACAGGGCGAGACCCTCAAGGAGCTCGTGCGGCGCGGCGGACCGCTGGACATCGCCGAGGCGGTGGCCTACGCGATCGAGATCGCCCGGGCGCTGGGCGCGGCTCACGAGCAGCTGATCGTGCATCGCGACGTCAAGCCCCAGAACGTGCTGGTCAGCGAGGAGGGGACGGCGAAGATCACGGACTTCGGGATCGCCCGGACGCTGACGGAGCAGGGCCTGACGCTCGACGGGCGGGTGCTGGGGACGACGGACTACGTCTCCCCCGAGCAGGCGCTGGGGCAGCCGGTGACGCCGCAGTCGGACATCTACTCGCTGGGGGTGGTGCTCTACGAGATGCTGACGGGGGTCGTGCCGTTCACGGGCGAGACGCCGGTGTCGGTGGCGATGCGCCACGTCCGCGAGGACGTTCCCGACGTGCGGCTGGCGCGCCCCGAGGTCTCGGCGGCGACGGCCGCCGTGGTGGACCGCATGACGGCGAAGGACCTCGGGCGCCGCTATCCCGACGTGCCGGCGCTGCTGGTGGACCTCGAGGAGGCGCTCACCGTGGAGGCCGCCCGCGCGGGGCAGGCGACGGGGGAGGTGACGACGGTGCTGCGCAGCCTGCCCGGTCCGGCGCGCCGGCGGCTGCCGTTGCGTCTGCGCCACCCGGTGCGCTGGCTGGCGCTGCTGGCGTTCGTCGGCGGCGCCGTGGCGCTCGGTCTCATCCTGGCGGCGGGGCACACCCACGGCGGCACGGGCGTGGCCTCCGGGATCGACTCCAGCCCAGGGCTGGAACCTGTGTCGCTGGCGGCCAACGCGGCGCACGACTACAACCCGTTCGGCAACGAACCGGAACACCCGCGCCAGGTGGCGAACGTCGTCGACGGCGACCCCAACACGGTGTGGAGCACGGAGCACTACCTCGACGACACGCTGGCCGGCAAGCCCGGAACCGGCTTCTACCTCGATGCCGCACCCGGGCTGCGGGCCCGGGCGATCGAGATCCAGAGCCCCTCGCCGGGGTTCTACGCGGCGATCTACGCGAGCAACCGCTTCGACGGAGGACTCCCCTACGGTGCGCCAGAGAGCCTCGCTGAACGCGGCTGGCAAACGGTGGGCGCGGCGCGGCGGGTCGGACAGCGCACGACGCTCTCACTCGATTCGGGCGGGCGCTCCTATCGCTACTACCTGGTCTGGATCACCCGGCTGCCGCCGGCGAGGGAAAGCGCGGAAATCTCCGACGTGACGCTCTTTCAGTAGCGCGCCGGCGCGGCTTTCCCCCAGTCGTCGCACGACGTCAGATCCGGCTCTCGCAGCGCCGCGGGGGGCGGCCGTCCCTACAATCCGCGGTGATGCGCCGACGCCTCCGCTCGGCGGCCATAGTCCCCCTCCACCGTCACGCGCTTCCGCAGATCGCCGTGGACGGGGCGCTGGTCGCGCTCGCGTACCTCCTCGCCTTCCGGCTGCGCTTCGATGGCGGCAGCGAGCAGCACCGCTACGTGGTGCTGCTCGACAGGACCCTATGGTGGGTCGTGGCCGGCGGGGTGCTGGTGCTGGTGCTCTCGCGCGTCTACCTGCGCAGTTGGAGCTACTCGGGGCAGCGCGACTATTGGGCGATCGTGCGCGGCGTGGTGGCGATCACGCTGCTCGCCGTGGTCGGGGTGGTCGCGGTGCGTCCCGTCCAGATCCCGGCGAAGGGCACGATCTCGCTGACGCTGCCAAACGGGGTGGTGGCGCTGTTCTTCCTGCTGCTCCTGGCGATGCTGATCGGGGTGCGGGTGCTCGCCCGGGCGCTGCACGAACGGCGCCTGCCGGGGGTGTTCAGCGGTGTGCGGGAGGGCGGACGGGGCGTGCTCATCGTCGGCGCCGGCGACGGCGGCCGGCTCGTGCTGCGCGAGATCGTCCGCAACCGCGAGCTCGGCCTCACGCCGGTGGGCTTCCTCGACGACGACCCCCGCAAGCGGGGGCTGCGCATCGACGGGGTGGCGGTGCGGGGCAACACCGAGGGCGACCTGCCGCGCATCCTCGAGGAGGCCGAGCCCGACGAGGTGATCATCGCGATCCCCTCCGCCCCCGGCTCGACGCGGGCGCGGGTGGTGCGCGAGTGCCGCCTGCGCGGCATCCCGGTGCGGACGCTGCCGACGGTCTTCGAGCTGCTCAAGGCCCGCCACCCCTCGGCGGAGGCGGGGCTTGGCGACATCGCCGGCCAGGTGCGCGAGGTCCGTGTGGAGGACGTGCTCGGCCGCGAGCCGGTGCTGATGGAGCTCGACCGGGTCGGCGCCTATCTGGCCGGGGAGACCGTGCTCGTGACGGGTGCCGGCGGCTCGATCGGCTCCGAGCTGTGCCGCCAGATCGCGCACGTGGGGCCGCGGCGGATGGTGCTGCTCGACCACGCCGAGGACAACCTCTTCGCGATCCTGCGGGAGCTGCAGGACGAGCGCCACGTGCCGCCGGGGGCGCTGGCGGCGGTGCTGGCGGACTGCAAGGAGGGGGAGCGGATGCGCGAGGTGCTCCACGAGCACCGTCCGACCGTGGTGTTCCACGCCGCGGCCTACAAGCACGTGGGCCTGATGGAGGCCAACCCGGTGGAGGCGGTGCACAACAACGCGATCGCGACGCGCTCGACGGCGCTGCTCGCCGGGGAGCTGGGGGTGCGGCGCTTCGTGCTGGTCTCGACCGACAAGGCGGTCGCCCCGGCGACGGTGATGGGGGCGTCGAAGGCGCTCGCCGAGTTCGCCCTGGAGGGCGCGGCGGCGCGCTTCCCCGACACGGTGTACCGGTCGGTGCGCTTCGGCAACGTGCTCGGCTCCTCGGGCAGCGTGGTGCCGATCTTCCGCCGCCAGATCGCCCGCGGGGGGCCGGTGACGGTCACCGACCGCCGGATGACGCGCTACTTCATGACGATTCCGGAGGCGGTCCAGCTGATCATCCGCGCGGGCTCGCTGTCGACGCCGCCGGCGGCGCCGGGGACGGCGGAGGTGCTGGTGCTGGACATGGGCGAGCCGGTGCGCATCGTCGACCTCGCGCGGGCGATGATCGAGCTCTCCGGTCTCGACCCGGATCGCGACGTCGCGATCGAGGAGATCGGCGCCCACCCCGGCGAGAAGCTGCACGAGGAGCTCTTCAACGACTACGAGCGGGCCTGCGCGACGGCGGCGGAGAAGATCATGCTCGCCGAGCGCGAGCCGCTCTCCCCGGACGTGGTGGCGGGGATGTTCGACGAGATCCGGCTGCTGGTGCTCGAGGGCGACGCGGCGGCGCTGGCGGCCAAGGTGACCGAGCTCAGCGCGACGGTGCGCCGCGCCCGCGCGTCGGACTCCGTGGCAGCGGGCGCGCTCGACGGAGTGGCGAGTGCGTCGGGGGCGCCTGCGCCGCTCATACACTCTGGCGAGCCATGATCCAGCCGTCGCTCGCGCTGTCGCTGTCGAACACCGTGCTCAAGGTCGGGGCGCTCGCCGCGTTCGCGGGTCTGCTGGGCATCGCGATCCTCGCGCTGCTCGTCTTCGCCCAGGCGCGCGAGCTCAAGCGCCTGCGCGAGTGGGCGGGCCGCGCGCCGGAGCGTGCAGCCGAGCTCGAGCGGCGCGTCAGCGCCGCGGCGGCCGCCCGCGCCCAGCGCACCGTCCAGCCGGTGTCACGCGTCGTTCGCCCGCCCGCTCGTGCCGCCGCGGCGGCGCCCGCACCCGTCGCGCCGGCTCCCATCGCCACGGTCCTGCCCCTCCCTGCCGGCCCAGGGCCGGCGATCCTCCGCGCCCTGGCCGCGGCGGCGCCGGTGCTGCGGGCACCCATCGCGCCGAAGCTTCCCGCCCCTTCCCCTGCCGCGCCGAACGCTCCTTTGCCTGCCGCGCCGAAGCCGTCCGCCTCTCCGTCTGCCGTGCCGGGGGCGGGTGAGGACGCAACACAGATCGCCCTGCCGGCGGAGTCCGGGGTGCAGGAGGAGACGGCGCAGCCGCCCCTCGGCAGGGAGCCCGCCGAGCTCGCCCCGGCCACCGCCGCGGCGGTGGTGGCGGCTTCCATGGCCGCCGCGAGCTCGACGGCCTCGCGCTCGGTGGCCGAGCAGGCGGCGGGTGAGGGAGCGCCTCAGGAGTCGCATGAGAACGGCGCCGTCCCCGCCTCCCGGGCCGCTGCTTCGCCGACGGCCTTGGAGTCCGCGGCGCCGGCGGCCGCTTCGCCGACCGCCGTCGAGTCCGCGGTCCCGACCCCCGAGACCGTCGCCGCCCGTGCGGCCGCCACGCCCGGGCGCTCGCCGCTGCCGCCCGCTCCGCCACGCCCCCCGACCCCCGCGCGCAGGGGCTCTTCCTCGCGGCCGGCGTCCCCGCCACGCTCGGCGGCGCAACGCACGGCGGCCAGCACCCGCACGGAGGGGGCGACTCGCACGGTTCGCGCGGCGGCCCGGCCCTCGGTGGGCGCCAGGCGTACGCCTGGGCCGCCCTTCCTGCAGGAGGAGGAGCGCTCGCCCGGGCGCACGGTGGCTCTGATCGTGGGCGCCGCCGTCGTGGTGGTGGCGGTCGTCGTGGGCGTCGCGCTGTCGCTCGGCGGGGGCTCTCACGGTGGGACTCCGACCACGCGTGCGTCGTCCTCCACCCGGCACTCGCGGGGCGCCCGTGCCCATCACGTCGCCGCACGGGTGGCGGACCCGGCGGAAACGAACGTGGTGGTGCTCAACAGCACGGAAACCAATGGCCTAGCGCACAGCCTCTCGGGGAACCTGCAACGCAGCGGCTACACCCAGGCGACGGCGCTGTCGGCCCGCCCGCCGGAAGCGCTGGGCGTTTCGGTGGTGCAGTACGCGAGCGGTCACCGCAGCGAAGCGGCGCACGTGGCCCAGACGCTCGGCATAACGCAGGTCAAGCCGCTCGAAGGCAACGTCGCCGCACTGGTGGGCTCGGCGGCGGTCGTCGTGATCGCGGGCGCCGACCAGGCCGGGGCGGCCGGCACCGAAGGGACGGGCTCGCAGACGGCGACCACAGGCTCGGCGGCGCCCACCGAAGAATCGGCGGCGACGGGCGCTCCGGCGGAAGGCGGCTCGGCGGGCGCGGCGGCGACCGGCGAAGCGCAGGCGCCGGCCGGCGGTGAAGCCGCCGCCGGCCAGTGAGGTTGCGTTGAGCACGGATGCCGGCCCCGAGCGCAACGGCGCGAGCTTCCTGGAGATTCCGCCGCGCACCGTCAAGCCGCGCGAACGGGGGCTGACGCACGTCCTCGACCGCGGCCTGTCGCTGGCCGAGGTCGACGGACTGATCGAGACGGCGGGGCCGAGCGTGGACATCGTCAAGCTCGGCTGGGGGACCGCTCTGGTCAGCGCGAACCTGCGTCCCAAGCTCGCCCGCTACGCCGAGCACGGGATTCCGGTGGTGCTCGGGGGCACGCTCACGGAGATCGCGATCAGGCAGGGCAGGATCGAGGGTCTCATGGGGTGGCTGGGTGAGCTGGGGCTGCGCCACGTCGAGATCTCCGACGGCACGATCCCGCTGGAGCCCGAGGTCAAGAGCCACCTGATCCGCCAGTTCGCGGCGAACGGCTTCACGGTGCTGGCGGAGGTCGGCAGCAAGGACACCGACTTCATCATGGCCCCCTACGTCTGGGTGGAGCAGATCGAACGCGACCTGGAGGCGGGAGCGTGGAAGGTGATCGCGGAGGCGCGGGAGTCCGGAACGGCCGGCATCTATCGCGGCGACGGCGAGCCGCGCACCGGCCTGATCGATGAGATCTTGCACGCGGTGGCCGCCGACCGGCTGATCTTCGAGGCCCCGCGCAAGGACCAGCAGGTGTGGCTGCTGCGGCATCTCGGCGCGGAGTGCAATCTCGGCAACATCGCGGCGAGCGACGTGATCTCGCTGGAGACGCTGCGCCTGGGGCTGCGCTCGGACACCGTGGAGCGCTTCGCGCTGGGCGGGTCCGATTGAGCACGGAGCGGCTCGCGCGGGCCGTCTTCGCGCTGCTCGTGGTGGCCTCGTTCGCGGCGTTCGCCGTCACCCAGCGGCTGAAGCACACCCCGCCGGCGGTGCAGAGCTTCGAGATGGACACCTCCTTCGCCCCCACCCGGGCGCCCGCCGCCACCTGCCGCGGACGGGTGCCGGCGGCTGAGGTGAACGCGACGAAACGCGTCGAGTACCTCTCCTTCAAGCCGGCCTCGGCCGATCTGGCGACGGTCGCGATCGTGGACTCGGCGGGCGGGGAAGTGGCGACGATCGCGCGGGATCTGCCGGTGCAGCGCTACAAACAGGTCTCGCTGTGCTGGAACGGGCACCGCGGCCCGCGCCAGGCCGGGCCGCTGGCGCCGCCCGGGGAATACCGCCTGCGCGTCCACCTGCGCCACGAAAGCCAGGCGCGCTACTCGCCGGGCAGCTTCACGCTGGAAAGGGCCGGGCGGTGAGCGGGGCGACACCGGCGACGATCCCCCTCGTGCTGGCGAGCGCCCACGGGCTCGGCGAGGCCGCCGAGAAGCTCGGGGTGATCGCGGTGGCGCTGCTGGCGGCGCTCGCCGTGCTCGGCGGACCGGAGGCGCCGGGGCAGGTGGCGTCGATCGGCCCGCTGCGCATCGACCGCCGCGGCCGGGCGGTGGCGATGGCGGCGGCGCTGGTGCTGACGCCGGTGCTGCTGCTCGCCGACATCTGGCACACCTCGCAGCTGACGCACCTGCGCGACCACCCCGGCGAGGCCGTCGCGGCGGTCGTGCTCGGGCTCGCGGTGGTGCTGACGCTGGCGCTGCTCATCCACCGTCGCCCCCGGGCGCTGCCGTTGCTGGCGATCTTCGCGCTGCCGTTTCGCCTGCCGATCGCGACCGGGGGCGGGACGTCGAATCTGCTGATCCCGCTGTATCTCGTGATCGGGGCCGGCGTCTTGGCCCACGCGCTGCCGCGGCTGCGCCCCGGGGCCAGAGGCGAGGGCGCGGGAGGCGCCGGCACGGGCGCCGTGGACGGCGACGAGCGATCCCGCGGCGAGGCCTCCTCCCAACCGGCGTTCGGGTCCGAATTAGGCGCGCAGGCCGCGCCGTGGCGGGGACTGCTGACGCCGCGGGGCGCGGAATGGCTGCTGGTGGCCTCGCTGGTCCTCTACGGGCTGCAGGCGAGCTACTCGGGGGACTTCTCGAAGGCGCTGGAGAACATGACGTTCTTCTACGTCCCCTTCGCGCTGCTGTTCGCGCTGCTGCGCGAGGTGCGCTGGACGCGGGAGCTGCTCGTGCGGTGCCTGGCGGTGGCGGTGGCCCTGGCCGTCGTGTTCGCCGGCATCGGCTTCGTGGAGTACGCCCGCAAGCAGCTCTTCCTCAACCCCAAGGTGGTGGCGGCGAACGAGTACAGCAACTACTTCCGGGTGAACTCGCTGTTCTTCGACCCCAGCATCTACGGGCGCTTCCTGGCGCTGGTGATGACGGCGGTGATGGCCGGGGTGCTATGGACGGCGCGCCGGCGCTCGGTGCTCCTCGGCGGCGCCGTCCTGCTGTGGCTGCTGGGGGGGCTGATAACGAGCTTCTCGCAGTCCAGCATCGCGGCGCTCCTGCTCGGCCTGGCGGTGCTGGCGGCCTACCGCTGGGACGTGCGGGGGACGCTGTACGTGGCCGGGGCGCTGCTGGCGGTGGCGCTGGTGGTGGTGCTGGTGGCGCCGCCGAGCCTGCACCTCGGCCTGAGCGGCGCGGGCTCCTCGGCGAACAGCGCGACGAGCGGGCGGGCGAAGCTCGTGGAAGGCGGCCTCGGGCTCTTCGGCGACCGTCCCCTGCAGGGCTTCGGCCCGGGGTCGTTCGCGGCGGAGTACCGGGCACACGAGCAGGGCGCGGAAAGCGCGACGGCGACGTCGGCGTCGCACACGATCCCGATCACGGTCGCGGCGGAGCAGGGAATCGTCGGGTTCGTGCTCTACGCGCTGCTGCTGGTCAGCTCGTTCGCCGTGCTCTTCGGCGGCGCCTGGCGCGGGCCGCCGTCCCCCCTGCGCCCGGCGCTGGCGGCGTGCTGGGCGGCGCTGGTGCTGCACACCTTCACCTACGCCGACTTCCTCGAGGACCCCGAGACGTGGGTGCTGCTGGCGATCGGTCTCGCCCTGGCCTGCGCGCCGCCGGCGGCGGCCGAGATCGGCCGGCCCGAGCGCCGCGCGGCGCCGCTGACGCTGAGAAGCTGAGGCGGTGCGCGAGTACCTCAAGCGGCTCCTCAGCACGGGCGCCGCCTACCAGGCGGCGGACATCGTGGCGAAGGGCTTCGCGGTGTTCCTGCTGCCGCTCTACACCCGTCACGTGTCACCCGAAGGGCGCGAAGGCTACGGGGCGTACAACCTCCTGCTGACGACGGTCGTCCTGACGAGCATCCTGCTGCGGGTGGGCCTCGGGGAGGCCTTCGTGCGCTTCTACTTCGTCGACCACGACCGCGAGCGCCGGGCGCGGATCGCGCGCACGGTGACCGCCACGGTGGCGTGGATCACGACGCTGGCGGCGCTGCTCGCGGTGGTCTTCTCCGACGAGCTCTCGCGGCTGGTGCTGGGCTACGGCGACCCGCTGCTGATGGACTGCGCGATCCTCGGGCTGTGGGCCTTCACGAACCTCGAAATGGCCTACGCCCAGCTGCGCGTGGACGAGCGCGCCCGGGTCTACCTGCGCGCCTCGATGGCCAATGTCCTGCTGACGATCGCGTTCACCGTGACGCTCGTCGTCTTCGCGGGTCAGCAGGCCCGGGGCCTGCTGCTGGGCAACTTCGGGGCGTCGGCGCTGGTCGTGCTCGGCCTGTGGGCGGTGCTGCTGCGCGAGCGGCGCTTCTCGCTGCGCGTCGATCCCCGCGACCTCGGGGCGATGCTGCGCTTCGGGGTGCCCACGGTGCCGGCCGACGCGAGCGTCTACGCGCTGCAGCTGGCCGACCGCTTCTACCTCTTCCGGGTGTACTCGGAGCGCTCCGCCGGCCTGTACTCGATCGCGCTGCAGCTGGCCACGGTGGTGTTCCTGGCGGTGCGCGGCTTCCAATACGCCTGGCCGCCGCTGGCATACTCGATCGAGAGCGACCGCGAGGCGTCGCGGCTGTACTCGCTGGTCACGACCTACTACGCGCTGGCCACCGGGGTGATCGTCTGCGGCGTCGCGCTCGAGGCGCACTGGATCGTGAAGCTGCTCGCCGGGCCGAAGTACGCCGGCGCCTACCGCGCCCTGCCCTGGCTGGCGCTCGGCTGGGCCCTCTACGGCCTCTACCCGGTGCTGATGGTGCTCGCCGGACGCGCCGGGACGATGACGCGCAACTTCCCCGCCGCCACCGTCGGGCTGGCGGTGAACGTGGCGCTGCTGTTCGCCCTGGTGCCCGCCGGCGGCCTCGGCCTGGGCATCGCCGGCGCCGGCCTCGCGCTGTGCGGAGCCTACCTGGCGATGCTCGCCGTCCTCTACGCCCTGACCCGCTCGCTCTTCCGGGTGGCCTTCGAGTGGCGGCGCCTGGCGGTGCTCGTCGCGATCCTCGCCGGGGTCGCCGTCTCCGGCGTCCTGCTGCTGCCGAGCGGCGGCCTGGAGGGCCTCGTCCTGCGCGCCCTGTGGCTGGCGCTGGTGCCGGCGCTGCTGATCGCCAGCCGCTTCTTCAGCGCCCAGGAGCTGCGCGGCGCCCGCGGCCTGATCAGCGCCGCTCGCGGCTATAGGCCGCGGCGGCCTCCCGCAGACCCTCCCCCCGATCCGGCCTGAGGGCGGCCGTGACGTGGCGCACCTGGCAAGAGCAGAGATGCTGCCCTTATTGCCAGTTCATCGCCAATATCAGCAGCTTCTTTTGAAAGTCAACTGCCAATAACGGCAGCATCTCATGGTATGGTCCGGTGGACGATGGCCCTGGCCGATAGGCAGATACTCACCCAGAACCCCTGGTGGACAACCCCCAGCTGGGAGGCCGGCGACCCGCACCTGGCGCTGCTGGAGTCACAGCCGATGCGCCTGGAGGCGGACTTCGTCGCCACGATAGACCTGGGCCGACCCGGCATCCACGTGCTGAGAGGGCCGCGCCAGGTCGGCAAGAGCACCGACCTGAAGCTGCTCGTCGCCCGGGCGCTGTCCGCCGGTCTGCAGCCGCGCCGCATCCTCTACCTGGCGCTTGACCTGTTGGAGGGCCGTCATCTGTCCGAGCTGGCCGAGACCGTCGAACGGGGAAGGGATCTCTCCGGCGCGTCCGAGCCCGGCCTGATCCTGCTCGACGAGGTGACCACGGTCCGGGGCTGGCAGACCGCGGTAAAGGCGCTATGGGACCAGGGCACGATTCGCGGCGACGTCGTCGTCTGCACGGGCTCCTCGGCAATCGACCTCCAGCGTGGCGCCGTCGAGCGGCTGCCGGGACGGCGCGGGGCTGGGACGGACCATCTCGTGCTGCCCCAGAGCTTCGCCGCGTTCGCACGGGCCGTGGACGGCACGATCCCGGCTTCGCCGCGCCTGACGGTGGCGGACCTCGTGGGTGACGGCGGAGCGGGATTGCTGCGCGAGATGCGTCTGCACGGCCCGGCGTTGGAGGACGCGCTGCGCCGCTACCTGCGCTTCGGCGGGCTGCCCGCCGTGGTCGCGGAGGCCGTCTCGGGAGCGCCGGAGCCTTCGCCCGAAGTGATGCGCGTCGTCCGCGACTCGCTGCTGCGCGAGCTGCAGCGCCGCGGGGCGAGCGTTCCCGCCGCCCAGGCGTTGCTCGAGCGCGTCGTGCGCTCGCTCGGGTCGAAGATCAGCTGGAGTGCGATGGCGCGCGAGATGGACGTCCCGCTCGGCCGCGGCAGCGGGCCTTCCAGCCACCAGACGGTTCGCGACTACATCGAGCTGCTCGCCAGCGGCTACTTCCTGTTCGTCGCCTATTTCTGGCGCAGCGGCTCGCAGACCAACGAGCAGTCGCGCGAGAAGAAGGTCTTCTTCGCCGACCCCCTGCTGCACTCGATCGCACTGCAGAACGCCCCAGGTCTCGTCCTCGACGAGGCAGCGCTGATCGAGAACGCGATCGGCCTGGCCCTGCTGCGGCGCTACGAACCCCCGGAGCGGCTGATCGAGACCTTCGTGCTGCCGGAGCGCCTGCACATCTGGCAGACCGCGCGGGGCGGCGAGATCGATTTCGTCTGCGGTCCCCGCCGCGCGCTCGACGTGGTCGAGGTCAAGTACCGGGCGAACCCCGGCACCTCTCCCGCCTCCGCCGCCGCCCGCGCGCATCCCGGCCGGCCAGTTGTGATGGCCACGCGGGATCTCCTGCGCCACGAGGAGCGCTACAGCCTCGTGCCCGCGCACCTTTTGCTGTGGGCGCTGGGCTGAGGCGGCGCTCGGCTGACGCGGCGCTCGGCTGAAGCGGAGCTGGGCTGGCGCGGAGCTGGGCTGAGGCGGCGCTTGGCTGTCGTTGCCGCGACGGCGGGTCTGGGTGCCGGGCACGAACGCTTAGGAGGGCGCTTCGCGGTTATAGGCCGCGGCAGCCTCCCGCAGGCCCTCCCCCCGATCCGGCCTGAGGGTGGCGATGACGTGGCGCCGGTAGCGCGCCGCGGAGTGGCCGGGCAGGAGGACGGCGGCGAGGGCGCGCACGGCGTAGGCCCAGGCCGTCAGCCAGCGCACCGCCCGGGCGGCGGCGGGGGAGTGGTGCTTGCGCATGTAGAGGTCGCGGTTGCGCGCCATCTCCACGATGCGCCGCTCGGGGACGGCGGCGGTCGAGAGCTGCTCGTGGTGGACGGCGACCGCGCTCGGAACCCACAGGCTGCGCCAGCCGGCGTCGCGCAGGCGCCGGGCGAAGTCGACCTCGTCGGAGTACACGAAGAAGTCGGGGTCCAGGTAGTTGACCTCGGCCGCGGCCTCGCGGCGGACGAGCAGCGCGGCCGACTGGCACCAGTCGACCTCGCGGGTGCGCTCTCCGCGGCTCTGCACGACGAGCAGCCGGTGCAGGAAGAGGGCGCCGGCGAGCGCCGTGAGGGGCGTCGGGAAGCGCCACGCGGACGCCTGGGGCACGGCATCGGGCGTCGGCGGGCTGTCCGTGGTCGAGGGACCGTCACCTGTCGGGCTGCCGGTGGTCGTCCCCTCGCGGGGGTCGCGATGCGACCCGACTCCCGCGGGCCGCAGCAGCGCGGCGCCGGCGCATGCCGCGTCGGGACGGGCCTCCAGCGCGGCGTGCAGTGCCGCGACCGCCCCCGGCAGCAGCTCGGAGTCCTCGTTGAGCAGCAGCACGTAGCGGCCCCGGCCGCGGCGCAGCAGCTCGGAGTCGTTGAGCGCCTTCCCCCGGCGTTCGGGCAGGGCGATGACCTCGTCGACCGCCGGGTGCTTCCGCGCGGCCTGCGCCGAGCCGTCGCGGGAGCCGTTGTCGAGGACCAGGGTCTCGGTCGCGAAGGGCAACGCCTCCCGCTCCCGCGCGATCGCGTCGAGCCCGCGCAGCAGCAGCTCGCGCTGGGAGGTGTTGACGACGGCGAATGTCAGCTCGATGTCGGTGCCCACGCGCCTATTGTCTCCGGCGATGCGCGTCCACGTGGTCGACCCCTCGGCGTACACACCGCCCTATGACCACGCGCTCTGCGCCGCCCTCGCCGCCCAGCCCGGTATCGAAGTCGAGCTCTTCACCAGTCGCTTCGCCTACGGCGAGGTGCCGACACCCGATGGCTATGCCCGGCACGAGAGCTTCTACCGGCTCGCGCACCGGGGCGGACTCGGTGGTCGGCGCTCCCGGACGCGGTTGGCCGTGAAGCTCGCCGAGCACGTCCCCGACATGCTGCGCTACCGCCGCGCCGCGCTGGCCGCCGACATCTCGCACTTCCAGTGGCTGACGGTCCAGCCGCTCGACGTCCACCTCCTGCCCCGGCGTCGCCCGACGCCCGCCGGGCCGCGGCCGGCGCTGGTGCTCACCGCCCACGACGTCCTGCCCCGCGAGCCGCGTCCCGGGCAGCTGGCGGCACAGCGGCGGCTGTACGAACGCTTCGACGCGATCGTCGTCCACAGCGACCACGGCCGGCAGCGGCTCACGCAGGATCTCGGCGTGGACCCGGAGCGGGTGAGCGTCATCCCGCATGGCGCCTTCACGCACCTCACCGCGGCGGCCACCGGCTCCATCCCCGGCGACGCCCGCGGGCAGGGGCCGGTCGTGCTCTTCTTCGGCCTCCTGCGCCCCTACAAGGGCCTCGACGTCCTGCTGCGGGCGTGGCGCGGCGTCGAGCCTCCGGCCGAGCTGTGGATCGCGGGGATGCCGCGCATGGACCTCGCGCCGCTGCGGGCGGCCGCGCCGGCCAACGTGCGGATCGACGCCCGCTTCGTCCCCGACGCCGAGCTCGCCTCCTACTTCCGGCGCGCCGACCTCGTCGTCCTTCCCTATCTTCAGGCCGAGCAGTCGGGCGTGCTGTTCACCGCGCTGGCCTTCGGCAAGCCCCTCCTGCTGAGCGACGTCGGCGGCTTCCCCGAGATCGCCGCCACCGGCGCCGCCCGCATGGTGCCCGCCGGCGACCCGGACGCTCTGCGCGCGGCGCTGGAAGAGCTGCTCGCCGAGCCCGCCGAGCTCACCCGGATGGCGGCGGCGGCGCGAGCGGCCGCCGCCGGACCGTACTCATGGGAGGCCGTCGCCGCAGCCCATCTGCGGCTCTACGAACGACTGCTCGCCAGGTGAGCGCCACCAGGCCGGTCCTGCCGCAGACCGACCGCTCCCGCCGGCGGTGCTCCCGGGCGCTCATCCCCGACCGACCGCTCCCGCCAGCGCTGCTCCCGGTGTGCCCAGCCCGGACCGACAGGTGCCGAGGGCCGGCTTGGGTGAGAATGCGGGGGCCATGCGTCTAGCTCTGCGAATCCTCTTCTGGCTGCCCCTGGCCCTGATCGCCTGGACCCAGCTGGGCTACGCGGCCGCCCTGGCCGCCGCCGACGGTCTGAAACGGGTCGGCCGTCGACGCAGCGGCACGCCGGGGCAGGGATACGCCGACCCCCCGGGGCGCCCTCCCGCCGACCCCCCGGGGCGCAGCGCAGCGGAGCCCACCCCAAACAGGCCCCTGCCCCGCGTCACGCTGATCGTCGCCGCCCACGACGAGCAGGCCTCGATCGCGGCCAAGGTCGCCAACGCCCGGGCGCTCGACTATCCCGGCGAGCTGCTCGAGGTCATCGTCGCCTGCGACGGCTGCGCCGACGCCACCGCGGAGATGGCCCGCGACGCCGGCGCCGACCTCGTCCTGGACCTGCCCCGCGGCGGCAAGATCCGCGCCCAGGACGCCGCCGTCGCGCGGTCCTCGGGCGAGGTCGTGGCGTTCTCCGACGCCAACGCCCTCTGGGAGCCCGCCGCGCTGCGCCCCCTGGTCGCGGCCTTCGACGACCCCGCCGTCGGCTACGCCTGCGGTCAGATGGGCTTCGACGAGCTCGACCCCCTGCACCCAGGCCCGCCCGCTGCGAGGACCAACCAGGAGGGCCTCTACTGGCGCTACGAGCTCGCCGTGCGCCGCCTCGAGTCGCGCCTGTCCTCGATCACCGCCGGCAACGGCGCCATCTACGCCACCCGCCGCGAGAGCTACCTCGTGGTCGACCCCATCATGGGCCACGACCTCTCCTTCCCCTTCCAGATGGTCAAGCGCGGCTGGCGCGCCGTCTACGTCCCCCAGGCCCGCTCCGTCGAGCGGATGGTGCCCTCGCTGGAGGGCGAGTCGGCCCGCAAGCGCCGCATGATGGCCCACACCTGGCCGATCCTGCTCCGCGGCGGGATGCTCTCGCCCCGCGGCTACCCCCCGGGCTACGCGCTGATGATCCTCTCCCACCGCCTGCTCCGCTACGCCACGCCCTTCCTGCACCTGCTCGCGCTGCTCGCCAACCTCGGGCTGGTCGCCCGGCGCGACACCCCCCGCCGCGGCCCCCGGCGACTCTACGACCTGGCGCTCGCCGCCCAGCTCGCGCTGCTCGCCGCCGCCGGCCTCGGCGGGGTCGTGCGCTCGCGACCGCTGCTCCTCGCCCGCTACTACGTCCTCACCACCGCCGCGCTCGCCCTCGGGCTGTGGGACTGGCTGCGCCACGGCACCGACGCCAGCTGGGAGGCCGCCGAGGGGACCCGGCCCGCGGAGACCGCTACGCCGGGGGAGACCGCTACGCCGGGGGAGACCGCGGGCGTAGCCGGCCCGACCGGTCCGGCGTCGACCATCTCCGACACCGGCGACCCTCTCGCCCCATGATCCGCCGCGCCCTCGACATCGTCGTCTCCGGCGCCCTGCTGGCGCTCACCTCCCCGCTGATGGTGGCCGCCATGCTCGCCATCCGCCTCGAGTCGCCGGGGCCGGCGCTCTACCGCCAGCGGCGAGTCGGCCTCGGGGGGCAGCCCTTCGACATGCTCAAGCTGCGGACCATGGTCGACGGCGCCGAGCACATCGGCGCCGGCCTCGCCGTCAACGAGAACGACACCCGCATCACCCGCGTCGGCGCCCTCCTGCGGCGCACCTCGCTGGACGAGCTCCCCAACCTCCTCAACGTCCTGCGCGGCGAGATGTCGCTGATCGGGCCCCGCCCGACCGTGCCCATCCAGGTCGCCCAATACACCCCCCGCCAGCGCCGGCGACTCGCCGTCAAGCCCGGTCTCACCGGCTGGGCCCAGGTCAACGGCCGGGCCTCCCTTCCCTGGAGCCAGCGCATCGAGCTCGACCTCTACTACATCGAGCACCGCTCGCCCGCGCTCGACCTGCGCATCCTGCTGCGGACCCCCGCCCTCGTCCTCGGCGGCGGCGGCCTCTACAAGGGGCACACCGGCGGCTGGGAGGTCGGTGGGGATGGCTGAGACGGCTCCGGGAGATCCCGGCGGCGGCAGCCCGCGGGCGGGCGCCGATATCTCTTTTTCGGCCGCGTCGCGCGCGCGCACACACGCGCGCGCACACCCCGCCGATTTCGATCCCGACGCCTCCCCCCCCGCGATCCTCCTCACCGGGGTCGGCAAGCGCTACGACATCGTCTCCTGCTTCGCCGCCCTCACCACGACCATCGCCGCCGACCCCAACCCGCTGGCGCCGGCACAGTACGCCGCCCACATCCGCGTCGCGCCGCCGCCGATCGCCGACCCCGGCTACGTCCCCGCCCTGAAGGAGCTCTGCGAGCGCCACCGCGTCGGCGCCGTGATCCCGCTGACGGACCTCGACATCGAGGTGCTCGCCCACGCCCGCCGCGCCGGGCTCCTGCCGGCGCTCGTCCCCGACCCCGAGATCGCCCGGGCCACGTTCGACAAGTACGAGGCCCATCTCCTGCTGAGCAGCCTCGGCCTGCCCTCGCCGCCGACGGTCCTCCCCGAGGAGGAGCCCGAGAGCTACCCCGTGGTCGTCAAGCCCCGCCGGGGCTCCGGGGCGCGCTCCATCCACCTCGCCCGCGACGCCGAGGAGAAGGACTTCTTCGTCCGCTACATCTCCCGCGGCCGGCCCGGCTACGAGGCCGAGCCGGTCATGGTGCAGCGCGCCATGGGCGGCCCCGAGCTCTCCATCGACTGCCTCGGCGACCTCGACGGTCGCTGCCTCAACGCGATCCCGCGGACGATGCTCGAGTCGCGCGGGGGAGAGTCGATCAAGGGCTGCGCGATCCGCGACGAGGAGCTCATCGAGCTGGGCCGGCGCGTCATGGAGGCTCTGCGGGTGCGCGGGCCGGCCACCATCCAGGTCTTCCGCGACCCCGACATCGGCCTCGGCATCACCGACGTCAACACCCGCTTCGGCGGCGCCTTCCCCGCGCCCGCCTACGCCGCGCTGCCCGGCCGCGGCTACCCCGAGCTGATCCTGCGCCTCGCCGCCGGCGAGGCCGTGCAGCCGCACCTCGGCGACTTCACCGCCGGGCGCAGCTTCACGCGCTACTACTGGCAGCTCGAGCTCGACGAGCAGCTGCGGCCGACCGGGCGCGAGATCGTGCCCGGCGGCCCGCCCTCGCCGCGCCGGACCGGTGGCGGCTAGAATCGATTCGCAGTGAGCTCGCTGCTGGTCGATCACTCGGCGACCCGGGAGCCCGAGCAGGGCTGCCCGGGCGGCGGCCAGGCGGGAGGCTCCACCCCGCCCGCTCCCGGCGATGCGGAGACCGCCGCCGGTCGCACCTGCGTCGAGTGCGACGCGCCCCTCCAGGACGGGCAGCAGTGGTGCCTGCACTGCGGCGCCGCCCAGCCCGGCAGCCTGGGCGACGGACGCGGCTGGCGACCGCTGAGCACCCTCGCCCTCGCCGCCCTCCTGCTCGCCGTCGCCGCCGCTGCCGCCGGCGCGGCGGCGCTGAGCTCCCACAAGAGCGCCCCGACCCCCGCTCCCCTCACCGTCGCCCAGGCTCCCGCCGCCGCGACACCCCCGGCGACCACGTCACCCACCCCCAGCACCCCCGCCCTGCCGGCGACGCCGCCGGCCGCCAGCACCCCCAGCAAAAAAGTCCCGCCCCTGCCGAAAACGAGCACCCCGAACAACCAGCTCTTCCCCTCGACCGGCAAACCCCCGAAAATCCCCAGCCCGACCAGCACCCCGAAAACAAAAAGCACGACCACCAGCACCACCCCCAGCGGCTCGGATGGGGGCGCCACCGAAAACGAAACCGGGACAACCCCGAGCGAAGCCAAAAGCCCCGGCGGCGGCGAAGGCAACGGCGAAGCGCCCAGCGCGATCCTGCTCGACACCAACGCCGCCACCACCTACAACCCC
>Ga0335072_10005985_pt1 | contig 17855 bp, 21 predicted proteins | sample Lox_Sample_21_FD_206725 | JGI IMG/M metagenome (GOLD analysis project Ga0335072, IMG submission 206725) | Soil microbial communities from Loxahatchee National Wildlife Refuge, Florida, United States - Lox_Sample_2.1 | ecosystem: Environmental > Terrestrial > Soil > Wetlands | place: USA... | reverse complement strand
AGACAGCTTGACTCACAGCATTCCTGTGAATACTTCACTCCTGCGTAGGCATATCCCTTGTGGCCGCAAAATGAGATGCATGACTCTTCAATCATCACTGTTCCCACCAGTGTAGGCGGCACTGTACAGCGAGCGAGAATTGATGCTATCAGTGTAGCAATTCTTGGAGCTCCAGCCAGTAGGGAGGTTGCTGGACACGGTAAGGCCTCGCTTTTGCAGAGACCTGTGAAGATATCCACGATCAGTCGTTACTGCTGCAGCAACGAGAATCAACTTGAGGCAAAGGCTGTAGGTGCTATTGAAGGCAGCGGTTAACGAGTTACAAGGAAAGTAATGCTGATGTTCACGAGTGACAGCAGTCAGGGCGGCACATAACAAGAATGAGAGAAGCGTCGAGAATCTGGGGAGGTGAACTTAGGCTTCTTCGTGGGCTAAATCAACCTAGACTTTGTTGCGTGCAGCAGACAGGTACGCATATACCGGTTGTGGAAGTACTGCTCATCGCTATCTATCTATCTGGAGAAAGAGCACATACTTATAGATACGGGGAAAGATGATCGACAGGTCGTCCTACCTATTCCATCACATTCAACCGGTCCTACCTAGCTGAACTGTCCCTGTACAGCTGAAATGTACGAGTGTACGGATGGGCGAGCGTGCGAACCTGCGAATAGCAACCAAAATGCGGCCTATTCGCAACAGGCTTGTTCTGAAATGGCATCCAGACCTTTCGACCTGAGCTGGCATTCGGTATGGTGGAGGCACCGTCTGAACTTCGGCCAGGCAGTAGCGGGCAGAGAGCACACTAGACGCAGGTAACTGTGCCCTTACCAGGAAAACCGTAGGTACCGGGCAGGCAACGGTAGGCAACAGTAAGCAGCTGTGAATAGTAACCGAAACGCGGGCTATTCGCAACATATGCGAGCTGCATCAAATTGCAGTTCCAGTTCACGGACAGCCACCACGGCCTAGACAGGGCCACAAGCGTGGCGGCTGTCCACCGATAAACAAACTTTGATGGATAATGCCAATGCCAAAGACTTACCCTGGCACCCCATGTCTTGCTTCCCGTGTCTTGCTTCCCGTCATTTTAGGCCTGAACGTCACCATGTCGATCACCGAAATTCGTTTCTCCTTTTTGTGAACTACCGTCACTGGCCAGGGGATTGATTGGCTGCCAGCTGCCCTGATTGCTATGCATTCATGATGTTTATGCAGCCAATAGGAAGGTGACTGCGGGTCACTGAGAACTGTCTTTGTTCTTGCGGGTGGCGCACCTCACATCAGGTTCCGGGTGGGGGTTAAAGGTTTGTCAAATGCTAAAGCAACTTCAGGCTACTCTATCAAGGAAACGCAGTGAAATGGCTTACGCAGCGAATAAGGGCTTAGCGGGCTAGATGGAAAGAGTTCCTGCGCGCAGCAGAGATGCTGAGTTGGAGCCATAGAAGCCCAGTGCATTACGGCGCGGCTGGGGAGGGCGGGAGATACACGGGGGTGGCTTATTTTGACGCCCTATCAGAAGCTAGAATGTGGTCGCCAGTCATTATGGCGCAGTGTTTCTACTATCCGGAATCCTCGACCGCCCCTTCTGCGACATTGATGCATGATCTAGGGGCTCCACACCCGCCACAAAACTACGGAGATTTTTTAGCCACGGCGTGTCAAGCTTAATTGGTCGACACCCGACGACCCTCACATGAGAGATGATGAGACTACGCTGCATAGTGGTGTACACCGAGTGGTACTCGTCAGCTATATTCCTTTTGTACCCGTAAGAAGTGGGGTGCGCGCTAGAGAATGTTCATCTATGCTCGTCATAGACTCGTTGAAATGCAAGTCCAAAAATCTCCGTAATTTTAGGATGCCCGAACCTCGGGCCGTAAGCATGGCCGTTGTAAAGACGTCCAGTGGTGCAGTGGTTGTACTACGGTGACGAGGTGCCATCTTTTACGGCAAATCCCGAGGCTTGGCAACCCGGCTGCACACCATAAATCTGCACCAAAGGGGGAATACTCTTCGACCTGAGGTTTCATAAACGCCACGTACTAGCTGATTCAGGTACCGATTGTGGAACCTGACGAGCAATCGCCGTTGAGCGATTCGCCGTATTAGAATTTCCCTGGCCTCTGGGTAGCCTACGCTAGCAATCGGACGAGGTGGCCAGGGTATGTTCATTCTGCAATTGCTTAATATGCAGATACTCCATGGGTTGGATGCAGGAACCAGGACTACTACAAGGTAAAACAATAGTCGAAGTAACAATCAATACCGGACATTGCACCTGAGCCCGATGGCCATGTGCACATCAGTCTCGGCTTCCACGCTTGCAGGGCTCGATTCGCCCGGCAGGTCTAGATTCATGGCAGCGTCTACGTCCACTTGACCAACCCAGGTGCTCTCCAACCCTTTACACGGCTGGGATCAGAGACTTGGCTGGCCTTTCTTATCCGTTTATCCGGGTCCTCAGCATACTGAGTAACGGTGATAGCCAAGTCCTGATGTAATTCAGCCCTCGCCTTGGTATCCGTTCAGCCTAAGTTCTCGCAACACTCCAGGCACAAGTACTCTCAGCTTCTTATCAATCTTTAGCATTCTATCTTCCTGCCGTGGGGGTCTTGGAAGCACTTCAAATCGAGACGAACCAACCCTGAGGACATCCAGAAGCCATGGACTGAGAAGAAGGATCCAAAGAAGAAATGACACACCATTTCCCTTCTTTTTGGCATAGGCCTTGATGTTGCGAATCCTTCTCCGCAATCATTGGTTCCCTTGTCGGGATTTCCATTTCCCCATCCTAGTAGGAGGTCATTATAGAGTGAGTGTATTCTTTGAATGATGCTGGCTGGGCAAAGAGCATCCAAACGCGCTGGACCAGCGCCAAAAGCTTTCCCAGAAGTGGTAGCCATGGTAGGAAGGCTGTAGCTCATAGGCTGACTGATGTGGCTGTCGAGTTCGTCTTCGCTTTGGCCGATAGCAGGTTTAGGAAGGAAGGCTTGAAAGAAAGGGTGCTTCTGCAAAAGGATGCTGCAAAAGGCCGACTGCTAGCCCAAAGAGCGTCGTTCACGTTGACCACGGCAGGCAGTTCGTGTTGCGAATAGGCCGCGATCGGTGGTAATTCGTACGCTCGTGCAGTGATATTGGCCCCGCCGTGGTAGATTCACCTGGACAGGACCAGCTGAATGGATGGAGTAGGCAGGACGATCCGACGATCATATTTCCTATGTCGATAAGTATCTGCTCGTTCCCTAGGTAGAAAGACAATAAGCACTGCTTCCACTATCAATTCTGTGTACACCTGTCTGCTGCGCGCAACAGTTCGCACCCTAGGGAACATAGGAGTCGTGATCATCAGTTTCACGCTCGCAGAATTGCCGTAGCTGAAGGGAATATGTGAGGAGCATGGTTATTCCCTAAGGCCGTGTTGTCATTGCCAGGCTTCAAGCACCGTGTGTAACAATCATGGACGAAGTCAGGTTCCCTCTAGATGGAGAAGGATGGGGGATTCTGGACTGCGGCTTCGGCAAGCCAAGTATAAGCACCTAGCATTCCATAGCTTTATAATTACCCTATTACTAATATTACTTTATGTAGGCTGTACCGTAACGCTGGTTAGCTACTCTATACATTCATCGCAACCTTCTGTATATTTCGTCAAATCATCCCAAACTCGCAACACAATTCCCATTAGCTCGGCAAGCGAATTCTAACCTGACACCCTGTAAGAAATCCTCCAACACCGCGCTAAATCGCTTTCTATGTATCCAACACTGCGTCTATATTATGTGCTTGTCCTTGGATTCCGTGGATCTCCAAGCTTCGAACCTAGAAAAGACCGAGGGCGAACTATTGGAATTCCAGTTAGCCGTTCGAGCATAGACAAAAGGAGATCAGGGACTTACCGGAAGCAAAGCGTGACAGCCGACTTGATTTGCCAGTGGTACGATTGCAGAAAAGTCGGTGATGTACCAGCTGTAAGGGGCGAAGGCGCCCAGGTAGATCATTCCGGCCACCAGGATAACAATTATGAAATACATCCACTTGAAGTCCCGCACAATGCGGTCCAACCCAATCCTGAACCCGCTGGCCTCGAGTTCTTTGGCCGTGGTCGTCCACTCCATGTTGATGCTGAAGAAATGGCACAAGATCGCTTTGAGGAGGTGGTAGGAGATGCCGCCGAAGAACAGCAAAAAGAAGGGTGTCCACTTGATTGTTTCCCCGAGGCTAGCGAAGAAGGTCTTTTGACCAAGACGGTGGCGTAACATGGCGTAGCCCAGTGGGGAGAGTACGTTGAAGCTAGAAAGGAGCGTCAGCAGTGCTCAAGCATACGTCCGAAAGCGGAAGCGGGGGACTCACATGACAGCCATGCCGACGAAGATCTTCCATGAGGTAAGGTAAAATTGATCAATCGAGTCCTGGAACCAGCCAACCAGCAGGTAGTTGACGAGCGTCAGAGGTATCGCCGATGCCACGGCATAGTATGTGCCAATATAGGCGAAGATGGTGATTTTGGAGGTAATCTTGATGTTGCTGAAGACGAAGCGCCTGAAGAGGGGAGTGAAGGGGCCCTTATATGGCCATTTGTAGAGTGGATTGAACACCAGTTCATTGCAGCCGTATGCGTATTTTTCCCAGCGAGCGAGCTCGTCGTAGACAGTCAGGGAAACACCTTCTTTGAAGCCGCCTTTGTGGTAAGTTGCGAGGCGGACGACGAAATGGTTCATTTGGAGACGCAGACTGATGTCAAAGTCTTCCGAGACGTGATCCTCAGACCAGAACTTTGTCATGCCGTCTTCTTCCCAGGAGATGCTTTGGATGGCCTTCCAGCGGATAAATGTGTTATGCCCCACGAAGGGGGCGCAGTCGCCGTTTCCAACTGCGAATTGAATTGAAGTATACACCAAATTAGTAAAGTAGGTGATGCCGTTCTCGAAGGCGTTCTCGGTAACCTGGAGGATGCCGGAGGCATGCTGCAGGAGGGCGACTTCTTTGCTCTCGTGCATTTCCAGGGCACCAAGGAGGAGGCAGTCTTCTGGCTTTAGAAATGGTCAGTCACGCTATTCAGAATACAGTGTCCCTCCAGAGACACTTACAACGCGAGTGTCGGAGTCGATGATCAAAATGATTTCTCCAAGGCGAACGTCTCCGGCGGCCAATGTCTTGCCGCCGTCTCGTTCGAGGATGGTGTTACGAGCTTGCTCGTACAGCTCTTCTTCTTCTTCGATGGAAAGATCTTCCTGAGTGCAGCCACGCTCGGCACAAGCGGCTTCGGTCAACTTGAGCATTTCGTCTTCCACGCGAATTGAGAAGTCGAGACAGTAATTCATATTTGAAGCCTTTTTGAATTTGCCTTTGCGGACGAAGAATTTGTCGTCACCTTTGTCGGTACAATGGGGCGGTCGAGAGCACCAGCCGATGTGGTTCAGCTCATAAAAAGCCTTGCGTGCTCTAGGGAATTGATCAGATTCGAGTTAAAGAAAGTGTACGAGGACTAGCAGGAGCGGGTGATGATAGCATGTCTCCGAGCAGTGCGTCAGCAAAGAAATGACTTACTCTGCGAGTTCTGGCTTGACTAATTGCATGCCATCGTCGTTGACAAATATAGATGCCGTTCCACCACGTGCCTCGTAGTACTTGACAGCTGCAACGAGACTAGTGATCGTGGGAATTATGACACTAGTACTATCAGCTTGTAATCTTGAGACCTTGGTTTGATCGTACCCTTTCAATCCTTCCTTGTAGACTGGCATCTGTATGGTAATATGAGGAAGCTCGAGGTCGGGATACCTCTCGGGCTGGGGTGGTATGGCCGAATAGTACATGCTGTTGCCCAGGACGCCGGACAACGGACCGAAGATTTGGAACAGTGAGCCTGTGATGACAATCATGAAGAATAGTGAAAATGTGACAAACAGCGGTATGGTGGCGACCAAGGCAAATCGCATCATGTTGCCGTCAAGTCGGACCTCGGTGATCATCTTGGCAACGCAAGCCATCTCGACCACAACGGCCAATATCATGGCTAGACCCACCAACAACGCGTGCACCAGCAGGAACCGACGCTCTGGAGCAGCTTTTTCGGGATCGAAGGCGAGGGCACCTCGTTCTTCCTTTTCGACCGCGGTCTGGATCGCTCCAAGCTTTTCATTCAATTCAACTTCGTTTGTTGTAGACCATTCTTCTGGAGGACCCATGGGGATGTACGTCAATCTGTTCGCGCTTTGTGTTGAATTGCGCTGAACCGTTGATAGCCGAGTTGGTGTACCCCACTTCCCAGAATTTCGGACGCCCTCCTGTGCTATCGGAGCGCCCCAGACCTGGATTTGCCGTCAGTAGTCTCTTCAAAGGCCTGGGCTCACCGGTGTTCTTACCAAACCAACAAGTTTTGTCTCAACGTCATCGCCATGGGCAACGAGACCTTGAGGTGAATCACCCCAAACGAGCACAAGTCGTTCTTCTCTGCAGGCGCACATAAAGGCATCTTGGGATACCAAAGACTTCCCTGTACAGATATCGTTGATGGAGTTGACGATTGGCAATACCGTGCCCCAAGGATCCAGCGAGACTTCGGTCTGCAAGGGAGTAATCCGCTGAAAGAGTACCTCTGTGGTTTCGGATGACATTGTGAATGCAACAGGTGCTCCTAATCGCTGTACAGCTCCGAGCAGCTCCGATGACATGTTCAGAGGCTGACTAATGTAAGAACCCGGGGAGCGCTTGAGCATAACACCGAGACATGATGTCCCCGGCCCGCCTGACAAAGAGTCGACACTAAGTTCCTCACTCGGTGGCTCGAACCATTTCTGTTGCATACATCGTTTGTAGAGGTATTTGACCATCTGAGAGTACGTAAGCAAATGAATGGCAAATGGCCACGGATGCAAGTAGCAAAACTTACGACGTCGTGACGGTCTTGAGTACTGGCACGAGATACAAGGCTAGAGGTGGAGCCATTTGCGCTGACAAATGCCGATCTCCTCGCTTTCTGCTCGACCTTTTGATGCTCTTTGGGGATGGTCATCGAGTCTCGGTCGAGCCCGAGGTCGAAGCCTGGAGAAGTCATGGTTGAGACGTAAAAAAGAGTGATACGTTCAACTGTGCGAGAAGGAATGAACGAAGACAAAGCACTTTTGAGAGATTGAACGGCTCAGAAGGCATGGCATTCACCAACGCGTTCGGCCATTGGGTCGGTATGATTTCCCAACTTCCCGAGCCTTGTCCGTCATCCTGGGGGGGTATGAGCGGGAATAAATTGGCCTGGTGGTCGAGACCACCGGGCTAGCACTGCTTCTAGATCCATGCCGGACAGTGACAAACAGCAACTCTCTAGTTTGGACAAGGGCCCACAATAGATATTGAACATACTCGATAATGCCAGTGCCGTCTTAACGCCAAGGTGGAGCGTCAGGGGGTTCATGACCACTTGCTTTGCCGGGGTTCCAAATCGGATGTCCAGCAAACTGCCGCGCTCCTAACAGGAGCGGTTGAATACTTGGCCAGCTGACCAACTAGAGGTGGACACGGACCCTGATGGGTGAAGCCACGCGGCATGGAAGCCATGAGGAGGCTGAGTACTTGGACTATTGTTTTACCCTGTAGTAGTCACGGTACCTGCATCCGGCCTGTGGAGTATCTGCAGGTTGCACGCTCTGCTAGCTCCGTGGCGCCGGCGCGAAGAGGTGCTCCTTTTCGAACAAAAGAGTGCGAGGGGATAGTGGATGGCTGCATCGTTTACACCCCTTTGCCAACTCCGATTGCAAGTCTGAACCTTTTAGATTACCCCGCCCAAGCTGCTTTCGGTGTTGGAGTGGACAGAAAACCGAAATTCCCAGTGTTGCTGCTGGCGATGGCAACCGTTTGTCGGGACAATTGCTAATGCACGCTTGCAATCGGAGTTGACAAAGGGGTGCTACACCCATGAGAGTAAGATTCAGAAGCGGCATGTTTCAACGTAGGATTAACCTCAGCATTGATGTGACGCCACACGCTAGGGAGCTCGCTAGCAACAGTGCTGTACAAGAAGAGTTACAGTACAGGACAGGACAGTACAGTACAGTACATGACATGACGCACAAAGCAGTTTGAACATGCAGTCAAGCAAATTTCCGGCCTCAGCCTCCCTTCCCCTCGTAAACGCCAGGATGCATGCATCTTTCATTTTTCCACACCGCATGCGGGCGCACATACTGATGCAAGTCTACAGCGCGCTGCCATACTTTTTTCGGCACCGGGAAAGTCCCGGCCGGTGGTTCATGCAACGTCTTTTTCCCTCGTTGCAATTTCCGTTGGCCGCTTTGAATCTTGCGCCAATCGTCAGCCCAGATCATGTCCATTAGTGTATGGGCAGCTTCATGGCAAACCCTAGAAGTGATCTCGATTCCATGTTGGCGCCACTGTCCCGGAACGCGTCAGTGTGTCACGGCACACCCTCGCCCTGCGCTGCCCATCCTAGACTTCTTGATTCCGCTTTGAAGCCCAGAACCCCCAATGTAAAAAGCAATCGCTCTCTCTACATTCTCTTTCCCTCGCACGGTTCGTCGTACGGTGTCTTCATCACCCTAGTCACTCGTTTATACTCTGTTGTGTTAACCAGCGCTTTCTGGTTGCCGTCCACTCTTTTTTTTTTCGCTTTTTTCTCCTTCCCGGGGGCATAAAATATGGCGTCTTTGCAAATGAAAGCCATTCTTCTGGTACTCACTATACTCAATCTCTCTGCGCCTGCTATCGCCAGTTCTCACGCCTGGCTACATCCTCATCTTCATGCCCGCTCGGTCCTCCACAAACGAGCCCTAGTTACTCCTTCAAATCCTTACGGAAATTGGACATTCCAGGGGTGCTACACTGACAGCGTTGCCAATCGCACTCTCAACGCGGCGGCTTACGATGGCGATGCGGTCACCGACGAGGCCTGCGTAGCATTCTGTGCCGGAAAGAGTTACTCCTACGCTGGCACCGAATATTCTGGTCAATGTTACTGCGACAATAGCATCTTGTCGCCAGGCGCCCTTGCGGCGGCTGGCGATTGTAATATGGCGTGCACTGGGAACTCGAGTGAGGCCTGCGGTGGCCCCAACAGATTAACCTTGTTCTACAGTGGAGTAAACAACACCGTCACCGGCCCCGTGGTCAATCCAGGTCCTCCAGGCTGGAAATCCCTTGGCTGCTACAATGACACGGTGGGAATGCCAACCTTGCCTGTCAATCCCCAAACTGCCGGTGGCCAATCAGTGATGACCATTGCTCTGTGTACTTCTGCATGTCAACAAGGAGGGTACAACATCTCAGGCGCAGAATACGGAGGAGAATGCTATTGCGGGACTCAATTTCTGAATGGTGGTGGTCCTGCTGTCGACGGCTCGGCCGGCTGTGATATGGTGTGTAATGGAAACTCGTCGGAGTATTGTGGAGGGCCTAATCGACTGAATGTCTATGTTCAACCCACCGTTCCGCCTCCACCAGCTGGCTGGAACGCTCTTGGCTGCTATACAGATGCACAAGCTTCACGTACGCTGAACACAACTGAGTACCTCGATGCCGCTATGACTATAGAGGTCTGTACGTCTGCATGCCAAGCCCGGGGTTTCACATACGCTGGAGTTGAGTACGCAGATGAGTGCTATTGTGGCAATTCGCTCCAAAATGGCGGGGGTCCCGCCCCCGACGGCTCAGCTGGATGTAATATGCCTTGTAACGGAAACGCGCAGGAGATTTGCGGCGGACCCAACAGGCTCAACTTGTTTGTGGCGACAAACACGACTTCGTCATCAACATCTTCGGCGTCCTCAACAACATCCACTGCGCCAGCCGCTACCGGGACTGCAAACAATTCGACTTTGCCCGCGGGCTGGATGTATCAAGGCTGCTACATCGATGACGCCAACGGGCGTGATATGAACTACCAGCTGCCTGACAACTCTACACTCACCATCGAGTCTTGTGTCCAGAGTTGCATTGGACTTGGATATTCGGTTGCCGGTGCAGAGTACAGCACACAATGCTTTTGTGACGACTTCATTCGGAATGGCGCCGCGCTCACGGCCGATACTGACTGCAGTATGACGTGTGCCGGCAATTCCTCTGAATTCTGTGGGGCTGGAGACAGATTGAGCATCTATTCCAACGCTACCTTGCAAGTGTACCAGCCACCGACAGTTCAGACAACCGGTCTGCCAGGTAATTGGACCTACCAAGGCTGTCTGTACGATAATGCCGTCACTCGAACGTTCCCCTATCAGATCGAATTCCTGGATAACAACACCGCGACGAACTGCCTGAGCTTATGTGCCCAATTTGGGTATGGCGCGGGTGGCATGGAGTATGGCCAGCAATGTTTTTGCGGAGACCAAGGCGATATCGCTGCCGCTGGCGCATATTTCACACCTGACTCAGACTGCAACATGGCGTGTACCGGAAACGCATCATACCTGTGCGGCGCAGGTAATAGAATCTCCTTCTATAACTGGACAGGTCCACCGTTGACAACCTGGAATTTCCCTACTGGCGACGCGGCTGGACTATATCAATTCTTGATTGGCGGCCCCGTCATCCCTCTCCTTACAACAGTGGGCATCAACAACAAGATTACGTTCCTTGAGAAGTTTGGTACAGAACCCACCAACAACTCCACCGGCGCGTATGAGCTTGATCTGGCAAGTCTCAACAACTACACGCAGGCCTGGAGGCCAATGCACGTCAAGACAGATGTGTTCTGCTCTGCAGGCTTGACGCTGCCTGACGTGGTCGGGCGACAGATCAACGTCGGCGGATGGGCCAATGATGCAACTTACGGCGTGAGATTGTACTGGCCTGACGGATCACCCGGTGTCTGGGGCGTGAACGACTGGGAGGAGAATGTCAACGAAGTATCTCTACAGGTCGGTCGCTGGTATCCCTCAGTAATGATGATGGCCAATGGTAAGAGAGTGGATCCAAATATCTCATGTATCTGCTTGTAGCTTACCATCTCTGCAGGCTCTATCCTCGTGGTCGGCGGGGAAGAAGGCTCGAATGGTGCACCCGTTCCTTCACTGGAGATTTTACCAAAACCCGCCGGTGTGACCGCACCGCTCTACTGCGACTTTCTCGAGCGCACAGATCCATACAATCTCTACCCGTTCCTGGCGGTTCTGCCATCTGGCGGAGTTTTCATTGCATACTACAACGAAGCAAGGATTCTGGATGATACCACCTTGCTCACGACAGAGACTCTCCCGAACATTCCCGGTGCAGTCAACGACTTCCTCGCGGGCCGCTCATATCCTATGGAAGGCACGGCGGTTTTGATGCCTCAGTATGCACCATACACTGATCCTCTCACAATCATGATATGCGGTGGTTCCACCATCGGCCCCGAGATTGCGCTGGATAATTGTGTCTCACTTCAGCCAGAAGTCCCCAATGCCAACTGGACTATCGAGCGAATGGTAAGTATCCATGCCTGAGTCGTCTGTTCCCCCCGGCTAAGATTCTCTTTTTCCCCTTTTCTAGCCTTCCCAACGTGTTATCCCTTCCATGGTCGCCCTTCCGGACGGCACCTACCTAATCATGAGTGGGGCACAACAAGGCTTCGCCGGCTTCGGTCTTGCCACCGACCCCAACCTCAACGCTGTCCTTTACGACCCCACCCAGCCCCTGAACAGCCGCATGTCAGCCATGGCCAATACGACAATCGATCGTCTCTACCACAGCGAAGCCATCCTCTTGCCTGACGGACGCGTCTTAGTCTCTGGCTCTGACCCCGAGGATGCACGTTACCCGCAGGAATACCGTACCGAGGTCTTTATCCCACCATACCTGATGGGCTCCCGCAATGCTACAAGGCCAACCTTCACCATTCCAAGCAACAACACCGATTGGAGTTACGGAGAGGCCGTAGCTTTGAACGTGCAGACCAATTCGACCATTTCGGGAGTCACAGTTTCGCTACTTGGTGCTGTGTCAAGTACACACGGAAATAGCATGGGCCAACGGACAATCTTCCCTGCGGTATCTTGCTCCGGAAGCACCTGTACTGTCACGGCACCGCCGAATTCTCATGTCTGTCCTCCTGGGTGGTTCCAGCTGTTCGTCCTGGATTCGTATGGGACGCCCAGTGTCGGCCAGTGGGTGCGAATTGGAGGTGATCCGGCGCAGTTGGGCAACTGGCCGAGCGGGTTTCCGGACTTCACAACCCCCGGGCTCTGAGGCAGAGCATGGACAGAAGGATGTTGCCTTTTGGGAATGCGTTTGATAAGTTTCGGAATGCCCTTCGTATTGTGAGACAGTTTATGTAATGTAATATGGAGATCTCTTAGCGGGGGTTTGATAGGCTGCACATAATGCTGAAAACCGTACACCAGTGAGCGAGATCCATTTTTAGTCTTGCTCCGGAGTCGTACACCTGAGCTTGCTCATGAGATAGCTCGGTCAACAAAGGTCTCAGGCGGTATCTTGATCCTTGACAGCAGTCTGACCTCCGGCGCTCAGCCCGGCAGTCTGGCGGATGCACAAATCTTGCTATACGAGAGCAAGCGAGCTGGACGAGGGGCCCGTACCCATCAGGACACGTCCTCAAATTGTAGTTCCACGTTGGCTAGCGACCGCGACAGCCGAGGTTGAGTCGCAACCGAGGTGATTCTATAACCAATTTAGGGGCTGGTGATATCATCCGAGAACGTGGCCGATGCCAAGGCTTCATAAATGTCGGGGGCTTTCCGTGCCGCTCAAATTAGGCTGCCTTGCAAAGTACAGAAAATCGAAATTCTCAGTGTCTCTATTGGCTATAGCAACCAGTTGCCGGGCAATTGGAGTTGACAAATTGGGGGTAGTACTTCTGGGAAATTATTCGGTTGGCGTTGTTTTTCTCCTTCTCATGCATGCAGTCCCCCCTACGCAGACCAATGGGAGGGTGGCCGCAGGTCATTGCCGGATGTCTTGCCTTTCGGATCCCTGTTCCAACCCACCCTCAAAGCACGGGCCGGAACATCAACATCGTTGTTGCTCAAACAAAAGCAGCCTCAACCAGGCCTATCAAAGTCCAATAGAAATGGCTTTGTGGCAAAACCGTCCCTGCCCGCAGGTTTCGCGCTAGTCATCTCTCCCTGCTCTTTTCGCGGATTTCTCCGGACACCCTCATCGCACGCAGTGACACTGCTCTGCCATGCACCGGAAATTGACGTACGTCACGCTCCTCTTCATGTGAAGATGCTCTCCAGTCCTCCGCCAGCTCGTGCCGCGCTCTCCAAGGGGTGTTTGCACAGCCTGAATCGGATACCCTGTTCGACAAGGAACCCTTGACACTTCGGGGGATGAAAAAAGGACATGAAGAAGCTAATACAAGCAATATTCTAGCCTGGTCAAGACGCGATACCACTACAGTATCTGTCTGGATATGACGGTCAGGAGTAATTTACCCAGGGAAACGGCGTAGAGCCATGAATGACAGTGTTTTGGGTGTGCACATATCCCCAATGTCAAGCTTGCAATCTCCCCTTGCAAGGCCCTGGCTCTGATCATGCACGAGGGGACCTACACCCCAATCCAAGGCCCTGGTTTTCAACTATTGCCCTCGTTGGATTACTTAGGCGGCTCTGGAGAGAGTCTCGCCTCACAAAGCTTGGGCTTATCTGCCATATGCTGCCGGGATTGTCTATTTCGTGTCTGAGCTCAACTCTATCGGGGGTCTTGGGTTACAGTACTTGCATTCTTTGTTGTCCTTTTGGGCTTTCCTCTCCATTTTCTTGCTGCGCTTCTTTGAGGATCCCTATTAGCCCACTTTCATCGTCACAGAATGGCTCATACAAACTTCCCACTGCCTGTGACCTCCTCCGGCTCTTCACTTGCAAACTCCCGCAGAACTTCCATTCATACGATAGGTTCGCAGGTTAACAGGAATCCATTCGCAACTTCAAGCGCTCAAAGTGAAGCTTCTTTGTACCTTCCAGGAATACCGAATGGTAAGCCATGAAGTATGTCTACCGGCCAAAACCTGACATCAACAAGCAGTGCCGCAATTTCGCAAACGCAAGTTCAAATCAGCCCGGTGGCGAGACAAAGAGTACGTCACGAGAAGCTTCGAGGTGAGCTGAGCTAAAGCAAGTGAGTAGATATGAGAAGCCGTGGCTCCAAGACCGAAATCCTCGCCGAAAGTGGGAGAGAATCATATTTTGGGGCAGCATAGTCATCGGCTTTCTTATCGGCGCCCTCATATGCTACATGGCGTATGCTTCAGTCACCAACCTTGAGGTGAGTACGCCGCCGGATGCCGGAATGGCAACTAAATCAATGCAGTACTGCCTCGTCTTCGAGGATGACTTCAAGACTCTCGACACAAAAGTCTGGAATCACGAAATCCAAAGAGGCGGCTTCGGTAGCGGATCATTCGAGTGGACAACAGACGACCCAAAGAACTCCTACGTTGACGCCGCAGGCCTTCACATAGTACCGACCTTGACAACGGACAGCACAGATATCACGACTGCGGAGATCAACAACGGGTACGTCCTCAACCTCACCACAGCAGGGACGTGTACTTCAGTTTCGGGTGCCCAGGGCGACTGTTCTATCCGAAGCAACGTAACGTCAGGAGCGATTATCAATCCTGTCCGGAGTGCACGTCTCAACACTCAAGGCAAGAAAACAATTACCTATGGAAGAGTCGAGGTCGTGGCCAAGCTTCCCCAGGGTGACTGGCTCTGGCCCGCAATTTGGATGATGCCAGAACCACAGGGGCCTCATGGTCAAGGGGCTTATGGTCCGTGGCCTGCAAGCGGCGAGATCGACATCATGGAGAGCAGAGGCAATGCTGGGCAGGACTACCCTGACGGAAGGGACAGCACGACCAGCGCCCTGCACTGGGGCCCGCTGCCAGCAGTAGATGCCTTCTGGAAGACCAACGGCAAGCACAACATTCGTCGAACAGACTACTCGGAGGAATTCCACACCTTCGGTCTTGAGTGGAACGAAAACTATCTTTTCACATATGTGGACACACGGCTGGTGGTGAGTGACTCCAACCCCTGAATAAAATGCCAAAGGATGCATGCTGATATGGGACAACTGCAGCAAGTTCTCTTCACCAAATTCAACAAGTATAAGTCCATGTGGGATCACGGCGACTTTGGCGAAACCATTGTCAACAAGTCCGCCCTTTTCGACCCTTGGTCACAAACTGGAAGAGCAAACACTCCCTTCGATCAGCCCTTTTACTTGATCCTCAACGTCGCTGTTGGCGCCACTAATGGTTTCTTCCCCGACAGTGTCGCCAATAAGCCGTGGGGAGACGCCAGTATCACTGCTCCCAGAGAGTTCTGGGAAGCCACCGATCAGTGGTACCCGACCTGGGGTGAAGGAGACAAGAAAGGCATGACAGTGAAAAGTGTAAGGATGTGGACGGAGGGCGTTTGCGGCAGCAAATAATGCGACGGATAGCAAGATGTTCAAAGCACGTATTCTATAAACAAGGCTGTGCAGGATACTACAAAGTGGGGGACATAAGACTGGCTTAGGAGGTGTTAGGTGTCAGGCGTTTCGGGGTTCATATAATCGTATAGAATGAAACCTTCGGCCTGCCTTCATGTCGCTGACGCTTTTGGCCACAGCCCGCTGAGGATGCATGCCACTGAGGCCGTACTACTGGTGACGCTTGTGTCACGCTCATAATTAGGGTTCATGACCTCAGATATCCAGAATAGGGATGCTGAACTACGTAAATTCGTGATTCTATCGTACAATCGGTAGAGACCAACATTTACGAGGTCTTTCGGGTTACTAGATTCAGCGCCGATCTGATCGGTCGAGAGAGAAGCGGTGGCTTGCCATTTTCGACGATGAGACGAGCGCGAAGAATGCCAATCGAGAGCCGGATAGGGGCCACTTCACCTGCCGGGTGGTTATTCCCTATTAGTGCCGTACAAGATGCGTCGATATTTCGTTGACAAAATCTTGAGCGTTGCGGTGGAAAGCACGAATGGATGCTGGGCTGATGGCTCGCAAGGCAAGGCTTGGGTCGATGCTAGTCCGACAGCCCCCAGAGATATCTCGAATGCGGGACCAGTGGCATCCGACGTGGAAGGAGAATCAACTCGTACTGACAGGGAAACATTGCTCAACAAATTCCGGTGAGAAGGCAAGATCAAAAGCCAAATTTCCCCATGACAGGCACTGCCCTTCAGACCGGCCAGTCCAAGGGAGGTCTTTCACTCACCCTCCTAGATCCAACCTCGTGGCCGGGATAAGCACAGGCGCTATCGAATTTGGAATTCCTATCTTGACTGCACGAGGGCCGCATGTCTCACGGTGAAGGGAGTTAAGGTAGCTCTTTGGTGGACCGAAGATTGCTTCCGGATGAAAAGGACGCTTGTCTATTGGGATCTGACACCGGCATCTAGTGCATTAATGGGTAAAGATCAGTCCCTGGTGCATCGCAAAAGCGGCATTTTTTGGGAGTCGCGCATGTGGAAGGTGAGGGGAGTCCTTTGGGTGACGTCTGATTTGAGGTTTGCCTCGCCGTTGGGCCGGAACGCCACCAGGATGGCTAGGTCCATGCTAAAATGCGGTATGGCGTTTCACACGCGGGTCAGGAGAACAAGCGAGATTGCCCACAGCGCGACAGACCGGGGTATTCCCAGCCTAAGATGACGATGACCCGAAGCCCTTGCCGGTTGATCACCACAGCCGGCTAGATTAGCTTGGGTGTACAAATCGAAATGACGCTAGAGCAGATGGGTCGATGCACAGCCACGTTGCTAAAGTGTCTCGACGAGAGCCACGTTAGGTCTTGTTACCCTTTCCTGTAATTACGCCCCTGCTGTATCGTATCCGGGTTGCGCACTAGAAACGTACGTCCAAACTCCAATACTCTACCCTCAATCCAGCATCATGGGCTGCCAGGGGTCCTTGCTTCCACCCTGCAACAAACATGCTGGAGACCCATACCTCAAGCTGTTTCTTCACTTAGCGCCGGGGTAGTGACCAAGTTCGGCAGCAGACGCCCTGTTAAGCCCACAGCCCGCTTCTTTTGGGACTTCCTATCATCAAGCTAAGGTAGAAACAACACCAAAAACAAGTTTCGATTCACGCCGAACTAGACCAGAGCAATTTCGATCGATACCACAGTGTCTCACGGCCATGTCTCACACCAGGGGTCACCTCAAGCCATCGAGACTTACGAATAGTCCGTTGCAGAATCGAAAACAGATCCCGCATTGTAGACGACGGCAGACCTTAGCCGGCTCACTTACCCCTTCGCCGAGATACTACCGACTGTCCCTCGTTGGAAATGTGCCGCACTCCCCATTTTGGCTTCAGCGGTTTTCCCCGGCAGCTCTTTCGTTTCTAAGTTCCTGACTCACCCCCTCTCTTCAGTGTCTTCAGCTCTACACTGGCACAAAGACTGAACGCTGGAGAGAGGAACTCGCTTTCTCTCGTCCAGCGGGTTCTTATCTGTTGCGCACAGCAGACAGGTGTACATAGAATGGCTGTGAAAGCACTGCCTTTGCATTTCTCGACGTTTGTACTTCATTCAAGAATTTTGAGCCTTGCCGATCCCTCGCATTTTGCGGTAATGGCTGGCCGGTTTGCTATTAGGAAGATTATGTCTCTGCACTATTAAGTACCACAACAATATATCCAATTCTCCGTGAAATCCAACCGCAACACTCTCCCTCACCGCGACTAGTTTCCAAGGAACCAATTCCGATAGCTCCCTATGGTGCACCCTAGCTCCAACAAGGGCATACGACATCCGCGTGGAGAATATAATTCGTCAGAGTCGAGTTGCACGGAATATTGTATGTGGAAGTCGTGGTGCCCGCCCCAAGATTCTGGGTATTTCCAAACTGGCCAGGTACGACACTGGACGGCCACGAGCTACCGGCAAA
>Ga0335072_10005984_pt1 | contig 17856 bp, 17 predicted proteins | sample Lox_Sample_21_FD_206725 | JGI IMG/M metagenome (GOLD analysis project Ga0335072, IMG submission 206725) | Soil microbial communities from Loxahatchee National Wildlife Refuge, Florida, United States - Lox_Sample_2.1 | ecosystem: Environmental > Terrestrial > Soil > Wetlands | place: USA... | reverse complement strand
CGCGCCCTTTTGGACGGACCGTGGTAGCAGCATCTGACCTCAGTCGTCCTCCGAGTCTGCGTTGACATGGCCTGTTGCTCGCAACAGCTCTACGACTGCCCAAAACCGTTTATTTTTGGCCAACAAGAGCGGTGTCTGACCGGAACCGTCCTCCGAATTCGGGTTGACTCCGTTCCAGTGAAGGAGCAGCTCCACGGTATCGACATTCCCTTGGTCTGCAGCCCACATTAGCGGTGTCCAATCTTTTTTATCCTTCGAGCCTGGGTCGACGCCATCCGTAGCAAGTAGCAGCGTTACAACTTCCCTGTGCCCGTTCTGTGCGGCTATCGATAACGGCGTCCAATGAAAATCCTTGTCCCTCGATTCTGGGTTGATACCAGCCTTTGCGAGCAGCAGCTTCACAACCGCCTCTTGCCCTTTCTCTGCGGCCCACCATAGCGGTGTCCGATCTTTATTATCCTTCGAATCTGGCTCGACGCCGTGCTTTGCGAGTAGCAGCTTTACAACTTCCACATTTCCGTTCTCCGCGGCCTCTGATAGCGGAGTCTGATCATACCACCCGCTCTTAGAGTTCACGTCGACGTCAGATCGCTCTAATAGAAGCTCAACTACCTCCTTGTGCCCTTTCTCTGCAGCCTTCGATAGTGGTGTGAAACGGTTGTAGTCCGTCAATTCTGTGTTAATGCCATCCTTTGCGAGTAGCAGCTCGACGACCGCCTTATCCCCGTTTTCTGCTGCCCACAACAGCGCCGTCCGACCGTCCCCGCCCTGCCTGTTCACATCAACGCCAACCTGGTCGAGTAGCAGCTCGACTACCGCCTTGTGCCTGTACTCTGCTGCCTGCACTAGAGGCGTCTCACCGCAGTTACCCGAGTTCACGTCGATGCCGTCCATTGCGAGCAGCAGTTTTACAACCCCCTTGTGCCCATTCATTGCAGCTTTCATTAGCAGCGTTTGACCGGCTATGTCTTTCGAGTTCACGTTAATGCTGGGTTGCTCGAGAAGCAGCTTAACGACCGCTTCGTGCCCCTTTTCTGCTGCCCACGACAACGGCGTCCGACCGTCCTTATCAATGTCATTAGAGTCTGGACTGACAGTAAGTAGCAGTCTGACAACCGCTTCGTGTCCCATCCCTGCCGCCCACGAGAGCGGCGTCCGACCTGTATTATCCTTATAGTTCATGTCGATGCCAACCTGCTCGTGTAGCATCTTTACAACCGCCTCGTGCCCGTTCTTGGCGGCCCAAGATAGCGGCGTCCGGCCGTAATAGTCCTTTGAATTCAATTCGATGCCCTCATTTGCAAGCAGCAGTTCTAGGACTGCTTCTTGTCCCATCTGTGCTGCCCACAACAGTGGCGTCTGAAGGTACGCTGCGGCCCCGTCCTTAGAGTTCACATCGATGCCAACCTGTTCGAGTAGTAGCTCAACTACAGCCTCGTGGCCGTCCTCTGCTGCACATGACAGCGGCGTCCGATCATACTTGTCCTCAGAGTTCACTTCAACAGCGACCCGCTTGAGCAGTAGTTCCACTACTGCCTCTTTTCCTTTCAGTTTGGCTAAGGATAGTAGTGTCTGATCGCTGTTGTCCTTCGAGTTTGTATCGGCAGCGACCCTCTTAAGTAGCAGTTCGACCACTGCCTGGTGCCCCTTCAATATGGCCCATGATAGTGGCGTTAGACCATACTTGTCCTTAGAGTTCACATTAACGTCAACTCGCTCAAGCAGCAGATTCACTACTGCCTCGTACCCATTCCGTGCTGACCACCACAGCGGCGTCCGACCATGCTTATCCTCAGAGTTCACTTCTATAGCGACTTGGTTGAGTAGCAACTTCGCTACTGCCCCGTTCCCATATCGTGCCGACCACCAGAGCGGCGTACGGCCGCGCTTGTCTTTAGAGTTCACCTCAATAGTGGCCTGCTCGAGCAGGAGCTGAACCACTGCCTCATGTCCCTTCAATACAGCCCATAATAGCGGCGTTAGACCGTCCCTATCCTTAAAGTTGATATCGACGGCGAACCGCTCGAGCAACAGCTTCACCACCGCGATATTTCCCATCTGGGCTGCTATGTGTAACGCAGTCATTTTGTTCCTATCTTGAAGGCTAAGATTAGATATACCTTGCAATAACCTGATGACCGCTTCGGAACCTCCCCAGACAGCACGATGCAGCACAGTCTGCCCATTATAACATTTATCATTTGGATCGGACCCGTTTTTCAATAACTCCTCAACTATCTCCTTGTTCCCTCGCTCGGCGGCAAGATGTAGCGCCTGCTGTCCGAGTTTATCGCAAAGGTTTCAGTTGGCTCCGCCTTTAATAAGCCACTTTACTATTTTGTTATAACCTTTCCAGGTTGCACGGTGTAGTGCTGTTCGTTCATACTCGTCCTAAACGTCAAGCCTAGCCTCTTCGCCCAACAGCCGCTGTACCTCTACCTCGTTTCCATTTTCAGCTGCTAACAATAAGTCTAAATTTTAACGAGGAGGTTCGTATACACTTTTAGGCGTAAGCGAGGCCTTCCCACCCTTCTCTACCACCAGCAGTGACGTCTTCATTAATACACTCGATTCTAGTGGCCTGGAATGGGCCTTATGCTGCCCCACTAAGCCCTTTTTTTCCACAATTCCAATATCGCCTTGATTATTAGGCTGATTATTCGTTGTTGCATTTTGCACTTCCCTCCAAGCTTCCCTCTTAGTCTCCTCCACCTGCCCCGAACTGACCATTCTTACTTCTACTTTCATACGACTTTCACTCTGTTGTAGTTCTTGTAGCAGATAAAAATATACAGAACCGACAAATTCAACTTGCGTTAAGGGCTCCTTACTTATGATTTTTACAAGTAAAGCCCTACTAATTAAGTCAACTTCAAGCTCAACTAAAAGGCGGTGTTCATCTTTCCGCTTCTTAGCTGAACGAAGTTTTCTTACTACTAAAGGATGTGTCTCTTTCTAAAAGTAATTTTCCTCAGGAACGATATCGAGGCGGAACACGTTCCACGCACCAACGACATCTCCATTTTCTTTAATACGTAGAGCAGCATTGGATAAAGCGGGCGACATATCAAGGAGACTTGTCGGACACCAATTAAAGCCCTTAGACATAGTGTCTGAATTACAGAAAAGATGTTCGTGGCAGATTTTGCCAATCTTTATCAAGATCCTTCGGTAGATTTGTTGCTGTAAAGATGAGGAGGGTATATCAACCCCAACTAAAAGCCCTGCAATGATAGCAGTATCTCTAGGCCAAGATGTATAGCGTGGACCTAGTATAGTCAGAAGATGGTTGATCTCTGTGATTCCACTGTTCGTCCTCAGGTTGGCTATCGCCTCAGTTGCAAGTTGGTGACGAGTAGAAGAACCCTTATCTCTTGCGAGAATGTCTTCATCAAGATCCTTTATGAGAGGACCATGGGATCCTTTAAACACGACCTTCACTTTGCGGGACTTTGCCAATTCCAATGCGGTCCAGCCACGACTAAACCATGGCGACATAATAATAGCGAAGCATGCATTCTCAGCATTAACCCATTCCCACTCTTAAAGGTAGCAATCATGGACCAACGTTATTCGGGCATCTTCGTAATTGCTCTGTATCTTGTTAATGGCCTTGCTGCGTGCAGCTTTGTCATTGGGAATACAGATTGTGTCCCACCAGATTCCCTCGCATTGGAATTGCTTGGCGATCCCGCTGAAAAAGGAATACAGGCATTTATTGACCTGTCCTCCAAGCTGGGTTCCAGTTCCAGTTCCATCGGACCAGACATGCGAGATTGCCATGAAATTCCGAGGAGGTTGAATCATAGACTTCCCATTTAAGTCCCACGCTGTCGGTTTTCCCTTTTCCGCAGCCATATTTAGTACATCTCTTAGAAACACATCCAAGAGACGGCTGCATGGATTTTTTTTGCAGGAAGGCCACTCATAGCGCTGTTCCACTGATGTAAAGTCGACTTGTGAGTGTTCGCAGAAATTGGGAGTGCACTGCTCGTGCCCTTTATGGCCCACCATCTGTGTAGCATCTGCAGTAGTTGGTACAAGGGAATTTAGGGCTATAAGCCCTGACGAGAGGCTTTTAGCTGCTCCCCATACGCGATTTGGACAAAGTTTGAAGTCTGTTATGGCTCTCTGGAAAGCTTTGTTTATCTTGTCATCTTCCTGTATCTTCGTAAGTAGAGCAGATCATGTAGTTATCTATTTAGTACCAACGCTAAGCTGCGCACTACCAACTCCAGCTTCGCTTTCTGCGTTCCACTTGTCGATGGACCATTTACGCTCCATTTTTAGGTAGTTGCTATTAGAAGTTATAGCACACGCAATATATGGTCATTTAATGGAGCAGTAGTTAGTAGGGTTTTGTATTGCCTATATGATAATTCTCATGATTATTCTTGCTTCTGATGAGAGATGCGACAGATCTATAGTAAAACTCTGATCAGGTCATGACTCATAACACCCGTGGTGTTACTAATGTGCCCAAAACCCTGACATCGGCGTCTTATATCTCCGTCCCGCTTGTAGCTCTGACCAATGGCGGTGCCTGCAATCTAACACATCCCCTCAGCTGAAGCAGCAGGCATGGCTGGACTTATACAGCACCAATTTGGTCCTTGTAGCTTAGGCCTCATTAATGTTGCTAGGTTACTTTTCCGGGTTGCCTGAGATATCAGGCTAGCGCATGGTGACGGTACGTCCAGACACAGCTGAAACGCTGACATCAAGGAATCACAGTTAGATTATGAATTTAAGCTTACAGAATAAATTCAATTGAAACATTACTTCGTACGAAGTTTAAGTTTTGAGGTAGCGCCACAGTGATTGTGGCTCATGAAGCGGCAGAATATACGGGGCATCCCGATCGGACTTTCAGATGGGACTGTCCCGAGACTCGCTGACTTTCTCTTCTACTGTCTAAAGTGGAAGGAAGAACGAAGCAGCCTACAGACAACGATGGCAGACAGATGGGGGGGCTTAGCATATGCGTTAGGGGTTGGAGCCGACGTAGAGATACGGGGACAAGCAAACTAGTGGACGGAGCAAAGGAGAAGTGGAAACCAAATATGGGGATCATTAGAGCGATCACACAGTTTGTGAAGCTAAAGGGAGATTCCAACCTAGAGCGACAATAGAGGATACAAGGGAAAGAGACAGAGAGGTAGGAAGCAATTTCTAATTACACCTACAGCCACAGCTAGGTATCCGGCCAGCTAAGTCTTAACTGGAGCAATAGCAGGCACCGGAAAAATGTGTTAGCTTATATCCTTCGAGGCAAGAAGCTTACATAGTAAACAAACAAACAAACAAACTTAGAGATATAGACAGCAGCGCCGCCATGCGTAGAATGGTATATATTACCGTATCAATAATACCTAAACACATGAAATCTTCCATCAATGCGGCATTTTGAGGCACCACTAGGGTCCACCATCCTTTCGAATTCGAATTTTTCGTTCCATCTCCAGCTTTCACAGTAGAGGTTTCTGGCCCACGACAAGATAACTGGGAAATATTAGTACTTAAGCAAAGAGTCTGCTCTCTTAGGAACATCACCCACAACCACTGGTGAGCAAGGAGCTTGTTGTTCCTAATCGCCGCTCTCATCCTTGCACAAAGCACTTCTACTTCCTCGATCCGCCACTAGTCCCCATCAGTAAATCTCCAACAGCACAAGAATCTCGAGTGACTATACGTACGCCCAAATTATTGACGAATCGCCGGGAACAAAAGTCTTGTACGCCACGATCCAGCCTCAACTGCTCCCAAACACCTACCTCCCGCTCCCACGGGTCATTCGACCACCTCCCAATTGTAATACAGAGTTTCCTCTCCACCACATTGATGAAGCCCACGGACTCCAGCCTGTCCTTGATATAAGGCCCTACATCAAAACTCATCCCTGCTCTGTTCCCCGCTTCTAGCATCGCCTCGGACCACTGCTTATAGCAGTGGTCCTCACCAAGCGTGTTATGGTAGCTCTCAAAATACAGGTCAGGCTCAGCGCAGTCAATCCAGCCACCGGGCTTCAGTGCCCTTGGAGAAACAATGAAGGTGAGCACAACTCTTCTATACAAGGGACTCAGGAGCCAACGCACCTAAAGCATTTGGCATAAAACTCAGGCCAGTTGGGGACTGAGCCGAGCAGCTCACGTTCGTGGATTAGGTCGTATTTGTTGGCATCACCCCAGGCAAGGTTAAAGTCGTCGATCTCAAATTTGGCGTTGGGAGGAACCCAGCGTGGCTGGATGGGGGAGACGTCAATCCCTTTAACAACTGCTTCGGGGTGTTTTTCTGCTACGTCACTGTGAACTAGAGGTTAGAAAGGACATAGAAAGGGGCCTAGATAATTAAAGAGCAATGCCCAACATCAAAAAATTGAATGCATACATGGCCCAAATTCCAGTTCCGGTCCCCAGATCGAGGATCCGCTGACGGAGCATAGATGTTAGGTTTCCGCACTTCATTGGTCTTATTAATGGTTCACTCACTTGCGGATTCTCCACTGGAGCCAGGTAAAGTTCGCCTTTTAACATCAACCCCCAGAAATGGTGGCTTTGACCATGCTAATCAGTCGCTATTCCCAAACCCTGTAATTCTACAGTCATACCTAATATCCTGCTGATCTTGTGCCAAAGAGTCATTTGGACCCCAGTGCTCAGTAGAGCCTGTCGAGGATTAATACTCCCCTGTTAGAGGCGATGGTGAAGTCTCCCACCGTAAGAGTGATACGTTCTCCCGTGTTCTTCGCGATATTTCATGATACTTGATCTCAACGAGGTCGTGTCGCTGTAGATGGACTGATCACCATAAGCAGAATCGGTGCCGTCGTCAAAGGGTGGTTCATCAAACTCATCTTCCGGCACTGCTGGAACAGGGCCCTTCAGATTAATGAGCTGATGTAATTCAAGAGCAGGCGTTGCAGCGCAATTGGGAAATACCTCTGTGACCAGAGCCGCCGGTACTTCTCCTTCGGTTGCGTCAGGTGGAGACCGGCTCGCAGGCGATGCAACCCTGCAGTCAGCAGTTGGAGACTTGGTCGCTGGTGGAGATATGGCAGTTGGCGGAGAATCCCCTTCCATTTTCCCTTGTTACTATGCGACTTTAGAATTTGCGATGGTCGGTAGTCGGTGGTCCGAATGATAAGAGAGAAAAAGTAATTTAATAGGGCGAACAACGGCGGCTGGTAGAGCCAGCGTGTTTATAATGATAAAGATAATAATAATAACAAGGATAATCAATGATAATACTAGCATAATTATGCCTTGGTCTTTATGTGCACAGGAGGAGAGTACCCATTGATAAAGACCAGCCTCCCGTTTGGCGCAACCTGATGCTACATGAACATGTCAAAGAAGATAGCGATCGCTCTGACAAGCTGAGGTATGGACGTGCTTTGGCAATGGACTCTTCTTATATGGGGCCTCTTCCAATCGCTTCGACACGCCCAGGCGCATCGGCATCTTCCGGGAATTCATGGGAGAGAGGATTAATCCAGAGATAGAGTTTAGCCTACTCGATTGAACATTTGATCTACCCTGATGGCTGTGAGCTTGACTCTACAGATAGCCAAAATGACTGCATGCGGTCACCCAATTACAATTGTCAACTGTTATTCTTTCTTCCAAACATGACAAAATAGCTGTGCTAATGGCCCCTTTAAAACGTAAATTATTGCCTGTAGGTTTGAATCTGGTTAAAAAAAATACAAGGGTCTGGGGATGTTAGTTCGCGTTCGGGGAATCGGAAAGCATGCACGTCCTCGAGTTCTAAAGCAAATGCATCCTGCGGGCCCCTGTACAGCGGCTACAGAGCTTCAGCAACAGGCTAAGCTCGGCCTCGCTTCACTCTTATTGACGTGGACGGAGAGACCCACCTTTCCTTATCGTTATCATCAGCAAGCCATTATTCATGCTAAAATTACCCTATAAGTACAGGTTATGGGGTTCCTATTGTATGCGTATTGTTACCACCACCTTCGACCCTGCCAACTGCTCTCAATAATCTGTGAAAAGCCCAAGGTCTGTCACTCGCTCGTTCATGATGGATTCCAAAGCCAACAATTTGCGTGTTCTGATTGTTGGTGCTGGTGAGCATTTGGAAAGGGTCCCTTGTCATTGTAATCCACCGCTTATGCATCTGCATTAGGTTCTGGTGGATTGCTCACCGCTCAGGCGCTCAAAAAGGTATCTTGCAACTTTTGCTGACCCGGTGGCATGTTAATTGATACGCATAGGTGGGCATTGCATGCACCGTGTTTGAGCAGGATACAGCTCTTGCAGCACGACCAAGAGACTGGAATATCGGCATCTACTGGGCTCAGTCGCGTCTAGACGAATGCCTTTCAGATGATCTGAAGGCTCAGATAGAGACGGTCCAGACTGACCCGAGCTATAAGCCCAATGCCGACAGCATCATGCCAGTTCACAACGGTCAGACGGGCGAGCTGCTGAAAAATCTCCCTGCGCCGTGGAGTCTCCGTGTCCACAGGAGGAAATGGCTGAAGATGCTTTCGAAAGACGTCGATGTCAAGGTCAGGAGCCACATCAGCGTCTCACCGGAGATTGTACTCATGATAAGTAGTACGGAAAACGCCTTAAGACTGTGGAGACCGGAGAGAATTTTGTCACAGCAATCTTCGAAGACGGCACAAAGGAAACTGGTAACCTTCTCATTGGTGCCGAGGGTGCCCATTCTCCAACTCGAGAATTCCTACTCGGCCCAGTAGAAGCTGCCCTCATCAAGTCGCCTGTGGTTGCGAGCGTCACCATAACCACTCTCAGTCGAGAAGCTGCTTTGGCATTGCGGGCGTTGCACCAAAGATATTTAATCACTTTCCACCCCAATGGCGTATTCACTTGGACAAGCAGTAAGTCCCTGAATGCACCATTCAGATATATCCGCACTATGAATATTCAAGGCTGATCAATTCTAGTCCATGAGTGTTCATCCAAAAACCCAGAAGAATGGACATGGATGTTGATGCAGACCTGGCGATCTGACGAGCCAACCAATCTATCTGGCAGCAGTATCTTAGAATCTTGGTGGGAGAAAGGCAAAGATTTCGGATATCCATTTAATGAGATGTTTGCAACGACTCCGGCAGGAACTAAGGTCTGGCACAACAGACTTTCATATTGGCCAACAAAGCCGTGGGATAGTCACGGCGGACTTGTAACTCTTGTCGGAGATGCTGCGCATCCGATGACTTTCCGTATGTATCTTCCTACTTCAAAAGAACCTGACCAAGCTATATCTTGTAGGAGGCTTGCTAACGTCCATTTATAAAGATCGCGGCCAAGGCCTCAATAATGCCATAACCGACGCAGCCGACCTGCTTGCTCATCTCCGCAATATGAAAGAGCAAACATTAGAAGAGCTAAGAAAAGCTGTTCAGGCATACGAGAAAGATCTGTGGCCGCGTGGCCGCGAGGCTGTCCTCGCGTCTAATGAGAACACGAATGCGGTACATGATTGGAATACCATGTTGAAATCTCCCTTATTCACCGGTGGGTTGGCCAAAGCGGGCGACGCCGTCAAAGTTGAAGCCGACAAATCTGACGCTGTCGCCACTGATGCTGTGAGGAATTGAGTTTACGTTTAGAGATGAATTTCGAAATGGTAGCCATGAACCATCGTATATCTTGCACGGCTTGCGTACACTTCAAATGAACCCTCCAATTATATCTAGTTACAAATATCGTCTAAGAATCAACGACGTAAACATTCAGAGTTCCTGGTCAGCATAGCTTGTCGGACAAAAAGAGAATTCCCTGGATCGGCGTTGCATAAGTTTGCATTAAACGGGTCTGTGGGGCTTGAGCATTTGGAACAAGTTGTCCAAAGCCTAATTTCCCTCATTTGACGTAAAGATGCTATGAACCTCACGTGTCTGCTCCGCTCCCAACCGGCTAGCTCCCAAGTCTGTTACCGCGGCCTGTAACTACAATCCAGCCAAAACTATTTTATATACTGAGGACACCTGACTTCTGCCACACGAACCACAAAATCTTGAAATGCTCTCCTATAAGGGCAAGTGAACCTTTTTTTTTTTTTTTTTTTTGACATAGTAAATTCAGATGCACTACATACATTTTAGAAATTCATGGCTTGCATCCTAAAAATGGCCAGAAATCATGAAAATGATGTTACAGAAGTTATACCTTGCACACCTTACCTCCTTAAAGTATTTCTCCGGCACCATCTTCCTTCACAGCACTGTCCCCCCTTCTCGCCCATGGCCTGTACCATCTAGCAGTCGCTTGCGCTTGGATGGTGTCTTTGGCGTCTCTGAAATCTCAGTTTACCTTTAGAATGATACTGACATTCTTTCTGTTTTCTAGCTCTCTAGCAATTTGCACATGCCCCATCCAAACCCCCAAAATTTCTTGTCTTCTGTTTAAAGGATGTAAATGAATTCTACGTATATCCCATTGCCCTTCTTGCAATTGTCACACCACTTGTCCTATGCTTTTTGTACCCCCTAAACCGTTAAGTGTCAGGCGCCAGAATGTACAGCGTATAATTCAGGTCGCTGCACATTTCAAAAGCTTCAAAGCGTAGTTTCTCAGGCCGGCTGACACTGGCTATGCTTAAAAAAGGGATCCCAAATCTAATCCGACACTCAAAATAAGTATAACTCAACAACCACGCTGTTAGGGTTAGTAGTTAGATTGAGTAGGATTAGGGTAGAGGCCCCCTTGGGAGCAGTGCCTTTAGGTATGAAACGTGACTTAGAGGGGACGTCGTAGACCCGCTAGTGGACTTAGAGTTTGATCTTTTTAAAATTTCGTTATATTTTTCGCTGACAAATAACTAGCGAATGTGCTCCTTTTCTTACGGCCCTGCTTACGGACGGACTAACAGACCGCCAGTTAGCAGTTAGCAGTTGGCAGTTGGCACTTACAGCAGTCCATGTGATTAGCTAGGATCATAAGAGCAGCTCTTTAGCTTTAGATTCTTGTATTTAGAACTACTAGTTGTACAGGTTGTCGCCCATCTTCACGTGTGACTTATACCTCGATTGACTAAGTTCGTGACATTATCTAGAGCTCAATCACCTTTCTTTCCTGCAAAGGAATTTAAACATATTTATTAAATGGACAGATCAGACAGAAGACAAACATTTAGGATTCTCCCCCAGCAGCTACTACAGGATAGAACTTCAGGGCATCAAGTGGACGGTGAAAGTCAACGCACAAACTAGAGCCAATTTTTCGGAAATTACGCCACCCAATTATAAGACCTAAAACCCAAGCAGTAGCTAGTCGAACAGCTAAATCATCAAGCACCCAAAATAGTAATACATAAGAAGAGCTAGCAGCAGCTCAAGCCGAAATTGCACAGCTATCAGCCGAGTTGACAGGGCAAAACACACCCTCTTATAAATAGTCCCTAAACGTCCTATAGTTTCTTGCAGTCCTTACGGCCCTTACTCGACGGCTTACAGACAGCCTGCAAGGGAACCAAGGACGCCCGAGTCCGCAAAGACTGCGGATCTACGACTGTTTATAGATAGGATTAAACCCACATTCGCAAATTAGAAGCTTTAGCTGCAAGACAAACTCGAGGTCAATGCGGACCACTTTCCAATTGTCTAGTCTAAAATGGCCTATGTTTTTAGTTGGAAGGGTAGGGATGCCTAGACGCACTTCCACCTACATGATACAAAGGACTTAGCAAAACTTTTCTCTTTAGAGAAGACATAATCAGCCACCTAGCATCTATCTATAAGGACCTATTCAAGGTCCAAAACGCTTAACTAAACTATAAGAGCTTAATAATAAAAGCGATAGAGACTTTTTTAGCCTTTTATATCTTTTTCTTGCACTTAGCGGGCCAAGCCCAGATTCTAGCAGAAGACATAATGCTAGACATTTTCAACAACCCAGCCTTAAACTTATGGCGAGTTGCACTGCCGTTTTATACAGCTGGAAAGACCTTATAGGAGCTTACAAACTACTGTTTAGCCTTAGACTAAAGCTGTGATGGCACGTACAAAATGCTATTAAAAGAAGATGAAGGGAGCTTTGTAGATTGCACTGTTCGAAGACACTAAGCTAAGGAGAGAAGAAAAGGAAGGAAGGGGAGCATAGCTCCTTATATACATAAGCCGTCCCTGGCTAACTGCCCGTTAGCTAACTGCCCTTGGCGAACTGTCCGTGGCGGTTTCAGTGCTGCTCCGAGACGGTAATTGTTGTATGCATGTGGCGAACCGTCACAAAGGCCACTGTTAGATTAAGGCCTGCTTAAACCGCCTAAAAGCGCAAACAGTAGCCTTTACGGACTGTAAACTGTCTGCAAATACTACTAAGATTGCTACAAATCGTAAAGCACTTATAACACTAGCACAGCAGATTACTTAAGAATCAACTCCTACGCCTACTACCCCTACTACTTCTACCTGTTGTTTATTCAACTACCTACAACTACAAGCTCTTAGCGACTAAAGAGCTTGCTTTGCTTGCAAACAGCTAGGTTGTATTGCTTTAAATTGTCTGTTGAAACTTAAGGATCTTATACATATGACGGCACGTACACAATGCGAGAGTAATCCGCTTTATAGATTGCATTAATCGAAGATATTAAGCTAAGGAGAGAAAAAATAGAAGGAAGGCGGGAAGAGTAGCTCTATATATACCCAAGCTGTCTCCGTGGCCCCTAAGAACAGCCCTTGGCTAACTATCCTTGGTGTTTTCAGTGCTCGTCTGAGACGGTGGTTGTTGCGTGTATGTGACGAACCGCCACAATCCTAGTAGTTTAGGAAGTAAATAGGGATGCAGATACGGGTACTAAGTCGGGAAAAGAGGAACCTTAAAGGAAGTCTCTACTTTAAGGTTAAAACGTGTTATCATGTTTAAGGTCGATTTAAGTTGGTTGATAAGTAGAAAAAGCCTTATTGTACTATATACTTTATCCCGAAACGGATGTAGAGCTAATACTACTGCTTTAGGTGATACTAGAGTAAATGCCTTTACTCTTCTTGCTACTAAGTGTGCTAGGAAGATCTTTGAAATTTCAAACACTCTACTAAAAACACTAGAACGGCCTATCCCTATTAAAGGACACAATAGACAAATAGGAAGGCCTATTACATTAATCTTACAGATCCATTTATAGGTTAACAAGCGACCATTGTACAACATGCCCATCCTTGTTACAGACTTAAGCTACTACGATGTTATCTTTAACTGTAAATGGCCAGCCTATCTTGATCTCTAACTCGACTTATAAAATAAACAGCTAATTTAGCTTACAACTTTGCCCTCTATTATTCCGGAGATTTCAATTGATATAAAGAGCCTTTGTAAGGACATATCACGTGGCTAGCTAGTGATCAGCCCTCTAACCCAGTGACAGGAAATGATGCAATGTGGCTTTGCAATCGCCGGCTTATTTCCGGTGATTATGACGTGTATTTATAGTCTAGCACGTTCTATTGCTTTGTAGATCGGAGAGTAGTCTCTAGTTACTTCCTAGCTAAGCTCCAACGAGCTTCTAAACCTCATACTCGTTCTCTCTGAGTGATAGTGAACCCTAGCTTGTAGCCGACTGTCATGAACTCAAATTAAGACAGGAGCAAGGACGCGACCACGGGTTGCGAAATCTGATCAACTGGCAATTCCAAATATGAGAATCTAAAGCTAAGGAAGGAAGACGAGAGGTGTGCTTGAAAAGCTGCTTTTAAGTGGTTTAGGGGTCACGTTTGTTAGCTAACGCTTAGCCTATGGCCAGAGCCATAGTAGTCTGTAAGTAGACCCGTAAACGCCTAACGGTCCGCAAGCAGCTTTAACAGGGCTGTAACACATATAGCCTCATATTGTATTTATAAAGCAGATAGGAGGCACTATTCACACGCAGGCTAGAACTAGACATACCCTTAAATGATAGGCACAAACGAAGGGGCCAGGCACTTTGTATAGTAGATGATGTATTCGGGGAGGCTAAGGCAGTTTACTTTAGCCAAACGCTTGCTCTTCTGTTGGAATTACAGCTATAGTGGACCACAAACCCCATAACTAGCTGTACAGAGTGGCAATTGGGACATCCGTAGCTGAGCTTTCAGCTATCATGTCAATGGCAACTAGCTAGGTGGCAACAGCGGTACAGCTGCTTTGCCACTGCTATTGTATATATAATACGGACTTACGTCCCACAGGGTTATTAAGCAATTCAAGCAATTCTATGCTGCGCATCTACAATCACTAGTTATAACCTTGTGATTCCAACAGATTTTCTTATCTTGTTAAATGTCCGAAGTAAATATCCACCATCTCTGCATGATGCCTCAAATTCGTTTCCTTCACATACAAACCCCGGAAGAATTCAGAAGTTTTGAAGCATATCTCTGTAAAACATATACTGTTTCCCGGATCTGCGGTTCATTAACTTCTGGTGCTGCTATTCTCCCCATGTTTGCCCATCTGAAGCACCCTAACAACATGGTATTCTTCATTCACTGATACCCAATTGTTGGATATAACGTTCTCTTTCTCTCATTTATCCTCTCATCTGTCCTCTTATATTGTTGGAATCAATAATGAGTTGTCCAACCAGCTGAGTTCTCAGCTTCTTATAAGTAGCAATTTGCCACATGGCAAATTGCTTCAGCTGCCTCTGATCAATGGTGTCAGGAACGCCGAACCGTGTTGTATATATAAGGGACCTATGATCCCACTACAATCTTTACATACAATAGTTGTAGCAATCAATTTGATGAGTCTGTTCCTAAGAACCGCCCAACCTAGTTGCAAATGCAATACCAACTCTATGATGAGTTGCAGTCTACTGCAACAAGGCATTTATACCTGAATGGAGCCAATACAAATACATGTGTTGCTACCTTATCTGTTCATGCACGTCGCCTCGGTTGTAATATACACTTGTCTCAGACCTTGTTAAAGCTATAAGAGTTTACTCTCATGAAAAAGCAATCCATACCCTCACCAATTCTCACTACAGTATTGAGGTCTGCACTTCAAATCAGGTGGGTAAACGTTTCGACATTGGCTCCAGTCTACCCACTCTATGTTGGGTCAATAGATCTATCCCAAGCTCGCGCTCGCTGCTAAGCAAATTCTCTACGTTGCCTAATGACTTCGAATGATATCTAAGCCAAAGGAGACCCAAAGCGCCAAATTCCTACAAATCAACCCTAGAGGCAAGACTCCGACGTTTGTTGATACTGATGGCACCGTTGTTATCGAAAGCTTTGTTATTCTCCAGTATCTCAAACGATACTATCCATCTCCTAGTATGCTTCCTCCAGCTACGAGTAAGGCAGCCTGGACTCTGGAGATGGTGCTTTTCAATGAGACAGATAATCCGCATAACTTGTACGGACCTATTTGAACTGCTTTTCCTTCCCAACTGGCAGGGCCATCTAGCAGACATCTTGCAAGCGTATCAAGATACTCTAAACGAACTGGGTGTCTGGGAAGGCTATCTAGCGAAAGATCAATTCCTGTCCGGTGGAGCATTTGGGTTGATTGATTGTGCGTTTTATCTAATATTGGCGTATATGGTACTGTACATCAAGGACTCACATTGAGCATATCATTTCCAGTGCTTGAAGGTTATTACGGCAGGTGCAGAGAACTTCTCGTGGTGATTGAGCCTTGTCCAGAAAACTGGGAGGGACCTGGTAAGAACCTTTTTGCATGATGTAAGACGCTTCAGCAAGAGCAAGGAAATTAATGTGTATGACCAAGAGTATGTTCCCAACCCTTGGTATAGGTGTTGGAACTATACAAGTTCGGTGCGGCTAACGGCCTACCTATTGCCACCAATTATACCAAAGAAGTCATATGACCGCGCTGCTTCATTAATAACTTCTTCATACTAGAAGATTCTATGTTTCCTTTAAAAGTCTATATAAACCTGTAGTTATTCCTATGTAGTTGAGAACTCAAGTTCAAGTCCCTCGTTGTATTCGCTATGTACTGTACATCCAGTCAAAAATCCAATAACAGGGCCAAGCGGTGCCTCGAGTAGTTATAAGTATAGTCTGGTTTTTTGGGATATGTAATCCTGTCCATAACCGTACGAGAAACATTGGGGTGGTAGTAGAAACGATATTTTTGAAGCTATTTACCGTTATAAGACGGTTTTGTAGATAAATTAACAATGACTGATTTGAAGCGAACCAGTTAATGGAATGAGCAGCCAGCTCAGGAGAATTTCAGCATCCTGGGTTTGTGGGAGTAGCTTTTCAAGGCGACACAAATTTCGAAAGACCCTTTTTCAACATAAATGAAAATCTAGTAATGACGCCCTCCCCTGCTGATGCGACGTTCCCCAATCCCTCGCATCTCAACTAGTTCTAAAATATGTTTCCGGTTACTTGTTAGTCTGGGCTCTTGTTCCGATGGTACCCTAACTCGCGAGTATTCCGGTACTGACCATTTTCAATATTTCATTTTAAAAAATTCTAGCAGCTTCATTAGGTATACAGTTTTAGTAATATAGCTCATAAAACTAATCGTCTGTCATGGTTAGAACGCTACGTTCAGACCGCGTAAGTCTTATAACTATTTCTTACCCACCCCACATTTTATACTTTGTAAATATTACATATTTTAGTTTAAATTCGAGCATTAGCTTTCTACGAACAGTTTTCCTAATAAAGAAACTGGTCACCGTTGGACTCACCTTTGTGGGGAAAATGGACACGTGCTCAATAACTGCGATCGCCGAATCCTGGCAACTTTGAAGCATAACTGCTTACAAATATTGCGGCACACCTAGCACGATTCACGCATAAACAATCACCTCTAAGACTCGATTCGGATCTTTTATGTGGGCGCGTGCTCATAATTCAGGTTTTTGTATATTATCCATTGATTGGGGTTTCTTAGCCCACGTGCAAACAAAAGACATGAACTCTAAATGCAGGTACGCCGAACTGCCGTTCGTCAGCCATAGCGAAATTGCAGATGCAGTTAGGGGCGTTATTGCTGCAATATGACTTGCGTTGTTAGCGAAAACTACACTGCTTTCACGTAAGGACCCTAATGTGGCCTTCCCTTTTAGGCGTGACGTAGCCGGCTCGCTTACGAAAAAGTAGGTCCCAATTTACATTTCATGTCCATGTCTTCCCCTTCAATCTCAGAATTCTACACACGCCTGACGCCGCCGTCACGCAATACAGACTGTTAAGCTTTGCACTACTGTGTAACAGCTTCTCTTCTTGATACAGAATAGGCCTAGTGACGGACGAGGGGCTCGCCGGCTCGTCGAGTAAAATGCAACTTCAGCCCACGTGCTCTCAGGTCACAGCGCATCAATGACTTGCGCCCTGGTTGCAGATCATGACGGCTTATGTTCTTGAAAAAGAGATAAGTACAGTATAGTCTTCTCACCTTATCTGTAAAAGTCATCTGTATTGTACATATCTACTTGCAGTCACTGCTGTATTGTCTCTCTTTTATTGTCACTCTGCTGTTGATTTAGAGATGCGTTTCTCCAATAGCATCATTGCCATCGTTGCACTTGTTGCACTTGCAGTCCCTACTTTTGCTTTAAACTACAATGTCTCGCTCAACTCCCAGACTCATCTGGCCTATGCGGGTCCTGATGGGATGATGGTGAGTTGGAACACCTACAATCAGCTCGAGAACCCCACAGTCATGTACGGAACGGACCCCAATAATCTTAATCTCGTGGCTTCGTCGACAGTCTCCGTGACATATAACACCTCCCTGACATACAACAACCATGTCAAAATCTCTGGCTTGCTTCCCTACACCACTTATTGGTATATGCCAACGTCACTAATGGCATCCGGCCCCGTTGGACCATTTTCTTTTACGATCAGCCGACCAGCCGGTGATCCTACGCCATACTCCATTGCTCTGGTTG
>Ga0335072_10005983_pt1 | contig 17858 bp, 16 predicted proteins | sample Lox_Sample_21_FD_206725 | JGI IMG/M metagenome (GOLD analysis project Ga0335072, IMG submission 206725) | Soil microbial communities from Loxahatchee National Wildlife Refuge, Florida, United States - Lox_Sample_2.1 | ecosystem: Environmental > Terrestrial > Soil > Wetlands | place: USA... | reverse complement strand
GGCCCTCGATCCGGCAGTGTTTGCTCTGGTCTCGGTCATGCTGCTTCTGGTGGCGGCACTCGCGTGCCTGCTGCCCGCCTGGCGCGCCTCGCGACTCGATCCAATCCGAGCGCTGCGGACGGAGTGACTATTCCAGGCAACAGGGAATAGGGAAGTATGCTTGTTGCGTGCTTTGCGCGAAATTCACGATCATCGGCGAAAATTGAAGCTGGAGGATTTTCGCTGATGCAGGTTCTGTACACCGCAGATGTCACGGCCGAGGGGGCGCGCCACGGCCACGTACGCAGTTCGGATGGACTGCTGGACCACGATCTGGCTCTGCCGCCAGGGATGGGCGGCAGGGGCGAGAAGACCAATCCGGAACAACTCTTCGGAGCGGGGTACGCTGCCTGTTTCGGCGGCGCCGTCGAGTTCATCGCGCAGCAGGCGGGCAAGAAGACCGGCGTCGTGAAGGTGCGCGCCCAGGTGGGCGTTGGTCCCTTTGATGAGGGCAAGGGCGACGGGTTCACGCTGCAGGTGCATCTGGATGTGACGATTCCGGAACAGGATCAGGCGGGCGCGGAAGAACTGGTGGCGGCGGCGCATCGCGTGTGTCCGTATTCGAACGCGACGCGCGGCAACATTGATGTGACGCTGACGGCGCACGGCGGCAAATAAATCCCGGTAGCCGCGGACGGTTATCGGTTCCGCGCGATAGATTGGCTGGATGCAGAACGAGCGGAGAGTCACGGCGTTTCTCGCCCTGGCCGGCGGAGTCATCTCCATTTCGTGGTCGGCCATCTTCGTTCGCTGGGCGCGTATGCCGGGAACGTGTTCGGCCTTCTACCGCACACTCATCGCGAGGATCCTGCTGTGGGTGCTGTTTCCTTTTCTGCGTGACAAGAGCCGCCGCCTCTCGCGCCGCTCCTTCTGGATCACCGTTCTGGGTGGCGCGCTCTTCGCGGGCGATGTGGGCTTCTGGAATACCGCCGTCATGCACACTTCAGCCGGCAATGCCACCTTTCTCAGCAATATCGCGCCCCTGTTTGTCGGACTCTTTACATGGATGCTGACCCGCCGGTTGCCTTCCCGGCGGTTCTGGATCGCGCTGCTGGTGGGCACTCTCGGCAGTGCTCTCATCGTCGCCGCCGATCTCCGCCTCGCCCTCTCGCGTTCGTCCGCGGATGCGCTCGCGGTACTGGCGGCCGTGTGTTTCGGGCTCTACCTCATCATCACCAGCCGCCTCCGCGAACAGCACGACGTGCTCGAGTTGCTGGTTCTATCCACAACGGCCAGCGCGGTCGTGCTTTTCCTTGCGGCTGTTGGAGCGCGTTTGCCCATGGCAATCCCCGGCGCAAATTCGCTGTCCGCCTTGCTGGCCCTTGGTCTCATCTGTCAGGTGGGCGGCTACTTCTGCCTTACCTATGCTCTGGGACACCTTCCTGCAACGGTAACGTCGATTCTCTTCCTCAGTGTCGCCCCATTCACTGCGATGTTCGCATGGATGATCTTTGGCGAGCGAATGAGCGCGATGGAGATTGCAGGCGGCGCGCTGGTGCTGACCGGGGCATGGATCGTGGGGAGGAAAGAGAAGACCGATATCCCGCAGACGGAAGAACTGGTGCAGCCGACGGAGGCGTAGGACCTACAGCTTCTGCGACCTTTGCACTTCACGCACGCCGGGCAAGCGTCGCAGCGACTGCACCAGACGGGTAAGATGTTTCAGATCTTCCGCGTCGATGACGAATTCGATGCGGGCGTCCCCGGCTTCGCCGAGGTGGGTCTCCATGGTGCGGATGTTGGTGTTCTCATCGCTGATAATCGCGGTGATCTCCTTCAGCATCCCGGCGCGATCGTCGCAATGCACCGTGAAGCGCACCGGATAGGTCTGCTTCGGCCCCGCTTTGTCTTCGGGGGAACGTGCCCACTCCACGGCGATGCGCCGGTCGGCTTCGTAGAGCAGGTTCTGGACATTGGGGCAGCTGCGGGCGTGGACGGCGACCCCCTTGCCGCGCGTGACGTAACCGATGATCTCTTCGCCGCGAATGGGATTGCAACAGCGCGCACGATAGACCAGCAGCTCGTTTTGGCCTTCGACGATGAGGGACTCGGTCCCGCTGGCGGCTGCGGCGCGGCGAATCGCGTCGGCGCCCGGACTGGATGGCGCTGCGGCAGCTTCCGTCTCCTGCTGCTGATGGATGAGCCCGGGAGCGAGGCGATTGAGAACCTGGCGCGCGGAATATTTGCCGAAGCCAATAGCCGCCCACAGATCGCTGGGCGTGGCAACGCTGTAATCGGCGGCAACGCGAGCGTAGTCCGACTCCTCGAACTGCGAGAGCCCAACTTTGTATTTGCGCGCTTCACGCTCCAGCAGCTTGCGCCCGATCTCGATAGCGCGTTCCCGCTGATGCTCGTTGAGCCAGTGGCGGATCTTGTTTCGGGCGCGCGGGCTCTTGACGAAGGTGAGCCAGTCACGGCTGGGGGTATGGCCGTTCTGCGTGATGACTTCGACGATGTCGCCGTTGCGGAGTTTGGTCCGCAGCGGGACCATGCGGCCGTTGACCCGGGCACCCACACAGGTATTTCCGACTTCGGTGTGAATCGTGTACGCGAAGTCGACGGGCGTGCCGTCGCGGGGAACAACGACCACTTTCCCCTTCGGCGTAAAGGTGTAGACCTCTTCCGGGTAGAGGTCGATCTTCAGCGTCGACAGGAACTCGTTGGGATCGGTCATGTCGCGCTGCCACTCGACCAGTTGCCGAACCCAGGCAAGGCGCTGTTCGTCGCGCGCACTGACGGGCGATCCTCCGGCCTTGTACTTCCAGTGGGCGGCGATGCCTTCCTCCGCGATGCGGTGCATTTCCTCGGTACGGATCTGCACCTCAAACTGATGCCCGCCTTCGCCCATCACGGTTGTATGCAGCGACTGATACAAATTCGGTCGCGGCATGGCAATGAAGTCCTTGATACGTCCTGGAACCGGCCGCCAGATGCTGTGGATGATGCCGAAAACCGCGTAGCAGTCCTGCACGCTGGCGGTGATCACGCGGAGTGCGAGCAGGTCGTAGACCTGGTCGATGGAGGTGCGAGACTTCACCAGCTTGGTGTGGATACTGTAGAGGCGCTTGATGCGCCACTCCACCCGCGCTTTGATGCCATTTTCGTGCAGACGCTCAGAGAGCAGAGCCTCCACACCGGCGAGAAACTGTTCGCCCTCGGATCTGCGGGCTTCGACGGCTTCATGGAGCTGTTCCCAGGTGATCGGATCGACCCAGCGAAAAGCCAGGTCTTCGAGTTCGCCGCGGAGTTTGCCCATGCCGAGGCGATGGGCGAGCGGCGCGTAGATGTCGAGGGTCTCGCGAGCGATGGAACGCTGACGTTCGGCGGGAAGGTGCTCGAGCGTGCGCATATTGTGAAGCCGGTCCGCCAGCTTGATCAGAACGACGCGGACATCGCTGACCATAGCCAGCAGCATCTTGCGAACGTTCTCCGCCTGGCGATCTTCGCGATTGGCAAACTGGATCTTGTCGATCTTGGTGACGCCTTCGACGATGTGCGCTACCTGTTCGCCAAACTTCTCGGTGATGTCTTCGGTGGTGACCGGGGTGTCTTCGACCGCGTCGTGGAGCAGGCCGGCGGCGATCGCCGTGGAATCCAGCTTCATCTCCGCCAGAACGAGCGCGACCTCCAGCGGATGCAGCACGTAGGGCTCGCCGGAGGCGCGCAGCTGGCCGTTATGGTGCTGGAGGCAGAACTGCCAGGCCTGGCGGATGATGTTGACGTCGTCGGAGGGGCGACTCTTCTTCACCGTGTCCAGCAGCTTCCCAAACTTCTCCCGGAACAGGTCGGGGACCCGCTCAACCTGGAGCGCGGTGGACTGGACACTCGCCATGACCCATTATAGGCGGGAGTTGCAAGAGGGTCATCAACGAAGAGAACGTCCAGGCCACAGGTTACTGGGGACAGGGACGCAGGAAGCTCTATTCCGGCTTGCCCGGATTCTTCGGCTTCGGCGGCGTCTTCTCCGAAGGTGGAGGACTGCCGGGCAGCAATCCGGGCGTAGGGCGCTTGTTGTCGTGGACCCAGGCAAGCAGCTCGTCAAAGGCGAGGCCGGTCTGGTCGGCGGTGACGTTGCAATGGCCGTCGCGGTCGACGTACTGCTCGACGAAGTCGTCGCCGTTGCCGAGCCGTCGGGTGAGCTCGTCGTACCAGGCGGTAGTGAAGGCCGGTACCAGTGGGTCGTAGATGGTGTGGACCTCGAGGAGTTTCCGATGGAGATTGCCGTTGGGTGAATACCAGTTTGCGAGGAACCGGTACGCATTGGGATCGGCAGCGTAGCGGCGAACGCGCTGGTTCAGCAGCGGATCATTGGCCGTGCCGTTGTAGACCAGGTTGCGGTTGTCGAAGGGATTGCCGCCCGACTTGAGACGCAGGTCCTCAATGACGAAGGTGTTAAAGACGAGCACGTCGGCAAGACCGCGATTGGTGTGGATGTTGGCGATTTCCCGCACCAGCGCCGCCGGTTCCGGATTGGCATCCAGGTTTTTCTGCACGTTGGTGATCGTCGGAATGTCATTCATCGTGAAGGTGGCCGGGATGTGCTCCACATCGGGGAGCACCCCGGGAAAAAGCGCGTCGAAGGCGACCCGGTTGGCGAATGCTCTCTGCATGACGAGATCGGCTGGCGCCAGCACACCGCAAAGCGCAAGACCGCCGGCGTACTCCTTCGGATCGGTTTCCAGCGCCATAACAGTGAGCAGACCGCCCATGGAGTGACCCATGAGAAACGTCTCGCGCGGCTGGCCGTACTTCTTGCGAAAATAGCGACGCAAGGCGTCGGTTTCGCTGGCTGCCTGCGGCACAGCCCATCCGCCCACGGCGTATCCGGAGCGCGCAACCGCGTAGCCGCGATTCAGAATCTCCTGGAGTACGCGGCTGGGCGGATACTTCGGATCGAAGACCTGGGGTGTTTGCTGGTAGCCGTGGAAGTACAGGACAAGGCCGCGGTTCCAGTTTTTTGGGATGTCGATGCGAAAGGAGGCTCGGTCGAGTTTTCCGATTTCGGTGTTGACCGCAACCGGCGGTGGCGCGGGGAGCGCTGCGGCGGCCGTTGGGCTGGAATTGGAGGCCGGAACGACTGAAGGAGCTGGAGCGGGAAACTTCTCAGCCGGAGTTGCGGAGGAACGTCCGGGCGCGGTCTGTTCCGGCGGGGCGGCGGCGGGGTGCGAAGAGGAACCGGCGGCGTGCGTTGGGTTGGCCTGGCCCCCAGACTGCCCCGAATTGTCCGCGCCGGTCTGGGCGCGCGCGACCGCTGCAAGCGGCAACAGCAACAGCAGGACGGCACCGTGCCGAAGAGAGCCCCTCAAGTACGCTCCTTTCCAGTGTGCGAAGATGAATTTTTGCGCAACCGATTCTTTTGAACCCGGCCGAATGTGCTCTCCAGATTTCTGATGCGAACGCCCACCCAACACGAATCACTCCGAAAGAAACAAGCTAACCGAAAAGCCTCGCCGGCGGCTTCCGGAAAGCGACAGGGGGAGAGCCACTCGGTGCCACGGCCCGAACCGCTCCCGAGTGCAGAGCCCGCTTCGGGGACTCCTGGAGCCGTTCAGATTTCGCGCCGGGCTGCGGATCGCCTGCGCGCCGGCCACGTCTGGGTCTATCGTTCCGACGTGGAGGAGTGGCCCGGCGAGCCGGATGCAATGGCCGCGGGGCTTGTGCCGATAGTGGACCGGCGTGGTGCGCTGCTGGGCACGGCGCTCTATAGCCCTGCTTCCGAAATCGCCCTCCGTCTTGTTTCCGAGGACCTCCTCCGGGACGAGGCTTCCTGGCTCGATCTTCTGCGGCAGCGCCTTCGCGCGGCGGTTGCGCGGCGTACCCGGCTTCTTGATGCTGAGAACAATGCCTGCAGGCTAGTCTTCAGCGAAGCTGATGAACTTCCCGGCATCACGGTGGACCAATACGAAGGCCTGGTGATTGTCCAGCTGCGTCACAAGGCGCTCGACAACGACGCGACTCGGGCGGTGGTTGCGGAGACCCTGCGCGAAGCGGTTTCGCCCGAGACGATCCTCGAGCGCGAGGATCCGCGCATCCGCGAACTGGAACAACTCAGCGCACCCGCGTCCGCGACGCTTTTCGCGCAAGATGCGGAAGCTCCCGTCACGAAGACCGTTTTCCGGCTGAATGGTCTCCAATTCCATTTCGACGCGACCAGCGGGCAGAAGACGGGGGCGTTTCTCGACCAGCGCGAGAACTACGCCGCAGCCGCGCGCTACGCCAGCGGCGAGGCGCTCGATGTTTGCACCTACCAGGGTGGGTTTGCCCTGCATCTGGCGCGCGTTTGCCCTCGGGTAATCGGCATCGACGTCTCGCGCGCGGCGCTGGAGGTGGCGGAGCAGAACCTGGCAGCAAATCGCGAGGCTCTGGCGGGTTCCGAGGTTGAATGGGTGGAGGCCGATGCCTTTGCGCTGCTGCGCGACTGGAGCGATGCGGGTTCGGTCTACGCCACGATCGTCCTCGATCCGCCCGCTTTTGCAAAGACGAAGCGTGCCGTGGAAGGAGCGCTGCGCGGCTATCGCGAGCTGAACCTGCGCGCGCTGAAGATGCTGCGCCCGGGGGGGCGGCTGATTACCTGCTCCTGTTCGCACCACGTTGCCCTCGGCGATTTCATGGAGACGCTGCGTGCTGCGGCCGGCGATGCGGGCCGCCGCGTCCGCCTGCTCGACGTTCGAGGCGCCTCTCCGGATCATCCGGTGATCCTGAACATCCCGGAGACGGAGTATCTGAAGTGCGTGATTCTCGAGGCCGAGTAAAAATTCGCGGCAGCCTGTCTCCTCGTGCAACCTAAAAGTTCATCAGCCCATCGCGGAGAAAAGCAGATTCGCATTCCCGCCGGCTGAAGCCGGATGCCGCGTCATGCATCGAAGAAGGAAGCGAAGGAGTTGCTATGACGCGTACCCCGATCTCGACCGAAGACATGGCCTATCGCAAGTACGTGTCCGTGCTCGACACGCAGATGGCTTATGTCGACGCAGGTCACGGTGATCCGATCGTTTTCCTGCATGGCAATCCCACCCCTTCTTATCTGTGGCGCAATATCATTCCGCGCCTGCTGCCGCTCGGTCGTTGTCTCGCTCCCGACTTCGTCGGGATGGGCAATTCCGCCGCGGCTCCCAGCAGCTCTTACCGGTTCGCCGATCATCAGCGCTACCTGGACGCCTGGCTTGAGGCCGTGGGTGTGCGGGAGAACGTCGTCCTGGTCGTTCATGACTGGGGCTCGGCTCTTGGGTTTTCCTGGGCACAGCGTCATGCCGAACAGGTGCAGGCCCTGGTTTATATGGAAGCTATCGTCCGGCCTTTCGCGTCCTGGGACGAGTGGCCCGACGCGACCCGTGCTTTCTTTCAGGCGCAACGGACCCCGGCAGGCGAAGACCTGATTTTGCAGAAGAACCTGTTCATCGAATACCTCCTCCCTCTGCGCGGCATTTCAGAGGAAGCTCTGGAAGTGTATCGGAGGTACTTCCGGATTCCCGGACCTTCGCGTCTACCCATGCTGGCATGGACGAGGGAGCTGCCCATTTCCGGGGAACCAAAAGAAGTGGTCGATGTCGTAGACGCTTATGCCGGGTGGCTTTCCACCAGCCCCATTCCGAAGCTCTTCATCAACGCCGAGCCGGCGGGATTCCTGATCGGAGCGCAGCGAGAGTTTTGCCGAGCCTGGCCCAACCAGCAGGAGGTCACCGTCGCGGGCGCTCATTTCCTTCAGGAAGATTCGCCGGAGGAAGTCGGCGATGCGACCGCGAGCTTTGTCACGAAAGTGCGCGCAGGCCAAATCGCCTCGCTCCCGCGTGCCGCCTGAACGCTCGGAGCGAAAGAAGACCAGAATGTAGCCCGGCGACCCTACGCGTGGCGCCCTAGGTCAGGTTCGCGTACGCGGGCGAAATCTCCCTGAGTTTCGTCACCACATCGATGAGCCGCTCGGCGACATAGTCGATTTCCTCTTCAGTGTTGAAGCGGCCGATTCCAAAACGGATGGAGCTATGGGCTGCCTCTTCCTCGAGGCCGAGCGCGCGCAGCACATGCGAGGGCTCGATTTTGGCCGACGTGCAGGCCGAGCCGCTCGACAACGCGACGTCCTTCACTCCCATCATGAGGGTTTCGCTGTCCACCCCCACGAAGCTCATGTTGAGATTGCCAGGCAGACGGTGCGTCTGCGATCCGTTGACGTGGACGCGCTCCAGTCCGTCCAGAAGTTTCGCCTGCAGGCGGTCGCGCAGAGTCGCAAGCCGCGTGGACTCGGCTTCCATTTCCGCCCCGGCCATTGCACAGGCCGCGCCGAGGCCCACGATGCCAGGCACATTGAGCGTTCCTGACCGCATGCCGCGCTCGTGGCCGCCGCCGTGCATCTGCTCCATGAGTTTCACCCGTGGGCCGTTCCGCCGCACGTACAGCGCCCCGATACCCTTGGGGCCGTAGATCTTGTGACCGGAAATCGAGAGCAGATCGACAGGGCCGCGATTGACATCGACGCGGACCTTGCCCACGGCCTGCGCGGCATCGGTATGGAAGAGCACGCCGCGCTCGTGGCACAGCGCGCCGATTTCGTCCACCGGCTGCAGCGTGCCGATCTCGTTGTTGGCGGCCAGGACTGTCACCAGCAGCGGTGGTTCGTCGTCCATCGCGCGGTGCAGATCGTCGATGACAACGCGTCCCTCGCGATCGACGGGCAGCACCGTCACCCGGCAACCCCACTTTTCGAGCCACGCACACGGATCGAGGACAGCCTTGTGCTCGGTCGCCTGGGTGATGATATGGATCGGTCGCTGCGGATCCGCCGCCCGCGCGGCTTCTACGGCACCGGTGATGGCAAGGTTGTTGCTCTCGGTTGCGCCCGAGGTGAAGACGATCTCTCGCGCCGTGGCGCCGATCACCTTCGCCACCTGGGCCCGTGCGGTTTCGACCGCCTGTTCCGCCGCCCAGCCAAAACCATGGCTACGGCTGGCCGCGTTGCCGTAGTGCTCCGTCAGCCACGGCATCATCGCTTCCAGCACGCGCGGATCGATGCGCGTGGTGGCGTGGTTATCCAGGTAGATCGGCAGTTTCATCCGTCTGCACGCTTTTCGCTCGGGCTTCCGGTCCGGGCCTTCTTCAGCTTACAGCTGGATCGTGACCAGCTCCTGACCGGGATTCCGCCGCACCGTAACTTCGGCGTTCGGTTCGGCCAGGTCGGCGATGCTGATGCTTCGCAGCAGGCCGGAGATACTGTCGTTCACACGCGCCAGCGGTTCTTTGATGGTGCAACTGTCGGTGAGGTCGCAACCGCTGTGGCTGGGCCCGCACGAGGTAATGAACAGCGGCCCGTCGATGGCGTGGATGACCTCGAACGCCGAGATCTCGCGCGACGGCTTCAGCAGCGAATAGCCACCGTTCATGCCGGCGTGCGAACGCAGAATGCCCACCTTCGCCAGACGCTGCAGGATCTTCGCCAGCAGCTGCGGCGGGATATGGTAGGCCTCGGCGATCTCCTTGGCGCTGATCGACGGCTCGTCCGGATGCTCGGCGAGGTACTTCAGGGCCATCAGCCCGTAGTCGGCTTTTTTGGTGAGCCTGAGCATAGTCCGGAACCCCCCGGCGGCTTTTCTCGCCGGAGCGAAAGTTCCCCCGTATAGCAAGTTTACGGGGAAGGGGAAGCGAATTCAATGGAATTGAGGCTGGCGTTGGCTGGACGGCAAATCGCGTACCGGTCGGCATAACGACGTTCTATTCTGCGCGAATGCGAGGTAAAGAGATGCGGCCCAGGATCCCCGTGTTGTTCGTTTTGTTTCCGCTCTCCTTCTGTGCCTGGACCGGCGTGTGGGTCCCCTGCGCCCCCCTCCCTCCCGCGTCGCCGCCGGTGCTGATCAACACCTGCCTCATGACCAGCGATGTGGATCGTCTGATTGCCTTCTATGAGCCCGTTCTGCAGATCAAGGCGGAACGAACCGGCAAGGATTACGCCGAATTTCATACCGGAACTGGCGTGCTGGCCATCTTTTCCGCGGAAGCGCAGGAGAGGTACATTCCCGGTTCCGCGATTGCAGGCAGCAATCGGAGCATGGTCCTCGAATTCAGGGTAAACAACGTGGACGAGGAGTATCGGCGACTGCAGGGCCGGGTGAAGATCTGGGTCAAGCCGCCCACGACGCAGCCGTGGGGCACCCGTTCCGTCTACTTCCGCGATCCGGATGGCAACCTGGTCGATTTCTTCACGCGCCCGAAGTCGCAATAGAGGCCACGCTTCGTGTTCGCTGGCTGGTCACAGCCGCATCGTAGACCGCCTTCGCAATCTCGGCGATCACACGCTCGCGCGCAGCGAACGGCGCCTTCACATCTGCCACCAGCACCACGAGAGCCAGCTTGCGCCCATCGGGCAGTGTGATCAGCGCGGCATCATTGGTCGCATTCGTCACGTTGCGCGTCGCGCCTGAGGTCCCGGTCTTGTCAGCGACGATCGTGCCCGAAGGCAGCTTCGCCTTGATCCGGGTATTGCCCGTGGGTGAGGCCGTCATCCACCCGAGGATGAGCTTCGTGTGCTCCGGCGATAGCGGCGAGCGATCCGCGAGCAACCGCAGCAACGCGATCAGCGCTCGCGGTGTCGCCGTGTTGCGCTCCTGCAGACGCTCGTCGTTGTTGAGGGTTTTTTCATTGTCGCGAATCTGAATGTCCGTGATGCCCAGATTGTGCACGTAGGTATTCGCAGCGGCTGGGCCGCCCAGCGCTCGCATCACGATGTCATTCGCCACGTTGTCGCTCTGCATCACCATTCCGTGCAGCAGATCCTCGAGAGGCACATCGACGTTGCCCCGCGGATGCGCGTCTTTGAGCGGGCTGTATTCATCGGGAGCCTGGATGTCGGAAGGCAGGAAACGGAGCCTCTGATCCAGGCGCAGCTTGCCCTGCTCGATGGCGTGAAACGCCGCCATCGCCGTGGGGAGCTTGTAAACCGACTGCATGGGCCGAGGGACGTCGGCGTGAAAAGCGCAGTCCAGCTTTGTTCCCGGCAGGGCACAGGCGACGCCGACGGATCCCTGGGCCTGAGCCGCGATGCGGGCAATCTCCTGCTGGAGTTGAGCCTGAACCGGGAGGGCGCCCGCAAGCACAACGAAGACGGCGAGGACGAGGGCCGGAGGTAGCCGCATCCAGCGATTCTATGGCTTCAAACCCAGCCCGCGTCGATGATATGAATCTGATTGGTAATGGCGGCGCTGTCGTCTGCGGCCAGAAACAGCGCAAGCCTCGCGACCTCTTCTGGCTGGATGAGCCGCTTGAGAGCCTGAGCCTGCAGGATCTCGGCCTGATACTCGGGCGTCAGCCAAAGTTCGAGCTGACGCTCGGTGGCAATAGCGCCGGGCAGGATGCAGTTGACGCGAATGTTGTCCTTGCCGGCCTCATGGGCCAGCGTGCGCGTCATGCCAACGATGGCGGCTTTGGCGGTGACGTAGACGGGCACGTTGGTGGAGGGAATCATCCAGGCGATGGAACTCATGTTGAGGATGGAACCGCCGCCAAGCTGGCGCATGCCTGGGATCACAGCCTGCGCAGCGAAGAATTGATGTTTCAGGTTGAGGGCGAGGGTTCGGTCCCAGGACTCCGGTGTAACTTCGTCGACGGAGTGACGGGTGTCATTGCCGGCATTGTTGACGAGAACTTCTACAGGCCCCAGTTTGTCCGCAATTGTCGCCAATGCGGACCGGAGTGCGTCGATGCGAGTGAGATCGCAGGCGACGAAAACGGGAGCTGAATCGCCCTCAACCTGGACGCGCCGGGTCAGGGCTTCGGCGACGTCAGCCTGGATGTCGAGGAAGGCGACCCGCGCGCCGTTCGCTGCGAAGGCCTCGACGATCGCCGCGCCAATACCGCTGGCCCCGCCTGTGACGACGACAACGCGGCCGCGCAGGCTGGGGTAGGTCGCGTACTGCGGGGCGGATGCCATGGACACTCGATGATACGACTCCGCTTTTCCGCATGGGCGGCTTGAAACCGCGGCAGGACTATGGGAAAGAGTTTATGTTGGCAGGGACATTCGATTTCAGACCGAGGGGATTCGGCACGTGAATCGCAGAAGCTTTCTGAAGGCGGCAGGGACGGCGACAACGCAGGTCATGATGGCGGGGGGGCTAAGCGCAATCGCTGAGGCCGACGTTCCCGGAATCCCGCTCCAGGCACAGCAAACCGGGCCTGAGAAACCGCTCACCGCGAATGATCACATCCAGATCGCGTTGATCGGAGCAGGCGGTCAGGGGCAGTACGACACGAAGGTTGCGGCGAGCGTGCCAGGCGTCAAGGTTGTCGCCGCAGCGGACTGCTACGAGAACCGCCTCGCCCATTGCAGGGAGTTGTGGGGGCAGGAAATTCTGACCACGCGCGACTATCACGAGATTCTCGACCGCAAGGACATCGATGCGATCATCATCGGCACGCCGGATCACTGGCACAAGCAGGCCTCGATCGACGCCATGCAGACGGGCAAAGATGTGTACTGCGAAAAGCCGATGATCCATCTGTATTCCGACGGCCCGGCGATGATCGAGGCGTCGCATGCGACGAAGCGCATCCTTCAGATCGGCAGCCAGCGAGTCAGTTCGATTGTTTACGCCAAAGCGAAGGAGGTCCTCGCCTCGGGCGCGATCGGACAGCTCAACATGGTGTCGGCCTTCTGGGATCGCAATTCGTCGATCGGGGCCTGGAACTACACCGTTCCCCCGGATGCCTCGACAGAGACGTGCGACTGGCCGCGCTTTCTGGGCACCGCGCCGAAAATTCCCTTCAACGCGGAGCACTTTTTTCAGTGGCGCAAGTGGAAGGCGTACGGCAGCGGGGTCGCGGGCGACCTCTTCGTTCATCTCTTCAGCGGGATTCACTTCATCACCGGCGCGCATGGGCCGACGCGCGCGATAGCCACGGGCGGGTTGCGGTTCTGGAAGGATGGGCGCGACGCTCCCGACGTGCTGCTCGGGCTCTTCGACTATCCCCAGGGTTTCAACCTCGCCCTGCGCGTCAATTTCGTCGATGGCGGCAGCGAGGGCGAGGGCTTCCTCTTCACCGGATCGGAAGGCACGATGGAGATTGCCGGCAACACGCTGATCGTCAATCGTGTGCCGCGCGAGAAGGAGCCGGGCCTGATGATCGGCTCCTTCTCCGAGGCCATGCAGAAGCAGATCACCGATGCCTACCGCCAGAAGTACCCGCTGGTCGAACCGACGCAGCCGGCTCGCCTGGGATACGACCGCTACGTGGCGCCCCGCGATTACAGCGACAGCTACGATCACCTGAAGAATTTCTTTGCCGCGGTGCGTTCCCGCCAACCTGTCGTCGAAGATGCGGTCTTTGGTTATCGGGCGGCTGGCGCTGCGCTCCTCAGCAACCTCAGCTACGAGCGCGAGGCGGTCGTAAGGTGGGATCCGGAGGAAATGAAAATTCTATGAATGGAATCTTTAGGTAGCGCACCCCGCGTCAGGCGCTTTGTTCGTGAGCTTCGCCCAGGGTGACGCGCACGGTCATCTTGCGGCGGCCGCGGAAGAAGGTGACTGTGACAGTGTCGCCCGGCTGATGCTGATTCATGACCTCAGCGATGTCCTGAGAGTTCGTGATCTCCTGGCCGTCGATGGCGACGAGGAGATCGCCGCCGACGGAGATCTGCATATTGCCAAGATAGGCCACCTGGTTGCCGCCGTGGAGGCCGGCGCGGTCGGCGGCTCCGCCAGGCACGACGCTTTCAATCAAGACGCCGTACTGAGCCGGAAGACCCATTTGCTCCGCGAGGTCGGGGCCGATGGGCAGGGTGCGCACGCCGAGCGAGGGACGGCGGGAGTAGCCGTACTTCTGGAAATCGCTGAGGACGGCTTTGGCGGTGTCGATGGGGATGGCAAAGCCGATGCCGGCATTCTGCTCGGCGCCGTTCTGGGCAATCATCGAATTGATGCCGATGACTTCGCCCTGCGAGTTGAGCAGCGGGCCGCCGGAGTTGCCGGGGTTGATGGCGGCGTCGGTCTGGATCGCATTTTCGATCGGCGCCCCACCTTCGGGGCTGCGCACCGAGCGGATGGCGCTGATGATACCCGAGGTCATGGTGCCGCTGAGGCCGAAGGGGTTGCCGATGGCGTAGACCTGTTGCCCGACCTGGAGCTCACGCGAAGAAGCAAGGACGGCGGGAACCAGATTCGGCGCGTTGATCTGCAGCAGGGCAAGGTCGTGGAGGCGATCCTTGCCCACGACGGTCGCTGCGTAGCGATGCTTGTCGTGGGTCTGGACCTGGATGTTATGGCTCTCGCCGACAACGTGGTAGTTGGTGAGGATGTGCCCCTGCTTGTCGAGGATGAAGCCGGACCCCTGATCCTGCTGGGGCACGAGGCCCATGAAGAAATCGAGCGTGACGGTGCCGGCGGTGATGTTCACGACGGAAGGAACCACACGCTTGTAGACCGAGATGTTGTTCGACTCCGCCGGCGTGTACTCAGGCGCGGCGTGGGCTTCGGTCAGCGTGAGACTCGGGTGGGCTCCGCCGGCGAAGAGGCCATCGTGCGGACTCGAGTGATTGATGAAGTACCAGAATCCTGTGACAAGGATGAGAACCAGAAGAATGCGGCGAAAGGTCATGGCGTGGGACGTGTGGCTTTCCGGTCAGGCCTGAAGAGGGCGACATGCCAGACTCTGAGCGGCCGGACGCAAAAGCCGGACACTCCTCTCATTGTATCGACATACCCTTAGACCCCGGACTCCGTTCCGGGTTTCGCCTGCAGGGCGGTGGCAACGGCTTCTGCCTGGCGCCGCGTAGCCTCCAGGGCGCCCGAATTGTCGATGACATAGTCGGCGTGGGGGATTTTCACAGAATCGGGGAGCTGCGCCTCGAGCCGACGGCGAGCGTCGCGCTCCGCGGCCGCGTGCGCGTCAGCGGTAGCGTTGGCCGGCAGAATGCGGGCGAGGAACCGCCGGACCTTGAGATCGTCCGGCGCGGTAACAAGGATGATCGAGTCAAAGCGCTTGCGCCAGTCCGGAACGGTACCCCAGGCCTCGGCTTCGAAGATGAGCGCGGATTCGATGACGACGATGGCGCGAGGATCACGGGCGAAGATTTCGTTACTGCGGCGTTCCTGTTCCGCAATCACCGGAGGATGGACAATTCGATTGAGCTCGTTGAGCCGGCCCTGCGAGAAGGCCAGCGTGGCGAGACGGGGGCGATCGAGCGTGCCATCCGGACGCACGACTGTTGGGCCGAAGTGCTCCGCGATTTGAGCGAAGACTTCCTGGCCGGGCTGCATCATCTCCCTGGCGAGGGTGTCGGCTTCAAGGATGTCGAGGCCGCGTTCGCGCAGGATCGCGGCGACCGTCGTTTTCCCGCTGCCGAGACTGCCGGTGAGGCCGACGCGCACGATACGCCTCCGATGGATCCGCGCGAAAGAAGGCAGCTCGCGCGGATCCCGATGTGATTGTAAGCGGCGTGGCAAAGAGAACCGAATGCAGCCAGGAAACGTAACGAAAGTGGCAGGCACTATCTCAGTGTCGGGCGAGGAAGGGGTGAATAAAAAGCCAGGCGATGCCGATAGCGATGAGCATCGCGAGGAAGATCAGAAACAGCATGACACCCCAGGAGGGTCCTTCCCGATGCGGCGGGGTTGTCCGGGATGCGGAATTATTCTGCGAGTCAGTCACCGCTTAGTGTACGGCGACGGGTTACTGCAGAGGCTTCGATGGCGTCGTTTGGCGAGGAAAGTCGCGGAAGTTCAGGTCCAGGCCAGCAACACTAATTTGACAATTTGGTGTCTAAACGGAGCAGTGGTGAAGGAGTCCAAGGGAATATCGAGCGGGTGCCCAGGTGAAGAATCCCGGGCCAATCGAGGCGAGGAGACGACCATGGCGAGCGACAGCAGGATCGAGAAATTCCCCACGACAGAACTTGCGGGTCTGCGGACGGAACTGCTGCAGTCGGGCATGGATTCCTGGCAGGCCGCCGACGTTGTGAAGACCTTCCTCACGGGCCACGGCTACGGTGCCGATCCTGCGATGGTGCGGGAAGCGGTGCTGCGCCTGGAAAAGAACGCCTGCAACGTCGAATGCATGCAGAGCGAACTCGAGCGCGTCGCCTGGGTGATGTAGAGCTGTCGTCCGTCGTTGCGCGGGCGCCGATTTTCCGAATAAAAAGTTTGTCAAGCTGCGCCGTTTGCTGAATCCACCCGGCACTTTCATACGTCCAAGAAAGCAGAGGCTGGTCTATTTGCCGGTCGCCTGAACGAGTTCCTGGTAATTCGCTCCTTTGCTTCAGCGTAGGAGCAATCACGAGCGCTGAGCTCGCAGGAACAGGATTCGCGGTGACGGAAGGGGCTGCGTTTCCGGCATTCGTGGTGAATGTCGCTGCCGGACGCGGTCCATGGGGCGGATCCCACATGGTCATCCGCTGGCGCACCTGCGCCGTCTCACAGTACCCAATCATCGATGCTGCCCCCGAACGGGGCTTTCGCATCGTTGTCTCCGCGAGGAAGGACTGCAGGGGCGAAGCAGGAGCGCAACGGCAGAGTTTCTCTGCAGGAGTGATGTTGATGCGCATTTCTTCATTGAAGACTTTCTTCTCGGGTCTGGCACTGGTTTCCTTTCTGTCGGTGGGAGGCGCTTCGGCGCAACCGCTCGTGGGCGTGAACGCGCAGCTGAATCACACGTTCGAGTCGAAGAATGCTGCGGTCGGCCAGCCGATCACCGCGCGACTCGACGGTACCATTACCGCGTATGGGACGAAGCTGGAGAGAGGGACGGAACTGATCGGCAAAGTAGCGAATGTGAAGAACGATGGATCGACCGTGAGCGTGAGCGTAGTGTTCACCTCCGCAAAGCTGAAAGACGGCAAGGAGATTCCTGTGAAGGCAACGCTGCTGGCAGCGTTTCCCGACCAGGGAGAGGAGGTCGGCGCAGACTCGGCCGGCAATCCGCCAGCCACTGTCAATGCGGACAGCGTGATTGAGCAGCAGGCCGGGGCGCTCGGTCATGTGGCGCTGACCAGTGCTGTGAAGAATCAGGACTCGGGAACATTTTCAAGCGAAAAAGGAAACTTCAAACTGCAGGCAGGCACGTATCTGCAGCTGGGCCTGGCGCCGGCCGGTGCGGGCGGCAGCATGAACGCGGCTGAATAAGCTGTCTCCAGTTGCCAGCCTCTGTAGAAAAAGGCCGTCCGGAAGGACGGCCTTTTTGATTGTCAATTGGACTCCGGAGGAAGGGTGCGCCGTTGCTGCCTGCGATTCAAACCTGCATAATCTCGGCTTCCTTCTTCTTAGCCATCTCTTCCATTTTTTTGATTTCCTCGTCCGTCAGTTTCTGGATTTCCTCCAGCGAGCGCTTCTCCTCGTCCTCGGAAATCTTTTTGTCTTTTGCAGCCTTCTTGATCAGGTCGTTGCCGTCGCGTCGGATGTTGCGGACGGCCGTGCGGTGATCCTCGAGAACGCGATGCAGGTGTTTGACGACTTCGCGCCGACGTTCCTCGGTCATGGGCGGAACGGGAACGCGAACAATTTTGCCGTCGTTGTTGGGATTGAATCCCAGATCAGACGTGCGAAGTGACTTTTCAATATCGCCGATGAGGCTCACATCCCAGGGCTGGATCACGATCATATTGGCGTCCGGCGTGGTGATCTGGCCGACCTGGTTGAGCGGGGTGGGCGTTCCGTAGTAGTCGACCTTGACCTGGTCGAGCATATGAATCGAGGCTCGGCCGGTCCGGATCGAGCCGAGATTGGTCTGAAAATCGCCAACGGCCTTATCCATGCGCGTGCGGAGCTGTGTGTAGTCGGATTTCAGTGCGGGAATCCCCGCCATAACGGATGGAGCCATGGTGTAGTCCTTCAGAAAAACTGGTTCAA
>Ga0335072_10005982_pt1 | contig 17860 bp, 15 predicted proteins | sample Lox_Sample_21_FD_206725 | JGI IMG/M metagenome (GOLD analysis project Ga0335072, IMG submission 206725) | Soil microbial communities from Loxahatchee National Wildlife Refuge, Florida, United States - Lox_Sample_2.1 | ecosystem: Environmental > Terrestrial > Soil > Wetlands | place: USA... | reverse complement strand
GGGATGGGCGCCGGCGCCAGCGCGCCGCGCTCGTCGAACAGGTGCGCTCGCGCAGCACCACCGAGCGCCTGTTGCGCGGCGACGTGTCGGAGTACGTGCTCGCGGCCGCCGGCACGTTCGATCCGGGGGTGCTGACGATCGGCTTCGCGCGGCGGGTGGCCACCTACAAACGGCTCGACCTGCTGACGCGAGATCCCGAGTGGACGCTGTCGCTCCTGGGCGGCGACTGCCCCGTGCAGGTGGTGCTCGCGGGCAAGGCGCACCCACGCGACGAGGAGGCCAAGCGCGTCCTGCAACGGCTCTTCGGGATGAAGCATGCGCGGATCGTCGGGCAGCGCGTCGTGTTCCTCGATGACTACGACCTCAACACCGCCGCCTGGCTCGTCCGCGGCTGCGACGTGTGGCTGAACGTGCCGCGACCGCCGCTCGAGGCGAGCGGCACGAGCGGCATGAAGTCGGTGATCAACGGTGGCCTGCAGCTGAGCGTGCTCGACGGATGGTGGGCCGAGGGCTATGACGGTGAGAACGGCTGGGGCCTGCCGGGCGAGGTCGACCACGACCATCACGCCCAGGACGAGCGCGACGCGGCCGCGCTTCACCAAGTGCTCGACGAAGAGGTACTGCCCGCCTTCTATGGGCGGGACGGCGACGGACTGCCGCCGGCCTGGCTGGCCCGGATCCGGGCTTCGCTGAAGACGCTCGCGCCGCGATTCAGCGCGACCCGGATGCTGTCCGAGTACCTGGCCGGGCCGTATCGCGGGGCCTAGCACGAATTGTCGGCGGCGCCTTAGTAGAAGCGGGAAGGTCGCGCCGGTCGAGGGCGTCTTTAACGTGATGTCTTTCACCCGACCCGTCAGCATCTAGCGCGACATGTCCTCCGGCGCCGACGACACCAAGCCGACCGAGCAAGAGCTGGCCGAGCTCTCCGCGCTCGCCGACGGCACGCTGGACCCGGCTCGCCGGGCCGAGGTCGAGGCACGGATCGCCGCCTCACCCGAGCTCACCGCGCTGTACGAGCGCGAGCGCCGCCTGCTCGTCGCGCTCCACCAGGCACGTGGCAGCGAGCGCGCGCCCGCCGGATTGCGCGCACGGATCGAGGCCGCGCGCCCCAGTCGCCGCACGGTGGCCCGCCGGCGGATCGTGTACGGCGGCGGGTTCGTGGGAGCGCTGGCGATCGTGGCGCTCGCGCTCGTTCTGATCCTGCCCGCGGGTACCCCGGGCGCGCCGTCGGTGTCAGAAGCGGCGGCGCTGGCCGCCCGCGGTCCCGATCGGACCGCGCCGGCACCCGACCCATCCAACCCGGCCGCGCGGCTCAACCAGAACGTGGACGACTTGTACTTCCCCAACTGGGCGTCCTCGCGCATGCACTGGAACGCCGTGGGGGAGCGGACCGACCGCCTGGGCGGCCGGAACGCGGTCACCATCTACTACGCCTGGGGACGCGGGAAGATCGCCTACACGATCGTGGCCGCGCCGGCGCTGGCCGAGCCCGCCGCGCCGGAGACGTGGCTGGACGGCACGGCGATGCAGACGCTCACGATCAACGGACGCCTGGTCGTGACCTGGCGCCGCGCGGGCGACACGTGCGTGCTGTCCGGAAGCGGGGTCACGGCCTCGGAGCTGCAGATGCTCGCGGCGTGGAAGGTCCCGGCGGACCGTCACTAGCCAGCTCGCGCGCGACTCGCTGACGGGCCCGGTGAAGGCGTGTGGTGATCGTGGCCTCGCGAACGCGTAGCGCCCGGGCCGCCTCACGGTAGGACATGCCGACGACGTCGACCGCCACGAGGGCATCGCGGAAGTCGTCCGGCAGCCGCGAGATCGCCGAGTACAGGTCGGCCGACTCGAGCCGCGCGTCGGCCGGCGGCGCCGTCCGGTCTCCGATCAGCTCCGGGTCGTCTGGCAGCGGCTGAGTCTGCGGGCGCCGGCCCGCCGCACGGCGCTGACTGAAGAACGTGTTGCGCAGGACGCGCAGCAGGTAGCCGAGGTCGTCCTCGGAGCGCAGGAAGCGAGGGCGGCGGAGCACGCGTTCAAAGGTCTCCTGGACGAGGTCCTCGGCCTCCTCACGCGACCCGCACAGACTCCACGCGGCGCGGTAGAGCCGATCGATGTGATCGCCCAGCGCCTCGGGATCGAGCTGACGTTCGACGGACATTGGTGGCCCACCCACCCGCGGTCAGCATACGAACGCCGGCCTTGGCGGTGGGTTATGAAGACTGCCTTAGCTCTGAAGATCCGAGAGCGGCCGCGGGGGCGGGCCCACGTACTTGGCCGTGGGTCGGATCAGCCTGGCTTCGCGCTTCTGCTCGAGGATGTGCGCCGACCAACCGGCGGTCCGCGCGCAGGTGAACATTGGCGTGAACAGCTCGGGCGGGACCTCGGCGAAGTCCAGCACCACGGCGGACCAGAACTCGACGTTGGTGGCCAGGACGCGGTCGGGCCGGCGGGCCTGGAGCTCGGCCAGGGCCGCCTCTTCGAGCGCCTCGGCCACCTCGACGCGCGGCGCGCCCAGCTTGCGTGCGGTCCGCCGGAGCACTCGCGCGCGTGGGTCCTCGGCGCGGTACACGCGGTGCCCGAAGCCCATCAGCCGCTCGCCCCGGTCGAGGATGTCCTTTACATAGCGCTCGGCGTCGCCCGTGTCGGCCACGTCGTCCAGCATCTTGAGCACGCGCGACGGCGCCCCCCCGTGCAGCGGGCCCGACAAGGCGCCGACCGCGGCCGACAGCGCCGCAGCGACGTCAGCGCCGGTCGAGGCCACGACGCGCGCGGTGAACGTCGAGGCGTTCATCCCGTGCTCGGCGGCCGAGATCCAGTAGGCGTCGATCGCCTCGACGTGGCGGGGATCGGCTTCACCGCGCCAACGGATCAGGAAGCGCTCGGGAATCGAGGTCGCCTTGTCGACCTCGCGCTGAGAGACGGGCGGCCTGCCGATCCCGCGGGCCGACTGGGCCACGAACGACAGCGCCATGACCGACGCGCGGGCCAGATTGTCGCGCGCCTGTTCGTCGGAGATGTCGATCAGCTGGCCGAAGCCCCACTGCGGCGCGAGCATGGCCAACGCCGACTGCACATCGACGCGAGGATCGCCGGACCGGACGCTAAGCGGGTGGGGCTCGGCTGGGGGCAGGCCGGGTAGGAGGTGCCCGTCGACCAGCAGCCCCCAAACCTGCTCAAAGGGGACGGTCCCGACCAGTTCCTCGATGTCCACGCCGCGATAGCGCAAGGCGCCTCCGGCGCGGTCTGGCTCGGCGATCTCGGTAGCGAAGGCGACGACGCCCTCGAGGCCTGACTGGACTTCGGCGGTGGCGGTCATGGCGATGTCTCCTAGAGGCGCAGGCAACAGAACGCCCCCGGCGGACTCCTCGCCGGGTGGCTGATGCTTCGACAGCGTAGCTAGCGGACCGGGTTGCGCGACTCATGCGCCGGGTCCACCGCGCGGATAGCCTTCGCTGGCCGTGTCGGAGCTGCTTCTGCGCTCAGCCACCGAGCTCGCCGCGCTCGTGCGCGCGGGCGACCTGTCCGCCCGCGAGCTGGTCGAGGCCTGCCTGAGGCGGATCGATGAGGTCGAGCCGACGATCAACGCGTTCGCGTACGTCGCCCACGACTCGGCCCTCGCCGATGCCGACGCGATCGCTCCCAGCGACCCCCGTCCATTCGCCGGCGTGCCAATCGCCGTCAAGGACAACCGCCCGGTGAAGGGCATGCCGCTCACGATGGGCAGCGACCTGTTCGGCGATTTCGTTCCCGGTCACGACGCGTACCTCGTTCGCCGGCTGCGCGAGGCGGGGTTCGTGATTGTCGGCAAGACCTCGATGCCCGAGATGGGGATCCTCCCCACCACCGAGCCACGCCGGTTCGGACCCACTCGCAACCCGTGGGATCCCGCGCGCACGCCCGGTGGATCGAGCGGCGGCTCGGCCGCGGCGGTCGCGGCGGGGATGGTGCCGGTGGCGCACGGAAACGACGGCGGCGGGTCAATCCGGATCCCCGCCGCGTGCTGCGGGGTCGTCGGACTCAAGCCGGCGCGCGGGCGCGTTTCGGTCGGGCCCGACGGCGGCCACAGCTTCCTGGTCTGCGACGGAGTGCTGACACGGACGGTGCAGGACACGGCCCGGCTGCTCGACGTGCTGAACGGTCCCGAGCCTGGCGACGCCAGCTGGGCTACGCCCCCGCCCGCGGCCGGCTACACCGCACTGGCCCAGGTCGACCCGGGGCAGCTTCGCGTCGGCGTGGCGCTCACCCCGCCGCTCGAGGACGCGATCGTCGACCAGGCGTGCGAGCGGGCGGTCAGCGATGCGGCCTCGTTGTTGGAGTCGCTCGGTCATAGCGTGCAGGAGATCGAGCCTCCGTGGGTCGGGCTTGACCTGCTCCCGGCGTTCATGCGTTCGTTCGGTCCGCTGATCTCGTTGACCACTTGGGCGGGCGGTCAAATCCGCGGACGCGAGCCCACGGCCGACGACGTCGAGCCGCTCACGTGGGCGCTCTACGAGCACGCGCTCACCCAGGGCACGATCAAGTACCTGGCCGCGCAGAGCCGGCTTGAATCGGCGGCCCGCTCGATCGTCGTGGGTCTGTCGGATTACGACGTTGTGCTCACACCGGCGCTGGCCGGCCGTCCGGTGCGGGTGGGCGAGATGAACGGCCTGGGCCCCGAGCCGATGGTCGACTTCCGCAAGTCGGGGTACTTCACGCCATTCACCTCGATCTTCAACGTCACCGGACAGCCGGCGATCTCCCTCCCGCTCTACCAGGGCGACGACGGGCTGCCCACGGCAGTGCAATTGATCGGGCCGCCCGCGCGGGAGGAGGTGCTGCTGAGCCTGGCCGGCCAGCTCGAGGCGGCGTTGCCCTGGGCTGACCGCACACCGTCGCTCTGACAGGTGACGGTCCTCGGCGCGCTCTGACGGCCTCCGGCGCGAGTATCGAACGCCAACACACGTTTATTCGGTGCGGGCAGCCGGGTGCCCACCCGTCCGCCGTATGATCGGGCGGACTGACTGTTTGGGCACCCGCTGCACCGTCCACGCCGGTGCAGCGGACTCCTAGGGCAACGGGACCGGGTGGTAGCTCTGGCCGCCGTCGGTCGTGTAGTAGAGCTGCTCGTTGTTCTGCGAGAGCTGGCCCACGTATCCGAGCGCGACCCCGTGCGTGGCGTCGGTGAACCCGACGTAGACCCACTGCGCGATCCCCGACGGACCGACCGGCGTCCAGGTCGCGCCGGCGTCGGCGGTTCGGTAAAGCTGCTGGTAGCCGACCACCGCAGTCGTACCCGACGCACCCGCGAACACGGCCGAGTTTGGGAGCATCAAGTGGTCGGAGGAATCGATCGCGGCGGTAAAGCTCGCGCCACCGTCGGTGGACCGCCAAACGCCACCCTCGGTTCCCGTCGCGCAGAAGGCCCAAAGGTCGGGCGAGGCCGCACCCTGGAACTGGCAGGGCAGACTCGGCGATGGCGTCGGGTAGGTGGCGAAGCTGGCGCCGCCGTCGTGCGAAACCAGCACGCTCGCGCCGTATCCGCCCCCGCCCGACTGAACGATCAGGTTCGAGCCTTCCGCCCACAGCCCACCGGAGACCTGGCCAAGGCCAGAGGCGGTTACCGTCGTCCACTGATCCTGGCCGACCGGCGACCGCATCAGGTGACCCTCGGGCGTCCCGGGCGGCGGGCTGACCACCGCGTAAACCTCCCCGTCGGCGATCGCCAGATCGGTGACGAAGCCACCGAGGTCGACGGGGTGCCACGTGGTCCCGCCGTCGTGGGTGACGTAGAGGTCGGGGTCGTAGGCAAACCCGTCCAGCGAGTCGGCGAAGCGGATCTGGGAGAACCCCGACATCGAGTTGGGAGACGTCGAGTTGGCGGTGCCCAGCGGGGCGCGCGGAGCCTCGACCGCGCTGAAGGTCCGACCGCCATCGGTCGTGCGCAGGATCGCGCCGCAGGGTGATTGCTCGCCGGCGAACGAGCACGGTCCCTGGCCGAGGACCCACCAGGTCAGCTCGCTGATCGCCGTGAACGATTGGGGGTGGAAGTTGCCCGCGATCGGTTGGGAGGCCTGCCCGGCTGGCTTGCTCGGGACCGTGGCGGAATGGTGGCTTGTCGTGGCCGTACTCGTTGTCGTCGCCGTCGCGTTCTGATCGGCGGTCGGACTCGCGTGCCGGGGCGAGCTGCCGACGTTCAGCACGATGATCGCCACGACCAGCGCAGCCACCGCGGCCGCCGCCCCGACGGCGATGAACTCGGAACCGCGCCGTCGCGGGGGCGGGGGTCCGCCCGCGCTGCCAAAGCCCGCGCGGCGGGCGCCTGGGCGGCGGGCGCGCAGCCGGCGGTGGGCGCCGCGCTCGGTCAGCTCGGCCAGCTGCGCCTCGAGCTGATCCAGATAGTCGTTCATGCCGATTCCGTTTCCTCTAGCTGCTCACGCATGCGCGCGAGTCCGCGACTGACTCGCTTTCGAATCACCATCTCCGAGCACTCCAGCTCGGTGGCGATCTCCCGGTAGGGGCGCTCGTCGAGCACTCTGGAGCGGACCGCCAGGCGCTCGTCCTCGGGCAGGCCGTCGACGAGCGCGAGCAGCGTGCCCGATCCGCTGGCGGCAACATTCGCGATGCGCTCGAGATCGCCGTCGTCGAGCGTCATCGCCTCGAAACCCAGGCGACGCCGTGCCCGGGCCTCGACCCGCCCGCGCCGGAAGCTCATCAGAAGCTTGTTGCGGGCGATCCCGATGACCCACGGCGTGGCCGATTCCCCCTGGACGGCATACCGGCGGGCTGCCAGGAGCACGGCGGCGAACACCTCGGCGGCCAGGTCGGCGGCGGCCTCGGGGTCACGCGTCTCCCGCAGGAGGTACGCGAGCGCAGCCGGGACGTGGCGCCGGTAGAAGACCGCGAAGGCGGCCCCGTCACGCCCCGCGATCGCCGACAGGAGCGCGGCATCGGACCACTGCTGGCGGTTGCGCGGATGTGCGTCCATTCGCCCGTCTATTGCTCCGGGTCCCGGATCTGTGACAGAGGCTACAGGCGCTCGTGCCTGGCGCACCCCTAGAATCGGCCCTTCCCAATCCCCGAAACCAAGAGGAAACCGGTACCACATGGCCTACGTCATTGCCGAGCCCTGTATCGGCACGAAGGACAACTCGTGTGTCGAGGTGTGCCCGGTCGACTGCATCCATCCGACTCCTGACGAGCCGGACTACGACGACGTGCCGATGCTGTACATCGACCCCGAGGAGTGCATCGACTGCGACGCGTGCGTCGAGGCCTGCCCGGTCGACGCCTGCTTCGCCGAGGATCAGCTGCCCGACGAGTGGCAGCACTACGCGAAGCTCAACTCCGACTACTACGCCAAGAGTTAGCCAAAAGCGTCCGGACGGGCCCCCATGGCCCCACGGACGCCGAGCGCAGCGAGGCCCGTAAATCAGGCCATCGGGAGCGACATCCCAGCGGGCTTGGGCGCAGCCGCGGGCGCCGGCATCTGCATGACCGGCAGCTCGACCGGCGAGAGCGCGATCAGCCCCCGGGCGGCGTGCGCCAACGCCTGCGCAGCCGGATCGTCGGGATCCGAGATGACCACGGGGATGCCGGCGTCAGACTGCTCGCGCAGCGGCATGGTGAGCGGCACCTTGCCGAGCAGGGGAACCTCGAGCTCCTCGGCCAGCAGCTGGCCGCCCCCCTCGCCGAACACCTGGTAGCGCTCGCCGCTCGGCGTCACGAAGCCGGACATGTTCTCGATCACGCCGGCGATCTCGAGCTTCAGCTTGGTCGCCATCTCGGCCGAGCGCCGGGCCACCTTCTGGGCCACCGGCTGCGGCGTGGTGACGATCACGAACTTCGCCTGGGGGAGGAGCTGCGCGAGCGTCATCGAGACGTCGCCGGTGCCCGGCGGGAGGTCGATCAGCAAATAGTCGAGCTCGCCCCATTCGACGTCCTCGAGGAACTGCTGGAGCGCCTTGTGCAGCATCGGGCCGCGCCACACGACCGCGGCGTCCTGCTCGACGAAGAAGCCGATCGACATCACGCTGATGCCATCGAAGGCGTTGAGCGGAACGATCTTGCGCTCGGCGTTCACGTGCGGGCGCTCGTTGCCCAGCCCGAGCATGCGGGGCTGCGAATAGCCCCACACGTCTGCGTCGAGGACGCCGACGCGCTTGCCGCTCTCCACGAGCGCGGCGGCCAGGTTGGCGGTCACGCTGGACTTGCCGACGCCGCCCTTGCCCGAGCCCACGCAGATGACGTTCTTGACCTGGGCCAGCGCGCCCTCGGGCAGCGTGCCTCGGCCAAGCTTGCGCCCGAGCGCCTGCTTCTCGTTGTCGGACAGGATGTCGAAGCTGATGTTGACGCCGCTCACGCCCTCGAGCTTGCGGATCGCCTCGTTCACCCCGGTCTGGAAGTGGTCGCGGATCGGGCAGCCCGGCGTCGTCAGCGAGACCATCACGTCGACCACGCCGTTCGCGTGCACGTCGACCGAGCGGACCATCTCGAGCTCGACGATGTCGCGGCGCAGCTCCGGGTCGATGACGGAGCGGAGGGAATCGATCACTTGGTCTCTAGTAGGCATGGACTTGATTGTAGGCCGGGCCGGGCATGGGCTGGGCGTGTGTGAGATCGGTCACTCGTGGGCAGCTAAGCCTTAAAGACCGACGGGCCGCCACTCTCGTGACGGCCCGGCGGTTGAGGGAGGAGAGGGTGCTGCATTCGCCGGCGAGGATATGAGGCCGGCGAACCCTTCCCGCCCGGCGGCGCTCTCCTGGACGCCCGGCGGGGGAAGCTTTTCGGCTAGGAGCCGATAATGCCCTGCGCGTTAGAAACGAGTCGCTCGACCCGGGCGCCAACCGCACCCGATTGCTTCTCGAAATCCTTGCGCACTGAGCTTATCTCACGATTCAGCCGACGTCGATTCTGACGCATCGTCTTCTCGACCAGGCTGCGCCGCTGGCGAAGCTCCCGCTCAAAACGGGTACGTGCCCGGCGGACCTGCCGCTCAAACCGATTTCGGGCTGTTGCACCGCGCCGCTCGTAGCGCTTGAGCTCGCGCTCGAAGGTCGAACGGGTGCGGTACTTCGACGCCAGGCCCTTGACCGTCGAGACCAGATTGTCGCTGGCGAGCAGGCTGGCGCCTACGGGGACGAGCACGGCCCGCTCGGCCATGTCCTGGACCTGGGCGGTCCGAGTCCTGGGCTGGGTCGAGGACGTCGTGCGCGCCGTCCCGCGCCGCGCGCTGGTCGCGGTCCGGGTCGTGCGTGCGCTCGTCCGGGCGGTGCGCGTGCCGGCCGTGGTGGCCGGCTTACGCTTCGGGGTGGTTCGCTTGGCGGTGGTGGCGGGCCTCTGAGTGCCCGGGGTGCTGGTAGACATGGTTCTCCGGTGGCTCCCGCTTAGATCTCAAAATGATCGAACGTGTGTTTGTACACCGACAGAGTAGCGGGCGTTACAGCACCCTCCTATGAAAAGTTCGTGAACGGGCGGGCGGAGGCCTTATCTAAGCCGCAGCGTCCGGAGAAGACGCTTCGCGGAGCTGATGCGGCATCGTGCGCTCGAGCCAGGCGTCCGGGTTGCGCAGCTCGGGGAGCGTGGGTAGCACGTCGGGCGAGGACCACAGGTGGTGAAGCGCGGCCGGGCCGCGCTCGCGCACGATCGCGTCGCAGAAGAACTTGCCCTGCTCGTACTGGCGAAGCTTGAGCTCGAGACCGAGCAGCTTCGCGACCAGCCGCGAGAGTCCCGACTGCGACCGGCGCCGGCGATCGAGTGCGGCGCGCAGCTTCGGGAGCGAGGGGAGCAGGTCGGGCGCGACGACATCCATCACGTGCTCGGCGTGGCCTTCGATCACCGCCATCACCGCCTGCACGCGGTCGAGCGTCTCGCGCTCGGGGGTGGTTGTGACGATTGAGATCAAGTCTCCATTGCGCAGGTGCCCGAGCACGCGCTTGACCTCGTCCGTGCTCGGGATTCGCAGCTTGCGCGGCGCCTCCAGGTGCACCTCGGCGCTCTTCAGCAGCTCGCGCACCAGACCGGCAACGTAGGGGTGCAGCCACGGCACGCCGGCGAACTGCACGGCGTGGGTGACCTCGTGCAGCGCCACCCAGGTGATGAACTCCTGCTCCTCGGCCCCGAAGGCCTGGACCGCCTGGCCCAGGTTCGGGAGCACGAACAGCAGCCGCGGGGGTCGATCCTCGACCGCCTCGTCGAGCAGCACGAGCTCGTACTGGCCGAGCACGCGCTGGGCCAGGTAGCCGACCACGACGCCGACCTCGGTGCTGAGCACGAAGCCCATCCCGATCTCCATCGCCGGCTTGAGCGGGCCCATGCTGTCCCCGGCGCGCTGGAGCACAGGATCGAGCAGCAGCCGCATCGAGTCGATGTTGCTCGTCACCCACTCCCGGCGGCTGATGCCCTCGGGTGGAGGGAGGGGCCGCGAGGGCGTAAGGCCGGTGTAGGCGACCACGCGCGACTCCGACTCGGCGGCGAGCGCGGCCAGGTCCGCCTCGGGCGCGGGCGCGTCGCCGGTGCCGGCCACGAAGGTGGCGATCCGCTGGGCGATGATCCAGTCGATCACGCCGGGATCCTCTCGAGCACGCTGAGCGTCTCGCTCGAGCGTGCCGCGATGACCGGCGAGGCCGGCTCGGCCGTGAGCGGCGCCGACAACGGCCCGTCGCACCAGGGAAAGCTGACCAGGCCGCCCGCCTCGCGGACGATCAGCTGGCCGGCGGCCGCGTCGACGCCACGCGAGCGGCGCAGCGACACCATCCCGTCGAACCGGGCGGCGGCCACCTGGCAGAGCGTGGCGGCGATCGTGCCGAGCGCGCGCAGGCGGTAGGCGCTGTTCACGAGCCCGTCGATCGAGGCCTGGATCCAGCGCGGGTCGGCGGACTCGATGCCGAGCACCTCGACCCGACCGTCGCGGCCGCGGCGCTCGCGCAGGCCGGGGTCCAACGGCATGCCGTCCAGCCAGGCCCCGCGGTCGCGCCAGGCCCACCACTGCTCGGAGGGCCCGAAGTCGTGCACGAACCCGAACGCCACGTCGGCCATCGTCTCCCCGTCAGCCACCGCGATCGACAGCGCGTAGCTCGGGACACCGCGCTTGGCGTTGAGCGAGCCGTCGATCGGGTCGATGATCACCCGGACGCCGTCGTCGCCGTAGTCGATCTCGCCCCGTTCCTCGGACACGGCCATGAACCGGTAGCCCGCCTCGCACAGCTCGTCGAGCTGGTCGAACACGAGTTGCTCCGCGCCCTTATCGATCTCGAGGGTGCGGTCGCCCCCGCTGCCGCGGGTGCCCGTCTCGAGCGCTCGCTCCTCGGTCGTCGGGAGGTCGGCCAGCATGCGCTGGAGGCCGGTCACGGAACGCTGGCAGAGGCCGAGCCAATCCGCATCGAGTGCCGAGCGGGTGGAGGTCATCGTGAACCTATGCTGTCAGACGTGGCGCTCACCTTAGATCCGTTGCTTCCCATTCAGCGTGATGCCGTCACCTGCGATCGCGAGCCGCTTCTGATCCTCGGTGCGCCCGGAACCGGGAAGACGCGGACGATCGAGGCCCGTTTTGCCCGGCTTGTCGAGGGTGGCTGCCGGCCCGAGCGGATGGTGCTCGTGGCCGCGTCGCAGGCCCGAGCCGACGCCTCGCGGGCGCGGCTCGAACAGGCTCTCGAGGCCGGCTACGACGAGCTGTTCGTGTGTTCGCCGGTCGCGCTCGCCTCGCTGATCGTTGACGGCGCAGGTCCTGGAGTCGATCCGCTCGAGCCGGTGCTCGGACCCGCCGAGCGCTTCGCGATGCTGCTCGAGCGAATCGATCGCCTGTCGATCGAGCGACACGATTTCGGCGGAAGCGCCAATGCGCTGCTGGCTGGGTTCATCCGCCGGATCGACCGTCTCAAGGCGCATCTGGTGGGGGCGGAGGAATACGCGCGGTGGGCCGCCAGGCTGGCCTCTGCGGACGCCGACCCGGATGCCGATCCGGATGCCGGCCCGGATGCCGGCTCAGACGGACGCGACCCGGGCGTCGAGCAGGAGTTCGCCGAGGTGTACCGCGTCCACGAGGAGATGCTGGCTGAGGTCGGAGCGCGCGACGCGGGGGACCTGATCCGCGACGCCCTGCGGCTCGCCCGCGACCGGCCGAGCGCTGCGCGCCGGTTCGAGCACGTGCTCGTCGACGACGGGCACGATCTCGACCTCGCCGCGGCCACGCTGACGCAGGCGCTGGCCGGCTCGCGGCTGACCGTCGCGGCCGACCCGGCGCGATCGGCTCCGGGCTCGCGGCTGCTCGAGTTCTTGAGCGCCGACGCGGCTTCAGCGGACGTGATCGTCCTCGGTTGCAGCCTGCGCGTACCCCGCCGGGTATTGAAGGCGGCCGCAGCGGTCGTGCCGGTGGACTGCGAGTCGACATCGGCCGAGGGCGAGATCGCGTTCTGGAGGTGCGCCAACGAGCGGGCGCAGGCGCAGGCGGTGGCGGCGGACATCGAGCGACTGGTGGCGACCGAACGGGTCGCCCCGGGTGAGATCTCGGTGCTCGTCCCGAGCGTGTCCCGCGAGGGCCAGGCGGTGGCGGTGGCGCTCGAGGAGCGAGCGGTCGCCCACCGGGTGGTGGGCGAGACCGCGTTCTTCCGGCGAGCCGAAATCCGCGACGTGCTCGCGTGGTTGCGCCTGCTGGCCGATCCAACCGACGCCCCGGCGGTCGTGCGGGCGCTGGCCCGGCCGCCGGTCGAGCTGCGCTCGGTGGATATCGCGCGCTGCACCCAGATCGCGCGCCGGCGCAAGCTCGACATGGTCGGCGCGCTCGAGGCGGCGATCGAGTCGCCGCAGGTGCCTCCCGAGGCGCGCGAGCGGATCCACGTGTTCATGAAGCTGTATCGCCTGGCCATGTCGGGGATCGACAGCACCCGTCCGGATCTGTACGTCCACCGGCTGATCGAGGCGCTCGGGCTACGTCGACAGCAGCTGTTCGCGGCTCAGCCGGACGTCGTGCAGCGGCTCCGTGCGCTCGCCCGGTTCGGGGAGCTCGCCTCGGGATACGCGCGGCGCTCGCCCCACGCCACCCCGCGCGAGTTCGCCCGGCACATCGCGGCGGTGGCCGAGTTCGGGCTGCGCGAGCACGAGGAGCCCGATCTGCTCGGGCCCCAGGCGGTCCAGGTGGTCGCGCTCGACGGGGCGGCCGCGCTCGAGTCCGAGCACGTGTACGTGCTGGGGCTGACCGCCGGGCTGGTCGAGCCGGCGCCGGAGCCCGCGGTGGCTTCGCGAGACGTGGATCAGGTTCCGGTCGTCCGTGAGACGCTCTACGTCGCGGTCACCCGCACGCGCCGGCGCGTGGTGCTGGCGTATGCCGCCGTGGGGGACCGGGGGTCGACCCTGGGCCCGGCGCCGGCCGTCGAGGCGATGCGCACCGCGGTGAGCGGGGCGTGGGAGGACCGCGAGGAGGAGATGTTCGGTCCGGCCGAGACCCTGCACTCGACCTATCGGCTGCTCCGCGACGAGGTGCTCGAGGGGACGATGCGCGCCGGCGGACGGCTGGCCGAGCTGCGTTTGGATACGGATCTGGACGTGTCGCATGCGGTGGTGCGGTATCTCGAGTTGCTGAAGCTGGCGGCTTTGATCGCGCGTCCCGACGGCCAGTCGCTGGCCGAGGCGGTGCGCGACGTGAACTCGCGGATTCTTCAAGCGGTGAGCGCCGAGCAGCGCGAGATCTTCACCTCGTCGGCGCTCGATGACTATTTGTTGGATGCCGAGCGAGATGCACGCCGGCGAGCCGCCGCCGTGACCGCCCGCGACGATCCGTCGGTCGAGACGTTCCTGCCCACGCGCGGGGACGGGGTGGTGCTGTCGGCCTCGGACATCGACACCTACCGGACGTGTCCCTTGAAGTACAAGTTCGCACGGGTCTTCCGGATCCCGCAGGAGCCGACCGTCCACCAGCGGTTCGGGATCGTCGTGCACCAGGTGCTCGAGCGGTTTCACGGTCGGGAGGGCGCGTCGGGATCGCTGCCGGAGATGCTCGGGCTGCTGGACGCGGCGTGGCGGCGGGGCGGGTTCGGCGAGTCCGAGGAGGAGCGCCAGCTGCGGGGCAAGGCCGCTTCGGCTCTGACGCGCTATCACGACCGCTTCCAAGCCTCCGAGTCCGAGCCGCTGTGGTTCGAGCGGGCGTTCTCGTTCAAGCTGGGGCCGCATCTCCTGCGTGGTCGGGTCGATCGCGTCGATCGCCTGCCCGGTGGCGAGTACGAGCTGATCGACTACAAGACAGGTCGGCCGAAGAGCGCGGCGCAGCTCGTCGACGACGTCCAGCTGTCCTTGTATGCCGTCGGGGCACGGGAGGCGTGGAGCCTCGATGCGTCCCAGCAGGCCTACTACTACGTGCTCGACGACCAGAAGGTCGCGGTACCCGAGGACCGGGTGGACCGGTTCGCGTGGATCCAGGACGTCGCGATGGAGGTCGCCGACGGGATCCTGTCGCAGGGATTCGAGCCGACCCCGTCGTTCGCGGCGTGCTCGGTGTGCGACTACCGGCTGGTCTGCCCGGCGGCCGAGGCTTAGGTTCGTTTAGCCCCGCGCGGTGTCGGGGTCGTCGTCGCCGCGCTGGCGCAGGAAGCGCTGGAGCTCGCGAGCGATCGTGTCGCCCGAGGGCAGCGGGCCCTCCTGTTCGCTCAGCTCGGGCTCGGCGGCCTGCTCGAGGCGCTCGACGAACGCCTGCACGTCTGGGTCGCTTTGCACCGCGAGGTTGACCTGGCGGTCGTAGTCGGCGGTGGCTGACTCGAGGTCGGAGGCGTCGACGGCGACCTGCACGAGTCCCTCGAGCTTGCGCACGAGCGCGAGCGCGGCCTTCGGGTTGGGAGCGGCGGCGATGTAGTGGGGGACGGCGGCCCACAGGCTGGCCGAGGGCATCCCGCTCTCCTGGCAGGCGGCGTGGAGCACGCCGACGATCCCCGTCGGTCCCTCGTAGGAGGAGCGGTTGAGGCTCAGCCGCGCCACCAGGTCGGAGTCCGTGGCCATTCCGGTGACTGAGATCGGCCGCGTGTGCGGGACGTCGGCGAGCAGGGCGCCCAGCGTCACCACCAGCTGAGTGCCGAGCGCCTCGGCCAGCTCGGTGATGACCCCGCTGAACGTGCGCCACCGGAACGACGGCTCGTGACCAACCATCAGCACCAGGTCTCGCGTGGCGCGCGGCACCCGCGCCTCGAACAGCTCGACCTCGGGCCACACGATCTTCCGAGCGTGCCCGTCGATCATCTTCACGTGCGGACGCGTGCTCTGGAAGTCGTAGAACTCTTCGGGATCGATCGTCGCAAAGCGGCGCGCGCCGAGGGCGCCGGCCACGAACGTGATCGCGCTCGAAGCCGCGTCCGCCGCATCGTTCCACCCCTTGAAGGCGCAGATCAGCGCCGGAGCCCTAAGGCCGTCGGGGCGATATTCCCATTGCAGCGGCTGCATCCGACTCAGCGTAGATCATGGGGGGATGAATTCGGCCGAAACCACCGCGGTGGCGATCAGCGGCCTGCGGCCGGGCCAGGAGGTCAACGGCGTGTTCGCGTGCTCACGCAAGGACCGTCTGTTTACGCGGAATGGGACGCCCTATCTGGCCCTCGAGCTGCGCGACCGGAGCGGCTCGATCTCCGCCCGCGCGTTCCAGGAGGCCGACGTTCTGTCCGGTCGATTCGAGCGTGGCGACCTCGTTCGCGTCTCCGGGCGGGTCGAGCGCTTCCGCGACCAGCCCGTGCTCGAGGTGGTCGACATCGCGCGCGTGTCGGATTCCGGTGGCGCCGACGGCGGGACCGTTGACCCGGCGTCCTTCCTACCCACCGCCTACCGCGATCTCGACGAGCTCGACGGTTTCCTGGAGCATGTGGCGGGCGAGGTCTTTGATCGCGGTTACCGGGCGCTGCTCGAGGAACTGCTCGGCGACGGGACGCTCCGCGCGGCGTGGCGGCGCGCGCCGTGCACCCGCGCCGGCCACCATGCCTACCTGGGCGGGCTGCTCGAGCACACGGTCGCGGTGGCGACGCTCGCGCTCGAGGTCTGCCAGCTCCACGTCCGGCTCAATCAGGACCTGCTCCTGACCGCGGCGATCGTCCACGACCTCGGACGCACGCGCGAGTTCGTCTACGGCGCCGAGATCGGGCTCTCCGACGAAGGGCGCCTGCTCGGCCACCTCGTCCTCGGCGAGCAGATCGTCTCGGCCCGCGCCGGCGGCCTGGACGACGAGCGCCGCCTGGCGTTGCTCCACTGCGTGTTGTGTCACCACGGTGCCGCCGGCGCGCCCGGCGGCCGGTTCGGCTCGGTCGAAGCGCTGACCCTGTATCGCCTGAACGCCCTCGACGCGAGCGTCAAGGGTGCCTTCGAGCACGGCCTCGGTCTCGAAACGGCGCCACGGCCGGCTGCGTAGGATCAGCGCCGGCGCGGCACGGGCCTGGTGGCCCATCCAGTCTTCAAAACTGGCAGGGCCGGGCAGTCCCCGGCTTGGAAGGTTCGATTCCTTCGCCGCGTCGTGGCTGCAAATGTCGGCTTTTTACCGACTGCGGCGGACTCTGGCGCATCGACCGGTATCGGATCATGTCCCCGATATGTCCCGGGACGGGCGTAGGATGCTGTTGTGATGCAGCGGGTGACGGGACACGTCTTCCGGGTCGAGCGCAAGCGCGGTCCGGTCTGGTACGCGAAGTACCGGCTGCCGTCCGGCCGCCAGGTGCAGAAGCTCATCGGTCTGGCGTGGACTGGGCGCGGCCGTCCGGCGGCCGGCTACTTCACCAAGCGCACGGCTGAGGACTGGCTACGAGCGGCCCTCGATGAGGCACGCCGAGGAACGCTGCCCGGGATGGTCCGCACCGGCGCCACGCTGGCTGACGCGGCAGCGGAATGGCTGCGCTACTGCGAGCACGAGCGGGCGTGCAAGGCGTCGACGCTCACCGAGTACCGGCACACGGCCGAGCGGATTGTCCGCGACCTGGGGCCCGTGTCGATCGAGGACGTCACGCCGGAGGTGCTCGAGCGCTGGAAGGGCACGTTGAAGCTCTCCAACCGAAGCGTCGCGAAGTACCTGGTGGTGCTCCATGGGATCTTCAAGCGCGCGATGAAGGTGTGGGGACTGCCACGCAATCCGGTGGTCGACGTCGAGCGTCCCCGCTATCGCGTCTCCGACGACCTCGACGCGTTTTCGCCAGAGGATGTCTGGGCTCTTGTACGAGCTGCCGGGTCCGAGCGGGACGGCGCGGTGTTCTTGACCGCCGCGTTCACCGGCCTTCGGATGGGCGAGCTGCTAGCGTTGCGCTGGAGCGATGTCGATTTCGCCGGCGAGGTGATCCGGGTGCGCCGGAGCTACAACGCTCATGGCGGCCTGACGAGTCCCAAGTCCGGCCACGTGCGATCGGTGCCGATGGTGCCGGACGTGGCGACGGCACTCGCGAGGCTGGCGACTCGCGACGAGTTTGTCGGCGACGACGACCACGTGTTCCCCGGCGAGCTGGGTCTGGTCCAGGACGCCAGCGCCCTCCGGGACCGCTACAAGGCAGCTCTGACGCGCGCCGGGCTACGGCCGCTGCGGTTCCACGACCTGCGCCACACGTTCGGCACGCTCGCCGTGCGGCGCGCCGAGGTGCCGGCGGTGCAGGCATGGATGGGACACGCCGACATCCAGACCACCATGCGCTACGTCCACCACCGCGACCGTGGCGGTGAAGCCAAGCTCCTGGCCGAAGCCTTTGCCGTGCCCGAAGTGCCAGCCCCCACGCGCGCCGCCAAGTCATAGCGCGACTGCCTTGGGGACTCGACGTTTCGAGATGCCCTAGGAACCTCGCTTCCATCCCGGTCCTCGCCCTTCGATCCGGGTGGCCTGCCTTCGCTCTCGCCAACCACTACTCGCCCGCGGGGTGCCGCTGACCCCCGCCAAAAAAAAGGAAGTTTAAGT
>Ga0335072_10005981_pt1 | contig 17861 bp, 31 predicted proteins | sample Lox_Sample_21_FD_206725 | JGI IMG/M metagenome (GOLD analysis project Ga0335072, IMG submission 206725) | Soil microbial communities from Loxahatchee National Wildlife Refuge, Florida, United States - Lox_Sample_2.1 | ecosystem: Environmental > Terrestrial > Soil > Wetlands | place: USA... | reverse complement strand
ACGGCGGGGCCCGGCGTGGAAGGCCGGGCCCCTTCTCATTTCCCGCGCTTCTTGCTGTTATCACTTCCTAGGGGAAAGCCGATCGAACAGTTTCGAACGCGACTGCAGTCGCGTGTAGCGAATCGCGTCACGCGCTACGCGCCAGAGTTGACGTACCAGCCGAGGCCCTCGAAGAACTCGACCAGCCCGTCGACGGCCAGGACCGCCAGGGCGTGGCTCACCGTGCGCCGGGAGACCCCTAGCTCCGCCGCGATCAGGCCGATGTTGAGCCGCTGCCCGGGCTCGTAGCTGCCGTCGCGGATCCGCGTAGTGATCGTCTCGGCAGTGCGCCGGTAGAGGCGGGGATCATCCACTCGCGCAACGTACCCAGGCTTGACCAGGCAAGATCACGGCGCGTCACGACGGCCTAGGCCGTCTTGCGCCATCACGACCATGGGCGTGTTACGGTGGGCCTGTACCACAGGGCAAACTGGAGCGGGCGTATGGAACGGGCGATGAAGCCGGCACGGCATCCGGCGACTTACACGACAGCTGAGCTACGGTGCGCGCAGCGATGGGCGCGCAAGGCGGTGACTGATGACCGCCTGCAGGAGCATGAGCAGGCCGCGGTCGCCGAGTGGCTGGAGATGCTCGACGCGGAGGACAAGAGCCGCCAGAGCTGCGCCCAGGGCGTGAAGATCGCCGCTCTCCTGGGCGGATTCCTCTAGAGCGACTGAGGCCCCGGGCGGTGCTTCCCGGGGCCACAGCCCGATCCCTTCGGAGCGGGCGGCTCTTGGGTGATCATTGCCCACTGTACAGCATGCGCGTCCAGGATCGGCGCTGGTCGCCCGCTAGGGCGTGGCGTGAGGCGCGCCTGTGTATCAGAGTCATATCCCGGAAGATCATGACATTATGAGCCTCTGGAAAAGACTGCTCGCCGGATTCCTCGTGCTGTTCGGCGCGTTCATCGCGACGTCCCTCGCGGACATCAACGCCGGCTTCTTCACTGGCCTGGGCGTCGCCCTGTTCGGCCTCGGCTGGCTCGTGGTCCGCAAGTAGCTAGGGCTTGGCCTGCTGCTGGCCGAGCGTGGCGAGCTGGGTGTCGTGGGCAGCCAGCCGCTGCTCATGGAGGGCGAGTTGCGTGGTGTGGGCCTGCATGATGCCGTTGATGCCCTTGACGTCTTGGACGACCAGGGCGACGGACTTCACCAGGGTCTCGACGGAGACGACTAGCCTGGTCATCTTCGTGAGGACCGCGGCCCCGCCGCCGCCGACGCCGCCGCCGCCGACCAGGAATGCGGCCAGCGCGATCCACTCCGATGCGTGCACGATGGCCTCCTACAGGTCGAGCGGGTAGCGGAAGTTGACGAGGATGATGGGGTTGCCGCTTATCGTCACCTCGTTGACCGAGATAACGCCCGTTGGGCTGATCTGGATATACGGGCTGGCTGCCGAGGTGACTGAGCCAGTGACACCGATCTGGCCGAACTGAGTGCTTACGGGAAGGTAAGGCGCTGCCAGGGTGGCCACAGTAGTTGATGAAGGCGCGGACGACTGCCGGAGTTCCCCGCATATCCAGGCCGTGTTATCTGGCATGAGGCGAACAGAGAAAATCGTGTTCTGAGTGCCCCATCCGTTGGCGAGGGTCACCGCATGCCATGTACCGGTCGTGATCTTCGTCGGGTTCGATTCGGTGCCCTCAGTTGCATTAACCGGGCCATTGAGGTATATCTGTGTCGGCTGCGCCTCAACGACGCAGAAGTTAGTTCCGTCCGACGAGACTAGCTGGGCAATCGGCGGAGTCGTCAGTCCCTCGTTCGGGCTGATCACCTGGCAGTTGGCTCCGGCTCCCGACGCCTCGCCGGTCATGTGCGCGGCGGCTAGGCTGGTCTGGATGAATCGCGCTGCCCCGCTGCCGGAAACCAGGCTGGTAATGCGCCCCGGAATGGACTCGGCAGTGTCCCCGGTGCCCACGTTCATCTCGGCCGGGCTGGCTGCCAGCAATTGCACGTAGCTGGTTCCGGAGGTGTCATACACGACGACACCGGCCTTGTAAGCGTTGCTGTGGCTGTCCGTGCCGCTGACCGGGGATACGGACGCTACGAGGTTGCCCGTGGCGGGAGTACCCGAGTAGACGAGGAACTCACCTGATGATCCGTCAGCAACGATAGTTGCCCCGGTAATGGTCGTGCCGTTGACGATCCCCGCGTAAACGATGCCGGCGGCTAGCTGCGAAGCCGTGATCGTGTTAGCCGCAATCTGTGCAGCAGTAATCGTATTCGCCGCTATCTTGGCAGCAGTAACCGCGTTCGCGGCGAGCTGCGTGGTGCCGATGGCGCCAGCCGAGATCTGGGTAGCGGTAATCGTCCCAGCGGCGATCTGGGCCGCCGTGATGGTATTGGCCGCAATCGTCGCTGCGGTGACAGTTCCGGCCGAGATGACATCGGAACCATTCCATGTGACGGGAACCCAGGCCGAGCCGTTGTACTGCTCTAGCTGATAGCCATTGCCCGCGTTAAACCAGAGATCTCCGGTCAGGGGGGAACTCGGGGCCGTCGGGGAAATCGATGTGGTAACGCCACCCAGAGAACGGGCCGTGACGCTAGCCGATAGCTGAGAAGTGCCTACGGCCCCCGTTCCAATAGCGCCAGTGCCGATCTGGAAGGGAACCCAGGCCATCCCATTCCAGACGTTAGCCTCTAGGCCGTCTGATGTGTTGTACCAGACATCCCCCACGTTGGGGCTACTGGGAGCGGCGCCCGCGAACGTGACGACTGTGCCCCCGGACCCGGCGGGGATGATGACGTCGTGGGCCTCCAGGCTGCCGTCCTTGCCTAGCCGCCAGCCGGAGACGCCGTGCACGAAGTCGGGAGACATGATCTGGGCAATCGTCAGCTGGCCGCCCTTGGTCAGCGAGTAGTTGCGGAAGCTCATGGCAGCGTGGACGTGCCGTCGACGTTCAGCGTCGCGGTCGCCCCGGGATCGCCGCCAGTCCAGACCGCCCAGACGTACCAGCCCTTCGGGAGGGGGACGTTGCACTTATCGGTGGCGTCCCCCGTGGACCCGTCGACCGTGATGTCCTTGAAGTACGCCGGCGTGGGGGATGGCCCGGCGTAGACCCTGCATGTCGCCTCGAGGGTGTTGCTCGAGCAGATCACGCTGACGTTGGATGGCAGCCAGGACTCGTTGGGCCCGGTGGGGCCGAGCTGCGCGGTGCCGTTGCCGCTGTCGTCCAGGGTTTCGTCAATGGTCCCGTTGGTGATCTGCACTGTCGACGGCATCGCTATTCCCGGTAGGTGGCGATCACGGTGACGCGGCTGCTGCTGGCAGTCGTCGTGATCCCGGCGAAGACGACGTTGCTGCCCTTCACCTCATACGGCTGCGTGTTCGTGTGCGGGATGTACGCGCCGTTCGGCTGCGGGACGCTGGCCACGGTGTTGGCCGGGCTGGCCACCACGGCCTTGGACGGCCCGAGGACGATGTCGTTGTCGATCGGCTGGACCAGGGCGCTGATCCTCTTGCCGTTCTCCGGCAGGATGCACTGCGCCGGGTCGTTGACGGTCAGCACGTACGTCTCGAAGCTGGTGTGGAGCGCGCGGCCCGCCGGGGCGCCTAGTTGCGCGCCGGGGGCCACGGATGCCACGTGGACGGCTACCGGGTCCACCGTGATGCCTGCGTCATCGGACATAGGACGCCACCTTCGTTGCGATGGGCACCGCGTTCGTCAGCTTGCTTATCCCGACCGCCAGCAGGATCAGGCCGAGGACAGCCTCTCCTACCCTGATCCAGGTATTCGCCTGGCCTAGCGCCGAGAAGAAGTCACCGATCTGGGCAACCCCGGGGATGGTGTTCGCCGCGTACTTGGCGGCGTTATTCACGCCGGCCGCGTCGGCCGCGGCAGCGAACGCCACCGGGTTGCTCGCGTTCTTCCCCCCGGGCTGCCCCTGCCCGGCCAGGGCCACCTTGTAATCGGAGATCAGCAGGTCAGCACTGATCCGGGTAATGACGTTGACCGAGTTGGGATTCGCCTCTGCCTGCGACTCGGTCGCGTACCCGTGGAATCCCTGGGCGGTGGCGTCTTTCTCCTGGATGCCGGCCAGGTCAATGGCGTTGCCGCCGTTCAGCCCCTGGAATGCGTACCAGGTCACAAGTCACTCCTTAGTACCAGTGGTTGGCCTGCTCATGGGCCCAGGCGTTAACGGGGTTGCCGTATGTCGCCTGGATGTAGGCGCACATCCATGCTGCCTGGGCTGCGGCGTCTCCCGAGTTGGCGGCCTGCGCCACCGCGTCCGAAACCCCGTAGCCCCCGTACTGGTTGGTGACGGTGCCCTGGGTGGCTGCCCCCTGCCCGTGGCCGAGGGCCTGGGCCAGCCCGTAGGCGCCGGTGGTCGGGTTGGTCGCCTGCGGGTTAAACCCGGCCTCGGCCAGCTCGACGTTCTGCAGCGCCTGCCATTGCGCCCCGGTCCACCCGTACGCCGCGGCGGTCTGCTGGAGGATGGCCTGGGCGCTGCCCCCTCCGGCCACCGGGCCGATATCAGCATTCGACGGGTAGCTGCTGGCATTGTCCAGTGCGGTCGATACCGCCGTGGCGTTGATCGGGTTGGCGACGGGGGCGCCGGCCGGGGACTTGCCGGACAGGATGGACTGGATGGCGTGGGGCACGGAGTAGCCCTTGATCCCGGCGTACAGGAAGATGCTCCCGGCGCCGAGTGCCCCGAGGGCGGCCGTGCTGGTCATCCGGTCCTCCCCGTGCCCTTACCCCGCTGCGACGGCCAGGCCGACGGAGCCGCTGCCGGCGGGCTGGTAAGACTGCGGCGCGACCGCGATCTGCCCGTCGGCCGGGGATGCCATGTCCGCGTGCAGGTAGGCGATGTGCTCGTAGATGATCGCCCCGCCGCCGAGGATCGTCACGTTCAGGTCGCGGGACAGCAGCGTCACCGCGGCGACTAGCAGGAGCGCCTGCCAGCCGGCCTTCTTGATGCCGCTGTTGATCGAGCCGTCACCGGGCATCGTCTGGTGGACGTCGCTGACCGGTCCCACCTTCTGCGCGTAGATCGCCGCGACGCCGATCGCGGCCGCCAGGCTGATGGTGATGCTGTCGGCCGGCCTGAGCCCGGCGATGGGGCTGAAGAAGCTCATCTCATTTCCTTCCTACGGCCTCGCCGTGATGTCGATCCGGCGGCCCTTCGGGACCTTGCTGCCCGCCCCGGGCGTGATCGCCGTGACCGTGTAGTTGCTGTTCGGCCGGTTCCCCACGGTCAGGCCGGCGCGGACGAGCTCGTTGTGCGCGGCCCCGACCTTCTGCCCGACCACGTCCGGGACGGTCACCGTGGTCGCCTTGGCTGCCGGGGCCGGGGCCGTCAGGGTGACCGTGCTGCCGGACTCCACCTCGGTGCCAGCCGCCGGGGACTGGCGCGTCACGACGTAGTTGCTGTTCACGCGCGGCGTGGCGGGGACCTTCAGGCCGGCCCGCCTGATGGCGTTGACGGCGGCGCCGTAGCCCGTCCCGATGACGTCCGGTACTGCCACCTGATGGGTGCCCGACGTCGACCCGGGCTCGCTTTTCACGTTTGGCGGGTAGCCGTCAGGCCCGGCTACCGGAGGGTTGTCACCGATGGCCTGGGCATCGAACACGTACTGCTTCTGCGCCGGGGTGAGCGGCTGCCCGGCCAGGTACAGCCCGAGGGCGTCGGTGAGCGCCCCCACGTCGATGCTTGAGTTCTGGGCCTGCAGTTCCTGGATGACCCAGTCAGACCAGGCTGAGTTGTCCGAGAACGGCGGGCCGCCTGCCGTCTGGTAGGGCTCGGTGGTCGTGGTCGTCCCGTACGGGCTGGACAGGTCGTACGCACCGGTCTCGGGGTCGTAGTACAGGCCTGAGGCGGCATCCGTCCCGTACGCGCCGTAGGTGCCGCCGCTGCCCGCTGCCTCGTTGCCGTAGGTCTGGCCGGTGGCCGGGTCGGTGCTGTAGGGGTCGCTGGGGTCCCCGGTAGTGCCGTCCGCCGGGTACTGGTCGGTCGATGATGCGGCCTGGGAGGCGGTAGCCGCGGCCGTCGCGGCGCTGGCCGATTTGTTCCGGTAGTACATGACGATGAGCACGCCGACCGCGGCCAGGCCCGCGATCGCGACGGGCTTGCTGACCTTCGACTGAGTGCCGGGGATAGTGATGTCAGCCATCAGCCGCTCACGCCCCAGAACACGGAGGCTGTCGCCGGGGTGGCGTAGGTCGGCCCCTGGCTTGGCGTGTCGGCCGCGATGATGTCCTGCTGCCGGCTGGACACCGTGGGCGCGTCGTAGTTGCCGCCGAGCCACGGGGCCATGGCCGGGTCGGTGGGGATGAACTGCGCCGCGTCGGGGACGTAGAGGGGGACCTCGGCGGCGTTCACGAACGTCGTGTAGGTCTCGCCGGGGAAGCTCCGGTCCAGTGTCGTGAGCTCTGGCAGGTTGGTGCCGCCCGGGCCCGGGCCGCCGCCGCCGTAGCCCTGCACGCCGTCGAATCCGGCGTTGGCTCGCAGCTGCCCGCGTACGGGGTCCATCGCCGCCTCGCCGTTGCCCTCGGTGAGGGACTGGCTGAACTGGAAGGACCGGACGGACCCGATGTCGTCCCGGACGGCCATGCCGGTGAAGGTCGCCGAGTGCGTGGCGTCGGCCTCGATGTAGTCCAGTCCCCTGGGCAGCGTGGAGTCGAACATGGGAGCGGCGTGCGTGCGCGGCGTGTTGTCCGGGTTGGTGCCGCCGGGCAGCCCGAACATGCCCGCCATGACATAGGGCTCAGGCGCCGGCAGGCTGGCCGGGACGGACGCCGGATCGCTGTTGGGGTCGGCCCATGCGGGGCCGGCGCTTCCTGCGCTGGTGCCTGAGGGGAGCGTGGAGTCCTGGAGGGCGCCCTGCCCGGACTGCCCGGACAGGTCGAATACCGGATAGCCGCGGGCCGCCACCCGTGCCTGTAGCGACGCCATGCCCTACCCGCCCTTCAGGACGGTGCTCTCGGTTCCCGAGACGAACTTCTGCGCGCCGCCGAGCGCGGTGGCGAGCCCCGCGCCATGCGTGCCGACCAGGTAGACCGCGCCCAGGGCGATCAGCCCGGCCAGCCACGATCGGCCTAGCCCGACGACGCCGCCGCCTTCTCCGGCCATCTCCTGCCTCCTATCCGTAGCCCAGTAGCTTGTTCGCCGACGCGATCGGCGTGGGCGCGTTGCCCACCGGGAAGACCAGCACGCCCACGAGGAGCAGCTTCGCCAGCCCGGTGGCGAACTGCGGGGCGAGCTGCTCCAGGCCGCCCAGGGCGACGGCGAGCAGGGCGGTCGCCGGGATGAGCCTCCAGACAGCGGAGAAGTCCGGTGGCTTGCCCGTCTCGGTCGGGACGAACAGCGACTCGTTGATGGCGACGATGCTGCCCGCCGCCACTACCCATGCCGTGCTCGCCGCCATGCCAGGGCTGCCCTAGCCGATGACGGGCAGCTTGTTGAGCAGCGGCAGCGAGCGGACCTTGCCCGCAAGCACCACGCCCGCCAGGAAGGCCAGCCCGTAGGGCAGGTACTTCTTCATAGCCGTTCCCCTTCAGTTTGTTTCCGGTTTTTGTTTGGGCCTGTGTCAGGCGACGATCTGCGCGTTGTTCTGCGGGCCGCCGCGGGGGATGACGTAGTTGGACGTGATCCACAGGGTGCCCGCGTGCCCGTAGGTGCCGACCACCTTGAAGACGTTGCCGTCCTGGGTCCGGAAGTACTTCCGGCGGGCCTCGTTGCCGGGGGCCATGTTGACGTCCTGGTCCCAGTTCAGGACTCGCACGCCGTTCTCCGGTCCGCCCGCGCTGTCGGCGGTCGTGGTTCGCAGGTTGTACCGGCGGCCCATCTTGTTCTTCCAGACGTGCTGCCCGAGCCGCTTGACCCGGGTGCCGCCCAGCCAGACCTCCAGCGGGTCCGGCCAGTCAGACTCGCCATTGGCCCGCGAGGTCCCCGCGCGCATGAGCTTGAAGACCACGTTGCGGTAGGCGTAGCCGATGCCGTTGGTGATCTTCGTGGTGTGCGACGCGGCGGGGATTGACGTGTCGTCCTCCTGCTGCCAGCACTGCCGGGTGCCCGGCAGCGGCGGCGCGTCGGCGACGGGGCGCCCCGATAGCGCCAGCGCCGACACCGGCTCGCTGTAGGAGTCCTGCTCCACCTTCAGCTCGATGGTGGGCGCGTTGGTCGGGCTGGTGGTGAACATCTCGGTGAGCGATGCCGCGGTGACGGCCACCCGGTAGACGCTGTTGTCGCTCTGGTTCTGCAGGTCGCCGAGCGCGTCGTGCACGCTCACCTCGAACGGCATGTACAGGGTCCAGTGCGCCCCGGTGAACCCGGTCCCGGCTGTCCCGCCGTTGTAGGACTGGTCGTTGCGCGGGTCGCCGACAGGCTGGTAGCCGCCGTACTTGTTGACGTTCTCCCAGTCGTACCCGCCGAACGGGCCGAAGGTCTGGGGGACGTTGGTGCCCTTCAGGAGCACCGTGTCGACCGCGTTGAAGGGGAAATCCTCGGCGAACGCGACAGTGGCGGCATTGGACGCGGCGACCATGTCGAAGTCGAACCACGCACCGCGCAGCCAGCCCTCGGGCTCGATCTCGACGTCGGGGAACTGCTTGGTGCCAGCCCCGACGGTGATGGTCTGGTCGTAGGAGTTCTGGATCTCCGTGTCGAAGACCCCGACCGGGAACGGCCATGGCGGCACCGCCGCGGCCTGGGGCTTGCTCGCAGCGGGCGCGGTCGCGGGCGCGGTCGCGGGGGCGGTAGGTGCCATCAGCCAGCCTTCCTGTTGTTTCGCCCGAGAGCGAGATGACCCCGCCCTGTCCGGACTGCCTTGATCTGCGCTTCCTGGTCCTCTGCGGCCAGGCGCGGGATGACCTCCAGGCCGCCGTTAGGGGCGTCCCGGTCAGTGTGGGGGGCCTCTACCTCGTTCATGATCCGCTTCCAGCGCAGCACGCTCTCGGCCGCGCAGACGGACATCGACGGGGCGGTCAGCACGCAGTAGAAGTACCGGTCCTCGCGGGGCCACATGTGGGCGACGGCGTCCTGGCGGGTGTCGTACACCTGGGAGTCAGTCTGTCCGTCGGCGAGCGCCACGGCGATCCAGCCAGTAGACCCGGCCGCCTTGTGGAGGTTGTACCAGTCGGAGAACCGCTTCGCCGCGTCGCTGTGCCCCGGCATGACGCCACCCGAGAGGATCTCCGCCCTGGGACTGACGGACCCCTCGAACCGGCCCCACTTGCAACCCGGATCGTGCTTCACGAGAACTGGCGTGCTCAACCTGGCCTCCTGCGTCAATCATAGCCCAAATCGTTAGCGTTGCTAACTATTCATCATCTAGAATGCGCCTCAGTGCAGGGCAGTTAACGGGCCCCAGGCCAGAAATCGCCCCAGGCTCGCAAGGGCATGCGGCCGAGGATCCTCGGCAGGCGCCTGAACCCGTGTTGGCACCGTGCGGGCTCACCACTAACGCTGGACGCGCCAGGTCAACAAGGCATTGCAAGTGGTGCCCTCAGCGTCCGGCGCTAGTCACCAGGGCATCACCTTGCACAGGTACGCGCCCCGCGGGCCGCCCTTCATCGCGTGCAGCAGCTCGCTGACGTAGTTGATGGTGCCGTCCTCGGCGGGGATCGGGTGCAGCTGCAGCCCGTCGATGTGCGCGCCGATCTCACGCGGGTCAGCCCCCGAGATCTGCGCGGTACGCATCCGGTTGCGCGGATCCGGGTCACGGCCGATGATCCAGTGGGACGCCTCGGAGTGCATATGCTGCGGGACGCCTATGGTCCCCTGGTCGCTGAACGGCCGCTGCGTCGCGCCCCACAGCCCGCACTTCATGGCCCGGCCCCTGGTCAGGATCCTCGTCACGCGGTTCCGGATCGGAACCTTGCCCTTCGGCGTCGCGATGTCGCACAGGCCCGCGACCTCGTCGGCGAACACGATGCAGTCCCCCTTGGCGTAGGACTCCGTCAGGCAGCGTGAGAACTCGTTGTACAGCAGCAGCTCGTCAGCGTCGTAGTCGGTGAGGGACTGGCGGGGCCACAGCGTGTGACCCGGCGGCGTGGCCTGCCATGGCCACTTCGCCGGCGGCGGCCAGTGGCCGGTCTCCCTCGCGCCGAGCTCGCGCGTCCACCGTGATGCCGTCGCGTCCTTCGGCTTCATCACCAGCGCGCGCCACGGAATGCCGGGCGTCCGCTCGAGCAGCGCGAAGCCGGTCTCCGACTTGCCTACGCCCGTCGGCCCGTAGATTGCGACATGCTGGCCGGGCTGGTAATCCCAGCGGCGGCCAAGCCATTCCTGCCGGTCAAATGTCTCCAGCTGCATCGCTGCCCAGCTTCACGCGGATCTCCTCGACGGACTCGTATGCCCACCGCGCCGCCTTCCCCGCCGCCAGCGCGACCAGCAGCGTGGGCACGAACCGCAGCCCCGCCCGGGCGCACGGGACCACGGCCAGCACCGACGCGGTGAACTCCACGCGGTACGCCGGGTCCCTGAAGCTCTCGATCAGCCCGTCAAGGATGCCGTGGGCGAGGTCGGCGAGCGGCGGCGGGTACATCGCAGTGTGGACGAGCTTCGCCAGCAGCTCGTCATCGGTCAGCGAGTCCGTCCAGCTCTGCGCCGATTTGTCCGGATTGCTCATGCCGCCTGTTCCTCGGTCTCGGTTTCGGTCTCGGTGAGGCCGAGGGCGTCGGCCATCTCCTGCATGTACTGGGCGAGCGCCTGGTCGTTCTGCGCGGCGAGGTGTGCGCGGAGCTCCGCGTTCTCCTCGCGGCCGAGCGACATGCACCCCATCGCGAACATCGCGGAGCTGAACGCGACGCCGAGCATCCACGAGCCGCCACCGCCACTTCCCGCGATCTTCGACACGTACCGGCGGACCGTCGGGTTCTGCTTCGCAGCCTCGCCCCATGTCTTTGCCAGGGCGGGCATGTGCTGACGAAGCATCGCCGCGTAAGGCCGGGTATCCGGCAGCGAGAGGAGCGGCTTCGGGCCGCCCTTCGTCTGCCGCTTGCCCACCTTGATGCCGGAGTTCAGCGACAGGACAAGCCATGCCTGCTCGCCGGTCACCATCAGCCCCTCGGCCCACTTCCCCTCAACGGGGGCCGCGGGCTCGGGCTCGGGCTCGGTGACGCGCGCCTTGTTGTCGCTCTTGGACCTGCTGGACCTGCGCGACCGGGACGTCGCCGGCTGGCCGTCCTGCTCGCTGGGATCCGGCTTGCGCGGGGGCGCCGGCATCACCTGGTCGGCAGCCGCCGCGGGGGACCCCCCGGCGTCCTTTACGAGCGCCGCGTTGAACTTGGTCGCGATATCGTCCTCGACCGTAACCGTCATGCCGTCCTCGCCTTCATGCTGACGCCGAGGGCGATGAGCGCGACGGCCAGGGCGACCGTGCTGAGCACCGCCAGGCCGATGATCGCCGTCTTGGTGTCGGCGGCCGTGGCGGTCAGCTTGTCGGCGGTGCCCGTGATCGTCTCGCGGATCTCCCGGATTCCCATGCGGTCATCATACGATGTAGTTAGCGCCGCTAATAGTTAGCTGTGCTAACGAGATCCGGGGACGGTGACGATGCCACGCACCACAGCGGGACACAGATACCCGTTCACGTCCTCGACGGCCCGCGCCCACGACCACGACATGTGCAGCCTCATCGAGGTCATCCTCAAGAACGTCGCCGCCGGCGCCGAGCCGTGGGGCACGCCCCACCCGATGCCCGTGCTCATCGATGAGCAGCAGGCACACCGCATACGGAACAAGCTGTTCAACGCGCGGAACTGCGGCCAGCTCGCCGACGTCCACGGCGAGATCAGCGTGTCCGTCATGTACCAGAAAGCCGACGGCACCCTGACCAACCGGCGGATCCAGGGCAACGGCGGCTACGTGCTGGTCGTCCGCGTCTTCACCCGCGACACCGGCCGCCGCAAGATCATCGGCGATGTCCAGGCCGGCAAGCCACTCCCGTACAACCCGATGAAGGGATACGCCTTATGCCCTACTGCCCGCACTGCGGCAACGAGGTCGACACCCTCCCGGGTGCAGCCGCCGTCGAGGACCGCGAGCCCGTCGAAGTCACCCTCGCCCGCATCGAGGCCGAGAAGGCGATCACCATCGCCAAGCTCAGCGCGCGGGAGAGCCGCGAGTGGAACGAGTCGCGCGAGGCCATCGCCGAGACCGAGGCCGACGCCCAGGTCGAGGCCGTCACCGCAATCGCCGAGATCATCACCGCCGAGAATGAGCCCGAGCCGGAGGCCGAGCCAGCACCCGAGCCGATCGTGATCGAGGCGCCCGCACCCGAGCCGGAGCCGGACAACGCGCCGCCGCCGGTCGAGCACCACGCCCCGCGCAAGAGCGGCGGCTGGTGGGACAACTACGCATGAACGTCTGGGGCATCCTGTTCGGCTGGCCCAACGGCATCTGCACGGGCAACCTGATCGCCTCGGCGATCTGGGCAGTTCCCGCGCTGGTGCACATCCACATCCGCATCAGCCGGCACCAGCGCCGGCAGTGAAAGGACACACCATGCAGCTTTCCCTGACCCTGCACGAGATCCTCCACATCCTTAGCGACGGCATCGGCGACCGCGCCACTCGCGACCAGCTGCACACCGAGATCGACAAGCTCGCGCAGCAGGCCGGCACCGCGGCGGCCGACGTCGCCCACGTCGCCAGCGAGGTAGACCAGGCGGCGACCGTCGTCGAGGGCGCGCAGCCGGTCGAGGGCGCACAGCCGTAAGCCGCGATTGTACTGACGGCCTGCCCCACGCAGGGGCGCGCAATTAGCGCGGCCTATTAGGCCGCCCCTCTTGTTCAGCTTTATTAGTGCATGGATAAGGCCCGCGACCGGGAAGTAGTCGCGGGCCTTACCTGTGTCTTGCGTCTTATCCGAGCCGGATCAGCTCTGTCTCGATGATGCCACGGTAAAGATGCTCCGGAGTCCACACGGCGAAGTCGCCGCCGGAGCGTGTGAGCAGCCTCCCCATTTCGCGCTGCGCGGCTGATGGTCCCTGCCCGAAGCGCTTTAGCTCGCGGAACAGGATGCCCTTCTTCGTACCGCCGAAGATCGTCAGGTCGGGCCACCCTCCCAGGCCGTTGCCGGCGAGGGCCCTCCGGTGGTCGCACTGCAGGCCATAGAACCGGCACAGCCTGGTCACGATGGACCGGAAGGTGGGATCCTCCACCATGCTTTCCATCGTCGCATACTCGCCCTGGAGCCTGTGCCGGTGATTGCCGGGGATCTTGCAGCGCCTGTCAATACAGGGAATGGTGCCCGGGGCGATGACGAGAGTGTCATTCATCGGGCGCCCCGCCTGTTTCCGATGGTGGCCGGAGATTGTAGGTCTGGTGATCGTCACAATATCCGGGGCAGTCGCACCCACCGCACGCGAAGCAATGCTGGTGGGAGCAATAGCTGGCGTAGCCCTGGTCGTCGTAGCAGTTTTCATCGTGCTCGTGGTGGCAGGACTCGTCATCGTCATCGTATTCGTCGTACACCGGCATCAGTCCCAGCTGATGCAGTAGTCGTTGCGGGGCATCATCGGAGCGTCTTCACCGATGGCCCGTTGGTCTCGCTGCTTGTGCCGGCGGCGTTGCGGGCGGCCAGGTGCACCGTGTAGGTGTGGTCCGGCTCCAGGCCGTCGACGACGTCGGTGGCGACCGAGGCGGTGATGCCCTGCCTGATCACCTCGTCCTGGTAGGTGATGCGCCATGGGTAGGAGTCAGCGCCGGGTACCACGGCCCACCGGATCATGATCTGTGTGGCCGAGATGGCGGCCGCGGTGACCTCGTGGGGCATTGCCGGCGCCTGGGTCGGCTTGGGCGCGGGGTGGGCGTGGGTGTCCCAGAACGGCAGCGTCGGGTCGGCGACAGACAGGTCGTAGGTGTCGTTGCCGAGCTGGCCGGCGTACTGGGTCATCGAGGCGCCGCTGACCATGTGGGGCTCGCCGGTCCAGTCCGCTGCCCAGTACTGGTGCCAGTCATTGAGGAACACGCTGGACCGGGAACCGTAGACGATGACCGGGTACCGGTGGGCGGCGAGGTAGTCGCCGAACGCGGTGACGTAGGGCTTGTCGACGTCGGTCTCGACGTCGAGCGCCACGAGCGCGCCGACCGGGACCCGGTACTTGACCAGCTTGGCCAGGCATGCCTTGGCATCGTTCTCGCCGCCACCGGCGCCGCCGCCGGCCTTGACCCAGATCGGCAGCCGGTACCGCGCGGGCTGCGCGTCGACCTGCTCAGTAGTCCAGACGTTGTAAGCGTCGCCGATGTAGAACGCGACGCCGCCGGTGGCCGGCGGGTGGGTCATGGCGTAGGCCGAGTCGACGAACGTGATCAGGTCACTCATCAGGATCTCCGTGGTAGAGGGTTGCGGTAAGGGTTACGGGTGCCGGATCGGGCAGGTATTTCGCGTCGAAGAGCAGCATGAACAGCACGGCGTCAGAGCCGAGAATCCAGAGGGCCGCGGGCTCGGCGCCGTGCGCGTCAACCTCGATCAGGGGGAAGTGGCCGGCGAACTCGTCGGCGACGCGTACGGTGCCATCGGCCGGGAGGCCGAGCAGCTCGCAGACGGCCAGGGCCACTGCGCACTGGCAGACGTCCGATTTCACTCCCTGCCGGATGTGGTGCGGCTGGACCGGAATGGTGAGGGTACTGGTTACGGTCATGGCTGCTGCACCAGGTAGGGGCGCGCCCATGAGGGCTGCCGGCCGCTCGGGTCCGGGTGCTCAGCGTCCCACCACCAGCACCGCGCGACGTCCAGCTCGGAGACGGGCATGCTGACGTGGGGCTCGCACAGCTCCGGGTCGGGCCACCCCTCGAGGTGATCGTTGGGCAGCGTGCAGGTGACGCCCGCGTGGTCCGGATGGGGCGCACCGCATAGCACCAGCGGCTCGGCGGCCGGCGGCGGCTCGGCGGCCGGCTGCTGGCCGAGGACCTCGCGCCAGTCGTCGGCGTCGCCGCCGCCGATGTGGTCGGTGGCGTACAGCGCGAGCTCGGCCAGCCGGGTGTGGATCTCCGCGGCTCGCAGCCACAGGCCGGCGTCGATCGGGGTGATGCCGTGCTCGTGGCTGTGCGCGAGGGCCTGCTCGGCGCGCCGGTAGTGCATGGGGCCTGATGCCATGTCCCGCTCCTGTCGGGTGGTAGGGGCTAGTCGGTCGGGACCCGGAGGGCCCGGTGCGTCGCGGCCTGCTCGTCCTGGTCGCACCATTTGCACCAGCCGGACGGCCCACGCTCGAACTCGTGATGGCGCGCGGCCGTCTGCCTGGCCGCGGCCGCCGCGGTGCCGCGCACCTGGGCCACGAGCTTCGGGCCGTTGCCGGCCGAGATCTCCGTCCGCATCACCGCCGCGGCGCTGACGACGCCCGGGCGCCGCCCGATCATGTCGCGGACTTCGATCGTCTCTCTCTCCGTCACGTCGGGCACCTCGGCGGCCAGCGCCTGGTGCAGCCCCCGCACGCTGAGAGAGGAAAATCGCCGTGGACGTATGTAGTCGGCTGAGCCGGCCGGATCCGGCCGGCTCTCCCGGACGGTGGTAGCCGGCTGGGCCGGCTGGCCGGCTGGGCCGGACGGTACCGGCCGGCTCTCCCGGACGGATCCGGCCGGCTGAGCCGACTGCTCTCGTCCAGGTGTCCGGCTTGGCCGACTGGTCGGCTGGGCCGACCGGTTGCGGCGCTGGCCTGGGATGATCAGGTCGTAGGATTTCGCCTGGCCTGGTTGCCACGTCCCACGGAGGTGCAGCCATTCCCGCGTGACGAGGAATTCGATCGCGTCGGCGATCGCGTCCCGTGTCCGGTGGGTCTGGCGGACCAGCTCGACGTAGCTCGGGTCGGCCCACCGGCCGCCCTTGCTCGACGCGTAGTCCGCATAGATCCGTCCGATTTGCATGGCGGTACCCGGCACCGTTAGGTCCGCCTCCAGCGCGTGCAGCCACCGGCGGTGCCATGGTTCGCTCACCCGTCACCATCGCCCCTTTCGTCGGGGGTCTGAGCGGCGAGCTCGGCGAGCTGCTTGGTGGCGCGGCGGGCCGCAACCGAGGCGGCCTGCATCTTACGGAAATGTTCCGTCTTCATCATCTCGGCCAGGCGGCGCACCTGCGTGGGGTCGAGATTCGGATTGGCGTCGCGGGCGAGCTTCTCCCACCGCTCCATGCGGCTGACGTGCTGCGGGGAGCTATTCGCTGGCCGGGCCATCGCGTGCCAGTCCTCGTTCTTCAGCCGGGCAAGTACGCCCGGACGGCCGCGAGAACTAGATTCTGATGGCATGACGCGCATAGCAACTTCTGCTATCGTGATCACCGTCCTGTGGTAGAGGACTATCGGGCGGCCGGGGATTCATTGGCGTGGAGATCCGGTCGCCCGTACTGATTAGCTACCCGCACTAAGTGATGCAGGTAGCAAACGTCGACAGCAAACCCTCAGGAAACACCTGAGAATGGTTGGGACACCATGACTATTAGAAAGCTGAGCGTCCCTCCGGATAACTTTCTCAGCTGGCCGCACGATCGCCGCTCGGGAGCAGCTGCTGGTACTGCACGCATCGGCATCCGAGGTGCGAGCAGCCCTTTCGCTCGCCGTCCGGCTCGGCGATCTCCCAGTGCGAGGTCTGCAAGTGGCTGCACTTGCAGGTCGGCATGGCGTCGTACGGCCAGTCCTGCAGGTCCTGGGCGGCGGCCTTGCGGATGTCCCCGCCGAGCCTGTCCGTCGGGCCGAGCGTGACGGCGGTATTGCAGTACACCCGGATGCTGATGGCGATGTCGCGCTGCGCACGGTGCCAGTTCTTCTCATCAGCCGACGTAGCCGGCTGGGGCGCCAGGATGGTCTCTCCGATCGCGGTGATCATGTCCAGCAACGCCGCGTTGTCCGCGCGCAGCTGCTTGACCAGGACCTCCAGTTCCGGCTTCGTTGCCATGCCCGCTCCTTCCCGCGGGCGGAAAAAAGTCCGGGTAAGTAGGCACCCTGGCTAGCTGGCGAGCTGCGTTGATGCAGGTACGCGGATAGCTAACGCGCGGGTAACATTAATTTACCCGACTTTTCCGCCCGCGCTCATACCTGGACTGACCAGGTGCTTTGCGCTTACGATGCCCACTATACCCGACGCTGATAGCAAAAAGGAAGGGTAATGAGCGGGAAACCCGAGCCTGAGCCCCTCACCGTGGACGAGATGCGAGAGCTGAAGGACAGCTGGGTCATCGCCCTGCGCGGCCAGGCCGCGCCGGAGTCCACCGTCACCCACTACGAGCGGGCCGCCCGGTTCTACCTGGACTGGTGCGAGGCCCACGACGCGATCGCCGACATGTCCGATCCCGAGCCAGTCCGGCTGTGGCTCGGCAGCCTACACGAGATCGGCCGCGCGCCCGGCACCATGAACGCCTACCTGTCCGCGCTGCGCTCCTGGAGCGAGTGGCTGCTCCTCGAGGAGGGCCACGTGACCGCGATCGACAAGGTCGGCTGGGCCCGCAAGGACGAGCGGATCCCGCCCTACCTGACCGAGGTCCAGCAGCAGGCCATCCTGCGGGCCTGCGAGGGCAAGCACTGGCTGGCGGTCCGCGACAAGGCGCTGTTCGCGACGATGTTCGACGGGATGATCCGGTCGGACGAGGCCTGCTGCCTGACCACCGACGGCGACGTGAACCTGCAGACCGGCGTGATCCGGGTGCGCCGCGGCAAGGGCGGCAAGGAGCGGTACACCGCAGTCAGCGACGCCACGGTGGCGCTGCTGGACCGCTACCAGCGGGCACGGCGCCGCCACCGGCTCGCCGACCTCCCGGCCTACTTCATCAGCCAGAAGGGCCCGTTGCAGTACAAGGGCCTGTACCGGGCGTTCAAGATGCGGGCCGAGCTGGCCGGCATCGAGGCCCACCCGCACATGCTGCGGGCCGGCGGCGCCGTGACATGGCGCC
>Ga0335072_10005980_pt1 | contig 17865 bp, 17 predicted proteins | sample Lox_Sample_21_FD_206725 | JGI IMG/M metagenome (GOLD analysis project Ga0335072, IMG submission 206725) | Soil microbial communities from Loxahatchee National Wildlife Refuge, Florida, United States - Lox_Sample_2.1 | ecosystem: Environmental > Terrestrial > Soil > Wetlands | place: USA... | reverse complement strand
CAATTGAGGAGGGTCGCTTAGGCACGGCAGCACGCGCTAACTGACCGGCGCAGCAAGTTGCATCGCAGTTCGGCCTTGAACTGCAGCTGCACCGGATCGAAACCAGGAGTTGCCACACAGACTCTTTTAGCTCCGACATAAAAGCCGCCGAAAGCGGGCTTCAGCCCCCGAGGAAATGGTTTTATTCTTTGGTTTTTGTTTACGGAGCATGTCCTAGTCGTCATTTCCTTGCTTTGTGCGCAATGCGAAGGGAATGGAGTTTTCATTGCGTAATCTATCGAACTCACTTCGCCGCAAAATCATCACAACCTCTCTTGTGATAGCTGTCTTTGTCGCCGCTGTTGTTTCGCTCTTTCCTCAGCAAAAACCAGTTTCCTTTCTCATCGTAAACGCCCAGGTCGCTGACGGCACTGGCGCTCCCCTACGCAAGGCCAACGTCCGCATCGCGCTCAATCATGTCGTCGAAATCGGCGACGTCCAGCCCGAAAAAGACGAGCCGGTAATCGACGCCAAAGGCCTGGTCCTCGCTCCCGGCTTCATTGACATTCACAATCACTCCACAGAAGGACTGCTCACCGATCCCCTCGCGGAAACGCAAATCGCTCAGGGCATCACCACCGTCGTCCAAGGTCCCGACGGTGAATCTCCCTGGCCCCTCATCACCTGGATCCGCAATATCGAACAGCTTCACACCGCACCCAACGTCGCGGTCTTCGCCGGTCACGCCACCATTCGCGAACAAGTCATGCACAGCGATTACAAACGCGTCGCCACTTCCCAGGAAATTCAGCAGATGCAGCAACTCGTCGGACAGGCCATGAACCAGCAAGCTCTCGGCCTTTCCTCTGGTCTCGAGTACGAAATCGGCAGTTATTCCAACACCGATGAACTCATCGCCCTTTGCAAAGTTGCTGCCGCGCGTCACGGCATTTACATGACCCACATCCGCGACGAAGCCGACAAATCCTTCGACGCTCTCCACGAGGAAATCGAAATCGGCGAACGCGCGCACATCCCCATCGAACATTCTCACATCAAGCTCGGCACCGTCGCCGTGCAAGGCAAAGCCGCTGCCTACATCAAGGTGATTGAGGATGCCCGCAAGCGTGGTGTCGATTTCATGGCCGACTGCTATCCCTACGACGCCTGGCATTCCGATCTGAAAGTGCTCGTTCCCGACAAGCAGTACGAAAATGCAAAAAGCGTCCACAAAGCACTCGACGACGTCGGCGGAGCTTCGCGCATCACCATCACCGAATTCAAACCGAATCCTGCCTATGTCGGACACACCCTCGCCGATCTCGCCAAAGCGGCGCGCGTTTCCGATGTCGACATGTTTATTCGTTTAATCCGTGAAGGAGACTCGGCGCAAACCGAAGCCAGCATTATCTGCCAATCCATGATCGATCCCGACATCAAGGCCTTCTACCAGCAACCGTGGGTCATGGTCGCTAGCGATGGCGGCATCGGCGCCAGCCACCCGCGCGGTGCCGGCACGTTTCCTCGCGTCCTCGGCCTCTACGTCCGCGAAAAACACTGGCTCACTTTGCCCGAGGCCATTCGCAAGATGACCTCCCTGCCCGCCCAGCGCCTTAACTGGAAAGACCGCGGAACCATCCGTGTCGGCTCCTTCGCCGATCTGGTTCTCTTCAATCCCGACACCGTCATCGACAATTCCACATACGCCAATCCAACCGCTCTTCCCACCGGCATAGAAAAAGTCTGGGTCAACGGCATCCTCGTCTGGGACAACAACAAGCCCACCAACGCCCGCCCCGGCGAATTCCTAGGCACCGGCGGCGCCCCCATCCAAATCCTAAACTAGCCTCGTAGCACAGCTTTAGCCTGTCCCCTTTGGAGTGCGGCAGCGTGCTGCCGCTTTTGCGCTCACGGCGTCTTGCTGCGCGCCGTCTTGCTCCAAACCCACAACACAAAAAGGCCTGTCATCCTGAGGAGCGCTCTTGCGACCAAGGATCTCAACCGCAGCGTCTTGCCTCAACCAGTGAGTCGTCAACGACGCCTCTCAATACTTCGGCACCGCCGCGTCGACCTCATCCGACCACGCCAGAATCCCGCCCTTCAAGTTGTGAATCTTCTTGAATCCCGCCTTCCGCAGAAAATCAATTGCCTCCGCCGACCGCTTCCCGCTGCGGCAATGCGCCACAATCTCCCGCGAAGAATCCAGTTCATGCACCCGCCGGGGCAATTCGCCCAACGGGATCAAGTGCCCCTGCAAATTGCAGATCTGATACTCGTGCGGCTCGCGCACGTCCAGAATGAACAAGTCATCTCCCCGATCCAATCGCGTCTTCAACTCGCGCGGCGTAATCTCTGGCACATGCAACTCCGGCGCGGGCGCCTCTTCGCCGCGAATCCCGCAGAACTCGTAATAATCGATCAGCTTGTGAATCGTGCGATGCTCCCCGCACATCGGGCACTTCGGATTCTTTCGCAGTTTGAACTCGCGGAAGCTCATCTCCAGCGCATCAAACACCAGCAGCCGCCCTTTCAAACTTCTCCCGCTGCCCAGAATTAACTTGATCGTCTCCATCGCCTGGATCGATCCCACAATTCCCGGCAGCACCCCCAGCACTCCGCCTTCCGCGCAAGACGGCACCAATCCTGGCGGAGGTGGTTCCGGGTACAAGCACCGGTAGCACGGCCCGTCGGGCATTCCGAAAATCGTGGCCTGCCCCTCAAACCGGAAAATCGATCCGTACACATTCGGCTTGCCCAGCAGCACGCACGCGTCATTCACCAGATACCGCGTCGGAAAATTGTCCGTGCCGTCCACGATAACATCGAAATCCTTGAACAACTCCAGCGCGTTCTCGCTCGTCAATTTCGTCTCGAACGCCACCACCTCTATATCCGGATTTAGATTCGACAGCCGCGCCCGCGCCGCCTCGCTCTTGTGCTTCCCCACGTCGCTCGTCCCAAACGTCACCTGCCTCTGCAAATTCGTAAAATCCACCACATCAAAATCCACGAGGCCCAACTTCCCCACGCCCGCCGCTGCCAAATACAATCCCAGTGGCGCGCCCAATCCTCCCGTGCCGATCAGCAGCACCTTCGCGTTCTTCAGCTTCAGCTGCCCCTCCATGCCCACTTCCGGCATGATCAGGTGCCGGCTGTAACGCAGAATCTCTTCGTTGCTCAGCTTCTCTCCCGCAACCGCCGCAGGCGACGGCGCTCCCCCCGCAATCGACGGAATAATATTGATCGTGTCTCCATCCTTCGTCGGCGTGTTCCCCTGCGACAAGTACCGAATATCCTCGCCGTTCAAGTACACGTTCACAAAGCTCCGCAGTTTCCCCTCCTCCGTAAACAAGTGCCGCTTCAGCCCGCCATACTCCGCCGTCAATTGCCCCAGCGCCTCCGACACCGTCTTGGCCGGAAATTCCGCCGCGGCCTTCCCTTCCGCATGCGGCCGCAGCGGAGTCGGTATCATCACCTTCACACTCATGTCAAATCTCCTAACTTCCCTACTCTCCAACTCTTTAACTCTTAAACTATTTCACTCTTTTCCCGCGCATCCTTCACTTCCTCAACTTCCTCTTCCAAATATTCCGCTCGATCCTCACGCAACTGCCAAGATCGCATTTCCCGCGCCACGCCTTTCTCGACGCTCACGATGATGTAGCTGTACCAAGGCCAGGCATGCTCGCGATCGAACTCACTTGGCTTCGCTGAATGATCCGGGTGGGAGTGATACCAGCCCACTACGCTCAACCCGCGAGCCTGCGCCTCGCGCTCCGCGGCAATCACATCGCGCGTGCTCACCGAAAACCGGTTCCGGGGCGAATCGTCGCGCCGGTTCACCAACGGCAACACTTCCAAAATCTCCCGCGGCTTGCCCTTCGCGCCATCGCGCCCGATCAGCGCCCCGCAACTCTCGTGCGGATAAGTTTCCACGCCATGCGCGCGAATTTTCTCCGCGCATTCCGCATCCAGCCAAATTTTCACCTTGTCCGCCATACTCAGTCTTCGTCCCAAAACCGTTCACTCAAGTATTTCGCTGCAGAATCCGGAAATATCGTCACCATCACCGCGCGCTCGTTCCGCGGAATTTGCCGCGCCACCGCAAAACATCCCACCAGCCCCGCGCCCGAACTCGGGCTCACCAGTAAACCTTCCTCGAGCGCCAGCCGCTTCACCATGCGATACGCCGCTTCCGTTCCTACCCCCACGTTTTCATCCGCTAACGTGTCGTCGTAAATCGCCGGGCGCAGTGCGCTTGGCATATGCTTCCAGCCTTCTAGCCCATGAAACGACGAATCCGGCTGCAAACTGATGCAGCGAATCGCTGGATGGAATGTCCGCAAACGCCGCGTGGTTCCTACAAATGTCCCGCTGGTTCCCAAGCCCGCCACAAAGTGCGTGATTTCGCCCCCGCTTTGCTCCCAAATCTCTGCCGCCGTCGTCCGATAATGCGCTTGCCAATTCGCCGGGTTACTGTACTGATCCGGGTAGTAATACGCGTCCGGATCGCCAGCCACAATCTCATGCACGCGCCGGATCGCTCCATCGGTGCCTTCGTCACCAGGAGTCATCACCAGTTCCGCGCCATACGCGTGCAAGATCCGCTTGCGCTCCGGCGATGCGCTTGCTGGCAAGCACAACTTCACCGCATAGCCCATCGCCGCGCCAATCATCGCGTAGGCGATTCCCGTATTTCCACTGGTCGCGTCAATAATCGTTTTCCCGCGCTGCAGCAGTCCCGCAGAAATTCCTGCCTGAATCATGCTCAGCGCCGGACGATCCTTCACCGACCCGCCGGGATTAAACCACTCGGCTTTCGCGTAAAACTCAATGTTTGGGAATTCCCGGCCAATATTGGCCAGGCGCAACAGGGGGGTATTACCTATTTGCTCCAGCAGCGATTGGCCCGCACGCACTCCCCGCTTCCCATCCTCTTGATGGGATGACGGAGCCACTGTTTCCATGTGCTTGCTCAACGCCACCTTGTTTCTCTCCAGCGAATTTCCCGAACCGCTCTGCGCTCGCTCCTGCTCCAACGACACAACAACAGCCCATCATCCACTTGGATGCACCGGTACATCGGCTCGCTATTTCGCTGCAAATCCAGCTGGCTGTTCCCGTCCTGCGCAAAGCGTCCTCTCGCTGTCTCCCAGGGCTGATCGCTTAGCCCTGCGGTTGACTCCCAAATTGTGACACAACTAGCACCACACGCGGAATGCCTTTCTCGCCCCGCGGCATCGAGGATTGCCTCATGACGGCACAACCCGCGCTTGCTACGCAAAATTGGATTTTCGGTTTTTCGCATACTGCCTCAAACGCCGCTGTTGCGTGTGGTAGGCCGCGCAACGACATCGCCGTTTTCTCTAGCCACTCGCCACTAACCACTAGCCACTGACTCTGTAAGATTTACCGCATTCCGTCCAACCATTCACCGAAGTTTCGTACTAGTTCTGCCCCACGCGCACTGCTCTTCTCTGCTCCAAATCAGCAAATTACCACAACTTAGGTCGTCCGCAACTTTGGTGCACAACGTGCTCTCCTCCACGCCGAGGATGAGCGTCATGCCTTCGGATCACTTCAGAACGGCGATTTGCACCGACTACGAGAGGCTACTCTTCGCTTGCCAGCGCGCCCTCGAAATCCTCGATCATCGCCGCCAGCAGATTGCCGCGCTCGGTTTCGCCGGCAAGAACATCGGCGACGAACTGCTGCGCCTGGAAGCCGCGTATGCCCGCGCCTATGCCCATCTCGAATCGCATGACGAAAACTGCCAGCTTTGCCGCTTTGTGTCCAAGCTAGGCCATCGCCATTTTTCCAGCAGTTCGCTCGCTGAACTGGAGAAGAAGTCTTTCGTGTAAGTCGTCTGTGTCGCCCGCGGCTTCGCCCGCCGCTGGCAGGGGTCACAAGCCCCGTGAAGTTGTTGTTGCTGGCGCCTTTCGGAACGCTCGTCCCGCTCCGAATCACTCGTCCACCGCAACGGCCCTTCGCCCGGGAAAACTTCAATCAGCAAGCAGGCCGCACGAACCAGTGCAGTACCGTTTGTTTCGTCTGTTGTTGTAGCGGCGGCTTTACACCGCCGAAGGTTGTAGGAGGATCATCGTGAAGTTCGCAATCGAAGTTCTGAGCCTGTTTGCGTTCCTGCTGGGTTCGCCCGTCTACTTGCCGCGCCTTGGGGATTCTGCGTCCCAGCCCAATGCCGCCCCCGTGAAAACCAATTCGCCATCCAACCAAACCAACCTTCCGTCCACCAAGTAACCCCAAGTTTGCTTAATTGCCGACCCTCAGATCGCTTCAAGCGCTAACCTTTGCAGTAGCCGAGATTTAGATCGGCCAGGCTGTACCTCTTTCCCGGCGTTCTGTAGCGCCCCAGCGTCCGCTCGTCCCGAGCTCGCAGCCGCCCGGCCACGCTGTGCCTCGTACCCACAAATTACTCACTTGCACTTCGCAAGTGACTGTGACACACTCCGCCCACGCCTCGGGGCCCTCGGCGAGTGGCGCCCGCGCGGCGTATCCTGGCATCCGAAAGGAACCTTTATGCGCACAAAGACCTGGACCCTTTTTGCTCTGCTCGCCGCCGTGCTTGCTATCACTTCGGCTCAGCCCACGAGCATCCACAAATCCACCACTCCTGAGGTGCATTTCGACGCTTCCGTGCCCCGCGACCGGCAAATCCAACTGGCCTTGAGCGCCGCCCCTCCCGAAATCGCCAGCAAAGCCACTGTCTACATTCTCGGCCCGAAGGGTTACGAGAAGGCTCGCGAAGGCTCCAACGGCGTCAGCTGTCTGGTCGAACGCACCTTCGCGGGCACTGTGCAGACCAGTGTCGGACCGATGTGCTACGACGCGGAAGGCAGCCGCACGCTTCTGCTGGTTCTTCTGTTCACGGAAGAAATGCGCGCCCAAGGCAAGTCCGAAGAGCAGATCAAGGCCGACATCGCCAGCGGCTACAAGGAAGGACGCTTCAAAGCTCCCAGCAAACCCGGCGTCTGTTATATGCTTTCGTCCGAAAACTACCTCTACAATCCCGAGACCAAAAAGAGCGGCCCCTTCCCCGGGCACCTCATGTTCTACGCCCCGTACATGACCGCGAAGGATTTCGGGTATAGCGCCGTCTCCAGCAGCATGCAGCCTTACCTGGTCGAACCGGGCAAACCGAACGCCATGCTCGTCGTCGTCCCTGCGCCATAATCCCTGGGCTTCTCGAGTGGCGGCGGCTTTACGCCGCCGTCCGTCTGTTGCAGCACTGCATCAGCTCGCTGTTGCTTGGCTTCCGATCGCTGGTCGATCTCTTGCACCTTGCTTCTTCCCCAAAACAAGCATATTTTCGTACACAACCTCGAAGCGGGTGCGTTCCATTTTTGTCAAGCCTCCACGGGGTGGCATCGAAAGGTGGCAATCATATGACATTCGCCAACCGCACGTTTCTCGCAATCCTTTTCGTCACCGCTTTGCTCGCCGCTCCACTCTGTCGCGCGCAAACCGCTACGCCAAACACCGCCACGAAATCGGCGGCTGCTCCCGAATCCGACACCCAGAAGAAAAACACCCTCGCTTACATCGACCTCATGCGCCGCAACGTTCGTCAAGACAAGGCCGAGATCATGGGCTCGGTCATGGCCCTCAGCGCCGCCGACGCCGCCAAATTCTGGCCCATCTACGCCGACTATGACGCGCAATTGACCAAGTTGAACGACCAGCGCGTCGAAATCATCAAGGAATACGCGCAAAACTATAACGATATGACCGATCAGAAAGCCGACGAGCTCATGCAGAAAGCCCTCTCCTATCAACAGCAGCGCGAGGAACTTCTCGTCAGCACCTACGGCAAGATGAAACAGGCTCTGGGAGCCATCACCGCGGCACGTTTCGCCCAGGTCGAGCACCAATTGCTTCTCATCATCGATCTGCAAATCGATTCAGCTCTTCCCGTTGTCGGGCAAGCTTCGTAGCTTCGCGGAAAAGGGGAACCAAAATGCGCAAACAAATGATTTTTGCTGGATCTCTTCTGCTGGGTACCGCGCTCGTCTATCCCGTTCTTAGCCACGGCTTTCGCGCCGCAACGCTTTCCGCAGCCTCCGCGACGCCATCCTTTGCCCTTCCGCAGGGCAAGAGCCGTATCAACATTCCCGCGGGTACCCGGCTGCTGATTCGCACTTCCGACGCCATCGACTCCTCGAAGCAAAAGACCGGTTACAAGTTCACCGCTTCTCTGGAAACCAATCTGCAAATCGATGACACCATCGTCGCTCCTCGCGGTTCTACGGTTTACGGCCGTCTGGCCAACGCCTCTTCCGCCGGCCGCATGTCCGGAAGCTCCGATCTCACGCTCGAACTCACCGACATTGTCATCAAAGGCACCGCGTATCCGCTGGTAACCAGCACTTATGAAATCAAGGGCAAGGGTGAAGGCGGTAACACCGCCAAGAAAGTCGTGGGTGGCGCGGGATTGGGCGCGCTCATCGGCGGTATCGCCGGTGGAGGCAAAGGTGCGGGCATTGGCGCCGCCGCCGGTGCCGCCGGTGGAACCGCCATCGCCGCCTCCAAAAAGGGCCAGCAACTGCAAATTCCCAGCGAGTCCCTGCTCGAATTTCGCCTGGCCCAGCCCGCCTCCTTACCCCCCGCCCGCTAGCGCCAAAATCCAAGGGTGCCGTACCGTATGCTCCGTACAGGGAGCAGTTGGAATACTGTCGGCGCGCCGACATCAGTTAGATAGCTAACTATAAAGTACCCCCCCCCACCCCCCGGTTAAAAAGTTAAAAACGCGGCAAACAAGGAAGTTAGCTTGAAAATTTTTAAAAATTTTTAGCGGCGAGGATGAGGAGCTGGGAGGAACGCCGCAAGGCTGGTGGGCCCCACCCACCCCTATTTTCGTATCTAGGGGAAACAAAGGACTTACGAGGAAATCTGTGTATGAAGGGGAAACAAAGGAGTTAGGGGACAGTCGTGAGAAACCTCTCGAAGCGCGGGGCAAGCTCGTGGCCCGTACTGCTTCAGGGCAAGCGAGCGGCGAGAAAACCAAGCAGGAAAAATCGAATGGCGCGACGGCAGGGGCGTGGTGGCGTTGTGAGGAAGAAGAAAGAGGCATGGAAAACTTAGGCGTGGGAATTCGTGGGGACGGGATGGGAGGAGTCGGTTTCAGCAGGAGACACGGACTGGGGCGCGGTCTCGTTGGAGGTGGGAGCGGAGTCTTGCTCCTCCTCGTCGGGGGTATCGGGATGTTTGGGATGGCCTTTAGGATATTTGAGACTGAGTAGTGTTTTGTAGACGGGCAAATCCAGGTCCCAACGGCGGGCTTCCTGCTTGGCGCCTCCCTGGGAGCGCATGAGCAGATCGGCGATATAGGCGAGGCTGGTGGCGCGCTTGATGGAGATGCGATTGGCGGCGAGGGCGTCAAAGAGTTTGCCGAGGACGTGATTGATGTCGATCTGAGTGATGTAATCGTCAGCGAGACTGCGGATTTCGCGGGAGAGATCTTCTTCGCGAGGCTGTTGTTTGAAACTTTGCAGGCGGGCGTGATTGAGGCAGAGGCCGTTGTGTTTGGGGTGGGCGGGGAGGCCGCACATGCGACCATTGGCGAAGGTGAACTGGCAAAGGTTATAGGGGTCGCCGGGTCTTGCGTTACTCATGGAGAAAGTATAATGAACTAATACTACTTGGTCAATACTCTAGTATATACACATTGGACACAATTTATCCTGGTGTTCGAATGGTTGTGGAAAAGAGAGCGGATTCAACCTTGCAAAACCGAAGGGACGGCCCAGATGCAGCACGACGAACTCATAGAAAACTAATGGAGGACAAAACCGAAGAACGGCGCGAAAGTCTCACAGCGGACCCTGGGCCCTCTCGGATAACCAGAAAAAGCCATGGGCCATGAGTCCCAGATAGAACTATGCGTCGCCACTTCCGTGAGCGCCGTTCGGCTTTGCCGGTTTCGGAACTGACAGGCTTCGTTGCCAATCAGGCCTTGAACACCGTCGATAGAAGAACCCCAAACCGCTGGGGCTGTGTGCCCCGCAACCGAGTTCCTGGCGCGGAAGATCAGAATAGCTCTCGCTTGGTCAAATTGGCTGCGAAGCAGGAAAAATTCCAGCCGCAGGGAACGTGTTTTTTCTTGACTTCTACCTTTATAGAACTCCCCGGGAGTTGTGAAGGCATTCTCAGCTGGCGATCCAGTTACCATGGAATCCGTACGGCACGCGCTGCGGAAGTTGCACTCGAGCGACAGGCTTGCCTTGGAAGTCCGAGGCATCGATTATTACTAGGTCGCTGCCGTCGCGGACCGGGTCGTAGACGTAAGACAGATACCAGCCGGAGAGTTCGCCCCCACCCGAATTCGCCGGAGCGAATACGGCCTCACCAGGTCCACCCGGCTGCGTAGCGGTGCCAAACGAATGCTCTTCGGCCGTACCGCGCGCAAGGTCGTAGCGTACGAGCTTACCCGAACCCACGGTAACTCCGTACCGCGCTGGCAAACCGATCAGCCGGTCATCAATGCGCGGGAACTCCACAGCGCGCTCGTCAATCTGCTCCTCTGTGACAGAGCCGCGGTTCAGATTGATGGTCCAAGACCATATCACGGCATCAGAACCAGGTGCGCCGTCGTCGCGCCACAACTTGGTATAGCGAGCAGCCTGCAGCACAATAAGTTCGCCGTCATCTGTGGTCTTGTCAAAAGCGTTCAGGACGTGAAAGACGTAACATGGCTGTATATCAAACCAGCGGATCGCCCCGTACGGATCATCGCGTCGTAGCACTCCCAACCGGGCTCCGTAGTCGTCGCTCCAGCGGAAGGGCATATCGCCGGGAGCATTGCGCGCGATGTCGAACCTAAACACCACCGGCAGGTCCATCAGGATTATGTGCCGGGAGCTCAGCGCGAAGTCGTGCATCATAGTTAACTTGGGAACGTCGACGCCGCGGTTAATGATCAGTTCCCCAGACGCGTTCGCGCAGTGGTAGCTGACATACGGGCTGGTTAGGCTGCCATAGCCGATAAAATGTAGCTCCCCAGTTCTCGGACAGATCTTCGGATGCGCCGTCATCGAATCCGCCAGCTTGCCGCCGAAGTCGTAGGCGCCCAGCGTTTCCAGCTCGTTGGTGATCTCGTATGGCAGAGACGACTCTACAAGCGCGAGCGTCTTGCCTGCGTGATTGACGACGTTAGTATTCGCTACGCTGGCGTGCAGGTTGCGGGTTCCGTCGCTGTTATAAAGCGGGAAAGGCTTATCAAAGCTCTCCGTACGCACCCATCGATTCCGGTACCAGGCGGCGCGCCCGTTTTCTAACCGCACGCCGTGAATCATCCCGTCACCGGTGAACCAATGTGGTGTTTCGTGTCCGTGTCGCGGGTTGGGGCCGTTGCGCAAATACCAGCCGTTGAGTTCAGCCGGGATCGCACCCTCAACTGGCAGATTGAATGTGGTCAGCTCGTCGAACACCGGTGCATAATTTCTGATTCGGAAGAATGGCTCTGTCGACTTCGTAGACCAAGCGTTGACGATCGGGGCTTCTGCCATTTTTTGTGCCGATTGTTGTGCCATAGGTTTCCTCCCATTGGTTTTTTGAGTCGCGCATTGCGCCGCTGCCCACACCAGCTGTAACTCTGGCATGCGCACTCAATAGACTCGGCCGCACGCACGTCTCACCTGCTGGCCTGGCGGGGATTGTTTTTGCCTCGCCTGAAGAGCGAGGTCCGTCCGGAGAGGCAAACAGACTAGCACGACTTGATTGTCCAGGCTAATAGGTAGGTCCTGGTATGTCCCGGTAAACGGGCTTACCTCCCATTGAGGTATCAGGACCCTCAGTTTCCGATAACCCGACTTCAATGGATGGCTGGCGCAGCTCGTCTGACTGCCCAACAAGATTGAGTTTGTGTTTTCCTGCCAGTCTCAAAACAAATCAACGGCGGGTGGCGCATCTTTCGGCTTCCGCGACGGATGGTCGATGTAACGTTATCGCTGACATACTTACCTCAGGAGTGATAAGGGTAGGGTGGCCTACCCTTTGCGCCTTTTGCAAAGGGTGGGGCGCTCTTTGTATTTGCTGGTTTCTGCGGCATGCCCAAAAACCTGAAACGCTTCACCTTTACGTGCTATCAGCGCCGGCATCTGTTGGGAACGCTTCGCGCTCGGAACCTTGCCGTGAAGATCCTCGGAGAAGTGCGCCAGCGCTACGGATTTGCGATCTTGGGCTATGTGATCATGCCCGAGCACGTGCACCTGCGGATGAATGAGTTGCCAGCCGTGCCTCCCGCCAAGATTGTGCAGGTGTTCAAGCAGCGCGTATCGCGGCGGTTACGCGGAAAAAAGCGCGGCAATTGTGGACAAATGGCCCTGCGGTTTCCCGAAACGGATTTGGAGTTAAGGCGATTCTGGCAGCGGCGCTACTACGATTTCAATGTGTACTCGGAGAAGAAACTGCGGGAGAAATTGGACTACATCCATGTGAACCCCGTGAGGGACAAACTGGTGGGACATCCGCGCGATTGGCCGTGGAGCAGTTGGACGTTCTATGAGCGTGGTGAAGGCTTATTGGCGATGGACAAGTGGCAGTGAAATAAAAGAGTAGCCCACCCTTTGCAAAAGACGCAAAGGGTGGGCCACCCTCAAGTCCCGAAGGGTGCGCCACCCGCCTATTGATTTTGCTTGGCTTAGGAAAATCAGAGAAAACCGAAAATCGCAGTTAAAAGCCCTACCTTGTGGTATGACGTGAGGAGCATAGCACGCGAAGCGTCCGTCGCGCCAGCGACTACGTTCAAACGCCCTTCTCGGACAGGTTGGTTGTAGTACGAGCGCTAAAATTGCGCTTCAGCCCCGATAGACGCGACAACCGCAGAGAGCCAGAATAGGGGCGCGATAGGAGTTTCAGGAATGAAGTCTAAATGGACCATTGTCATTACAGTCTGGCTTGCATTGGGTCTGTCTATTTATTTTTCCAAGCGTCATGAATGGCTTGATTACGCGTGGCTTCTGATGTTCGCACTGTTCGTTGTGGCGACCGTCGTCAACTTTGGGATTGCTATCTATCGCAGAAAAAACCACCCGGGAAACGAAGCGATCTGCACACGCGGCTACCCGCGCTGGTTCATGCGCTTCGCTTTGGACGAACCTGAGAAGCCTCCCCAAAATAAAGTGGAGGAAGTCAAGGAGCAACGTCGGGCCTGATTAGCGCAAATCGGGAAAGTTGGCGGGTGGCGCATCTTTCGGCTTCCGCGACGGATGGTCGATGTAACGTTATCGCTGACATACTTACCTCAGGAGTGATAAGAGTAGGGTGGCCTACCCTTTGCGCCTTTTGCAAAGGGTGGGACGCTCTTTGTATTTGCTGGTTTCTGCGGCATGCCCAAAAACCTGAAACGCTTCACCGGGCGCGGCGATCTGCACTTCATAACCTTTACGTGCTATCAGCGCCGGCATCTGTTGGGAACGCTTCGCGCTCGGAACCTTGCCGTGAAGATCCTCGGAGAAGTGCGCCAGCGCTACGGATTTGCGATCTTGGGCTATGTGATCATGCCCGAGCACGTGCACCTGCGGATGAATGAGTTGCCAGCCGTGCCTCCCGCCAAGATTGTGCAGGTGTTCAAGCAGCGCGTATCGCGGCGGTTACGCGGAAAAAAGCGCGGCAATTGTGGACAAATGGCCCTGCGGTTTCCCGAAACGGATTTGGAGTTAAGGCGATTCTGGCAGCGGCGCTACTACGATTTCAATGTGTACTCGGAGAAGAAACTGCGGGAGAAATTGGACTACATCCATGTGAACCCCGTGAGGGACAAACTGGTGGGACATCCGCGCGATTGGCCGTGGAGCAGTTGGACGTTCTATGAGCGTGGTGAAGGCTTATTGGCGATGGACAAGTGGCAGTGAAATAAAAGAGTAGCCCACCCTTTGCAAAAGACGCAAAGGGTAGGCCACCCTCAAGTCCCGAAGGGTGCGCCACCCGCCGACAAGAAAGGTGACGATTCCCGTTCTCAGTAGCGTGCAAGGGAACATTGTCTGCTGGCTATTAGACACCAACGGTAGAGTGCGCGTTCCTAGCCGACGAGTGATGGTCCTAGGGCCAAACTCGTCAACTCCTGATAAGCGCTTACCGGACACGCGTCCGATTAACCGAGACCTTGAAGGACTAGGAAGACTTCGTCTCGAGGAATTTTTTTGGGCGCACGTGCAGCCTCCAAATTTAGTCACGGTTGCACAGCGTTGGCGCGTAGGACTTCGGGGCCATTAGGTGTCTTGACCGATGCGTCGTTCTCTTGCCGTAACGAACTTGCTCTCCCTGGACGACACGTGACGCAGAGCATAGCCCCGGCTCGTCGCTTGTGGTAGACAGGTCGTGCTGTCCCCTTGGACGGATTCCTATGACAAAAAAGCTCGCTTTGCTTATGGGGCTGCTATTGATCCCCATGCTATCAGCACGCTCACAGACCCCAGCACACGATATAGGGCAAGACCAGAGCGCCGACTTGAAGGACCTTCAGGTTCGGTTGGCTCCGCACAAAGGCGACATCGATGAAATGGACAAGCGTCGCGTGGTGCGGGCTTTGGTCAGCTTCAACAGAGTTGGCTTTTTCTTCGACAATGGCCGTCCACGCGGTATGAATTACGATGCGTTAATGGACCTCCAAAAGTTTCTCAACCGAAAGCTGCATCCGAAGGACACCACAGGGAGGGAAAAAATCCATGTGGTTCTGGTGCCCTCGACATCGGCAAGGGTTGCGAATGACTTGCTAAATGGCAATGGAGATATTGTTGCCGTACCTATCTACATCACGGAATCGCGAAAAAACATTGTCGATTTCGTTCCGGTGGCGAGCAGCCAGCACGACGTTGTGGTATCCGGTCCAGACGCTCCACCCCTGGCGAGCCTCGAAGACCTCTCTGGTAAGGAGGTCTATCTGTTCAAGGAATCCCTGGCTTGGGAAAGACTCACCGAATTAAACAAGAGGCTTTCTGCAGCAAAAAAACCACCCATCAAACTGCTACCAGCGGACAGCAACCTAGAACGCGACGACTTGGTTGAGATGGCCAACGCGGGCCTGTTGCAATACATAGTGACGGTCGCCCAAAATGCGCAGCTATGGAAGAACGTCTTTACCGGGCTGAAAATCTATGAAGATTTTCCTGTGGTCGAGAAGATGGACACTGGCTGGGCAGTGCGCAAGGACTCTCCAAAACTGCGTGCGTTACTCGAGGAGTTTGCGAGCACCAGACATGAAGGTACCCCGTATTTTACCCAACTGGCAAACACCTATTTAAAGAGTACGAGGTTTATCAAGAACAACGAGAATGCCGAGAGCGTCAAGCGATTCAATCAAATGAAGGGACTGTTCCAGAAGTACGGGAATGAATACCAATTCCCTTGGATGCTTATCGCTGCCGAAGCCTATCAGGAGTCGGGGCTGAATCAGGAGGCCAAAAGCCCCGTAGGAGCGATTGGAGTAATGCAGGTGATGCCCTCGACAGCAGCGACCGCGCCGGTCAGTATTCCGGACGTGTCCACAGTTGATCCCAATATTCACGCAGGCGTCAAGCTGCTTAAGTTCATACGAGATGACTACTTTAAGGACGCTCCGATGGACCCGCTGAACAAAACGTTGGTAACACTGGCAGCATACAACGCGGGCCCCGCGCGTCTGAAACAGTGCCGCCAGGCCGCTGCCGACATGGGTCTGAATCCGAACGTCTGGTTTGGAAACGTGGAGTACGCAGTGGCAAAAAAAGTCGGAGCGGAGACGGTCAACTACGTTGGGAACATCTACAAGTATTACATCGGCTGGAAGCTCATGTCCGAGCGGGAAGCGGAACGGGCGCAAATAAAGCAAAATCAGAAGCCGCCGAAGCAGACTGTGGCAAAAGAAGCAAAGTGAAACACGGACGATTCGTCCGCGACAGCCAGCACAAGTCCCGGTAAACGGGGTTCGCGGAAAAGTTGCTTCCAGTGCCCCCAGCCCTGACACACTCCAAGAAATCCACAGCTCTGTTGAAATCTGCATATGTCCACGACCAGTACACCAACGGCCACCTTTCCTCTTGCCCTTTTCGAAGAGAAGTCCCGCGAGAAGTTGGATTACATGCACATGAATCCGTGGAGCGCGGACTGGTGTCTCATCCGCGAGAGTGGCCTTGGAGTAGTTGGTCGTACTACGAGAGAGGAGAAGGGCTTCTTACGGTGGACTTGTGAGAAGAAAAAGAAAGAGAAGAGCGGCCCCACCCTTTGTAGAAAGCGCAAAGGGTGGGGCACGCGACACCCTCGGATTGCATCCGGGGGATGCAGTGGGTCATCTAAGGCGGCAGGGTCTGGGGCGCGTTGCAATTTTGGTGCTTGGTGGGTTTGAGGTTCTCGCCAGTGAGGGCGGGGCATGGTAGGCTCGGTACCCGTTGGGGGAGGGCGGGCATGGGCGAAAGACTGGAAGAGTTCCAGAAATTCCGGACGGAATTGAACGAAGAGATCCTGAAATGTGGACATTTGGGAATCAAAAGGGCATTCAACCTGGATACGCAAGCGTACGAAGCGGGCGCGCTGGACACCAAAACGAAGGAATTGCTGGGTTTAGTGGCTTCGATGGTACTTCGGTGCGACGATTGCATAACGTACCATCTGGTGCGGGCCGGCGAGGTGGGTTGGACCCGCGAAGAAGTGATTGACGCGTTAAATGTGGCGTTGGTGGTGGGTGGTTCCATTACTATCCCCCACATCCGGCGGGCCTTTGCGCGAATGAGAGAGGTACCCGGACTAAAACCGAGGTAAAATAACGGTCCGAACGACCCCATGAGCACGACACCGAACGTCATTTCCGTAGACGAAGAAAACCTACTGCAGCGGATCAAGGGCTTTATTGGCACGGTGGTGTTTTACCTGGTGCAGCGCTCTCCGAAGCTGCTGCAGATTTACCGCAACGAACAGTCTTGGACGCTTTTCCGTATCGCGCTGGGGTGCTTTGGCGCGGCGCTGGTGATATTGCCGATAAGTTTGTGGCACGGTTATTTCACGGCGGTGTTTGGATTGATGTTCTTCGTGGTGTCGATCCTGCTGCCGCCGGCGGAGTTGGAATCCGCTACCGATCGCAAGGCGCGCGAGTTGGGCGCGCAAACGGTGGTGAGCGGCGGGGAATTCCAGGGAACGACCACGGCCACGAAGCCAGTGCAATTGTTCATTTCGCCTTCGCAAACGTGGGCGATGGATAAGACTTACGACGCACAAGTGGTAATCACCACGGGTGACATTGCGAAAGTGGATGTGCTGCCGCGGGAAAACGATTGGGTGCTGGTGGTGCGGTGGGGCGAGCATAAGGCGGAATTTTTGTATAAGGGAATATTTGCGGAGCGCTTTGCGCGGTTGGCAGAAGAATCGCTGCGCCAAGCCAGCGCGGCCGCACAACCCACGGGGAAAAGCCGGGCGGCTCGCGCGTAGGGCTGCCCACCGAGGCAGGCCGTTGTAGGAATGAATCTGAGTCTTGTCCCCCCAAAAACTGCGTTAGAGAGATTCTTCACTGCATTCGGAATGACTGCGTTTCTTGGGGTGCATCCATTTGGCTGACGGGCTAAAGAGGTTGCGGAAAACATCGGCGAAGAGCCTTCAGAGGCTAAAGCCCAACTCATTCTGAGCGACTTACGCATTCGGCTGACAGGCTAAAAGCCTGTGCTACGTCGATTGGGCACGGGAACGCGCACACGAAAATTTCTTCAATGGCTCTGATGCGCGGAATTTGTGCGAAAATAGAGGTGTTATGGCACGCGGTTGGGAAAGCAAAGACGTCCAATCTCAAGTCGAAGATAGGAAAATCGTGGCAGACCACTCAGGTAAGCAAAAGAGCCCGGAGGACCTACGAAAGGAAACCGAGCGCCGCGGATTGGCGCTTTCGCGTACGCGGATCATGAACGACCT
>Ga0335072_10005979_pt1 | contig 17866 bp, 18 predicted proteins | sample Lox_Sample_21_FD_206725 | JGI IMG/M metagenome (GOLD analysis project Ga0335072, IMG submission 206725) | Soil microbial communities from Loxahatchee National Wildlife Refuge, Florida, United States - Lox_Sample_2.1 | ecosystem: Environmental > Terrestrial > Soil > Wetlands | place: USA... | reverse complement strand
GGTGGCGCCCGTTGTCCTCATCAATGTCTGGCCAGACCGCGGCGATGAGTTCGTCTCTTGATACGCCTCGTAGCCGGTGAGCCGCGAGGAACTGCATCAGCGATCGGGTGCGCTGCCCGCGCCAGTGCGTCACTCGCTTTCCGTCGATCGTCAGGTCGAAGGTTCCGAGCATCCGCACCGCCAGGCCGCCAGCCGCGTCGCGCAGTGACCCCCGCTGGGGCGGCAATGGGAGCCCATCGCGCGCTAGCCCGCCAAGCTCGGCCGTCGCCGCACCCTCTTCCGACTGGTCGACGAGCCTGTCTAGCAGGTCCAGCACGTCCCGCAGCCGCGCCCGTGCCCTCGACTCAAGTGAGGCCTGCCCCTGGTATTCCCGCTCTAGATCTCGAAGCCGTTCGGCCAGTTTCTGCCACTCGGCCAGGGCACGACGACCCACCGTCACTGCGCTCATCAAAGTCTCGTCGCCCGCCTGCGCCGCACGGGCCTCAATTCGGCTCAGAAAGCGAACGACAGCCTGCGGAGTGAAGCGGTGGCGTCCCAAAGCCCGCGCTTCAGGCTCGCGATCCTCGTCGGCGGCAGACATGCCTAAATCCCGCTCAGCGTCGATGACCTGACAATTCCAGTGGCCCGGCCGACTGCACGGTCTGCGGCCCCCCTGTGATCAACGTAAGCCCGCCCGACCCAGCCGACAAGATGTCCGTCTAGGTGCATTTACCGAATCTGCGGAACATCCCTTGTCGCAGATAAACTGACCAGCCCGACAGCGGCGCCAGAATGTTTCGTTGTCGCAGATAAAACAATTGATCCGACACCGAAGCCGGAATGGTTTCGTTCCTTTCCGGTCAACGCTTAGCGCGATAGGCTCGCAATGATTGCGGGAGGACCTTGAGGCGCCATGAGCGAGCTATCCGGTGCCCGACAGTTGCGTCAGGCGGAGTCTAGGGGCAGGCTCAGTTTGGCGGCGGTTACAAGCGTGCTTACCGGGACTGTGCTCCTCGCGGGCGCCGCCTTCCTGCTCTCCTACGCGCGGTTCCACGAGATGGCATTGAGCGCGGGGGTTTCTCCGTCTCTCGCGACGCTCTATCCGCTGATGTTCGATACCACGCTGGTGATCGCATGCGTGGCCGCTCTCGCCCTGCGCGGTGCGTCATGGTGGATGCGGGGCTCTGCAATGCTTTCTGTCATGATCTTGCTTGCTGCCGTTGGCGTCGCGCAGGCCGTGCACTCAGCTGGCATTAGCCTTCCGTACGGGCCTACCGCTGCGGCTTTCGCGGCGTTGCCCTGGGCGCTATTCCTGATCGGGTTCAGTCTGGGTCTATTGGTTCTCAGGTACCTGCGCACAGTACGCGCAGTGGCTTGGGCCGACGCGGCGGGAGCACCCAGAGAATCAGTCAGAAAGCAGGACGCTCCGGTGTTGTCCGTGTCTCAGCGGGAAGACCGGCCACCACTCTGGATTACCGAGCCCATCGTTACGGAGACAGGGGTTGCCCCGGCTGAGGCGACGCCAGCCAGCCCGAACCTGGGCCAGCACCCCGTTACGCCAGATGCGGTCTCTGCTTCTGCCACCGAGCACCGTCATGGGCAGGCGCACGTGCATTACCACCAGCGGACCGATCCTGCCGACAGCTGACCCTGTCACGAGTGCAGCGCTGCCGCAGTCGCGGCGTCCGCTGGATAAAACGACTCGACGGCGAGTTCGTCAACCGTCACATCCGTGGCAGTCGCGACCACGGCACTAATGCTGAACAGCGCAAGCTCGCGTTCGCCATGCCGGTAGCGCAAGGGCAGCACAACGCCCTCTGGCGGGTGCGCTTCGTCAGTTAGGCAGGGCGTAACCTCCCGCCAGCAGCAGAATGTTGCGCTCGCGCAGCGGAATCTCCAGGTGCTCGGTGAGCCGGAGGATCATCCCCGCTGTGGGGCGGGAACGTCCGGTCTCCACGAAACTGAGGTGCCGCGCCGAGATGTCCGCCTGGATCGCCAGATCCAGCTGGCTGAGACGCCGCCGCTCTCGCCACTCGCGCAGCAGTTCCCCCACCGGCCGAGTGCCGGGCGCCCGCATGGTCATCGTGCTCATTCCCAAGACGCTAGCTGCCTGGCTAATGCGCGGCGATTACCTCTGAGGTAACCCATCGGCTTTACCTCGCGCGTAATCGACACGATGTGCGGCAGTTCCGACGATGGTCACGTCAGCACACCAGACCGAATGCCGGAAGGAAGACCCATGAACCATGTGATCGCCCGTTACCTCGACTGCTGGAACGAGACCGACCCGGCCGCGCGGCGCAAGCTGATAGACGAGGTCTGGACCGTGGACGGCGAATACACCGACCCATTGGCGCAGGCACGCGGCCGTGGCGAGATCGACGCGACTATCAGCGCGGTCCAACAGCAGTTCCCCGGCCTGGTGTTCAGCCTGGCCGGACCGGTCGACGCGCACCACCAGCAGGCGCGTTTCACCTGGGGCCTAGGCCCCGAGGGCGCCGAACCGCTGGTCATCGGCCCCACATCGGGGAGGGTTCCCCTTTCCTGGGGCAGCCATTGCCGGCCATGATCTTCGCGTGCGGCAAATCATGCTGCAGCGGATAGGGCGGGGTCGATGACAATGAGACGTGGAACGGGCTTTGGTGGGCAGCGCGCCATCATGGCGGCCGCAGTGATAGCGGCCACTACGGCCGCCGTCGGACTTTCTGTGCCGGCAATGGCAGCGTCCCCGGCGCCGTCCAGCCGGGCCTCAGCGGTGCCATGGGGCAAGGTCGGACCCGGCTGGGCGCTGGCACTGTACTCGGCGACCCAGGAAGGTGCGGGCCTGAAGAATCCGAAGGCAGGGCCGACGACGCTCTACCTGGTCAGCCCCCAGGGCGCCCGGTACAAGGTGGTCACCTGGTCCGCCAAGAGCCCGCGGGCGCAGTGGGAGCTGCTCGCCTGGTCAGGCGATACTAAGCGGGCCCTGTTCACCCTCGGACCCGTCTTCCTTGAGGCCGCTCGTCAGCACGTCTATCAGCTGCAGCTGCGCACCGGACACGTAACCACCTTCACGCTGCCCCCCAAGGTCAACGCAGTCGGCTACACCAGGCCCGACGGGCTGAACATCCTGGCTGAGAAGGGTGCGCTCGGGGTCGGCGGTGGCACTATCACCCTGCAGCGGTACAGCCTGACCGGAAAGCTGCAGAAGAAGAGCCTGGCTGGCGTCAAGGGACTCGACGACCTGGCTGGCATCGGCGGTCTTCCCCCCGCTCCTTACAACTCCGCTGGCACGGAGCTTGCCGCGGGGACAGCGAACGGCCTGGAGCTGATCAGCAATGCGGGCGGGGTTATTCGGAAGGTCCGCGTTCCCGGTGCAAGCGAAGGCTGCACCGCCGTCCGCTGGTGGAGCAAGAGCACGGTTCTGGCATCGTGCTCCACCGCCACTGCGGGACAGCGGATGTGGCTAGTTCCGGCTAGCGGCGCCAAGCCCACTGCGCTGACTCCGCTACGCACGGGCAGCGGCTTCGACTTCGGCGACTTCAACGCCTGGCAGCTATCCAGCGGACTGTACGTCGACGGCTACGGAGCGTGCGGCAGCCTCGTCGTCGGGCGCCAGCCGGCCCACGGCAAGGAGCAGCAGGTCAACGTGCGTGGTGCAGGCAGTGCCCTGGTCGTCAACGCCACCAGCTCAAAGCTCATGGTCGAGCGCATCAACGGCTGCATGCCGGGGATTTCGCTCGTCTGGTTCAACCCCAAGACGCGGGCGATGAAGGTCGCCATCCCAATAGCAGGCAAGAATCAAGAGGGCGTGCGCGACGTCGTTCCGTACTTCATCCCAGGCAAGTTCTGAATCGCTCGCGCTTCACTTGCAGATACGCGGATGGCAGCGCCGCTGGCCGACAGCTCAGCGCCGCGGCGCTGCCACTATCGCGGTCCTGGCCCTTGCGGCTGGGGCCGCGTCGTGCGCGGACCAGGCGGCATCTCCTTCGCATCACCAGCACGCACCGCTGGTCGTCAGTCTCACCGACGGCCACATCCGAGGAAAGACGGTCGGCGGCACGAATGAGTATCTCGGCATTCCTTACGCCGCGCCGCCAGTAGGTCCGCTCCGCTGGCGGCCGCCGCAGCCACCGGCGCACTGGAGCGGCATCCGAATGGTCACCCAGTTCGCGCCGCACTGCGCGCAGCCCGCCGGGGTGTTCGGGCGAGCCAGCACGTCGGAGGACTGTCTCTACCTGAACGTGTTCGCTCCTGCCGGTCGTCAGAGCAGTCGGCTGCCGGTTATGGTGTGGATCCACGGTGGCGGATTCGTCGGCGGTGAGAGCAACGATTACAACCCGAGCGGCCTGGTTGCCGACGGGGTCATCGTCGTCACGATCAACTACCGGCTCGGCGCGCTGGGCTTTCTCGCCGATGCGGCTCTGGCAGCCCGGCCGGGCGGCCCTACCGGCGATTACGGATTGATGGACCAGCAAGCAGCATTGCGCTGGGTACAGCACAACATCGGCGCGTTCGGCGGAGACTCGCGCAACGTGACGCTCTTCGGAGAGTCAGCAGGCGGCCAGAGCGTGCTGCTCCAGCTCATCTCGCCAGGTGCACGCGGCTTGTTCGCTAGGGCAATCGTCGAAAGCGGAGGTTACGCAGACTACCCAGAGTCCCTGGCGAGCGCCGAGGCGGCAGGCCGCGCGTTCGCCAGGAAGGCCGGCTGCGCCAGCCAGACCGCTAAGTGCCTGCGCAGCCTGCCTGTCGCCACCATCCTGGCTGACGAGGATCAGTCGGGTGCCTCAGCTGACATCGATGGCCGTGTCCTCACCCAGCAGCTGAAGACCGCCCTCAGCAGTGGCGACTTCAGCCATGTGCCGGTTATTGACGGAACCAACCACGATGAATGGCGATTGTTCGTCGCCCTCGCCACCGCCGAGGGTCATCCGGTCACAGCGGCCAACTACCAATCGATGATCGCTGCCACGCTGCACGTTTCGCGCCGGATCGCGACGCTGATCGCCGCGCAATATCCGCTGAGTGACTACAAGAGCCCGTCGCTGGCGCTGGGCACCGTTGGCACTGATGCCATCTTCTCCTGTCCGACGCTCATGCTCGATCAGGATCTGACCCGGTACGTACCGACGTACGCCTACGAGTTCAACGACGAGAATGCGCCGAGCCCCTATCCAAGCGTGGGCTTCCCGTACGGCGCAGCGCACTCATTCGAGCTTCCGTACCTCTTCACGCTGCCAACTGTGCCGCCATCGCTGCTGTCGGTGCCACAGAAGCGGCTCGCGGCCATCATGCGGCAGGAGTGGACCAGCTTCGCGAAGTCCGGAGTGCCATCCGCAGCCGACGCCTCGGCCTGGCCGCGGTTCACCGCGGCTGCCCAAGCGATGCTTTCATTGGTGCCGCGGAGGCCAGCGTCGGAGACCGACTTTTCCGCTGAACATCACTGCGCATTCTGGGCACTCGGCGGCGACTAAGTGCCGAGGTGCTCGCCGAGCAGCTCACGGACGCGCTGCATGACCTGATGACCGTATAGCTCGACGCTGCTCATGAGCTGCTCGTGCGTCAGGCCCGGCAGCCGTACTCGAGGTCGAACCGGGTGGCTCCCAGGACCTGAGGATTAGTCGCGATCTTGCGCGCCACGGTCTCTGGCGAGCCGACATACAGTGCCCCGTTCGGCCCGTCTCCCGCTCGAACGAGTGCTCGGTCGGGAGGGCGAAGCCGCGCTCCGCGGCTGCCAGGCTGAAGATGACCGCCATCGCGGCCAGAATTCCGCCTTCGCCTGCTCATCGGTGTCATAAGTGCAGGTCAGCCGAACCGCCGCGGGTCAGCGCCAGCGGGTTGACGACCTGGTCGAAGAGTTGCTCGCTGACGCCGTTGGCCAGGGCTGCCTGCTTGAGGCTGAGGTTACGATCGATGGCGTAATGCGAGATGACCGATGCCTGGTCGTAGCCGATCACCGGCGACAGAGCCGTCACCATCATTACCGAGCGGTCGATGTCCTCCTTGAGCTTAGGCCGGTTGAGCTCAGCCCCTTCGATCAAGAACTCGCGGAAGTGATCGGACATGTCGGCCATGATCAGCGCCGAATGCAGGTAGTTGTTGATCAGCACGGGCCGGAACGCGTTGAGCTCGAAGTTCCCCTCAGCGCCGCCGATAGTGATGGCCAGGTCAGAGGCGATGACCTGAATAGCGACCATGAGCATCGCCTCGGCCTGCGTCGGGTTTACCTTGCCCGGCATGATCGAGGAGCCTGGCTCGTTCGCCGGAAGGAGCAGTTCGTGTAGTCCCGTCCGCGGGCCGGAGCCGAGCCAGCGCATGTCGTTCGCGATCTTAAAGAGGGTCACTGCGGCGGCCTTGAGAGCACTGTGGGCACGAACCATCCGGTCGAGCGTGCCCTGGGCCGTGAACTTGTTGGCTGCCGTCTGGTACGGCGTGCCCGTCATCGTCGCGATCTCAGCGGCCACCTGCTTGCCAAAGCCAGGCGGGGCGTTGAGGCCAGTTCCCACGGCGGTCCCGCCCATGGCTAGCCGCAACAGCCCGCGGGCCGCGTGCTCGACTTCGGCGACGGCGTCATCGAGCGCGCCCGCGTATCCCGACCATTCCTGGCCGACGGTCAGCGGAGTGGCGTCCTCGAGGTGCGTCCGGCCAACCTTGACGACCTTCGCCCAGGCCCTCGCCTTCCGGTCAATCGCGTCGCGCAGCCGCCGCAGGGCCGGAATCGTCCTCTCCGTGGTCATCTTGTGCGCTGCGATGTGCATTGCGGTCGGGAAGGTGTCGTTACTCGACTGACCCATGTTCACGTGGTCGTTCGGATGAACAGGGTGCTGCGAGCCGAGCTTGCCGCCCACCAGCTGGATACACCGGTTCGAGATGACCTCATTCACGTTCATGTTCGACTGCGTACCGGACCCGGTCTGCCACACGTACAGCGGGAATTCCTCGTCGAGCACGCCGCTGATCACCTCGTCGCAGACCCGCTCGATCAGATTGCCTTTCCATTCCGGCAGCCGGCCGGCACGGGAGTTGACTTCGGCGGCCGCCTTCTTTACATACCCGTAGGCGTGGTACACCTCCTTCGGCATCTTGTCGTTGCCGATATTGAAATGCTCAAGGCTGCGCTGGGTCTGCGCGCCCCAGTAGTGACTGGCGGGCACATCCACCTGGCCAAGGCTGTCGAACTCCCGTCGGATGCCCTTGCCCTTGAGGCCGATGGGGATATCGAGGATGGCCGGAGCACCGTCGGCGCCGGACTTTGCGGTCTTCCGGCTCCCGTTCCGATGGGCCCCGTTAGCGCGTGCCATCAGGCCTGACCGATCGGGCCGGAACAGTGAGTGAGTGGAAAAGCGGTCGACACAGTCATTCCCCCGTCTGTCATCGCTGCCCCGGGCGTCCCGGGCCTTCGCCAAGAGGGCCGCACAAATCCGCCGTAGCCCCGAGCGCCGCGGCCCGAGAGAAGCCGTGTCCCGGAGCATGCCCGTTCCGGTAGTAGGTGAACTCGCAGGCTCAATGGCGGTGGTCAGTCCGCCCGCGCCAGGGCCGCGTCGAGTACGCGCTCGTAGGTTTCAGCCGATGGCAGGTGAGTGAGCAGATGCCGCAGGCTTCGGTCGACGTACTCCGCCTCGTCCGTACCCGCCGCCTCCAGAGCCCTGCCGATCCTGTGGGCTCTTCCTCCGGCTCGGCGTACCAGCGGACTGGTGCGAGCGAGCGCTGCTCGTGGTCCGCTTGATGTAGTACCGAGGGTGGCCGAGTCCGGCTCAGACCTCTCAGGCCGAGCGGCCTAAGCTGGTGTGCTCGGGGATCTTCCTGGCGAGTAGCTGCCGACCATGACCGCGACCAGCACTTATGCCAAGCCGGGCTTGCGCGGACGCCGCCGCGAGTGCGCGGCGTTGGATGCGCTGCTCGATAGCGCGCGGGCGGGCAGCAGTGGCGTCCTGGTGGTCCGTGGCGAGGCCGGGATTGGCAAGACAGCATTGCTAGACTACGCGGCCTGCCAGGCGCGCGGTTTCCGGGTTGCCCGGCTCTGTGGTGTTGAGTCGGAAATAGAGCTGCCGTTCGCGGCGCTGCACCTGCTGCTGGCAGCGATGCCTCCCCGGATGGACCAGCTACCCGGTCCGCAGCGCGAGGCGCTGGCGGTTGCGCTAGGCGAGCGGGAAGGGGCCGCGCCTGACAGGCTGCGCGTCGGCATGGCGGTGTTGAACCTGCTGGCCGACACGGCAGATGAGCAGCCGCTGGCCTGCGTTGCCGAGGCCCACGGCAACCCGCTATCGCTCTTGCAGTTGCCTCGGCTCCTCGGCCCAGCGGACCTGGCAGGCGGCTTCGGCCTTCCGGGCACCAGGCCGTTGCCGGATCGCCTCCAGGCAGGGTTCTCTCGGCAGTATCAGGAGCTTCCCCGCAGCACCCGCCAGCTGGTGCTGATCGCCGCTGCTGAGCCCAGCGGTGATGCGAATCTGCTGTGGCGCGCTGCCGCGTCGCAGGGAATCAGCAGGAACGCTGCTGGGCCAGCCGAGGCGGTGGAACTAGCCGAGTTCGGCACGCGGGTGCACTTCCGTCATCCGCTGATCCGCTCCGCGATCTACCAGGCCGCGGGCCCGGCTGAGCGGCGGGCGGCACACGGGGCACTTGCCGACGCCACCGATCCGCGGGCCGATCCCGACCGGTGGGCCTGGCATCGCGCCCAAGCAACCGCAGGACCTGACGAGGCCGTGGCCGCCGAGCTAGCACGCTCAGCCGGCCGCGCGCAAGCCCGCGGTGGTGTCACCGCGACCGCGGCGTTCCTGCAGCAAGCTGCCGAGCTGACACCCGATCCAGCCCTCCAGGCTGGACGGGCACTCGCCGCCGCACAGGCTAAGTTCGAGGCTGGCGATGCGGAGTCGGCTTACCAGCTGCTAGCAACCGCGGCGACCGGCCCGCTCGACGCGCTACAGCAGGCTCGGCTCAAGCGTCTACGCGCGCAGCTCGCCTTCACCTGGACCCGCGGCAGCGACGCGCCCGCACTCTTGCTCGACGCTGCCAGGCAGCTTTCGCCCCTCGACGCGCGCCTGGGCCGAGAAACGTACCTAGAAGCAGCCCAAGCAGCGGTCTTCGCCGGCCGACTCGGCAGCGGCCCTGGTCTGCCGGAGGCCGCTGCGGCCGCCAGGAATGCGCCGCCGCCGCCGGAGCCGCCGCGCGCACTTGACGTGCTTCTCGACGGCCTGGCAACGCGATTCACCGACGGCTACTCCGCAGGCCTGGTCCAGCTCAGGAAAGCGATCCAGGCATTCGAGCGAGACAAAGCCCGGCCGCTGGAGCAGGAGCCGCCCTGGTACTGGCTGTGCGTCGAATGCTCGCTCGCACCAGAGCCCCTAGCATCTGATCTGTGGGATGACCAAGCATGGCATGAACTGGGGGTTAGTTCAGTCAGCCGCGCCCGCGACGCCGGTGCGATCATTGCTCTCTCCACGGCGTTGAGCAGCCGGGCGTGTAACCATGTGCACGCCGGAGAGTTCGGCGACGCCGCGATGCTGATCGACGAGGCAGCGGCCATCGCGGAAGCAACGGGCAGCGCCGCGCTCAAATACGCGCGTCTGTCGCTCGCTGGCTGGCGTGGTCAGGAGGCCGAAGCGCTCGACACGTTCGAGGCCAGCGTCAAGGACGCCACCGCGAGGGGCGAGGGACGAGCCGTCGGCTGTGCAGAATATGCGACCGCGGTGCTATACAACGGGCTGGGACGCTACGACGAGGCGCTGGCAGCCGCCCAGCGCGCCTGCAAGTATGAGGACCCGGGCATCTTTGGCTGGGCCCTCGTTGAGCTCGTCGAGGCCGCCGCGCGTGCCGGTGATCCGGACAGAGGCAACAAGGCGCTGGCAACGCTTGCAGAGCGTACGCACGCCAGTGGCACCGAGTGGGCGCTGGGAATGGAGGCCCGCTCGCGCGCACTGCTGAGCAGCGGCCGGACCGCGGACAATCTTTACCGTGAGGCGGTTCATCGACTCGAGCGCACCCGGCTCCGTAGCCACCTGGCCCGGGCTTATCTCGTCCAGGGCGAGTGGCTTCGCCGTCAGAACCGCCGTCAAGAGGCGCGCGACACGCTCCGCCATGCCTACGACATGTTCAGCCGCATCGGTGCGGAAGGGTTTGCTGAGCGCGCCCGCCGCGAACGCCTAGCTACCGGAGAATCCGTGCGCAAGCGCACCGTCGATACCCTCACCGATCTAACCCCGCAAGAGGCTCAAATCGCCCAGCTAACCAGGGACGGACTGACAAATCCAGAGATCGCGGAGCAGCTGTTCATCAGTCCCCGCACTGTCGAGTGGCACCTGGGCAACGTATTCACCAAGCTCGGCATAGCCTCGCGCAAAGAACTCCGCTGACCGGGCGCGCTTCCCCTGGGGAAAGGTGCCCTGGGAGGAAGCACGGGTATCTCCCCGGGGCGACGCGCTCCCGCTCGCGCGAGAGTAGTCAGGCAAGCGCACATGGCGATGAAAGGAGAACACCGCGATGAGTGCGAGGACCAACGGCTGGCAGGCCGCCAACTCGTCACGAACATCCGGAATAGATCAACACCAGTGGGTATCAGACCTACTACGTTACGCCTCGGAGGCCGACGGGGGCCGACTCCGCATCGCGGCTACCCTCGCGGCGGCTGACCTGCGACGCATCTGGCACTGGACCGAGCACCGCACGACGGCGCGCGACAGGAGAACGCACCATATCGTGCGCCATGAGCTGAAGCGGCGCGGCCTTCTCGACGCGACGGGAGTGCCAACTCCCCGTCTGGCGCCGGATGCTGTTTGAGTGCGACCGGACACGACCGCGGGTCCGGGGCGTAAGGCAGAAAGTATGAGGGACTCATGCTGGCCGCTCGGAAGGCTAGGTTTCACGGTCCAGCCCCTGTGACGGCCGGCCAGCCGAGCTGATCCGCGCTGGCAAGGCCGCGGCAGGACGGGGGTTCACGCTGATGCGTCCAGAACACCAGGTGCCGCGTCGGCACCCCGTTTACGGCGACCTTCCGGCGCAGGTCCACGGTATCGCCGTGCGGTTCGGGCTCCGCCAGCTCGAGCGGCGTTGTGAGCAGCGGTGGGTGCTCGGCACCTACGTCCTGATCAATTCGGCCGTTTCGGTCGGGATCGTGGCCACAATCGCAGCGCTCACCAAGCAGCCGTTCCTGTTCCCATCCCTGGGTCCGACCGCTTTTGTGATCTTCATTGATTCCCGGGGAGCGCAGGCCGCGCCCCGCAATGTCTTCTGCGGTCATCTGATTGGAGTTCTGGCCGGCTATCTCGCCCTGGTCATCTTTGGCCTGACCACGGCCAAGCCCGACCTCACCAACATAACGGCGTCCCGGATCGGGGCAGCGATCGTCTGCCTCTGCCTGACCGTGTCACTGATGGTGTGGCTGCACGTACCGCACTCCCCGGCTGCCTCGACCACGCTGATCGTAGGGCTCGGTCTCCTGCGGACGCCCGAGCAGCTCAGCGTCCTGATGCTGGCCGTGGTGCTGATGATCGCGCAGGGCACGATCATCAACCGGCTAGCGGGCCTCCCCTACCCGCTGTGGGCCCCTCGTCAGCGATCGCCGTTAGCGCGTCGCGGGCTTGGTTTCGGCGGGTCACTGGTGGATACGGACGAGGTATGCCTGCCAATCACGTCGATATCGTCTTGGTACATGGCGCATGGGCCGACGGATCCAGCTGGGGCAAGGTAATCCGCGAACTGGAGGCTGACGGCAGCAATGTTGTAGCCGCGCCCTTGCCGCTGACCTCCCTCGCCGATGATGTCGCAGCCATTGACCAGACTCTGGAGCGGGTCGATGGCCCGGTCGTGCTGGCCGGTCACGCGTATGCGGGCGCTGTCATCGGCGCGACGCGCGACCCCAAGGTCGCCTCGCTGGTCTATATCGCGGCGCTGGCGCCTGAGCAGGGCGAGAGCGCCGGCGACGTCTTCAATCGCGGTCAGCCGGACCTGAAGAAGCCGAATCTAGAGCCCGACTCCCACGGCCTGGTCTGGCTGCCCGAGAGCGCATTCGCCGACGCCTTCGCGCCGAATGCCTCTCCCGAAGAGCGGGCGCTCCTGGCCGCGGTGCAGCGCCCTATCTCCGTGAACGCGGTCAGCGCGCCGGTCGGGCGGCCATTGTGGAAAGATCGCCCGAGCTGGTTCCTGATCGCTGAGGAAGACAACATGATTGGCGCGGATACCGAGCGCTTCATGGCCCTACGGATGGGCGCCCGGGCCCGTTCGCTTCCGGTCGATCACACCCCGCTGGTCTCCGCGCCCCAGGATGTGGCCGACATAATCCGCGACGCGGTATCTGACGTGGCGACGGCCGCGTAGGAGACGCAGGGAGACGACGCAGATCATGAGCCACGTTGCTTACCACACGACTGACGTGAAAGGCGTAAACGTCTTTTACCGAGAGTCCGGGTTCCCGGATGCTCCGAAACTGCTGCTGCTGCACGGCTTCCCTACCGCTGGCCACATGTTCCGGGACCTGATTCCGCAACTGGCCGATCGGTTCCACGTCGTGGCACCTGACCTGACTGGCTTCGGGCAGTCGGCCATGCCAGACCGCAAGAGCTTCACCTATACGTTCGAGACTCTCACCGACGTTATCGAGGGCTTCACCGACGCAACCGGCTTTGACCGGTACGCGCTCTACGTGTTCGACTACGGCGCCCCAACCGGATTCCGGCTCGCAGTCCGACGGCCGGAAGCCGTCACGGCGATCGTGAGTCAAAACGGGAACGCCTACACCGAGGGTCTCAGTGACGGCTGGAACCCTATCCGTGCCTACTGGAAAGAGCCGACGCAGGCCAACCGCGACGCGATCCGCACCATGGTGCAGCCTGATACAACGGTGTGGCAATACACGCACGGAGTCGCTGATCCCTCGCTGGTCTCGCCGGACGGCTACACACTCGACAACTACTACCTCGCGCGCCCTGGCGCGGACGAGATCCAGCTAGACCTGCTGCTCGATTACGCGAGCAACGTAGAGCTTTATCCGGCATTCCAGGAATACTTCCGAACCCGCCAGCCAGCATTGCTGGCCATCTGGGGCCGGAACGACCCGTTCTTCCTGCCCGCCGGGGCCGAAGCCTTCAAGCGTGACATCCCGGCGGCTGAGGTCCGGCTGCTGGATACCGGCCACTTTGCGCTGGAAACGCACGCCGATGAGATTGCCGCGGCCATCCGGGGGTTCCTGACCCACTGACCGGCCCGCGTGACGCGTCGCGAACTGGCCGCTTTAAGTGCGGGCGGACCAGTGCGGAGGGTCGTACATCACCAGGAAAACTAGGTCGTCTGACCCGGTGTTGCTGATGTCGTGCTCCTTGCCGGCCGGGACCTTGAGTACCGTGCCACGCTGCAGGCTCCAGGTCTCGTCGCCGATCTGGACCTCCCCGGTGCCTTGCAGGAAGTAGAACGCATGGTTGTAAGGATCGGTGTGCAGCCCGGAAGCTTTGCCTGGCCGCATCAGTCCTAGCCGGGAACTGTAGGCACCCGTGTAGTCCTTATCGATCACTGTCGGCGTGAACATGAAATCAGCGCTTGGGTGCCCGGCGCTGTCGACTTCGGCCCAGTCGAGGTCATCTGGGTTGAGGACGTACCGCATAGCTGCCATAGCCCCACCCTTCCCGGGAAGCCCGGACGTACCCAGGTGTAAAGGTGCTTGACATCGGCCGGGGCAGCAGCTGCCCTTGGGGCCGCTAGCTGGTCATCGCCGACGTGCTGATGCTGCCTGGGGGCCTGGTAGTGGTCGCCCTCGCATACGCCCCGCAGCGGGGGCCTAGCCGGTGATTCCGTTTTGACCGCTTCCGCCTGCGCTGCGCACTCCGCCCTACTGGCGCTAGAGATCCGCCAGTGCCGAGATCATTAGCGTCGCCGAGTCGGCGAGCGACAGCGCCGCCGCCTGCAGGTAGCGGAAGAGCACGTTGTACCGGTCGACGTCAGCCATATCCTCGATCCACAGGACGCCTGTTGGGTAACCGATGGCCGCCACGTCGGGGTCGGCCTGGTCAGGGAAGCCAAGGATGACGAAGGGCAGGTCAAGCGCTGGGTAGGCGCCGCTGGTGAACGGGATGATCTGCAGGAACGTGGTCTTCTGCGAGCCCAGCTCGATGAGGTGCTCAATCTGCACGCGCATGACTTCCCGGCCGCCGACTTTGCGGCGTAACGCGGCCTCATCCATAACTACCCAAATCCGAGGCGGGTTCGCCTCGGCGAGCCGCTGACGCTCCAGCATCATCTCGACCACACGGTCCTCAGGCCCCGGATATCTGCCCGTCCCCGCCCGGCCGGCTGTTACGACCGCGCGCGCGTAGGCTTCGGTCTGCAGCAGGATCGGTATCCGGGCCACGCTGTACTGCCTGATCTCCGACGCCTCGCTTTCCATCCCCAGGTAGGTCGCCAGGTGCGGCTGGACGCCGTCGTCGTAGCCCTGCCACCAGCCTTTCTTGCGGGCCTCGCGGGCGAGCTGAATCAGGCTGTCGCGCTGCTCATCGGAGACGCCGTAGATGGCGAGCAGGTCGCGGACGTCCCGTGGCGATGCAGCCACCCGCCCGGTCTCGATCCGGCTGATCTTCGACGCCGAGCAGTCCAGCCGCTGAGCAACCTCATCGCACGTCAGGCCGCCGGCCTCGCGCAGTCTCCGCAGTTCAGCAGCTAGACGCCGGCGCCGGACCATCGGAAAGCCCTCTCCTAGCCGCTGGGGATGCCGGTCATGGTAGTCATCGAACCTGTGTAAAGGGTGCTTGACATCGGCCGAACAGTAAAGGTACCTTTACATCATGCGGAACCGAGTCAGAGAGCAGCGGACACAGCAGGGACTGTCGCAGGCTGACCTGGCAGCGGCGCTTGGCGTCTCTCGCCAGACGGTGATCTCCATCGAAAGCGGCCGTTACCTTCCCTCCCTGCCGCTGGCGTTCGCGATCGCGCGGTACTTCGGCCTGACTGTCGACAAGATGTTCGACCCGGATCAGGAGGCAGGCACATGACGACATTTATCCGCCCGAGGCTGCGCAAGCCGGCGGTTACTGCTTCGGCCGGACTTCTGTTTGCTGTCGCCTGGCTTGTTCGCGGCGGCCCACTGTGGTGGGTATCGATACTTGCCGTGATCGCGACCGCCGTGCGCGTTGCCTCGCTGTACCGCATGGGCGGAGAAGACACCGACGAGGGCGCACTGGTCGGCTCGCGAGCCGACGAGCGCCAGAAGGTGGTCGGCCTTCGCTCGCGGGCACTGGCCTGCCATTTCGCCATGGTCACTGCCTTCATCGGCCTGACAGCCGCGATAGCAATACGGGGCAACTGGTGGTGGCCGTTCCTGATCATCCTCGCCGTCACCGGCTTCGGGTACCTACTCGGCCTGTCGTCTTACGGATCCGGCGAGCCCGATTCAGACGACGACGCGAACCTCGGCGCCCAGCGATCCCCGCTCCAGCGCTAAGGCAAACGGGGCCGGCCCTCAAGATGACTCAGTATGTATGGATCAGCTATGCCGGCACCGGGAGGCTAGCGCTCACCGTCGTGCTGCAGCTCGGCACACCGCGGCCCAAGGCGTAGTCGGCGACGCCGGTCCCGAATAGGCCTGGACTCCATGTCCGTATCTGAGCCTCGCTGACGTCCTCGAAGTAGCGTCCGCGATACCTTCGACGAGCGGCGACCCGGCGACAAACACGGAGGTTGCGGCTCTTTGCTCGACGCAAGGCAACGACGACGGCTTTCAGTAGTCGAAGTCGAGACCGTGCAAACTGGCTCCGGTCAGCCAGTCATGTCGCCTTGCAGTCAGGTCCATCGTGAGGTCGATGTGCCCGCCCAGTGTTCGGAACCCGGCAGCATGGAAACGCCGCACGGCGGCGACATTGCGAGCGACGGGGCGGATGGCCAGGTACTCATAACCACGGGAACGGGCTTCCTCGACAACCCGGTTGATGAGCAGGCGGCCGATGCCCTGATCCCGAGCTGCCTCTGCGACGACGACCGGCTCCACTTCTCCGCTTGTTCCCCGGTCCAACAGGCCGGTCAGTCCGATCACGCTGCCGTCAGCCTCGGCCACCCAGGATCCCATCCGTCGCGATTCAGCGAGGTAGTCGTCGAATCCCGCTCCAGGATCGTCTCCGCCGATCGAAGAGTCCCCGTAGATACGCCGGTGATACTCAGTCAGCTCTGCCCACAGGGATCGACAGACCTCGTAGTCGCCGTCGGCGTAAGCCCGAACGATGACGTCTGATGTGGGTGGCGAGCCTGGCTGCGGCGAAACCGTCATGGCCTAATGCTGCATGAACCTCGCTGACGGCTGCTAACGGAACGGAGTCAACATGAGCAGATCCACCGGAGCAATCGCTTGCCGCCAGAAGTGCATCGGCGATCTTCTTCTTTCGTGGGTTCGCTGCTGTCCGCCATGATGACTGCGCGCCCAGCCGCCTGTCGATTACGTCGGCACGTCCGTGCTTCGGCGTGACCGAGGCCCGACCCGTTAGTGCAGAAAACTCAGCAGTTCGCGGGTGGTCTCCCTGGGCGCCTCTTCCGGAATGAAATGACCAACTGGTACCGGGCTGCCGCGAACGTCGTCAGCCCACTCCTGCCAGATCGAGAGCGGATCGTCGTAAAGCTTCCCGACCGAACCGCGCTGGCTCCACAGGAAGAGCACTGGGCAGGAGATCTGCCGGTTCCCGCGATCGGCCTCGTCCTGCTGGTAGTCCAAGGTTGCGGACGCACGGAACTCCTCGCAGATGGCGTGGACCGTATCGGGGTGGCTGAATTTCCCGACGTACTCTTCGCGGACCTCGGCCGGGAACGCATCCTTCACCACGGACCACTTGTCGAGCATGAAGTCGACCAGAGTGGCCGGTGCCGCGTCGATGAACTGTTCCGGTACCGGCTCTGGCGCTGCGAGGAAGGACCACTGCCAGTAGGTGAGGCTGAAGTCTTTGTCGGCACGGTTGTAGGCATCGCCCACAGGAACGACATCCATCACGGCAAGCCGGAGAACAGCGTCGGGATGATCCAGTGCCAGACGGTAGGCGCAGCGTGCCCCGCGATCGTGTCCGGCGACACTGAACTGGTCGTAGCCCAGCTGCCGCATCACCTCGAGCTGGTCACCGCCGATCGCGCGCATGCTATAGGGCTCGTGATCAGCAGTACTGGGCGGCGCGCTGCTGTCGCCGTACCCACGCAAATCGGTCGCGACGACCGTGTAGCGCTCAGCGAGCGTCGGCGCCACCCGATGCCACATCAGGTGCGTTTCCGGAATACCGTGTAGAAGGAGCACAGGTGGCCCGTCGCCGCCCCGGACTCCGTGGACCGATGCACCATCGCTGGAGATGTCGAACTCTTCGAATCCATCGAACATGGCCACGAACCCCTCAAGACTCAAGGACGTTCCTGTCCTGTCGCAACAGGCGGTGAGAGTTAACGGTGAACCTCTGTTGCCGATGGCCAGCTAAGCAGCCGCCCACGTACCGACGGCATGAACTTCGTAACCGAAGGGAGCACTGTCACGATATTTCCGCCTCACCGATGGAACAGCGCACAATGCTAGCCTTCAATGGTCACGCTCAGCTGAAGCGCTCCCTCAGCTAGCCTCCTCCACAGCGATGCTTGCAGGCTCGTTCCGGCCACACACCGTCAGATCTTGCAGTTCGTATTACTCCAGCACGTATGGCACACGAGATGCGCCGGAGGTCGACGCCCCGTGACCGCATAAGCGCATGGCCGGGTAGTTTTAGCCAGTTCCGTAAGCACGGACATCGGCGTCGGCCCGTTTAGGCCTATCCTTAACTTCTTGTGAGCGCTGAAGCGTCGGCCGTTTCCGAGGCACACCTGGTTGTTGGGTTTGACGCCACTCCCCCTGCCATGCGGGCGCTGGACGTCGCTGTCCGACTGCTAGCGGTGCGGCCCGGCCGCATCACGGTGGTCTGGGTGGCTCACCTGGCTA